>JAEEGH010000999.1_pt1 | contig 85592 bp, 61 predicted proteins | sample 9134181 | NCBI WGS metagenome assembly JAEEGH01 (sample SAMN16246544, study PRJNA631951) | gut metagenome | biome: gut microbiome; feature: rumen; material: DP-attached | host: Bos | place: Iran: Karaj | collected 2018-10 | reverse complement strand
GGCGGTTATTATTCCAAGTTCATTCGCGATAACTACGCCCTATACAAGTTCTGCCTTTATCAAAAGTTCTCTGAATATGATAATGCGAAAGGCTGGTTTAATCTTCTCAAGAAACTTCCGAAGGCAGGACATATAAATGCGGTTCAGTGCTATTTGGGCTTGCCTGGTGTCGTATGCGAGTCGAAAGTTTACAATCTGTTTGACGCTTCGGCGGAGCCTGTCTGTAAAACAATAGTTTCTGTTTGCCAAGATGCCGAAAAGATGGCTATTGAAATGAAATCAAACGGTGACTCATGGGAAATAGAGCGTCACGAGCGGATATTTGAGTACTTAAAGGGATATCTTCCTCAGTTAAAGATGTTCCTAGAAGCAAGGCCGCTGTTTGCGAATGGTGAAGTTATTCCCATCTACATTCCCTATAGGGATATAGCGATTTGCCGTGCCGGTGTGGAATCTAAATGCGATGCGACCGAGATCCAAAGACGGAATATCCGGTTTGTGAACATCGATTCTGAACCCAATCAGGTTGTCGAAGAAATAAAAAGTCTCTTGTAGCCCGTAGGGCTGTTTCGGCTAAGCCTTATATTTGCGTTAACCGGCCCCTTAGGGTCGGTTTTTGCAATATTTGCCATTCCAATAATCTATATTGCACGATAAATAGCCCCGTACCGAATGGTTCGGAGCGACCGGAATTTTTGAGTATTTGCTCTAATCTCTGTTTCGAAATCTAGCAGTTTCACAACTTACGAGAATAGGGCAGACTGCTCACGTCCCAATTGGGGCGTGGGTTGTTTGCAGTTATTGGTAAGTTGGGCTTTGCTAGAGCCTCGAAACACTGTAGCTTGCAGGCAACTTCGCGCCCTTTTTTATTGGGTTAATCGTAAGTCAAGTAGGGCGGATCTCGCAACGCTGGAGCCGCCATGGTCGATTTGGACAAGAGCAAGATTCAAGCCGTCGCACAGTACATCGACGAGGTTTCCAAGCAATTTTCTACGGGCAAGGCGACCGAACACAGTTACCGCCCTGCACTCGCGAAACTCCTTGGCGATTTGCTCCCCAAATTCACCATCACCAACGAACCGAGCCGAATCCAGTGCGGAGCGCCGGACTACATTATCGCGAAAGGGAACGGCGCAACATCGATTCCTGTTGCCTTCGTAGAGGCTAAAGACATTGGCGACAGTGACCTGGATGGAAATCGCCAGCACAAGGAACAGTTCAACCGCTACAAGAACTCCCTAGATCATATCCTTTTCACGGATTACCTTGATTTTCATCCTTATGAAAACGGGATGCCAACTCAAAACATCCGCATCGCAGAAATCAAAGGGAATAAAATTGCGCTAATAGACGCCAATGTCCCGATGTTTTTGGAAATGGTGGCGCACTTTGCGGAATCACCGCCGCAAAAAATTACGAGTTCCACGAAATTGGCGCAGATGATGGCGGCCAAGGCGCGCCTCCTTGCCGAAGTGATTGAAAAGACTCTCGAAACCGATAGCGAAAAGGCAGGCGAACTGGCGGGGCAATGGAAATCTTTCCAGAAGGTGTTGATTCACGATTTGACGGAACGTCAATTTGCCGATATTTACGCACAGACAATTTGCTATGGAATGTTTGCCGCAAGGCTCCATGACGATACTCCCGACACTTTCAGTCGAGAAGAAGCGGCTACACTCATTCCCAAGACAAATCCGTTCTTGCGCAAAGTTTTCCAGAATGTTGCCGCATTCGATGTAGATACCAGCATCGCATGGATTGTAGATGACCTGGCAGAAACATTCCGAGTGACGGACATGCCGAAGGTCATGAAGAATTTTGGAAAGGCTACGGGCCAAGCCGACCCCATGATTCACTTCTACGAAGATTTTCTGCGCTATTACGACCCCAAGCAGAAAAAAGCCTGTGGCGTTTATTACACGCCCGAACCCGTTGTCCACTTTATCGTCAATGCCGTTGACGAAATTCTGAAAACCCGCTTCAATTTGAGTGATGGCCTTGCCGACACGAGCAAGGTGACGATTCGTCAAACGTCGAACCTATATACGGACAATCGAACCAAAGACCACAAGAGATACGAAACGCGGGAATACCATAAAGTTCAAATTCTTGACCCGGCTACTGGAACGGGAACATTCCTTGCCGAAGTTGTCCGCAAGATATATTCCGGTATGGAAAATCAGAAGGGCGCTTGGCAAAACTATGTGGAAGAACACCTGCTCCCGCGCCTGAACGGTTTTGAATTCATGATGGCTCCATACGCCGTTGCCCACTTGAAATTGGACATGGTGCTGGCGCAGACGGGTTACAAGGCGAAACAGGATAAGCGACTTCGCATTTTCTTGACAAATTCTCTTGAAGAATGTGATCACGATACAGGAACATTGTTTGCCCAATGGCTTGCGCAAGAAGCGAACGAGGCGAACCTTGTTAAGCGCGACACTCCCGTGATGGTGATGATTGGAAATCCGCCGTATAGCGTGAGTAGTAGCAATAAAAGCGAGTGGATTCAGAACCTGTTGGACGATTACAAGAAAAATTTGAACGAAAGAAAGATAAATCTAGACGATGATTATATCAAATTTATTCGACTTGGACATTATTTCGTAGAAAAGAATGGTGATGGGATTCTAGCATATATTTCGAACAATAGTTTTATTGACGGAATAACGCATCGTCAGATGCGAAAAAACTTGATGGAAACTTTTGATGAAATTTACGTCCTGAATTTACATGGTGATACACGAAAAAAAGAAGTTGCGCCTAATGGTGGTAAAGATGAAAATGTTTTTGACATCATGCAAGGCGTAAGCATTAATATTTTCATAAGAAAGGACCGCCATTCTAGTGAATGCGTTAAAACCCAAAATGTCATTGCGACCCTCGCAGAGGGGAAGCAATCTCTAGCCAGAGTATATCACTATGAACTCTTCGGCAAACGTTTTGAAAAATACGCATTTCTTGCTAAAACATCGTTTAGCGATATTCCTTGGTATGAACTCACTCCGCAAGCACCACAGTATTTCTTTGTGCCTAAAGATTTTTCTGTTCAAGAGGAATACGAATGTGGATTTAAGGTTGACGAATTGATAAAAATCTGTAATTCGGGAATTCAAACTAAAAGAGATGCTCTAAATATTTTCTTCAACCAAGAAGAATCTGCTAATTTAAGAATTGATTTCACTAGCATGCCTGCCGATGATATTGCTCGAAAATACAATGTAAAGGATGGTAGAGATTGGCAAATTCTTTCTGCAAAAAACGATTTAATAAAGAATGAAAATATCACTAATAGAATAGTTTACAAGCCATTTGATGTTCGATATACAAATTATACAGGAAAAACAAATGGGATAATGGGATACCCTCGTTTTTCAGAGTCTAGACATATTTTAAAAGGATCGTTTGCGCTTGTATTAAGTAGGCAATATTCCAATAATGTAGACTATTCTTTTGTTCTGTGTGTAAATCGGTTGATTCCAGACCGATTCTTTGCGACAACAAATGGAACTCCATATTTCTTCCCGCTCTACCTTTACCCAAATGAGAATGGAGATCCTTCGACTTCGTTGCACTTCGCTCAGGATGACAAACTACAACGGAAACCCAACCTAGACGAATCCATTTGGCGTAAAATTGACGCCTGCCTAGATTCTTCGACTCCGTTCCCTTCGGCAAGCTCAGGGAACTACGCTCAGAATGACAATTCGCATATTACAACTCCTGAACAAGTCTTCGATTACATCTACGGCGTTCTCCATACACCGTCATATCGTGAAAAATACAAGGAATTCCTGAAAATTGATTTTCCGCGTATTCCTTATCCCGAAAACAAGGAAGATTTCGAACGCATTGTTTCCATCGGCAATAAACTCCGCAAATTGCACCTGATGGAAGAAATTCCTCCGCAGGCAACCTCCTTTGACATCGAAGGCGACAATGCCGTAAGTGAGATTCGTTTTGAGCGTCATTCTGGAGCGGAACAACGTGGAGCGATAGAATCTATGGACCCTATCGGAGCTTCGCCCCTCCAGGGTGACATCTACGGCAAGGTCTATATTAATAAAACGCAATATTTCGGCAACGTTCCTGAACTAGCCTGGAACTTCTACATCGGCGGTTACCAACCCGCCCAGAAGTGGCTCAAGGACCGCAAAAACCGCACCCTTACCTACGACGACATCTCGCATTACCGCAAGATCATCGCCATCCTTATCGAAACCCACAAGTTGATGCAGGATCTTGATGAAACGGCAAGATAAATGTGTGTTGTCCGTAGACAACCGTTATTAGGGAAGAATCATTCTTTTGACGTAAAAAAAATTATATTGTACTTGTCGGGTTCGGTGGTGCGGACCCGTAAAGGATGTTGATTATGGGTATGTTTGGTTCAAAATCGGCGGTTTCGGCGCTTTGTCTAACGGTGTTTGGTGTTATGGGGGCGGGTGCCGAACCGCTGGCTTTCCCGGAGGCGCTCGGTTTCGGGGCGCAGGTCACGGGTGGCCGCGGCGGAACCGTGTATCACGTGACGAACCTGAACGATGACGGCGCGGGTTCGTTCCGCGATGCTGTCAGTCAGGGGAACCGCATTGTGGTCTTTGACGTGGGTGGCATTATCAACATCAAGACCGCAGTTTCTATCAAGAGCAACATCACGATTGCAGGGCAGACGGCGCCGGGCGAGGGTATCGCGATTCATGGCGGCAAGCTCAGCACGGGCAAGCAGAGCAATATCATTATCCGCTACCTGCGCATTCGACCCGGTGAGAATACCGCGTCTGAAAAGGACGATGCGCTCAACCTTTACGATTCCAAGAACGTGATTGTGGACCACTGTTCGGTGGAACTTGCTCCGTGGAACAACTTCGGTGGCTCCTCGGACAATGCCTCATATCGCGTGACGGGCATAACGGTACAGAATTCGCTGATTGCAAACCCTATCGGGCAGCAGTTCGGGGCACACATCGAATCGGTCGATGGTACGTGGGCCTGGTACTACAACGCCTTCGTAAACACGCATAACCGCAATCCGCTCGACAAGATTAACGATGTGTTCGTGAATAACATCCTCTACAACTTCGAGGCGGGCTACACGACACATACCAGCACGCATTTTAATCACGATATCGTGAATAATTATTTTGTCTATGGCCCGAAGGGTTCTAATCCCTGGTTTCAGGTGGACAAGAACCAGAGCATTTACGCAAGCGGCAACTTGATAGACACGAATAAGGATGGCGTGCTGAACGGAACGGCTTCAAGTATCTATTACTATCAGGGTGCAGGCGAAGAACTTTTGAAACCTTGGAGCGAACTTACGACGAGCGGCCCGATGCTCAGTGCGGCTAGCGCTTGGCGTTACGTGACGTCGCAGAGCGGCGTGCTCCCGTACGACGATATTGATTCCCTGATATGGCGCCAGGTGGGGACACTTGGGAAAGAAGGAGCCTTGGTGAAAAGCGTTGGTGCCATGGGAATCAAAACCAACAACGGCTGGGGCGAGGTGATAGCGGGCGAGGCTGCTGCGGATAGCGATAAGGATGGCATGCCTGATTATTTTGAAGATGCGATGGGTTATGACAAGTCAAAAGACGATGCCATGACCAAGGAAAGCGACGGTTACGTGCGCATCGAAAAGTATATCAACTGGCTGGGTGCCATGCACGCGACGGCAGCGGACGGCAAGTCCCTCGATTTTGACCTGCGAACGATTACGCAAGGGTTCAAGGATGTTGCGCCGACCTACAGCGTGTCTGCTGCAGAAAACGGCTCGGTTGAATTGCTGAATGACGGCTATACGGCTCGATTTGCACCCAAGGCGAATTTCAGCGGGCTTGCTTCGTTCAAGTACACCGTGAAGGGCAACGACAATACCGAATATACGGGCCGCGTCGAGGTGCTGGTGGAGAAGGTGGCGAACACGACAATTAGTGCCGCCGATTCCTCGGTTGCAGATACAGCGTTGACGGATTCTACCACCGCGATTCGGAATGGCCGCGCTTCTCGCCCCGGTGATATGCGTGAGCCTGCCCGCAATGGCTTCCGTGACCTGAAGGGCCGCCGCTTCGACAGTCAAATTCGCTATAGGGTGCTATTCTAGATCTTGTAATTCCTCCTAACACCAGGGACCGCCTTTCGGGGCGGTTCTTTTTTTTGATTGAAATTTTTGCAAAAAAGGCCGTTTTTGAACATTTTTCGTTAGTTTGTAAACGTTTGGTTGTGGATTTATTGTCCATACAACATGCATCCTTGTGTGAGCGATGTCACCTTTTTGAAGGTACTTTTCTTGATGGTGTAACACAAAAGGAGTGTTTGGTATGAAACGAACTCTGTGGACCGGTGTGTCCTTTGGTGTCGCGATGGCCCTCTCTGCCGTTGCGGCGAATGCATTTACCCTTACAGGCAAGGTGAGCGACGAAAGCGGGAAGGCCGTCCAGGATGCTTCCGTTTCGCTTTTGGGCAAGGCTCTCAATACAAAGACCGATGCTGCTGGCGCCTTCAGCTTCCACGAAGACGAACAGTCGATTGCCGCTTCGGCGGCGGTGGGCTACCTCTCCGTGAACGGTGGCGTCCTCTCGTTCTCGCAGGGCTCGGGCTCTCCGGTGCACGTGCAGATTTTCGACATGGTCGGTAACCGCCTACTCAACGAAACTCTCTATGGTTCCGGCACGGTCGACATGAAGGCCTCCGTGAAGGCGAAGGGTGTGTATTTCGCCCGCGTTCGTGTGGGCAATGCCATGCAGAATTTCCGCTTCACGGCCGACGGCAGCTTCGATGCGACATTCGGCTCCAGGACTTCCGAGAAGGCGCTCCTCAAGATTGGCGAAGGTGACGACCTGCGCGTGGTTGCCGACGGTTTCGACACGCTCAACGTGAAGCTCAACAATCTCGATACGACGCTTGCGCTCACGCTCAAGAAAACCAAGGTAGAACCGCAGTATGCCTACGGTTGGGGACTCAAGAACGATCCCGTCCCGACGCGCGGCTGCGGCAAGACCTGGAACCGCGTGAAGTCCGGCAGCTACGAGTTCCAGTGGAGCAAGGGCAAACGTACCATCCGCATCGACATCCCTGACAACTATGATAACAACAAGCCGTATAAGCTCATCTTCGGCATGCACTGCATGGGCGGCTGGGCCGGTGGCGTGCAGCAGGAAGGCTACTATGGCCTCAAGCCGCTCGATACGCAGAAGACGGCTATCTATGTCGCTCCCGAAGGCAACGGAAACCAGGCCCCGTGGGGTCAGGATGACTACCTGCTGTTCGATGAACTCCTGGCCGACTTGCAGAGCAACCTCTGCATTGACTCTAGCCGCGTGTTCTCTACGGGCTTCAGCTACGGCTCCATGTTCTCTAACGGTCTTTCCTGGAATCACCAGGACGTGCTCCGCGCTGTTGCCGTGTACGAAACTGCCGAACGCAACATCTGGCTTCCGCAGCGCCAGAACAAGGGCATCGGCTGGATGGGCGTGCTCGGCCTCGATGACAACCTCTGCACTCCCGAGATGGGACGTGCCGCCCGCGATATCATCTTGACGCTCAATTCCGAGAATGGCAAGGCGAAGAATGAACAGGCCCAGGAAGCCCAGCGCAACGCGGCACACAAGTGCTACGATTACACGACCGTCGAGGAACGTTTCCCGGTTCGCTGGTGCACGCAGAGTGGCGGCCACATCTGGGACCACAAGGATCCGGGTCAGAACAAGTCCTGGGTGCCTGAAACCACTTGGGATTTCTTCAGCAAGTTCTAGAAAAATCACACATCCACACTCCAATAACCTCTCCGGCCTTTGCGGCCGGGGAGGTTTCTTGAATAATTCTCCCTTGTCGCATTTTGCACCGAAGGTGCCCACGAGGGAACTTGTTCCCCGTGTGGGGAGGGTCTTAGGGAGGGAGAAACCCTCCCTTGTCGCATTTTCTATCTTTATATATATGGAATTCAAGCGCTTTGAAGCTTTGATCGAGATGTTCCCGCAGGTGCAGATTTTCAGCACCGAGGGCGAGGACCTGGATAGGGTCATTACTCACTTTTTGAATCAGCGGAAGAACGTCTCCACGATGTCGGAGGCGATGCAGCGGAAAATCCAGCATGCGCTCGCTCCGTTCTTTCAGCAGCGGTTTATCAGTTTGCATGACGAGGAAGCCCCGCTGGTACGTCACCTGCTGTTGAAGAAAAAGTTCTTCTTGCAGACGGACCGCTATATCGATGACATGGCGTGGCCGGAGACGGACCCGGACAAGCTGGAAGAGGCCTTGAGGATTGCGGAACTTTCCGAAGAGATTCTCGACCGCAAGTTGCTGAGCCTTTCGAACGGGGAACTGCGCCGCGTGCTGCTTGCGCGCATGTGGATGGAAAGCCCGGAGTGGGTGTATTTCAATGACTTGTTCGGAGGGCTTGATCCCGAATATCGTAGCCATCTTGCTGCAAGCGTGGTGGAACTTTGCAAGCGCCCGGGCCTGAAAGTTGCCGTGCGCCTTGCCCGCGAAGACGAACTGCTGCCTGAAATTCCCGCGTTCGTGTATGCGGACAGGACGTTTAAGCAGTATGAAGGCGAGTTGCCTGCCGAAGTCGCGAAGCCGAAGTTCTCGAAGGCCGAGCTGAAGGATTACGAGATTGTTGATTTGAGACGGAATACGAGCGATTGTCATTGCGAGGACCGCAGGGACGCGGCAATCTCTACCGAAATCCTCTTCGACCTGAAAAACGTGAACGTGCAGTTCGGTGACACGGTCGTACTCAAGAACCTCAACTGGACGGTGCGCAAGGGCGAACACTGGGCGGTGATGGGCGAGAACGGTGCCGGCAAGAGCACGCTCCTCGGGATGCTTACCGCGGACCATCCGCAAATCTACAAGAACGATATTACCTTGTTGGGGGAACGCCCGGGCCATGGCCTCAATATCTGGGACCACAAGGCGAAACTCGGATTCTTCTCTCCGGAACTTGCGCTCCAGTACCGCGAAGACCTTAGTTTGTCTGAAGTCCTGTGCACAGGCTTTACCGCAAACCTCTGTAAGGCGGAGAATACCACCTGGGAGGAACGCGCGAAGGCGAAGGAGTGGCTCAACTACCTGGGCTTCGAAGACGTGGAGGCCCGCTACCGCAGCCTCTCGCCGATTGACAAGCGTGTGGTGCTCATGGCGCGTGCCGCCATCCGTCCGCCCGAGGTGCTGTTGCTCGACGAACCCACGCAGGGGCTCAAGGGCGAGTACCGCGAAAAGATTTTTAACTTGTTGCAACTGCTTTCGAAGGAGACGACCATCATCCTGGTGAGCCACTACGAAGAGGAATGGCCCCCCTGCATGACGCACCTCCTCCGCATGCCCAAATTCTCGGGGTGATTATGCAATTGAACGAACAGACTATCTTGAAGGCCTTGCAGGCCGTGCAGGACCCTGACCTGCACAAGAACATCGTGGAACTGAACTTTGTCCAGAACCTGAAGATTGATGGCGACAAGGTGAGTTTCGACCTGCGCCTCACGACGCCCGCATGCCCTATCCGCGACCAGTTCAAGGACCAGTGCATTGCGATTGTGAAAAGCCTCGGTGCAAGCGAGGTCGAGGTGACATTCACGGCTCAGGGTCGCGTGGGCGAGGGCAGTTCTGCTGCCCAGGCACCGAAGGTGTCTTACATCAACGATGTCGCACACGTGGTTGCGGTCGCAAGCGGCAAGGGCGGTGTGGGCAAGTCTACCGTGACGGCGAACCTCGCGATGGCACTCAGCCTCTCGGGTGCCCGCGTGGGAATTCTGGACGCCGACATCTACGGCCCCTCCATGGGTCTCATGTTCGGCATCGACCGCGCTCCCGAGGTCTTTGACGACAATACGATCGCGCCTGTCGAGGCGAAGGGCGGCATCAGCATCGTCAGCATGTGCATGTTCGCTGACTCCGACAAGGCGACCATCTGGCGTGGACCGATGGTCTCGCAGATGATCCAGCACTTTATCCACCACGTGCGGTGGGGTAAGCTCGACTACCTGCTGGTGGATTTTCCTCCCGGAACGGGCGACATCCAGCTCACCCTCACGCAGAACTGCCCGATGGCGGGCGCCGTGGTAGTGACGACCCCGCAGGAGGTTGCCCTTGCCGACTGCCGCAAGGGGCTTGCCATGTTCGACAGCGTGGGAGTACCCGTGGTGGGCGTCGTCGAAAACATGAGCTACTTCATCTGTGACCAGTGCGGCAAGCACCACAACATTTTCCGCGAAGGTGGCGGCGAACGCATCGCGAAAAGCTGGGGAGTTCCTCTCATCGCGAAGGTGCCTCTTGAACCTGCGGTTGCCGATTGCGGCGACCAGGGAACGCCCGCGGTGCTCCGCTACCCGAACTCCGAATCGGCGAAGGCCTTTTTGCAGGCGGCCGATGCCATGGTGCGCACGCTCTCGGTATTCAAGTCCGAAGGCGACGGCGTGCTCAAGACGTTCAATTACGGTTTCGCTGAACTTCCGGAGGAGGATGTATGATTCAGCCCAAGAAAGTTTTCAGGACAAAGGATGGTAGGCTCGGGTTCGAGTGGAACGACGGTACGCGCGGTGCGTGCTCTATCCGAGAACTTCGTCTGGCATGCCCCTGTGCCCTGTGTGTCGATGAACATACCGGCGAAAAACTGCTTGACGATTCCACCGTTCCGTCCGATATTAAATTAGAGAGGGTTCAGTCGATAGGTCGTTACGCTGCGGGGCTAACCTTCAGTGATGGTCACAATTCGGGAATATACCCTTACGATAAGTTGAGAGAATTGACGAAAAACGCGTAAAAAACCATATTTGTTTGACCGAAAGGTTATGGATGATTAGATAGGTGTAAAGTTTATGAGTGATTTTAACGAAGCGCTTTATTTTCGCGACTTGAATCGCTACCCGACCCTCTCCCCGCAGGAGGAGATGGCCTTGTTGACGATTATCCGGTCTGACGAGAGTGAAGAAATCCGCAAGTCCGCGCTGCAGCGGCTGATTCGCGGTAACCTGCGCTTCGTGGTCAGCGTCGCCCGCAAGTACCAGGGCCGTGGCCTTTCTCTGCTCGATCTCATCAACGAAGGCAACCTCGGCCTTTTCAAGGCGGCCAAGCGCTTCGACATGGAAAAGGATGTCAAGTTCATCAGCTACGCAGTGTGGTGGATCCGTCAGTCCATCCAGAAGGCGCTGTTTGAACAGGTGGGCGCGGTCCGCATTCCGCCCAACAAGCTTGCCCTGGTGAACCGCTTCAAGAGGGCGCTCATGCTCAATGGCGGCGACTACGACAAGACCATCTCCATGGAGGAATTTGCCCCGTTCGAAAGGGATATCGTCGAGGTGATGGAAAAGATTGTCGATATCTCGCTCGATGCCCCGATTGGCGAGGATGCCGGTGGCGGAGCTGATTCCGTGAGCACGCTCATGGACGTTCTCGGTTCCGACGGCAACCAGGACGACGACATGGAGAAGGAAGAACGCAAGAAGCTCATCCAGGAAACGCTTGCCTCCCTCCCGCGTCGTGAAGAAGAAATTTTGCGCATGTTCTACGGGCTCGATACCGTGGAAGATACGACCCTCAAGGATATCGGCGAGGATTTGCGCCTCTCTCGCGAGCGCGTCCGCCAGATCAAGAACAAGACCTTGCGCCGTTTGCAGCGTAGCAAGGAACATAAAGAAAAACTTGTTGACTTCCTGGAGCTTTAATGTCTCGATCAACGTCGGCGGCCCGTAAGGCCGCATACTGGTTTCTGGCTGTTTGCTGCGGAGCCCTTCTTGCTTTTGGCGGCTTTCGGCTCTATGAGGAATTTGGCCCGTCCAAGATTTCGGTCGATAGTGTGCCGTTCGGGATTCCCGGCGGCTCGACGGTGGTTCGTGGCGATACGCCCGACATGAACAAGCAGCTCGACCGCCTGCCTCCGCAGACCCAGACCGAGGTTCGCCGTGCCTTCGAGCTTTCCCGTTCCGGCTCCAGCCGTCCCGCTTACGAGATTCTGGATGCAGTCGTTCTTTTGTATCCGAACCTCGCTCCTGCAGTGTGGGGTGAAATTAATACTTTGTTCGAAATGGACTCGCTTTCGGAACAGGAACGCGAACGTTTGAACCTGTTGACAGCGCGCCTCCAGGCTACGTACCCGAATTCCGGTGTCGAGGCGTACCTCGAGAGCCGCAAGGCGTTTGCTGCGGGAAACGCTTCGCTTGCCCTGCAGCTGGTGCGTGCCGCTGCGGAAAAGGCTCCCGCGCTTTACGAGGCGAGACTCTGGCACGGAATGCTCCTGATGAACGAGGGGCACTATGCGCAGGCAATCGTCGAGACGCGTACTGCCATCAGCCTTTCGGCGGGAAACTCCCCGAGGGCCTACGAGACGCTTGCAAAACTTTATCATGACCAGGGCATGCTGGACAGCTGCGCTGCAGTCGTGGAATATGCTCTTTCGCAGTATCCCGTGGATGCGGAACTGATGCTGCTCCAGGGCTATCTTGCGGAATACCGTGGACACTTCGATGCGGCTGACAAGATCTACCAGCGCATCCTCGCGTTCCGTCCCGAATTCAAGAAGGCCGCCGCTGCGTCGTCGACGCTCGGTGAAAAGTCTCCTCCCGGTCCGGGTACTGCGGTGAACCTCACTCCCAGGGACCGCGCCCAGATGGCAATCGATATCCTGGAACCGTTGGTGGACCGCTATCCGGAAAACCTGCCGTTGCGCGAGGCGCTCGGCCTTGCTTACCTGAAGGGCCGCGAGTTCGACCGCGCCCGCAACCAGTTCCAGGAAATCATGGGCCGCGATGCCGAATATCCGGATATCAAGCTGCGCCTCCAGGAAGCGAACGTGACGAAGCCCGCTCCGGTTTCCGGTTCCGACGGCCTCGCCGCCAACCTGAACCGCGCTCTGGACAGCATCAAGGGTTCTATGGCCCCGACCAAGGAACATGATTTCACGACGATGCTCGGCCATTACCTTGTCCGCTACGGTGCAACTCCGGGCGAGTTCTTCAAGAAGTATGCCATCAGCAATTTCCGCCCCATCAAGACGAACGTGTGGCAGGAGACTTTCTACGAGGCTCCCTACCGCCATACCTATACGGTGGTGTTCGATTCGCTCAACCATTTCCGCAAGGTTCACGTGACGGTCTACGATTCCTCGTCCTCGTCTAACCATATCGGGCTCGCCCCTGAAATCTATACGAGGCTCCTGAAACAGAATTCCCGCATTTCGGGTATTGGCAGCAGCACGGGCGAGACGGTCTGCAGCGATAGCGTGGTTATCGACGCCGCCGTGTGGGAAACCCAGGACAACTTCGAGATTCTTGCCCGCTTCGTTGGGGTGCAGGCCGAAGTCCGCATGGTCCGTTTCGACAAGTCCGCGCTCCCGCCCGGGCTCAAGCTCTGCGACTATATTCCGTACCTGAAGGAATTCTAGAGCGCCTGGCGCGCTTCCCCTGTTGCCAAACGGCGTAAGCTTTGTTCGGCCCCGCGTTTTTTTGTATCTTTACGTTCATGTTCCGCGTCCGTTACATCGCGTTAGCGCTTGCCGCCTTCCTGTTCGAGGGCTGCACGTGCTGTGCGTATCTCAACCATATGTTCAATGCGGAACGTCTTTACGACGAGGCGACCGAGATGCGTGCCGCGCGTCTCGACAGCGTCCCGGATGCGGAATCTTCTTCGCCCTCTTCCGAAGAGCGCATGAAGTACGACAAGGTTATCGAGAAGGGCTCCCGCGTTCTCGAGCGTTTTCCCAAGAACAAGAAGCGTACTGCCGAAGCCGTGTTCCTCATCGGCGAATCGTTCCGTCACAAGGGCGAGTGGGGCAAGGCCATTATCAAGTACGACGAGTTCGAACGCTATTTTGCCGACCATGATTCCATGCGTACGGTGGAATACCAGCGCGCCTATTGCCTTTACAGGAACCAGGAATACAATATCAGCCGCTTTGCGCTGGAACCTGTCGTTGCGAGCAAGGATCATCCCTACTACTTCCAGGGTCTGAATCTCCTTTCGCTTCTTGACGAGAAATCCGAACATCCGGACCAGGCCATCACAGCGCTGGAGGCGGTCCTTGCCGATACGGCGGGAACTCCGTTTATGCGGGCGAAGGCTCACTTCCGCCTTGCGGGGCTCTATTTCAACAAGGAAAACTGGGACAAGGCCCGCGAGCATTACAGGGCGCCCGAGATCGAACAGCTTACCGTGCGCGAACGGCAGACGGCGGGCGAGCAGGCCGCAGAATGCCTTATAAATAAGAAGGAATACCTGAAGGGTGCCGACGAGTACAAGGAACTCTACAAGAATCCCGAATACGAATCGAAGAAGGCCGATTACCTCGTGCGTATCGGCGAGGCGACGCTGCTTGGGGACCGCTATCCCGATGCCTTGGTCATTTTCCAGAAGGTGAATACGGAGTATCCGAAAACGACTCATGCGGCGCGCAGCTATTTCAACCTGGGTGACTACGAGCAGACCAAAACCCTCAATTACGAACAGGCGATGGTCTATTACGACAGCAGCTTTATTTCGAGGACGATTTCGGAATGGGGCAAGATGAGCCGCGAACGCCGTGACGCCCTGCGCAAGCTTGTTTCGCTCAGGGGCCAGAGCGACGACATGAAGGCGAAGGACTCGATTCCCAACATGGACCATTTCTTCGGCGTGGAATTTGCGATTGCGGAACTCTTCCTGTTCAAGCTTTCCGAAGTGGACAGCGCCATTGCGAGGCTTACGGCCATTATCGAGACTACGGATGATTCCGTGAAGGTGCTGCGTGCAAGCTACGCGCGTGCCTTCATCTATGACGAGTTCAAGGGCGACGAGGATACCGCCGAGGAACTCTACAAGGAAGTCATCGAGAAATTCCCCAATACCGAGTATGCGAAACAGGCGCAGGCAAACCTGGGCATGAAGGTTACGATGAAGACGCCTGAAGACCAGGCCCGCGATATGTACATGCGTGCGGAGAGCCTCTGGACCGTGGCTGCGGAAATGCCGCTCGACCAGATGGATCTCGTGGACACCGCCTATGCGAACGCGTTCTCCGTTTTCGATAGCCTCTATAACGAGTATCCCGAAACGGAATCGGGAATCCAGGCTCTTTACATGAAGGCCATCTATTACCGCATGAACCCGGAACGCATCGATAGTGCCGTCGCCATTTACAAGGACTTGCGCGACAAGTACGGCCGCACCCCGTGGGGCCAGGAGGCTGCGAAGGTCCTGAACACGAGACTCAAGACTTCGGATTCCGACATCGAACGCCTGCGCAAGCGCGTGAAGGAGAGCATCGAGCATATCGAACAGCTTTCGGCGCAGTATTACCAGAGCCTGAACAAGAAACCCGAAGAGAAACAGGCCGAAGTCAAGACCAAGGAAGACGAGGTGCTTGAGAATACGTACAACAGCATGTACGATTTCGAGTAGGGGATCCTGTGCGCATTTTGGTTAGCTTGTTTTTGTGCCTCGCGCTTGCGGGGTGTGCTGCCGGCAATGCGAAGATCGCTTCGCGCAAGGGCTATGTGCGTTTTCCGGAAAAACATTACGTGTCGGGCGAAAAGGCCGAGATTGGCCTGAAGATTACGGGCGAGGCGAGCTATTACGGTCCCGGATTCCACGGCAAGCAGACGGCGAGCGGCGAAATTTTCGACCAGGAAGACTTTACCTGCGCGCACAAGAGCCTGCCTTTCGGCACGAAGCTCAAGGTTGTCCGGAAGGATAACGGCAAGAGCGTCGTGGTGCGCGTGAACGACCGCGGCCCCTACGTGGATGGACGTATCCTCGACCTGAGTGTCGCTGCCGGGAAAAAGATCGGTCTCGACAAGGTCGGCCACGCCGAGGTGGTCGCGACGGTCATCGAATAAAAAATTTTTTGGGAAAATACCGGAATGTCATAATATGACATCCGATGATTCTATATTTTGCTGCACAGAGAAGCACTTGTGCGTTTGTGTGCTTCCTTACGAAAAAGAGGTAAGATATGGCTAAAAGAATCAGTCCCTGGGATTCCGGTTTCTCTATGTTCAAGCGCCGCATTGGCGAACAGCTGCAGCTGAACGGTTTTTCGGACGGGCTTGTTGAAGACTCCGAGCTGCTCTCGTTCTACCGCATGGGCGAAAGCGAGACCTACGTACTTTCGGCACTCGGTTGCGCGGTCGGGGTGTAGCGGCTTACTTCGCCTTGTAGCTTACGAAGCGGATGTTCCCGCAGAAGTCCTTGTGGCTTCCGCTAAATTCGAGCCAGGGGTATTTGACGGCTTCCGTTTCTAGGACGGCGGCCTGTTCCGAGCCTATCTCGAGAAGGACGGATGCGCCCGCCGAAAGCTTGCCTTCGGTCTGCTCGAGCAGCTTGCGGACAAGCGTAAGTCCGTCGGGGCCGCCGTAGAGGGCGAGTTCCGGGTCGAACTTGTCCACCTCGGGCTGGAGCTTCCCCTTTTCGCTGTCGGGAATGTAGGGGAGGTTCGCGATAAGGCAGTCGATTTTTGCGGCGTCCGTTACTGCGCCAAGCAGGTCGCCCTTTGCAAACGTGAGCGTCGCGGCGGCGGTATCCGTTGCGGTGGTGCCAAGGCCGTTCGCTTCCGCGTTCTCGCGTGCGAGTGCGAGCGCGTCATCCGAGATGTCGGTGGCGAGTACCTTCGCACCCGGGATTTCCTTTGCGCAGGCAATCGCGATGGCGCCCGTGCCCGTTCCCACTTCGACGACGAAGGGACTAGTGGTGCTCTCGAGCGATTTCTTCGCCATGTCGACGAGTTCCTCGGTTTCGGGGCGCGGGACAAGCGCACGCGTGTCGCACTTGATGATGTGTCCGCGGAAGCTCGTGTCGCCAATGATATGCTGCAACGGCTCGCGGTTCGCGCGTCGCGCCACCAGCGGACGGAGCGTGTCGAGTTCGGCCGCGGTGAGCGGCTTCTCGAAGTTCAGGTACAGGTCCATGCGGTTCTTCATGCCGAGGCCGTGGCTGATGATGTATTCCGCATCCAGTCGCGCGTCGGGGATACCCTTCTTCTCGAAGAAGGCCTTCGTGCGGTTCAATATCTCAAGTACGGTCATCTGCGGCATTGGACTACCTTTAAATATGCTTAGGCGCTGAACTTGCCGAGCTTTTCCTGGGCGTTCGCCATCTGGAGCCCGCTGATGATTTCATCGAGGTCGCCGGTGATGACCTTGTCCAGATTGTAGAGCGTAAGGCCGATACGGTGGTCGGTCACGCGGTTCTGTGGGAAGTTGTAGGTGCGGATTTTCGCGCTGCGGTCGCCGGTACCCACGAGGGCCTTGCGGCTTGCAGCCTCTTCCTGTTCCTTCTTCGCGATGACCGCGTCAAGAATCTTGGAACGCAGCATTTCCATGGCGTGGAGCCTGTTCTGCAGCTGGCTACGTTCGGTCTGGCAGCTCACCACCACGCCTGTCGGGATGTGGGTGAGTCGCACGGCGGAGTCCGTCTTGTTGATGTACTGGCCGCCCGCGCCCGAGGATCGGTAGGTATCCATGTGGATGTCGGCCTCGCGGATTTCCACGTCGACTTCTTCTGCTTCGGGGAGGATGGCGACGGTCGCCGCCGACGTATGCACGCGGCCCTGCGCCTCGGTTTCGGGAACGCGCTGCACGCGGTGCACGCCGCTCTCGAACTTGAGCGTGCCGTACACGCTGTCGCCCTCGATGAACACGCGGATTTCCTTGTAGCCGCCCACGGTGCCTTCGCTCGCGTCCTGGATGGTCATCTTCCAGCCCATGCGGCTGCAATAGCCCTGGTACATGCGGAAAAGGTCGCCCGCGAAGAGCGCCGATTCGTCGCCGCCAGTACCGCCGCGGATTTCGAGCGTCGCGTTTCGGTAGTCCCACGGGTCCTTCGGCACCATCAGTATCTGCAGCTCGTCGGTCACGCCCGGCAGCTTCTTCTCGATGTCCGAAATCTCGGCCTTGGCCATCGCGACCATCTCGGGATCCGGGTCGCCGAGGGCTTCCTTGTATTCGGCGAGGTCGTTCACCATCTGGAGGTATTCCTTCGCCTTGGCGACGGCCTTCTCGATACCCTTGTACTGCTTGTGAATCTTGTTGTAGCGGGCCTGGTCGGCGAGAACGTCCGGGTTCCCGAGTTCCGATTCCAGTTCCTCGTACTTTTCGATCAGTTTTTGAGCCTTGTCTTTCATCGGGGGGTAAAATTAGAAAAATTCCGGGGGCCTTTTCTGCTCCGTTGTGGATTTTGCCTGTGTAAAACATGAAAATGGCGGCCGCGAGGCCGCCTTGTGTTAGATTGTATTGCAGAACTACTTTTTCGCGAGCTCAGCCAACATCGCTTTTGCTTCGGCAATCATTTCAGGGGAAGCCCCCAGTTTTTCGAAGACGCTTATGGCATTAGCCTCGCCCTTTGCCTCGCCTTTCGCTTGACCAGCATTGAAGAAGTGTTCGCCGAAGGTTTCGTAACCCTTGTTCGCGATAATTTCAGGCCTATCCATCTTGATTACCTCGCTCTTGTAGGGCCACTTCCAGAAAAAGTACGAAAGCGACTGCTTGATGAAATCCCTTCCCTCGTCGGTATTCTGCATCTTGAGCAGATGCATTGCCGCCTCACGGAAGGAAACGGAGAACTTCTCCATGTCCCAAATATACTTCATTGCGGTCAAGGCGACAAGAGTGATGGGCGAAAGGCCCTTCAATTCCACATCATCGATGCCATGGCCGACATCCAGATAAATAGCCTTGAAGGGATAACCGATGTCATGGTAGAACTCTGGATATTCCGCGAAATGAATATCGGCAAGCGGATCCCACCCCATCTCGCCATTATAGACAATAAAAGCGACCACGGGCACATCCTTCTTGCGCTCCAGGAAAAGATGATGGTAATATTCCGAAATCTGATTCATAACCAAATCGTCCTTATCAGATTTATGCTCTGCGATAATACCAACGTAAAGCCCGGTGACGCCGCCGTCTTTGAGGTTCGCCTCGAAGACAAGGTCCGCAGAGCCGGCATGCTTGTCGCTGGAGTGATTCTCGCTTGCCCCGCGCAGGCTCGCAAGGTCGATGGTGTCGAGGAACGCCTTGAGCGAAGGATTGTGGCGCGAGAACAGCGTCAATAGTTCCGCCATGCGGGAGGGTTTCGCAAAGGCGAACCTAAAGTAACGATCGTGAACGAATTTACTATCGCCATCGTTCACAGAATCCACGATTACGTTGAATTCATGGGCAATATCGCGGATTGCCGATTCCACGAGGTTTTCGGTTTCAGTGTGGTTTTCTTTTTCAGTCATTTTTTACTTTTCGCGGGAACGCCCCCGCAAGGGCGGACAGGGGCCGCCCCTATCTATACATAAAAACGGACGAAACGTGAAAATGTGCCAAAATGGACGTTTTTTTATTTCACACCCGGTTTTTAGCGTATTTTCTACGCATTTTCTGCGTCAAAAACGTGGCGCGTTACCATATTTGCCCTTTTCACGTGAAAAATCCCACTTCAGAGCCCTTTGTAAAAAAATTTTGAGCTATTGGACTATAAAAAAGCTATTTTAAACCGGACGGGACCCGGGTGGGCCCCGCGTCGTGGCGTATGCCGCGGGATTTGAGTGTACACTGACGAACGGATTGTGGACGGTATGGGAAACTTTGTTGTAAAGGAACGCATGGTTCGCGACACCCGCAGGGGCGGTTTCACGTTGATGGAGCTGATGGTCTACATCGCTATCTTGGGTATCGTCGTCATCGTGGCGGGTCAGGCATTCAGCAATTCGGCCAAGTCGCGCGTCCGCACGCAGAGCATGCTCAAGGCTTCCGAGGTTGCGGAGAACGTGGCCAGCATCTTTAAGACCGATGTCGCGCAGACCGGCGCAAAGAGTGCGCTCGACACTCGTGCGCATGATGGTAGCAATGACGTGTTTGGCGAAGTGAATACCGATGTGTACATAGACCCTGACAATTTATCTTCTTTTGAATTGACTACTACTGGTAACTATAGCGACCTGAAGGTGCGGCGTATACGCTATGACGAAGCGGGGCATTACCAGGCTGTTGAAGAGGTTCACTGGTTTGTGGATGGCACTACACTCAAGCGCAGTTGCAGCACTGTTTCGGGAACGGCCGATGCGGAAACCTGCGGTGATGATGCCGAGCCGACTGAAATGGCAACGAATGTGACGCAGTTTATTGTGCTGCCGGCAGTTCCATGGCATAAGGATGACGCGGTGGAAGGGGAAGACGAATACCTTGAGTTCCCGGACGTGACTGGAGAATTCAAGTTTGTCTCTAGATCTGACGCCTCGAAAAACATTCTGCCTCTTGTTGCCGGAGACGCGGGCAGCAGCGTTGTCTTGTCGAATTTTGCAAATAACACTCAAAGTGATCCGGGAAATCCTGCTACAAAGAACTTTAACGAGGTCTATGCATTTAAGAAGTCCGCACCAGATGCGAGTTGGCAAAGCCTGTGTGAAAGCTACCCCATCCACCTAGAAGCAAATACGACCTACGAACTTAGTTTTGGCGTTGGCCCGGCCGATGGCACGGAAAAGGCCCTAATGTCGTTTGTCCCGAACAGGGACCACATGGCTGTCGGCTTTAGGGACAAGGATGGCAACAAGGTTGCGGGCCTGCACGATTTCTCGTTCTTCCCGCCCTTGGACACCACGACGATTGATGGTGTTGCCCCGAAGGATATTGTGCGAAGGGTGCGGTTTGCAGTTGGTGCAGACGCCAAGGATGCATGTATTGCGTTTGTATTTTCTTATTATAGCCCGTCGGCGCCCTTTGCCCATGTTGCCATATCAAACTTGAAACTGCGTGTGGCTGAGAGCGAAGGCTATGAGTTTGATGAATCGGTAACCAGCGTGGACGACAAGTACAAGAGGTATGTGAAGGCCCTGCAGCTGCAGCTCAAGGTTGCGAGAAATGGAGAATCTGGTTCAGTGAAGCTTGTGGTGCCAATCCCGAGCAACGGACCCACCGACTAGGAGATGATTATGCGTTTTGAAGAAATACAGAAAAAAGCCGGTGTCTCCCTTGTCACCGTCTTGCTCTTTATGCTTGTTGCGACTATCGCGGCAACGGCTACTTACAAGTGGCTTTCGAGTGAAGGCCGTTCCAGTGCCAGCAGAATGATGCAGAACGAGGCTTACCTGAGCGCACTTGCGGGTATCGAGAGTGCCCGTAGCTGGATGACGTATAACGCGAACGAGACTGGCGCCATTATTAGGCAATACAAGAAAGGCAATAACGCACCCATAAAACTGAATGACCAGTTGTCCGCATTTGTGCGTGCGGGGCAGCACTTTGATGTTTACCTTGTTGGCGTGAATACGGAAAGCTCGACATACAAGTTAAAGTTGCTTTCTGAGGGTACCTCTCGCAATGGCGAGGCAAAGCATAGCGAAGTGGCTATCTTGAACGTGAACGGACTTTACCAGGTGACGAACCCGAAAAGGGTGGTAAAGAAGTCCCCGATTGATTTTGATGCCCCTTATTTTGGTGGTACGTCAGGTGGAACGCAAAGTAAGTTTACGTCGATTATGATTAACGGTGATTGGCAGGGGAACCAGGGTGACTATCCGGAAAAATTCATTGTTACGGGAAATGCTAGCCTGACAGGTAACCATAACAACATAGGAATGAAATATTCCTGCATTGGTGGAAATTTGGATTTGGATATGCAGGGTATTACCAGTGGAGGAAATCTTTTTGTTGGTGGAAATGTATCTAAGGCGAAGATAAAGATTGATTCAAGTGCCTGGTTTGATGGTAATGTTGACCAAACTGATGGTACAACAAGCAATTACCTGCAAGTGGGTAAGAGTGTAACATTGAATGGAACCTTCAAAACCAACCAAGTTACAACCGATAGATACGTTTCTATTGGGGAAGATTTTTGTACAACAGAAAATGCTAGGGTTATTTCGAAAGGTAACTTGGCAACGTTTGTTGTCGAGGGCGACGTTTGGATGCCGGGGGCCTATAACATTTCGACAGATCCAACCGATCCTGGGATAGATAACTACGATAGCTATGACAAGATTGTTCTTGGTAATTCGGTTGAGTCGAAGGTCCATATCAAGGCCGGACATGCATGGAACGACTATGGCGGAGCCAGCGGCATATACAATACAAGGAAGTTCCCGCAAGTGAGGAACGGGACGCAGAATAATGGGTATCGCTTTTGTTCGGGCACGCCAGTCTATACATCGATGTGGTCGAGCTTTTTGTATTGCAGTGCCCCGGATGATGGTTGGGATAATGAAACTTGGCAACCTTATTCGAATAAAGCGTATAAAGACAACCTCCATTACATTTATTATATGCCAGAAGGACGGACCGATGTTGGATTTGGGCCGTATACGGATGACATATGGCGCTGGTGTGGTGAAACGGATTATTGGGGAAATTGTAATAAGGCTGGGAATTACGTAACCATCCAGAGCTATTTTATTGATTATAGTGCCATGACGAAGCCTAACTCGTTTACGACGTCAAGCCATAGCTTTGATGCGAATCATACCGTAAACGTTCCCAAAGATAATGATGCCCGCTATTATCGTTATCTTAACCATGATGGCACAAAAGTTACGGGTTCTCCCTATTGTCGGCTTAATACTGAAGAGAATAAATCCTGGCAACCTGTTTGTGGAGTGACTCCGTGGTTCAAGAGCAACGGTACCCTTTCGAATGACATGTCAGAAACGAACAAGCCTCAATGCGCTCAGGCTGTGTATGACTCCTGTGATGCTCTTTGGGAAAAGAAGCCTGGTTGCTCAGGATCGCAATACTTTATTGATGACCCCATAGAAATTCCGTTGGCAGAAATTGAAGCGTATGCCAATAAGGGGTGCGATAAACCGGGGGCAAAATCCTGGGGCCCGGCTTTGGTTAAGGACTTGAATGAATGCTGGGAAGAAAATCATAAAGACGAGGAAAAGAGAACAAAGAATTTGTACAATGGTGAGTACCAGGTTGTAAAACTGCAAGGGGAGGGGAAAAACGATATTTCGGGAACGTTGACGGGAAAATTCGTTATTATTGCGGAAGAAAAGATTACAGCAAGAAACGAATTTATCACGGCTGCTGATGACGGCAAGTCATATGTGCTTCTTTATTTGAAAAAAGGAGCCTTTATACTTCCGACGAATAATAAGCCATTTAAGCACCTCTTTATATACATGAATGAGGCGAATGATGCCGCGAAATCAGAAGCGTCTCACTTGAATCTCACTGGCACGCTCTATTTCCCGGCGGCTAAATGTATTGAAAACGATTTCAAGGATGCAGACTTTAAAAGCGATACCAACCTCATCGCGGACCTTTCTGCAAATGGCGTGATATGCAAAAAAGGTACGCCATGTGGGGCTGGTGGCTCGGGCGAGGATCCGCTTCTTCTGGAAGAGGATGACTACGAGGCGGGTGTCCCCGACGATTACTATATTTCTGTCGCCCCGCAGCTTTCGGTGAGCCTTGAATCGCAGTATAAAAATAACGAAAACGTTGGCGGTGAGGGGGGCGGCTCATCGGTGGATGCTTCTTTCATTGTGCTTCCGCGTATAATCTACCTGACCAAGGATGCCAAGGGCAAGCTTTCGGATTACTACAATATTGTGCCACTCAATGCGGTAACGCCTGCGAACGCGTCAAGCCCTGTTTCGGGAGTTACCGTGAATTGCGAAGGCGTGCCCACCTCTGGCCCGCTTGGTGAACTCACGGAGAGTGTTCACAATTGCTCCGTTCAGGCTACGGTAAATGGCAAGACTGGTTTAGTGGCTAGTACGGTGCCGTTCTGGGTAGTCGTTTCGGGTCAGGGTGGTAACAAACACTCGGTGTCGTTTGTGAAATCTACGGAGGAACTCGCTATTGAAAGCGCGACCACTGTTGACGTTACATGGGATAAGACTACTGGAGCAGGGGCGTCTTGCCAGGTGGTGGTTTCTGTAACTGGCGATGGAACCAAATGGGACGTCACTAAGGCCGATGGTGTAACGCAGAACGGGAATGATTATTCGTTTACTTTCAATACTTCGAACACGCCACCGATGAAAATATTTGACGTGCAGAACAAAGGCTCGAACGACGGATCAGTGATGTTCCTGATAAAGAATACGGTTGGGTGTGCTCCTGGCGACAAGTCGGTAGAAGTCATTTACAATACAAATGGCGTCAACGTGATTCGTAAAGATCTGGACGAATACTGTAGTGGTGTTGGTTCTGGAGAAGCCGTTTGTGCAAAGAAGGACTGGCCGAATTGCAGCGTAGGTGATGAAACGTGGATTGGTGCAAGTAACGGAACTAGTTGTAACCCAGTGATTCCCAACAATAAATGGAAGTGCGACCCCACAGGTACAATATTCTTGAAGTCTGCCGGGGATCTCGATGGCTGCCAGATAATTATTCCTTCGGAGAATAACACCAGGAGTGAGCCGTTTGAAGCGAATGAAAACATAACGCTCTATGCTTCTATCAAGGCTATTCCGCAGAAATTCTATGTCCAGTACGATGTGACTGGCGACCTGGCAGATGACCAGGCTATCTATATCAGTGTGGATGGCGAGTCAAAGAAGACATGCCGATACGGCGACTACAAGGATGCGACGCGTAAGACCACAAATTGTGAAGTCGACGTGTTTAGGGGCTCCGTGGTCAAGCTATCCTTCAATTCTAACCCCGCTGAAGAAAGCGTTCCTCCTAGCGAATTCAACTACTGGATGTGTGAAGGTGCCAACTGTAATGATAATACAGAAACGGCGACAGCCTTTGTTAGGACTATTACAGGTAGCAATACGGTAGTGGCTCATTTCGGAGAGAATGACAAGCATTGCTTCTTTGATGAGTTCAAGGATGAACACCGTAATAATCGCGCTTCTGTGGAGTGCGGCGAGTCTGGTTCTGGTTATTGCATCCAGACCTGCGACGAGGACGGTCCTTGTGGCTCCGTAGTGAATGGCTCGACCAAGTGGCGCCTGATGGAAGGCTCCATGGAGAACATTGAGTATAATGATGGAAGAATTTCTCTTAAGTCGAGCGCGACACGTAGCGGGAAACAGTTCAAGTCTGAAGCGGATAAGGCTAGTATCAGGACTGTTATTATGAGTACTGCGCAGGCGGGTAAGGATGGTGAACTCAAGGCTCAGTTCCAGGTCCCGGTCGAAAACGGTGCGGCAAAGGCCACGATAAGGAACTCTGGCTTTATTCTGCGTTCCGATGCGGGCAAGAGCGACTTCTTGATGCTTAACGTGTTTGCCTCTAATGGAACGTTGAAGGCTAGGCTCTGTGTTAACGGGGATGAAAACAAATGTCATGCGACAAAGACCTTCACGCGCCTCCGTTCGATTACTTCCACAGATATCATTATGATGTCTGCAAAGTTTGCTAAGCAAGATGCCAACGATGTGCTTTGGGTGAAAGTCTGGCCGAGTTCCTGGGCCAGTGATTTGGATGCCGATGACGTGACATTTACCTTGACAGAATCCTCTATTCCTGGGGTGTCTGCTACTGCGCAGAACGAATACGTAGGCTACTCGTTGGCTGACCCGAACTTTAAACTGTACGGAATCGGCTGGAAGAGCTATACCTATAATGCTCAGTGCTGGGATATGCCTCCCTCCATCAGCTGCTCGTTCAAGGCGGCCTATGCGGGTGGAATTGTCCCGCTGAATGAAAGTGTAGCTCCTTGGACCGGGCTTTCTGCCTGGTATAACACCGCGTATGCAAATGGTTGTAGGCAGATATTCTACTACAATAATGGCGGTGAAGGTGGCTGCTATGGCTCGAGTTTAGGAGATGGATATTCTGAATGTGGCAGTAGTTATCAGTTCTCCACCGAAGGTGCCCACGGCTTCTATTCCGATACGGAAAAGAAGGATATAAAGACAGCGAAGGTGAGCGTTGCAGATTGTGATGTGACGGGGCCTGCTGCATCATGGGCAAATCAGGGTGTTGCCGCACATTGTGGTTCATTCTGGGTCGGCAAGATGGTGGAATGCTACAGGAATGAAACGTTTGATTATTCTGTTGGTTCTGCCGGTGAGGAATACTATGCAGTCGATGCAGCGGCGGATGATGTCGCGAACCTCCGCGATGCTGACTTGAAAGTGTTCCTTGATAATCCTAATGGTGATGAGGTTGAAATTTACCTTTACAGCATGAACAGGGATGATTCGTATTCTTATGGTGCCAGCAAGCCAATCTACAGCCTCCCGTACAAGACGGTTGCTTCTGGTACCGTAACTATATCTGTAAATAGCCTTTCAACCGTAGATGGCTTTGACCCTGAAAGAGTCCATGGTGTATATGTGAAGACTAGCGGAACGGCCCGCGTGACGTCGAACCCGACAAGTTCCTGCCCGCATATTCTTGATATTGACACATGCTATGCGGTATATGAGGAATCTGCGAAAAAGTGGAAGATAACAACATTGTTGACTGGTGCGGATGCTGGTTTTGGCTACAAGCACGTGCAGAAGGTTGTAGTGCACGAGACTTCTGGCTATACCAATGCTACGGAGGAAAACAATGAAAAATGGACCAGCGCAAGCAAGATTGTTACCATAGATGAAGATAATCCGTATGGTTCAGATTATGCCCGCAATTACACATTCTCGGTTACCCTGACGCCCGATGTTGGCGAACCTAAGGGGTGCGAGACTAAGCCCGTCGAGATGTCCGCCTTTAAGGGTATTTGTAAGGAGGGCTTGACCGGTGCTACTACCCGCAAACAGGGTACTGGGCTGCCGGTGTTCAGCTATGATGTTTTATGCCCCACAGGAACATGTGGATATAAGGTTGTACTTACGGACGCCGATGAGACGGTTGTTGTCCCAGTTACCTCGGCAAGCGGAACCGTAAATGGTGCAACGGATGCCAATGCTGCAAATAAGGATACCCCGCTCGATGTGGGAACATACAAGTTTAAGCTTGTCAGCACGGATGGAAAGTTTACGGAATGTTCTTCCACCGCATCGTTTGAGGTGACAACCTCTGCCGTGACTGCGGACGACTGCTCGTTTGAGCCTGCCTCGGTTGTATTGGGTGGAGGAACCGTTAAGTTCAAGGCAAGTTCATTCTCTGTGCAGAATGAAAACATATCTGTTCGGCTAGAAGATACTGATGGAAATTCTCTCAAGAGTGAGCCTTCATTCTGGGCGAATAATACCTTTGAATATACGTTCACGCCTGCATCGACAGGGTCGCTGACATATATCCTGAAAGCTGGTAGTGGAGAAGCCTGCCGGGCAACTCTTACAGTGAATCCTCCGTCGGCAACATGCTCTATTACGCCAACCTCTGTAACGAAGGGCGGAACTATAACAGTTGGTCTGAGTTCCATTTCTCCGACAAATAGTAATGTACATGTGTCGGTGGAAGAGAATGGGTCTTCGAAAGATGATGTTCAATCCCTCTGGAGCCCGAATGGTTATAGCAAGACCTTCACCATGTCATCTGTCGGAAGTTTTGAATATAAAGTATCAATAATGGACGTTGAAATTTGTAAAGAGACAATTACTGTGAATGCGCCTGTCCCAGATGTTGGGTGCCCGACGGATAAGATATCCTATACAATAGGTGAATCACAGAAATTTAAGGCTACAAAGCTTGAAAATTGTGATAATGGCTGTGATTATGTCCTCCAGCGTACAAGCGGCGGCACGGCTTTTGCATCGTCTGATGCGGGGACGTATTCGTCAAAAGATACAGAAATATCGTTGACGGGAACTCCTGTTGCGGCTGAGGATAATGTTGCATACACGTTCATCGTTTATGACAAGTCAAACCATGAAATATATGGTAATTGCACAGGTACAATGCAGTTTGTTGAACCTCCGCCGAGCTCTAGCTCGGAAGAAAGTAGTTCAAGTGCGGCTAGCAGTAGTAGTACTGCATGCACGGCGTCGAATTGGATTATTGATCAATACAATTCCAATAAAGAGATTACCGGCACATTTACAAATGGGTGCTTTGAACTCAACACACAAAAGGCTTGTAAGAAGGCTCAAGTCCAAGCAAGCGAATCGACAGGGTCGGGAACATTCAAAATTAACGGCACTTCGATTACTTGTGGAACATATTATGATAATAGCATCACAGCGCAACCGGTTATAAAGTTGGAAGTGCCCTCTACCTGCACTGTCAAAAAGATATATGTTTCTGACTGTAATGCAGTAGCGGCACCATCTTCGTCGTCTGCAGCACCGGCAAGTAGTGCCAGTGGTGGGGTAATTTCCGTCTCCGTTGGTTATCAGTCTTACATAAAATACGAAGCTGGCAAAACATATGAATTAACAATGGCTGGTGGGGCCGTATTCCGTTGTACTTATGATTATCAGGTTCCTGCTGTCACGATAGGAACTTTTGGGGGAGCAACATTTGGTGCGGCAGCGAATCAATCTCAAGCAACCGCCAATAACCCAGGTTCTGGCAAGAAAGTTACGTTTGTTGTTACAAATGATATTTCGGGTTCTTTGAAGTGTGCAAATGACTGGTAATATTTAAACGTCGCTTTTTCCAAGCTCCCCCACTGGGGAGCCTTCCCTTTACCCCTAAACAATCAAAGCCCCAGGACGCACGTCCGGGGCTTTTGCTTGTGAATGGGGTGGGTTATGGCTTGCTAGGGGATTCCTTGGCCTTTTCCGCTGCGATTTTCCGGGCTTTTTCGATCAAATCGCTCGACACACCTAGGGATTCAAGAATATCGATTCCTTCTGTGCGGCCTATTGCACGGCCCACTGCGCGGCCCTCTGCCAACCCTTCGGCACGGGCGTGCTTCTTTTCTACGTACATTTCGTATAGGCGGTCGCTCATGTTCATTGCCTCGCTTACCAGGAACTCTTCGGTAAATATACTCAATTTGGCCTTCTCCTGCAAGCGGGCGAACAGCGAACCTTCGGGCACGGGGACGGGGTTTTCCTCGTTCAGGCCGTCGATCACCCGGAGCCACTGGGCCAGCATGCTGCTGTCGGAACTGTAGTCCCCCTTCAGGAACTTGGGGATTTCCACAAGGGTGATGGTCTGCTTCTTGAAGAACTCGTCGTTTTCCTGGTTCTTGAGACGGATGCTGTGCCGGTAGTTCCTGGATTCGGGGAACCCGTTGAACATCTGGAGGCTGATGAGGTTCAGGTTCCGCAGCCAGTAGCTTTCGCCATGGGCCTTGCTTGCCACGGTATGCTTCGCGACATAGTACACGAGCCTGTCGCTGTAGGTATCGTCTTCTTTGTGTTGGACTTCCAGCACGATTCGCTCGAGGCTTTCGTTTTCGACGACCACGTCCGAGATGACCTTCTTACTCAGGGCGCCTTCTACCGCCGTATTTACGAAGGTGAGCTTGTCTATGCAGTCTCCTCCGTCCAGCTTGAGTATGGCGTTGAGAAAGCTTGCCGTGAACGCCATGTTTTCGGGGGTGCCGAATAGGAGCTTGAATATGGTGTCGTTGTAGATGTAGGCGAATTTGTATCGCTTTCGGTATTTGGCGATGCATGCGGCAGTGTCGCCTCCGGTCTTGTGAGTCTCGCTGATGTCGTGCAGCATTTCGGCATACTGTTCTTTGGTCATTTCGTATTTCTCTTGTTTCCGGGAACGCGCCCGTGTCGCGGATAGAGAAGGCCCTATCTATACTATAAAACGATTTCGCAGGCAAAATGAGCCAAATAAATTTTGTTTACGTGCATTTTTTACATTGCGGAAACAAAAAGATCCCCGACCGAGTCGGGGATGACAATCTCCCACCCCGCCCCGGCGGGGTTTTCTATATTTCGCCTTATGCAGTTCTCCCCGATAGGCACATTCTACGGCGATGCCGTGTACAAGTACGACGCTCCCCGGCAGGGGCGCCTGTTCGCGGGGCATCCGGGCCGCATCGAACTGAATGCGGGGCAGAACTTCGAGATGGCGCTCCGTGACCTGGAAGGCTTCGAGCGCATCTGGGTCATATTTCAGTTTCACGAGAACGAGGGTTGGCGCCCGACGACGCGCCCGCCGGTACCGCCCAAGGGGAAGGACCGCGTGGGAACCTTCGCGAGCCGTAGCCCTTACCGCCCAAACCCCATCGGGCTCAGTTGTGTGCGCCTGTTAAAAGTCGAAGGTCTTACTTTGTATGTAGACGAGGCGGACCTGCTGAACGGCACTCCGGTGTTGGACATCAAGCCGTACATCCCGATGGCGGATGCGTTTCCGGATGCGAAGGCGGGCTGGGTCGAGGAACAGGAAGGCGATTTGTGGACTGTTGAAATGTCCGAGGAATTTGCTGTACAGAGCAAGTGGATCGCGGAACATGGCGATTTCGACCTGGAAAGTTTTGCGCGGGTGCAGCTTTCCCGCGGGAACTTCTCGAAGGATGTGTTCGATACTTCGCGCCGCCGCCTGACGGTCGATGAAGATGCAAAGACGGGTGTGCTCGCCTACCGCACGTTCCGAATCCATTTCAGTTACGACGAATCAGCGCGTAGCGTGTTGCTACAGCATATCTCCAGCGGCTACACCGCCGACGATTTGAAGGAAGGCGCCGAAGACAAGTACGGCGACAAGCAGCTGCACCGCGATTTCTTGTCTACGGTTCCCGGCTCCCGTCGATAATCCACTGGCAGAGCGCCATGATCCCGTCATAGTCAGGGAGGTTGCGGACAAAGTTCTGGCCCTTGCAACGTTCGATGAATCCGCTCCAGGTCGCCTCGTTCTTGGCTTCGAGCCCGAGGTGTTCTTCGATGGCGCCGCGGGTCCATACCCAGATACCCTGGTTGCGCAGTTTCATGTGGATGCTCTTGATGGGCTTCTCGGCCTCGGGCATCGCGGCCATCATGGCATACGCCTTCGCCGCGGAGATGTTGCTGTGCTTGTTGACCGGGACGCCGTTCACGAGGCGCAGGTGCTGGTGGAACGCGAGTTCGCGGAAAAGGTTGCGGCAAGTCTTGAGGTCGGGATCGTTCGCGTCGAGGAATCCGTCGCGGGTCGCCGTGGTGAATGCGTAGTCGAGGTCCACGATGGCGCGCACGGGCATGTCCATCGCGGAGAGTACCTGCATGCTCTTGCGGGTATTGCTCACGCCGCCCTGGCGCACGAGAGCGCACTTGATGAGCGCGAAACTCTTGCCGGTGATACGCTCGAAGAGCGCGGGGAGCACGCGCCATTCCGTCTTGCCTTCGGTCAAAAGCACGTAGTCGGCGAACAGCAGCTCGTTGCTGTTCGAAAGGCTGAAGAGCATCTGCAGCTGGCTCGGCGCGTCCTGGATCACCTGGTGCACGGCGTCTTCCATACGCTTGCGCATGAACGTGCCCTTCTCCTTGTTCTTGCGGATAAGGAGCGAGGTGCTCACGTCTTCGCTCGTCACCATCTGTGCGGAGTGCGTCGCGTAGATAATCTGGTAGCCTTCGTTCGAGAGGTTCTTGAGCGCGACGCGCGTGAGTTCCACGGCCTGCGGGTGCAGGTAGAGCTCGGGCGAGTCGATGAGCAGCATGGTGCGGCTCAGGTAATGGTTGTTGTGGTGCTTCTTGATGTCGGCGAGGTAGCGCACGAGGGCCATCTGGATGGCGCGCTGGGAGCCTGCGCCCATGCGGTTGATGTCGCGTTCGAAACCGTCGTCCTCGTCGATGACCTTGAGGGTCGCCGTCTTGAGGAAGGTCTCGAGGGTCGGGATGGGGATGTCGAGTTCCACGCGCACGCTCGGGAACAGCGGCTTGAGCATCTCGTTCACGTCGTGGTCGAAGCTCTGGATTTCGGCGGCCTGGTTCTCGCTGTGGGGGCTCAGCATCTCGCTGAACCTGCTGAGGATGTCGTTGAACTCGCCGCCGAAACGCCTCTCGAGCGGCTTGAAGATTTCGTGCAGGAGCTTGGTGAATACGCTGTTGCCCTCGAAGTCCCAGATGGCGATGGGCTCGGGGAACATGCGCCGGAAGGCATGACGGAATTCTTCCGTCGCGCGCGTCCATTCCCTGCGTTTCTCGTTCCTGTGGTTGCTGGGGGTGAATACCCACATCTCGACGCTTTCCGGGTTTTCGCCGGGGACGCGCTGCATCTTCTTGATGCGGAGCCTTTCGGCGCTAAGGAACGGTTTGATTTCGGCGGCCTTCTCTTCGCCCAGGCGGTTCAGCACGGTCTCGGTGATGCCCTCGAATACGCCCTCGACTTCGACGGGCTGGTTCGGGTCGTCGAAAAAGGAGATGTCGAGCGAGAACTTGGAGAGGAGCCAGCGGATGCCCATCAGGATGTTCGTCTTTCCCGCGTTGTTGTAGCCGATGAGGGCGGTGATCCCGCTGAGCGGGAATGTCTGCCTCTGGATGGAACGAAGGTTCGAAATCGTAATCTCTGAAAGTCTAAGTGGCTGGGGCTGCATACCCCCAATATATATCATGAATTGGCCGAAAGTTGCGCGGCTATCGAAAAAAACACTTTTTTTGACAAAAAAAACGCCACCTTGGAAGGATGGCGTTTTTCGTGGGACCTCCGGGACTTGAACCCGGAACCCGCGGGTTATGAGTCCGCTGCTCTAACCAATTGAGCTAAAGTCCCAGTTCGCCCAATATTAGCAAATATTTCGAAATGGTGCGGTCCCATTCATAGTGGAATCCGCTGTAGGCGTTCACCACGGCCTTGTCCCAGTCGGCGACTTCGTTGCGGTAGACGTGCAGGGCGTCCTTGAGGCGGCGCAGCATCTGGTGCGGGGCGTTCGCGTCTTCGACGAGGAATGCGTTCGCGCAGCCCGCTGTTTCAGGGGCGTAATCGTCGAGCATGGTTGCCACCCCGATGTTGCTTCCGGTGAGCGGGAGCGTCCCTGCGGCAAGCGCCTTGAGGATGATGGAGGTGGAGGGCTCGCGGAGGTTGGCCGCGAACAGGATGTCGGATGCGGCGAGGACTTCGCGGAGCGGTCCGGTATTCTCGGCGCCCTTGGCGAGCGGCCACACGTGCAGGATGTCGGGATACTGGTGCGCGAAATCCTGGTAGTAGTTCCATTCGGGGGCATCGGGATACATGCCGACGATGACGAACACGTCTTGCTTGGTGATGTCGGCGAGGATGGTGGCGAGCGTCTCGGACGTCTTGCCGGCTTCCTCGTCGAGGTGCACGTAGAGCGCGAGCTTGGAGTCGAAGTTTATCTGCAGTTTCTGCTGAAGGGCGAGCTTCGCCTTGTGCTTCGCTTCCTTGATGGGCAAATTCTCTTCGCGGTTGAAGTCCCACACCTTGTAGCTCACGCCGAACTGCACGCCGATAAGCTTGTCCGCGTTGTAGTTCAGGAACCCGCTGAGGCCGCCGGGCAGGTTCGTGTTGAGCATGGCGTCGCGGTAGCCGGGCGAGGGGAACAGCACCTTCTCTGCATAGCAGATGCCCGCCTTCAGGAGGCTCACCTTGCCCCAGAACTCGTAACCGTCCATGTTGAAGTCCTGGGGGGGCAGTCCGATCTTCTCGATTTCGCTTGCCGCGATATGGAAGTCGTAGGTGATGTTGTGGACGTTGAAGAAGAAGGGGATCCGGCCTGCGTAGTCGGTATAGATGGTGCGCGCGAGGGCCCCGACGAGGGCGCCGCCCCATTCGTGGCCGAGGATGGCCTGGCACCTGAAACCGCTTTCTTCGGCATAGGCGAGGGCCGCCGAGGAGAGGAAGGCGAACCGCAGGTGGTTGTCGCTGTAGGGCACGTCCTTGGGCGGACCGTAGACGTAGGGTCGGCCGAAATATTCGTCGTTGTAGATATAGGTGTGCAGGGGGTCCGCATCGGACTTCCAGATTTCGTAGGGCTTGCCCTGGAGGCGTTCGGTGCCCTGGAACACGCAGTGGTAGTTGGTCGTGTCCTGGAAGAGCCGCTTGTAGAAGGGGGAGCAGGTGACGACGTTCACCCCGGCACGGGCGAAGGCGTCGGTCAGCCGGTTGACTGCCGTAGCCAAGGGGCTTGGCGTCTGCCAATTGCCCGCTTCTGGACTGACGACTAGAATTTCCATTTCCTGTACACTCTCCAAATAAAAATTTACCTTTAAAGGCAATATAAGACAAATTTATTTATTTAAATTACATTTTGTAAGACCCCCTTACCTATAAGGGTGGGTAATCGGGTTATTTTTGAACTAAAATCCACGAGGTTTTTTAAAATGAAGAAACTCTTTCTTGCTGCCCTGGCCATGTCGGTCGCTTTCGCGCTGACCGGATGTAAGGGCGCCAACGAGAAGCGCGGTGACGAGCACCTGCAGGCCAACCGCTACAAGAACGCCATTAACCAGTACCTGGACGCCCTCAAGAAGGGCAAGGTTTCCGATGAGTTCTACGACAACTTTACTCTCGCCCTCGTGCGTGCAGCCAATGCCGAAGCCAAGGCCGACATCAACAGCGGCCTTTTGAGCGGATACTTCGACAGGGCCGTTACCAACATCCCCAAGGTGACCAAGCCCGAGGTCATCGAGGAATTCGTGACGAGCTATGCAAATGTCGGTAAGGTCCAGGCTGCGCAGGAAGGTGTCGACTACGGTACCATCCTCCAGGCTTTCGCGAAGATCGATACGGCCCTCTCCGTGGCCAAGCGCACCAACACCGCCGAAGCTGCCGTGAAGAGCATCAGGAACGAGGCCGAAAAGCTCTACGTCTCCAAGGCTCTCCCCGAGGCTAACGACGAAAGCGATCCGGTGGTCTGCGAATACATGCTCCTCCGCATTGCCGAAGTCGCGCCCGAGAACGCCGACGTGAAGGCCGCGCTCAACAAGAGCCGCAAGGGCACCCGTGGTTACTTCCTTATCTTCGGTGAAAACATTCCCGACCCCTCCGGCAAGCACCGCGTGGACAAGTGGGGCTACGTGATGGCTCTGCCGACCCTCAAGATGACCGCTACCTCCCTGAGCGGCGAACTCCAGTTCTGGGCCTCGACCGGCAACAACACCGTGCTCGATCCGGAAAAGATTACGCTCGTTTCCACGGAAGGCAAGACCGTTACGGCCAAGGCCGGCTCCGGTTGGTGCGAAGCCGAAGTGCTCGTGGGCAAGAAGGGTGACGAAAAGATCGAGAAGAAGCGTCAGAACCTGAAGAACGGCGAAAAGGGCAAGCTGATGAACGAATTCCAGTGCGGCCTCAATGTCTCGTTCTCCTTCGAGAAGGGCTTCGTTCCCGACTACATCCATTACAAGGATGACTTCGGCGAAGGCAAGAAGTTCCTCGGTCAGTAATTGTAATTGCTACAGAGAATGTAAGAAGGTCCCGGCTTTGCCGGGGCTTTTTTTTTGCACCGAAGGTGCCCACGAAGAAACTTGTTCATCGCTTACGCTTGCGTAAGCGCGAGGCAAGCAGTGCTTGCCGAAGTTTTTTACTTATTTCGAGTGTAGGGAGGGTCTTAGGGAGGGCTAGCCCTCCCTTGTTATTTCGGGCGGGGTTCGCGTGCCTTGGCGAGCGCCCAGAGCAGCACGCAGGCGGCGACGGGGACGGCGACGTTCCACGGCCCGTGGTAGCGGATGGCTCCAGGGATGTTCATCCAGATGTAGATGAACACGATGTGGGCGGTGTAGACGTCGATGCTGTGGCGACCCATCACGTTCGTGGGCCTGAAGTCGAGGAGGTTCGGCCACTTGCGGACGATGGCGCAGATGCCGAGCATGAATGCAAAGAAGTTTGCGAAGCGGAGCGGTCCCACGTGGACCTTGCTCACGAGAGCGTCGACGGGGAGCGGCAAGGCAATGAACTGGTGCGACCAGAGGAAGCAGAAGAGGAGCGCTGCTGCGATGGCGGGGGTGAGCCTGCGGACTGCGATGACGGTGCGCGGGTTGCCTGCGGCCTCGTCCCTGCGCGCGAGTTTCCACCAGGCGGCGACGGCCGCGCCCGAGAAGTAGACGCATTGCCAGGCGAAGGGGTCGAAGTCGCCGTGGTAGATCCATTGCGGGAAGATGGAGTTGATGGCATCACGCAGCCCGAACTGCGCGGCTAGCCAGACGGCAAGCGACGGGAGCCAGGTCAGGAATATATGGAGCTTGCGTTTTGCCTTGAGGAACAGCGGCATGGCGATGGGGCCCAGCATCAGGAAGACGACGTAGAGCGGGAGCACGTCGAGCCATTCGGGGGTGTTCACGAGCAGGAGGCTCCAGAGGCAGCCCTGGACGGGATGTTCGTAGAGGCCCGTGAAGAACGTGGCCGTCTTGGGGAGAACGGTCAGCCCCGCGAGGGCGAGTGCTACAAGCGTCACGATGTGGTAGCGCCACGTCTTGAAGGCACGGGAGAGCATCCAGCGCTGGCCGGGATCTTTGCCCCCCTTGCTCGATGCGGCGAGCAGCCCCACGAATCCGGAGAGGAAAAAAAAGCCTTCGGCCGCACTGAAGAAGCCGAAGCACTGGTATAGGTAGAACGATATGGGCCTGCCGAAATGGTCGAGGGTCATCTGCAGCAGCAGGAGACCCCGAATGGAATCAAGCGCCCTTATCCTCACGGATTATCCCGTGGCCCTGCGGATGTCGCAGGCTAGAAGTTCGCCTTTGCGCTGATACCCATCGCGAAGTCGGTGTCGATCTGTTCGGCGAAGTTGTAGCCGCCCCAGAACACGAGCTCGGTCTTGAGCGTGGGGTAGAGGTAGAGGTTCAGGCCGAGGTAATGGTAGTCGTCTTCCTCTTTCTCCATGTCCTTGTTGTGGTATTCGTAGCCCACGCCCATGCTGAACTTCTTGTGGATGATGAAGCTCGGCTCGACGGAGAACATCAGCTGGTCTTCGGTGAAGATCTGCACGTCGGCGTCGTAGTCCTTGTCGGTCAGGGCCACGAAGAAGCTGGCGCCCAGGTTGAAGAAGGCGTAGTTGAAGCTCGGTTCCACGAGGAAGGAGTTGACGCCCTTGCCCTTGTAGGGGTGGATGCCCCAAACGAAGTAGACGCCGTAGTTCATGTTCTCGAGGCTCTTGGTGTAGTCTGCTTCGAGACCGAACACGTAGGTGTAGGTGCGGCCCATGTCCTTGCCGAAGGCCCAGTCGACGCTCGGGGTGAGCACGAAGTGTTCGTCGACGTGGTTGAGCACGGGGTAGGAGTACGTGGCGAAGAGGACAGCGGAATGTTCGTTGTTCTCGGAGGCGCCGAAGTAGACCTTGCCCGAACCGTACTTCTCGTTGCCGACTTCGAGGCCGACGCCGCGCAGGTCCTGTTCGCGGACGATGACCGCGTAGCGGGCGGGGTCGCGCCAGTAGTAGTAGTTGAAGGCGCCTGCGCTATAGGTGAGGTCGCCAAACACGAGGCCGATGTCGTGGGTGATGTCCCAGCGGAGCTCGACGCCGTCGAAGTTGAAATCAGTGTACTTGCCGCCGTCGCCCATGGCGGTCGAGTGGGCGTAGAAGTGGCGCCTGGTCTCGGAGGCCTGGTAGTTGCCCAGGGTGTCCTGGTAGCTCGTGTGGGTGTTCGCCTTGACGGTGACAGACACGTTCTCGTCCATTTTCGCCGTGGCAGAAAGGTCGATGTCCTGGTTCGCTGCGTTGATGGGGCTAAAATGCTCGTCGAAATAGCTTCCGTAGTCAAAGTTGACAGATCCGTGCAGTTCGACATCAACGGCGAATGCAAAATTCGCGGACATGAGGGCGATGGGCAGAATGAGTTTGCGCATAAAATCCTTCTAAAAAAGTTCCTTGGCAAAAGATAGAAATATATCTTTGAAAAACCCAATGTCCGGATGCCGTTTGTTTTGTATTTTTGTGGATATTTAGGAGCTTTATGAAATTTCGTAGATTCTTTCTAGTCATGGGTATACTTGCCCTATCTTGTATGCAGGCTTTCGCGCTGACCGCCGACGAGGCGATGGAAAAGTCGAAGAACTGGTTCAAGTCGGGCAAGGCGTGGAAACTCGAGTTCCAGGTACAGATGTTCTATTCGGAAACTCCCGACATCGTGAGCCAGAAGGGAAGCCTTATGGTGGCCGACGGGGACCGTTTCACGCTCGACATCGCGGGTATCAAGTTCTATAGCGATGGCGAGAGCCTGTGGCAGCACAACGTGGAACAGAAGCAGGTCCTCATCAAGGCGGTCGAGGACCTTTCCTCGTCGCTGCACCCGTCCGAGCTGCTTTTCAAGTACCTGGGATGCAAGGCGCGGGAGCTGAAGGAAGCCGAATTCAACAAGCAGAAACTCTGGGTGCTCAAGCTCGACCCGTCCAAGTATGCGGGACAGTTCGACCAGATGGAAGTGTGGCTTTCGCAGAAGGACTTTTCGCCGGTCAGGCTGTTCACGGTCGACCCTTCGGGGAACGCGACCTGGTACAACATTATGAACCTGAAGGTGGTGAAGCAGGTTTCTCCGGATGATTTCAAGTACAAGCCCGTAAAGGGAGTCGATGAAATCGACATGAGGTGATGATGAAAATGGGCTTGTACAAGGCGCTTGGGCGTGTGTCCGTTGCCATGGCAGTTGCTGCTGCGGCCGCCCTTGCCGCGACGGAGACGCTTTTTAGCAACTGGACGTACTCGGTCGCTCCTGGCGGAGCGGATGGAGCCCTGTGGGTATTCTCGCGCGGGGACCTGAACAGCGGCGTTACGCTTCTCGATCTCAAGGTGTCTGCCTCCGGCCAGGTGCAGGTGGTCAATACGGACCAGGACGCGCTTTCGGATTCCATGACGGCGGTCCAGGATGGAATCTTTATCGATGTCAATGCGGAACGCAGGCGTATCCCGGTGGCGTCCGCGGGGAGACTCGGCACTGTATTCCCGATGTTCGGGATGTCGCGCGACGGTAGCTTCCTCCAGCCGAGCGGGATTATCTCGGTGCGCGGTATTAACAAGCTTGTCGAGACTCCGCTGGAGCTCCCGACGGCGGCAGAAGATGTCGACACGGCGATGACCTATGCCGTAAGCGGGCTTGCCTATGATTCTATTGCTTCGACGCTCTGGATTGCGCGCGGGGTTCTCGGCCTTACGGGTTATGATATTTCGAGGGGGGCGAACGACCCGAGGGAATTCCGGCTGATTTTTGACGGCAAGGCCAAATCGCTCGATACGCTCAAGCTGAACGCCTCGAAGGACCTCAAGAAGTATACGGAAATACTTGATGTCGCCATGGATAACGAAACGGGCGACCTGTGGCTTGCGACGGCTCGCGGGCTTTGGAAGATGTCGCGCGACGGAAAGTTCTCGCTTGCTTCGAAGGCAATCGACACCTTGCGCGTGACGGGTATCTGGATGGGCGGAAACCCGCTGCAGATTATCGCGGAAACGCAATCGCAGGGTAAGGAATCCGTTTCGGGTGCGCTTTGGCGCAAGAGGGTCGGGGCGTCGGGTGATTTCTCGAAGATTCCCTTCCTTGACATGAATGGCAAGGCGCAGAAGAAGGACATATACGATAACGCCGACTATACGGTAAGCGATGTCGCTTTTGTCGGTAGCGAGGCTTTTGTCGGAGTCCGCACGGTGGGCGGTGCCGAGAGCGGGTTGTTGAAGCTTGATACTCTCGGATTCCGCGCCTATGAAATCGACGAGGACGAATACGGCTGGCTCTACGGATTCGAGATGGGCGTGACCGACCGCGACGTGATTATCTGGTCCGTTACGTCGTTCCCGCTTGCGAAAGGCGTGACGGGGCTTGCGGTCGCGACAAACGGGAACGGGGTCTCTGTTTCGGCGGATACGGGCAAGACCTGGACCCCGATCTTGAACCGCGCCAAGTTGAGCGGAGACCTGGGATCTATACGCATGGTGCCTTCGGTCATTACGGCCGGGAGCGAATCGCTAGTCTCCTACAAGGTGGGCAAGGATTCGAAGGTTACCATCGAGGTGTTCAGCTACGACATGCGGAAGGTCCGCACGGTCGTGAAGTCGGCGCCGCGCTTTGCGGATGCCTCGCGCTCCACGAACGCGAAGGAAGACGTATGGGACGGCCTGGACGATTACGGCAACCCCTGTACCATGGGCGTGTACTATGTGCGCGTGAAGGATAACCACGGGCATGTGGGCTGGGGCAAGGTGATGACGCTCGGAGGGGGTCGATGATGATTGTACGAAAGATCTCCTTTGTGGTAACTGTACTTGCCCTGCTCGCATCTTCTGTGGTTGCGGGCGTCGTCGACAAGAAGGCGGCTCTTGGCGGCTACGACGGGTTCGTGGAGCGCATGGGCGCGGGAACACGCGAACTGGGCCGTGGCAATACGGGCTCCGCGGATACGTCTTCCATGCCGGGCGCCTACTGGAACCCGGCTATCCTCGGCTTCCGACAGAACTTCAACTATACGCTCAATGCCGAACGCCGTAGCCTCGACCGTATGGGCGGATCCCTCGGTCTTGAAACGTCTGTAGGAAACCGTATGGGAATCGGCTTTGCCATGCTCTACCGTGGCGATATCGATTTCGAGGTTATCGACGAGGACGACCAGACGCTCGGAACGGCGACCCCGTTCTTTTCGATGATGTACCTCGGTTTCGCTTTCAGGGCGACCCGCCGCGATGCGTTTGGATTGTCGCTCTCCTTCGGCTACGACAACATGGACATTGCAGAATACTACGAGGACGTGGATATGGTCGAAGGGTTCACGAGCCCGATGGCGCTCAACTTCGGCTGGCTGCGCCAGTGGAACGAGAAATGGTCCTCGTCCGTTGTCATCAGGAATATCAGCTTCAGCAAGAACCTTTCGGCGCGCTGGATCCGCAATCCGAGTTCGGACAATAGGGTGCCTTCGTCGGAAGGCATTCGCCCCAAGGTGTTGCAGGTGGGACTGGGCTACCGCTCGAAGGTGCTTGGCAAGCCCGTGTATGCCTGGATGGAAGCGCTCGATTACCAGGTGGCCGATACGCTCCTCGTCTTTGACCCGCAGCACCACGTGTGGACGGGCCGCGTAGGTTTTGAATGCGAGATCATCCCTGCGGGTACGGTGCGTATCGGTATGGACGGTCTCGATGCGATGCTCGGTCTCGGTTACAAGTTCAATGTGCGCATCGGCAAGAAGAGTTATCTGTTCGATGTGAATTACGCCCTGACCTATGAATCCAGCGCCGGACTGTTCAACCCGTTGAGTATTGGCGTGAGGGGATTCATCCCGTGATAAAGTCGCTGTCGTTGGCGCGTGTCCGTAGCCTCGACGGGCTGGACTTCTCGTTTGCTCCGGGAATCAACGTGATTCACGGTCCGAACGGTTGCGGAAAGACGACAGTCCTTGAATCGGTTCACCTGCTTTCGCAGGGATTCTCGTTCCGCGCGAAGGACTTGAAGGAACTGGTCCGCTGGAATGAAGACGATTTGATTGTACGTGGTGAATTCGAGTTTGACGGGATTCCGCTTTCCCGTGCGCTGCAGGTCGGCCGCCGGAAGGTGACCGCGAAGGAAAACGGCTCCGCGGTGCGTTCGGCTTCGGCCTTTTTCGGGAAGTCTCCCGCGGTCATCATGCAGCCTTCCGATATCGAGCTCCTGCGTGGCGCGCCCGAAGTGCGCCGGCACTGGCTCGACGAAATCCTCTGCTTCCGTTCTGCGGCGAATGCAGGGGTGCTGCGCAACTACAAGCGCGTGCTGCAGCAGCGCAACCAGTGGCTCCGGCAGTTCAAGAAGGAAGGCAGTGCCGTCGGTGGCGAAGACCTTTTCCAGGTGCTGTCGCGGCAGCTCGTGGAACTTGGCGCGAAGCTCTGGCTTGCGCGTATAAACCTGTCCGCCGAAATATCCCCGGTGATTACGGGGTATTACCGCAGGCTTTCCGGCGGTGTCGACGCGATAACGTGCGACTACAGGAGTTCCATCCTCAAGGAGCTGGATGCGCTCGATGCGGCGGAATTCATGGATGCGGAAGACCTGGATTCGGTCGCCGACGGGGATACTGCGGAATGTGCGATTCAGGGAAGCGAGAATGCGGACGGTGCGCAGGGTGTGAGCGAGGAAATGTTGCGCAACGCCTTTGCGAACAAGCTTGCGGGTCTTGAATTCGTGGAAAAGATGCAGGGGATTACGATGGCGGGCCCCCACAGGGACGACCTCGCACTGTGCGCTTCGGGCTACGAGATGCGCTCGGTGGGGTCGCAGGGACAGTGCCGTTCGGCGGCCATTGCCATGCGCTTTGCCGCGGTCGATGTTGCCGCGCAGCATGTAGGGAAGCCGATCCTCTTGCTCGATGACATTTTCGCGGAGCTGGACGTGAATCGCCGCGATGCGGTCGCCGCACTCGTACGCGAGAAGGACTGCCAGGTGCTGATTGCCACCCCCCAGGTCGAGGAACTGCCGTTCAAGGCGGACAGAGAAATTTCTCTAAGCGACTAGGGAGGGGTCCCCCTCCCTAAGACCCTCCCAGCACTCGAAATAAGTAAAAAACTTCGGCAAGCACTGCTTGCCTCGCGCTTACGCAAGCGTAAGCGATGAACAAGTATCTTCGTGGGCACCTTCGGTGCGGGCGACTAGGGCTGGCTTCGTGGGTGCCTTACAGCACAAAAAAATAAAGACCGCCATGCGGCGGTCTTCGTTCCGTAAACTTCGGAAAATTACTTCTTCAGCAGGTCGCGGATCTCGGTGAGAAGCTTTTCTTCGGCGCTCGGTTCGGGAGGTGCCGGAGGAGCTGCCGGGGCTTCTTCCTTCTTGCGCATGTTCTGCATGAATCCGAGGAACTTCTTCATCACGATAAACACCACGATGGCGACGATGAGGAAGTCGATGATGCCGCCGATGAAGCTGCCGTACGGGATGACCACACCGGTAGAGGTGGTGTAGGCGAGGGCCTTGAGGCCTTCGCCGGCATCCTTGCCGCCGCCCATGGCGATGATGGCAGTGACGCTCGGCATCACGATGTCGTTCACGAAGGAAGTGACGATTTTGCCGAAGGCGCCGCCGATGATAACACCGATGGCCATATCGACGATGTTGCCCTTGAATGCGAAGGCCTTGAACTCTTCGATAAGGGACGATGCTTTACCTTTGATACCCATGTGGGCTCCTTTGTTGATTGTTGCTTTTGAAAAAATAGTATTGTCGTACGGTTTGGCAAGCCATTTTTCTAAATTGTGTGCGCTATGTCATGGTTGATTCTGGCTTTCGCATCGGCTGTTTTCCTCGGGCTGTATGACCTGGCGAAGAAAAAGTCGGTACAGGACAATGCCGTCCGCCCCGTCCTCTGCCTTTGCAGCGCTTTCTACGCCCTTTTTATGCTCCCGGTACTGCTCCTGGGACATTGCGGACCCCTGTCGCTCCACGACCACCTGCTGCTGATGGCGAAGGCGGTCATCGTGGGGCTCAGCTGGCTTTTTACCTATAACGCGATCGCGCACATGCCGCTCTCGATTTCCACGACTATCCGCGCGCTCGCCCCGCTCTTTACCATCATGATTGCGGTCGGGTTCATGGGGGAACGCCCGTTTGCGCTTCAGTGGGTGGGTATCGCCATCTGCGTGGTTTCCTATATCGGGCTGAGCCTCGCGGGCCGCAAGGAGATGGGGCATTTCTTCAGCAACGGCTGGGTGGTTTCGATGCTCATCGGCACTATCCTTGCAAGCTGCAGCGGCGTCTACGATAAGTTTATCCTTCAGCGCATGAACTTCGAGCCCCTGACGGTGCAGGTCTGGTTCAGCGTCTACATGCTCGCGGTCCAGTTCATCACGACGGCCTTCACGTGGTTCCCGACCCGAAAGAAGACGACCCCGTTCCAGTTCCGCTGGAGCTTCTTGGCGGTGGCGGCCCTGCTCATCGTCGCGGACCGCTGCTATTTCCTTGCCGTAAGCCACGAAGACGCGCTTATTTCGATTATCACGGTGCTTCGCCGTTCGAGCGTGTTCATCAGCTTCCTCGCGGGTATTGTCATATTCCGCGAACGCAAGAGCAAGCTCAAGTTCCTGGCGCTCTTGGGTGTGGTGCTCGGGCTCTGCCTCATTTCGCTCGGCAAGAATTAATTTTTCTATAATGCATGGCATGAAGAAGGTCGGCATTACAGGTGGCATCGGCGCCGGGAAATCGTTCCTGGGCAAGATGCTCGTGGCGCGCGGGTTCCGCGTGCTCGATGCCGATATCGCCGTCCACGAACTCTATGCGCATGACGTGGTCCTCCGTGGCGAACTCGCGGAAGCTTTCGGAATGGAATGCCTTGTAGAAGGCGGCGTGAACCGGCAGTTCCTCTCCGGTATCGTTTTCAAGGACGAACAGGCGCGCAAACACCTCGAAGGCATTGTCTATCCGCACTTGACGAAGGCCGTGGCGGAATTCCTCGATGATTCGGTGGGCGAAAGCCATCGCTTCGTGGAGGCGGCTGTCCTTTCGCGTGCTCCGGAGATTGTCGAGATGCTCGACGAGGTCTGGATTGTCGAAGCTCCCGTGGAGGTGCGCCTGGAACGGCTCGCTTCTCGCGATATGACCCGCGAGGAGGCCCTTCGCCGCATACGGAACCAGGACGGGCTTTTCGATCCCGTCCTGTTCAAAGGCAAGCTTGTCCGTATTATTGAGGACAAGGGTGTTGTCGATTCCCTGCTCTAGCGGAGAGTTTTTCCCTTCAGGTTGAAGTAGCGGATGCTTCCGTCGCGGAACGTCCTTTCGACCTGCACGGCGCCGTTCTTGAACACGAGGCGGTTTCCGGCGGTCACGGCCTTGGTTCCCGGCTTTGTGCTGGGAATGGCGTCGAGGTCGTAGGGGTCCGGCTTCGAGGCTCCGACTTCGTATGTCTTGCCGGTCGCGGCGATGGCCTGCAGCGAACCTGCGAGGTAGGCGAAGGGGGCATTCCAGTTGATGGCGACTTCGTTCGTCGCGTAGCTGCAGGAGTTGTCGTAGTAAGACTTGGCCGGAGCATCTTCGTCGATGTATTCCTTGGCGCAGTCGTTGGCGGATGCGTTCGGGCCGCCTACGAGCATTCCCGGCACGGGGGCAACGACCGTATCGCCCTGGCTCGGACGGTGGTGCGGGTTCATGACCTGGTTTACACCCCATCCCGTGAGGTAGGAAATGTCGAGCGGGTTTCTTCCCAGGAGGTAGTCGAGGATTCCCTGGGCCGCGTCGAGGTACTTCTTTTCCTTGCTCAAGATGTAGGCGTGGATGAGGACCATGCCCTTGTTGGCCGCCACGCTGTTGGAACCCCAGTAGAAGTCACTGTTGTCGATGGCGAGTCCGTAGCCGTTGTCGAGCATGTCGATATAGGCGTCTGCAAGACCGAATACTAATCCGCGGGCGGAATCGACTTCCGCTTCACCGAAGATGTGCGGATTGGTCGCGATGGTGAAGGCGGCAAGCGCGTACTCGGATTGCCATGCCTGCAGCTTGCGGCGCTGTTTCGAAATGGGGTTGCGCTGCACGTCTTCCAGGGCGACCGGGTTGCCGGTGATGCGGTAGAGTTCGGCGGATCCCCAGATTTTTTCGTCGATGGCGTTCGCGTCGCTGTAGGTTCCCGTGCCGATGTCGCGGGGCTGCGTGTAGTAGGCGCGCGGGTTTTCCGTGGCCCACCAGCGGGCACCTGCTGCCGCCTTGGCACACCTTTCTGCAAATTCGGGGTCGAACGGCTTGTAGATATCGGCGGCAAGTGCTGTGACGCCTACGAAGTTCCATGCCGCCGTGACGCTCTTGCCGATGGCATAGCGCTGCTTGGTCGACTTTTCGGGAAGGACCATTCCCGCGAACTGCTTGGTGGTGAGCTTGTGGAACACGCCTCCGTCGTCATCCTGCATGGTGAGCATCCATTCGATGTTCCAGCGGATTTCGTCGAGGATGTCGGGCACGTTGTTCTTGCTTTCGGGAATGTTGAGGTTCAGGGTGTCGAAATAGTCCTTGTTGTGCTGGTAGAGCTGCAGGAGCGTGTAGGTGGAAATCCCGGAGTTCACGATGTACTTGCCGTAGTCGCCCGCATCGTACCATCCCTTCGATCCGTTGAAGGTGGCCGTGAGGTCGGTCTTGCCCGTAGATTCGTGGTACATGACGGCCGTGTCCGGGGTGCCCATGGCGCGGGCGTACTTGCCGGCGAATTCTTCGGTAAGTTCCATGGAGGAACGCTGGAAGTAGAAGAACTTCAGCGATGCCTTGGTGACGCCTTCGAGTGCGTTGTCGCTGATTTCGATGGGGTGTCCTACGGCTTCGCCGCCCACGTAGGCCTGGTAGGTGCCCGGAGTCGTAATTTCGGAAAAGTCCACGAGGGAGGCTTCCTCGTTCGCGGGTTCCCACAGGGATGTCTCGGGAGCCTTCACGGTGAGGGCGATGTTGCCGTCTGCGTCCTTGAAGACGATATTCTTGCCGACGGCGCCCGTAACGGCGATTTGCTTGGGACCGTTGGTCAGGAAGCCGACCTGGTTCTGGTGAACGTTGATCTCGGCGAGAACGGCCGTTGCGGCCAGTGCCGTGGTGAGGAAAATATTCTTGGTGTTCATGGGACTTTCCTTTGGTTGCTTTAAAGTTAAATCGCGAAATTAGCGCAGGGTATACCTCCCGGATGCAAAAGTGTTTTCGCCTGAAAACAACGGATAATTTGTTTACGAACGTGTCCGAAAAGTGCTTAAAGTCGCAGTGAAACCGCTTGCGATTTTGTAAAAGAAGTGTTATAGGAATCTGTCCGGTGCCGTTTTTCGCAAAAATTTGGGCAATTATGGACATCTTATCCATGCGAACTCTTTTTGGACTATGGCTAATCGCTTTTTTAGGGGGTATTTTTGGGGTAGGGAAAAATCCCTTTGGTGTAAAATTAATGGGAATGAGGAATTTATGAGGACGAAGTCGTTACTCTCCTTCTGGTTGGTGGCGTCGGGCTTGGCTTTTGCCGCGACGCAGGCGACTTTCTACGTAGCCCCCTCGGGCGACGATGCCGCGGATGGCTCGAAGGATGCTCCCTTCAAGACGATTACGCAGGCGCAAAAGGCCGTTCGCGCAATCAACGGTACCATGACGGGCGATATCGAAGTCATTCTTCGCGAAGGCACCTACGCGCTCCCCGCAACCATTGCATTTGATGAACGCGACGGCGGTAAGGACGGCCACTACGTGCGTTATAAAGCCTACGAAGGCGAACGCCCGCTGATTACCGGCGGTATGCCCATTACGGGCTGGACTCTGCACGACGAGGCGAACAACATCTGGAAAGCCGAAGGCGTCGAAGGCCGTTTTCGCCAGCTTTACGTGAACAACCGCAAGGCGGTTCGCGCTTGTTTCCCCAACGTGATTGCCGCAAACGAAAAGGGCAACGGCGGTTTCGACCATGACTTTGTGCGCCTCACGAAGGTGGACTCTTCGGGCCGCGCCTTCGATGTCTCTGCCGACTACGTCAAGAATATCAAGAACATCGAGGACGTCGAAATCCACCTGATGATTGCCTGGTCCGAAAACATCTTGCGCCTGGAAAAGGCCCAGGTGAACGGCGGTACTGCAAAACTCATTCCCAAGGACCCTGAACGCACCAAGCTGTTCCACCGCGCTTACCCGATGCTCGGCACCGCTTTCGCGAGTAATCCGCCCAAGCAGCAGGTTTTCTATCTCGAAAACTCCTACGACTTGATTGACGCTCCGGGTGAATGGTACCTGGACGAAAAGAATCAAACGCTTTATTACAAGCCCCGTGAAGGCGAAAGCATGGCTACCGCAAACGTGGTTGCGCCCCGTCTCAATACCTTGTTCAGCGTCTTGGGTAAAGATACCAAGAACAAGGTGGGCTACATGTCTTTCGAGGGCCTGACCTTCGCCCATTCCAACTTTACACGTCCCAGCGAAGAAGGCTTCCTGGATTTGCAGGCAGCGAACTTCAATGTTGACGTTCTGCCGGATCCAAGCCGCGGAAACTGGGAAAAGCTGAACAGCAACAAGTACTTGCTGTGGCGCCCTGATGCGGCCTTCCGTGTCGAAAATGCGCATCATTTCTTGGTGCAGGGGAACGTATTCTCGCAGATTGCGGCTACGGGCCTCGACTTTGTCTCCGGTACCAACGACGACATGATTCAGGGCAACGCCTTCTTCGAAATTGGTGCAGCGGGCATTATGCTTGGCAAGTTCTATCAGGACTCCACGACCGAAATCCACATCGCCTACAACCCGAGCGACAAGGACGAAATCAGCACTCGCGATACGGTCAAGAATAACCTGGTCACCAACGTGACGAATGAGCATCAGGGAGCCGTGGGCATTGGCGCCGGTTACCCGCGCTATGTGGTGATCGAGCATAACGAAGTCTCTTACACGTATTACTCCGGCATTTCCATCGGTTTTGGCTGGACAAAGGCCCAGACGGCCATGACCAACAACCATGTGAACTGGAACGAGATTCACCACATTGCCCGCCTGCTTTGTGACTCGGGCCCGATTTACACCCTGAGTAACCAGGGAATCGGTAGCGAAATCCAGCACAACTATATCCACGACAATGGAACCTCCAAGTGGGCCGACTACTGGAACGTTCCCATCTACCTGGACGAGGGCTCCAGCGGCTTTACCGTGAAGGAAAACGTGTTCAAGAATTCTCCCTCGGGCGTGGGCCAGAACCAGGCCGGCCAAAATACGCTGCAGCAGGACGGTAACTATTACAGCGACAATGTCGTGAACAACGCCGGCATCGAAAAGGAATTCCGCTATATCCGCGACATCAAGGATATTCCTGTGGCGGACTTCAGCAACACCGTGACGCAGGCCTCGTTCAAGAGCGTGCTCAGCATATCGGGCGTCATCCAGGCCGAGGACTACGATGTGGGTGGTCAGAGCGTTTCGTATAGCGACAAGGATTTCGTGAACGAGGGCAACGTCTACCGCGAAGACGGCGTGGATGTCGTGGGCTTCGGCTGCAGCGATTCCGCCATGACCCAGGATTGCAAGGGCTACGCCATCGGCTACACGCAGGCCGGCGAATGGCTCGAATACACCGTGAACGTGATTGTCGCGAGCAAGTACAAGTTCCGTGCTAACGTGGCGACCGGCCTCGAAGGCGGCAGCTTCCGCCTGTTCCTCGACGGCAAGGCGATTACCGATACTGTCGCGGTGCCGCAGGGTGAAGACTGGAACACCTATGGCTTTGTCGATGGCGAGACGGCCGAACTTGCGAAGGGTGACCATATACTGAAAATCCAGTTCACGGGCAGCTACGTGAACATGGACTGGATCAAGTTTGCGCTTACCGATGACGAACTCTCTCCGATCCGTCAGACGGCGGATGTGCACCTGAACCTTGGCGAGCGCGGCTACGACGTGTTCGGCATGGACGGCAAGTTCGTCTGCCGCATCGAGGGCGCAGAGGCGCTGGGTGGCATCAAGGCGGCACTCAAGATGAAGGGCGTGAACCCCGGCATCTATGTGGTCCGCGGTCTTGAAAGCCACAGGAGCGTCAAGATTAACACCGTGCGCTAGGCGAAATCAGGAATCTGGAAGGTGCCCCAGTCAATGGCCGGAGCGCCTTTTTTTGCAAAAACGCATTGCAATTTCTGCAAAAGTATTTTTGGAGGCCTCCTTTTAAATCCACCCTTTTTAAGGTACCTTTATATATGTAAAATGTGCCTTTGGGCACAAGGGATGGTTATAATATGGGATTTCGGAAAATTCTTCCGCTGGTTTTCTTGCCGTCGTGCCTGTTTGCCGCGGTAAACCTCAACGTGAGTCTGGGCGACAGCATCAAGCCGGTGACGCATGTGGCGACCGGTTCGCTCTACGGCCTTACCGAGACGCTCCCGAGCAACATCGAAAAGGATGTCGCCCCGCTCAAGCCGAACGTATTCCTGTCGCCTGCTCGCAGCGGCAGCGGTCGCCAGCAGGGTATAGGCGGTGCCTTCCTCGTGGCCCCGCGTGTCGAAAGCATCGGCGCAAAGATCCAGATTCGCCTTGCCGACGTATTGCCCGGCTGGCCGTACAAGTTCCAGAACATGAACCACTGGAAAAACGAAGTGACGTCCGTAATCAACGACAAACTCAAATCGAGCAACAAGAACTTCGACGGTTACGAAATCTGGAACGAGCCGGACGGTACTTGGAAAAACGAGAACGGCGACTTCAATTCGGTGCTCTGGAAGCAGACTTACGATTTGATCCGCCAACTGGACCCGACCGCAAAGATTATCGGCCCCTCGTACTCGTACTACAATTCCTCGCGTATGGACGCCTTCGTGAAGTACTGCTCCCAGAACAACTGCATGCCCGACGTAATCAGCTGGCACCAGTGGGGTAGTGCGAACTTCGTGAACACTGTCGAAAGTTACCGCGGTATCGAGAAGAAGTACGGCGTGTCGCCGCGCCCCTTCAGCATCAACGAGTACTCCTCCGAGGAACATTCCGAGGAAGGTTGCCCGGGCGTATCGGTGCCGTTTATCGCCAAGTTCGAACGCCACGGCGTCGAAAGCGCGATGATTTCCTGGTGGTTCGTACCGCTTCCGGGTCGCTTGGGCAGTCTCCTTACCTCCAATAACGAACGCGGTGGCGGCTGGTGGCTGTACAAGTGGTACGGCGACATGAGCGGCTACATGACCAAGGTGACGCCCCCCAATGATAAGAGCGACGGCGTGGACGGCTTTGCGGCTCTCGACAAGAAGAAGGGTTTTGCAAGCATCGTCCTCGGCGGCAATACGCTGGGCGATGTGAACGTGAACATCACAGGTATTCCTTCCGCATTCGGCAATAAGGTGAATGTCGACGTGGAATATGTCGTCTGGGAAAACAAGGACAAGGCGGTGCCTTCCACGACACTCGAATCCAGCAAGGAATACGACGTGAGCGACGGCAAGATTACCGTTCCCGTGAATATCAAGAATACCAAATACGGCTACCGCGTGTACGTGACGCCGATTATTCCGCAGGCGCCCTTCAAGGATGTCGCCGCCGCGATTCCGGGCAAGCTCGAGGTCGAAAATTACGATGTCGGCGGCTCCGGAAAGGCCTACATGGACAAGGACGACGAGAACAAGGGCAATGAATACCGTGAGGATGCCGTGGATATCGTGAAGGCGGGCGAGGGCTATGCCATAGGCTATACGCAGGAAGGCGAATGGCTCGAGTATACCGTGAAGGTGGAAAAGGCTGGCGACTACAAGCTCTCCGCAAGCTATGCGACATCTTCCGAAAATGCGGGCTTCAAGCTGTATGTCGATGGCGAATCTTTGGGCGATGCTGTCGTACTCCCGCAGGGCGAAGACTGGGAAACCTACAGCACGTTCGATGCAGGCGAGGTGACGCTCCCTGCCGGCGAGCATGTCCTGAAACTCGAAATCGTGGGCAACTACGTGAATATTGACTGGCTCAAGTTTACCGACCCGGCAGACACGATCACGACGCGCGTGGCGGCCATGCAGCCCTTGCTCCTGAATGCTGGCGAACGCGGCTACGACGTGTTCGGCATGGATGGCAAGTTCGTCTGCCGCATCGAGGGCGCAGAGGCGCTGGGCGGCATCAAGTCGGCACTCAAGATGAAGGGCGTGAACCCCGGCATCTATGTGGTCCGCGGCCTTACAAGCCACAGGAGCGTCAAGGTCAACACCGTAAGATAGGCCGATTCTTCGTTTTTTCGCATCCCTGCCATCGTTGAATGTGCGGGGATTTCTTTGCGTATTGATAAAAAGTCAATGGGAATTGGCCTTTTGGGTGTTTTTTTCGCCGCTTTTGGGGGTAATTTTAGTTTTGGTGTAAAATTAACGGGAGAACGTATGAAATCGTTTGGTGCAATGCTTGGTACTCTGGCGTGTGCCGCGGCGCTCGCCTTTGCCGCTGCAGATAATCCGCTCACGCTCTGGTACAACAGCGATGCTGCGGGCGAATTTACGAATGCGTTGCCGATTGGTAACGGCTACATGGGCGGCATCATCTACGGTGGCGTCACGAAGGATATTATCGGGCTCAACGAGAGTACGGTCTGGTCGGGCGGCCCGGGCGATAACAACAAGCAGGGCGCCGCAAGCCACCTGAAGGATGCCCGCGACGCCATGTTCCGCGGGGACTACCGCACTGCGGAATCTATCGTATCTAACTACATGATTGGCCCCGGGCCGGCGAGTTTCCAGCCGGTGGGCGACCTCGTGATTACCACGTCGCATAGCAGTTCTTCGGATTACCGTCGCGAACTCGATCTCAAGACGGCTATCGCTAAAACGACCTATACGAGCGGGGGAGTCAAGTACACGCGCGAGTATTTCGCGAGCTATCCGGACCATGTGATTGTGGTGCGTCTGTCTGCCGACAAGAGCGGCTCGGTGAGCTTCGGTGCGACCATGACCACCCCGCACCGTTCGAACAAGATGTCGAATGATGGCAACACGCTCATCTACGACGTGACGGTCAACTCCATCAAGTTCCAGAACCGCCTGAATGTCGTTGCCGACGGCGGCACGGTCTCTGTCGCGAACGGGAATATCTCGGTGCAGGGCGCGAACTCCGCAATGCTCGTGCTCACGATTGCGACGAACTTCAAGGCATACAATGACGTGTCTGCGGACCCAGGTGCCATCGCTGCCGAACTCATGAGTAAGGTCAAGGGCAAGTCCTACGACGATTTGCTTGCGGCGCACCTGAAGGACTACCAGACGATTTTCAACCGCGTGAAGATTGACCTGGGTACCGCCGATGCGAGCGCAGGCGATATTACCAGCACCCGCGTGAAGAATTTCAATTCCACGAACGACCCCTCGCTTGTGGAACTGCACTACCAGTACGGCCGCTACCTGCTCATCGCGAGCTCGCGCAAGGGTGGCCAGCCTGCAAACCTGCAGGGCATCTGGAACAAGGACACGAACCCGGTTTGGGGCAGCAAGTACACGACCAACATCAACCTCGAAATGAACTACTGGCCGGTAGAGACGGCGAACCTCGGCGAATGCGTGTGGCCGCTCATCGACAAGATCAAGAGCATGGTCCCGCAGGGCGAAAAGACCGCGAAGGTGCACTGGGGCGTAGACGAGGGCTGGGTGGAACACCACAATACCGACCTCTGGAACCGTACTGCCCCGATTGATGGCGCATGGGGCCTGTGGCCTTCTGGCGCAGGCTGGCTCAGCACGCACCTCTGGGAACATTTCCTGTTCAACCCGACCGACAAGGCGTACTTGCAGGATGTCTATTCTACCATGAAGGGGGCGGCGCTCTTCTTCGTGAACAGCCTTGTGGAAGAACCTGAAACCGGCAACAAGTATCTGGTGACCGCCCCGAGCGATTCTCCGGAAAACGACCACGGCGGTTACAACGTCTGCTTTGGCCCCACGATGGATAACCAGATTATTCGCGACGTGCTGAACTACACCATCGAGGCTTCCAAGATTCTCGGCGTCGACGAGGATGTTCGTGCCAAGATGGAGGCGACAGTCAAGAGGCTCCCGCCCACAAAGACGGGCAAGTACGGCCAGATTACGGAATGGCTCCAGGACTGGGATGACCCGAACAACAAGAACCGCCACATTTCGCACCTGTACGGACTTTTCCCGAGCTCGCAGATTACGCCGGAAGAGACCCCCGACCTGATCAAGGGTGCAGGCGTTACGCTGAAACAGCGCGGTGACGATGCGACCGGCTGGTCTCTCGCCTGGAAAATCAACTTCTGGGCCCGCATGCACGACGGCGATCACGCCTACACGATGATCCGCATGCTCCTTACCCCGAACAAGACGTACAACAACCTGTTCGATGCGCACCCGCCGTTCCAGATTGACGGCAACTTCGGTGCGGTCTCGGGCGTGAACGAGATGCTCATGCAGAGTCATAACAACAGGATTAACTTGCTGCCCGCGCTCCCCTCGCAGTGGAAGGACGGCAATATCAAGGGTATCCGTGCCCGCGGCGGCTTCGAGATTGATTCCATGGCATGGAAGGGCGGCAAGCTCACCTATGTCGCCATCAAGTCCGATGTGGGGCAGACGCTCAATCTCGTGAGCGGCTCGAATACCTTCACGACGACGACGGTGCCCGGCAAGATTTATGAATTCGATGGCAACCTCAAGCTCACGAACCAGCCGTTCGAGGCGGTCGCGCTCCCGGGCAAGATCGAGGCGGAAGCCTACGTGGCGATGGACGGCGTGCAGATTGAACCCGACGAATCCGGCGTGCCGAACCTCGGCTGGATCAACGATGGCGACTGGTCGAGTTACCTCGTGAAGGTTCCTGCTTCCGGAAACTACAAGCTGACCGCGCGCGTGGCGAGCGAGGCCGAGGAAGCATCTACCATTACGGTGGCCGATTCTACGGGCAAGGTGCTTGCGACCCTCACGGTCGACCCCGAAAAGACGAACGGGTGGAACGACTGGTACGAGGCCACGACGACGATCAAGCTCGACAAGGGCGAACAAAAGCTCCGTTTCGAGTATTCCGGCGAAAGCAGCTTCCTCATGAACGTGGACTGGTTCGTTATCGGGGACGGCTCGATGGCGGCTCCCGACGTGTCCAAGGTGGCGGCAAGCCTCGATGTCCGTGTTGTTCCCATGTCGAGCGCACCTGTCGCCCTGATGGTGCAGGCGAGCGGCGATTTCGAGGTGCGACTCTTCTCCCTGAACGGAAACCTGGTGGGCGTACATCGCGGAAACGGCAGCTCGCTTGTGGAATTCGGGAAGACCAGCCGTCTTGCGCGTGGCAGCTACATCGCTGTCGTCACGAGCGGAAATTTGCAGAAAAAACTGAAAATTCGCGCTTTTTAACAAAAAAGACAATTTTTCCCGGGGCAAGCCTTGACAAACGGCTTGCCCTTTTCTAAATATGAAAATATGAATACTTGTTCATATATCAAAAACAAGGCGCATCACCACGATGCAAAGGAAGTCTCCCCGGCTCGCGATGTCTCGCTGGACACGCTCTTCGAACTGTCGGAGTTCTTCAAGTTCTTTGGCGATACCACGCGTATCCGCATTATCCATTTGATGCTTTCGGGCGAGATTTCGGTGAACGACATTGCCGAAAAATTGAACCTCGAACAGTCGGTGGTGAGCCACCAGCTGCGCATCCTCCGCACTGCGAATCTCGTGAAGCCGCGCCGCGAGGGCCGCAAGATGTTCTATTCGCTCGATGACGAACATATCGGTGAAATCTTCAGCACGGGCCTGACCCATATATTGCATAAGAAGAAGGGAGTATAGTCGTGGAATCGTTTGCTTCTGTTTTTAGCCTTTTCGTACACGAATTTATTACGCTGTTTTCCGAGATGGCGCCGTTTTTGCTGCTCGGTTTCTTGCTTGCGGGAATCCTGCACGTGTGGGTGCCGAATCACCTGTACGTACCCAAGATTTCGAAGTCGAACTTCATGTCCGTTTTGTGGGCGGCGCTCTTTGGCGTACCGCTTCCGATTTGCAGCTGTGGCGTGATTCCTACGTCGATTGCGCTCCGCAAGGAGGGCGCGAGCAAGGGCGCGAGCGTAAGCTTCCTCATTTCGACTCCGGCGACGGGCGTGGATTCCATATTGGCGACGTATTCGCTGCTCGGACTCCCGTTCGCGATTTTGCGTCCGATTGCGGCCTTCGTGACAGCGCTTTTCGGAGGCGTACTCACGAACATCGCCTCCCGCGGTGAAGAAGATGCGGCGCATGGCGAGGCGCATCCCGAAACGATTGACTTTGACGATTGCGATGCTGAACACCACTGCGGCTGCGGCCATTGCGAAGAGGAACATGATGACCACGACCATTGCGGATGTGGCGATGAGCATCACGGACATTGCGGCTGCGAGTCGCGCGATGTGCACCACATGACTTTCGGCCAGAAGGTTGTCGAGACTTTCCGCTACGGGCTCGTGAACATGGTGGGCGACGTGAGCAAGTGGTTGCTCATCGGCCTCTTGCTGGGTGCTCTGATCTCGGCGTTCGTCCCGAACGAGCTCTTCCTCGCCCTGCGCGAATATCCTCTGCTCTGCATGCTCGCCGTGCTTGTCCTCGCGATGCCGATGTACACGTGTGCGACTGGTTCCATCCCGCTCGCGCTTGCGCTCGTGGCGAAGGGAATCACGCCGGGTGCGGCTCTCGTGTTGCTGATGGCGGGCCCCGCGACGAGTATCGCCTCGATGCTTGTGGTGGGGAAGGCTTTTGGCAAAAGGACTCTCGTCGCGTACCTCGTTTCGATTGCGGTCGGTGCGATCGGTTTCGGGTTGATTGTCGATACGTTCTTCATGGACACGTTCCTTGCGGCGATGCTTCCGCAGGGTAGCGCGGAATGCCACGGCCACGGCGCGCTCGGCGTATTCGATTATTTCTGCTCCGGCCTGCTCGCCTTGTTCATGATCTATGCGAAGTTTGCGCACAGCGGCTGCGGTCACGAGCATGGTGGACATTGCGGCTGTGGCCACGAACATGGCGAACATCACCATCACGAAGGCGAATGCCATTGCCACGACCATGAACATGGCGACCACGATCACGAAGAACACGAAGAGGAATGCCGCATCGCTTACCGCGTGAACGGCATGAGCTGCAGCCACTGCAAGGCTTGCGTGGAGAAGGCCGTGCGTATGTTGGACGATGTGGAATTTGCCGAGGCCGATGTCGCCCGCAAGGAACTCCTCGTCGAATGGCACGACGAACACGATGTCGACGAGGCCGCGCTCAAGAAGGCTGTCGAAGAAGCGGGCTTCGAGTTCGGCGGTAGGGTTTGATTAGCGGGTGCGGCTCGCGAAGATCTCGAAATCTTCGGGGGTTGTGAGCTTGTCGTTCGCGGCGTTGCCCTTCACGATGTAGACGCTCTCGCCGAAGTGTTCGAGGATGCTCGCCTCGTCGGTGGGCGTAAAGTTCAGGGGCTCTGCGGCAATACGCCCGTAGAGCTTTTTCAGTAGCGCGATGGAGGCCGCCTGCGGGGTTTGCGCCATCCATACGGTGTTGCGGTCGATGGTCTTTTGCACCTTGCCGTCGGCTGCTACCTTGATGGTATCGACGGCGGGTTTGGCCACGAGGCAACTGCCCTTGGTGACGAGCGTCTCGCATACGTCGCGGATGATTTCCTTGCTCACGAAGGGGCGTGCCACGTCGTGGACCAACACGTATTCCGCATTGCTTGTAAGTGCGTTTACGCCGTTTTCGACGGATTGCCAGCGCTCCGCACCGCCAACGACGATTTTCAGCTTGGGGTGCGAGAATTCTTTTTCGAAATGGTCCTTCCAGTCGGCGGGTACGGCCATCACGACTTCGGCGATTTCTTCCATCTCGAGGAATGTCTCGAGGCTGTAGCGGTACACGGGCTTGCCGCCCAGGAGCATCAGCTGCTTGGGAATGTTGCCGCCCATGCGCTTGCCGAGTCCACCTGCAGGGAGCACTGCCGCGAATCTGCCTTTCAAGTCGTTTGCCATATCCATAATTTATAAAAATTACGCTTCGCCGATGCGCAACATTTTCAGGAGCGGGATTCCGGCCTCGCGGCTGTCGGCGAGGTTTATCTCGAAGTCGATGCTCCAGTCGTTGAATTCTTCCTCGTCCTGCAGCATCTGCTGTATGTGCATCACGTCGCCCTCGTAGGTGACGATGGTGTGGGCGAGCGCGCGGCCTTCCATGTCGAGGCGGAACTTGTGGTGTTCTGCCGTGTAGGCGGCCATGATTTCCATGAGCATCGGCTCGGTCCACGGCTTGCCTTCGTCGTCCACGAGCATCTGGCCTTCTTCGAGGTCGTCCGCAAGGCTGTCGAGCACCGCGGAAAAATCCTGCTTGGCGAGGTTGCCCATGATCTGGAAGATGCGCTGGCGGACCATGCCGAGGAACCGCTTCTTGTCGTAGGTGATGTCGGCGGCGGCCTTGTCGGCCCCGAATGCCTTCTCCGCCTCGTCTTCGGTGAGGCCTTCTTCCAGGCGCTTCTGGTAATCCTCGGGATGGGCCATTTTTTCCCATTCTTCGAGCAGGCTCGAGTCGACGCGGCGGATCATGTCGCCGAGGTAGTCCTGCATTTCGAGGAGCTCGTCGTTCTTGTATCCGTCGGGCACCGTCTGGCTCAAGACTTTATACACGTAGTTCAGGTGCCGGAGCAGGATCGCTTCCATGCGCTGCAGGCCGTACTGCTTCACGTAGCCGCTGAACGTGCTGAAGTTCTCGAACATCTCGCGCACGATGGATTTGGGTTCCACGTTCACGTCGACCCACGGGTGGATTTCGGCAAAGGCATTGTACGTGTCGTAAATGAATTCACGCAGCGGCTTGGGGTACTCGACCTTCTCGATTTCTTCCATGCGCTGATTGTATTCCATGCCCTGCGCCTTGAGCTCGTCGAGCCTTGCGGTGCGCGCCTTGTTCTGCTGGATGCGCAGAATTGCCTCGGGATTTTCGACGATGCTTTCGCACAGGGTAATCACGTCGAGCGCGTACTCCGGGGATTCCGTATTCAGTTTCGGGAGCGTATCTACCAGGTACAGCGAGAGCGGCTGGTTCATCGCAAAGTCATCTTGCAGGTCCATGTTCACGCGCAGGTGGCTGTAGCCTTCGGCCACGGGCTTCACGAACTCCACGATGTTCTTTTCCACCAGGCTGCGGAAAAGCTGGAAGGAGCGGTGCTGCAACTGCTTCTTGCTCGCGGTACTCTCGTGGCAATCCTTCAGGAGCGTGCGCATGGCGCGGCAGCCGTCGGTTTCGCGGCTCAATATGTTCAGGAGCATCCCGTGGTCCACGTGGAAACTCGAGGTGAGCGGTTCGGGCTGTGCGTCTATCAGGCGCCTGTACGTGCTCTCGTCGAAGGGAACGTAGCCGTGTTCGGGTGGCTTGCGTTTCTGGAACTTCTTTCCGGTCTGGCGGCTCTTGGCCTCGAGTTTCAGGTTCTCGATGACGTGCTCGGGTGCCTGCGCCACCACGTAACCGATGTTGTCGAATCCCTTGCGTCCTGCGCGGCCCGCAATCTGGTGAAAGTCGCGTGCGGTTAAAATTGCGGTCTTGTCGCCACTGTACTTGCAGAGTTGCGTAAAGAGTACCGTGCGGATAGGCACGTTCACGCCCACGCCGAGCGTGTCGGTTCCGCAGATGACTTTCAGCAAGCCTTTCTGCGCGAGCTTTTCGCAGAGGATGCGGTACTTGGGCAATAGTCCTGCGTGGTGCAGGCCGATTCCCTGCTTGAGCCAACGCTTGACATCGGGGCCGTAGGGGCTCGAGAATCGCACTTCCTTGATGGCCTCGTTTATCGCCTGCTTTTCTTCGCGGGTGCACAGGTCGAGGCTCATAAAGTTCTGCGCATTGGTGGCGGCTGCGGCCTGCGTAAAGTGAACGACGTAGACGGGCGCCTTGCCCTCGTTCACGAGTTTCTGCACTTCGGTCGAAAGTTCCGTGGTGCTGTAGCTGAAGTCGAGCGGGACGGGCCTTTGCGTGGAGCGCACCGTGATGGACTCACGCCCCGTATGCTTCGTCATCTCGCGTTCAAAGAATTCCGTCGCGCCGACGGTAGCGCTCATCAGCAGGAATCGAGACTGCGGGAGTGTGAGGAGCGGAATCTGCCAGGCGACACCGCGCTCGCGGTCGGAGTAGTAGTGGAACTCGTCCATCACGATGTCGGTAATCGTGAGCTTTTCGCCTTCGCAGAGCGCCATGTTGCTTAAAATTTCTGCCGTGCAGCACAGGATGGGCGCGTCGCGGTTTACGGTCGCATCGCCGGTGGAGAGCCCCACGTTCTCCGGCCCGAATTCCTTGCAGAGCGCCATCCACTTCTCGTTCACGAGCGCCTTGATGGGGCAGGTGTAAACGCTCTTGCGGCCATGCGCGATGCTTTCGAAATGGAGCGCGAGGGCGACCATCGACTTGCCCGAACCCGTGGGCGTGTTCAGGATAACGTTCTTGCCGTCCAGAAGTTCGAGGATGGCCTCTTCCTGTGCGGGGTAGAGCGTGGTTCCGCGGGCTTCGGCCCATTCCATGAAGGACATCAGCAGTTCCTCGGCGCCCTCTCCGTTCTTTAACGGGGCGCTCGGCAGGAATTCCTTGAGGCTTTTGCGGATATTTTCGCTCATGGGGGCAAAGATAGAATTTTGCGGTTGGCGCGTTTTTGTTAAATTTCGTCAGTAAGCATATAAACACAGGATGCCAACATGAAAGGAATCGTTCTCGCCGGAGGCTCCGGCACAAGGCTCTACCCGTTGACCATGGTCACCAGCAAGCAGCTCTTGCCGGTCTACGACAAGCCCATGATCTACTACCCGCTTTCGACCTTGATGCTTGCCGGAATCCGCGACATCCTCATCATCTCGACTCCGACGGACCTGCCGAATTTCGAGCGCCTGCTGGGTGACGGATCCGCGATGGGACTCAACCTTTCGTACAAAGTACAGCCGAGCCCCGATGGCCTTGCTCAGGCCTTTATCCTGGGCGAAGAATTTATCGGTAATGACTGCTGCGCGATGGTGCTCGGCGACAACATCTTCTACGGCAACGGCTTCAGCCCGCTCTTGAAGGCTGCGGTGAAGAACGCCGAGGAGAACGGCCGTGCGAGCGTGTTCGGCTACTACGTGGAAGACCCGGAACGCTTTGGCGTGGTGGAATTCGACGATGCGGGCAAGGTAATCTCTGTGGAAGAGAAACCGAAGGAGCCCAAGAGCAACTATGCGATTACGGGCCTCTACTTCTACGATAACCGCGTCTCGGGATTTGCGAAGGCCCAGAAGCCGAGCGCCCGCGGTGAACTCGAGATTACCGATTTGAACAAGACCTACCTCGACAGGGGCGAACTCGACGTGAAACTTCTGGGCCGCGGTTTCGCCTGGCTCGACACCGGAACGATGGACAGCCTGATCGAAGCGGGCGAGTTCGTGAAGATGGTCGAGAACCGCCAAGGAATCCAGATTTCCGCGGTGGAAGAAATTGCCTTCATCAACGGCTGGATTACGAAGGAAAAACTGCTCGAATCTGCCGCCAAGTATGGTAAATCCCCCTATGGCCAGCACCTGCGCAAGGTCGCCGAAGGGAAAATCAGGTACTAACCCCCGTTTTTGGCTAAAAATCCCTGTTTTTGGCCCGAAAACGCCAATTTGACTATTGACAAGTTATCCATGCGAACATGTGCTTCGCATGGATTTTTTTTGCGTTTTGGCGGTATCTTTAGAATGGTGAGTTATAAAAGTCGCCTTTGGGGCGAAAGGGATGTATCATGAAGTTTGCAAGAACTGCAAAAATTGCCGCTGCCTTCATTGGTTTCGGGCTCTGCACCTCGGCCATGGCCGAAAACCCGCTTATCCAGACCTATTATTCTCCCGACCCGGCGCCTGTCGTGTTCGGCGATACGCTTTGCACCTATTCCGGCAACGATGAGGGCGGCAGCTTCTTCACGATGCACGGCTGGCGCGTCTCTTGCACTACGGATATGGTGAACTGGACCGACATGAACACCCTCATTCTGGAAGCGGGTGACTTTAACGGCTCAGCCAAGAAGAACGGCGACTGGGCGTCTCAATGCATTCGCCGCAATGGCAAGTACTATTACTACGTGACCGTGGAATCCACCCGCGGCGGCCGCGCCATCAACGTAGCCGTGTCCGACAAGAAGGAAGGCCCCTTCAAGGATGCCTTGAACGGCAAGCACCTAGCGGGCCCCAACTGGGACTACATCGACCCCACCGTGTTTATTGACGACGATGGCCAGGCATGGCTCTACTGGGGTAACCCGAAGCTCTATTACTGCCCCCTCAAGGAGAACATGATTGAATGCGCAAGCGAAATCAAGGTCTCCGATATGAGCACCTTTAACGGCAAGTATACCGAAGGCCCGTGGATTCACAAGCGCGGCAAAAAATATTACATGATTTACGCCGCAGGTGGCATTCCCGAATCCATTGACTATTCCTGGAGTGATTCCCCGACGGGCCCCTGGACCTACAAGGGCGTCATTATGCCGAGTAGCGAACCGGGTTCCGCATTTACCGTCCACTCCGGCATTGTCGATTTTAAGGGCCGCAGCTTCTTCTTCTACCACAACCAGAAGAACGTGAAGGGTGGCGGCTACAGCCGTTCTACCGCCATCGAGGAATTCACCTGGAATGCCGACGGTACCATTCCCACTATCCGCGCCACCAACAATGGCGTCGTGAAGCCTATCAAGAACCTTGACCCGTTCGTGCGCGTGGAAGCCGAGACCAAGTCCTGGGTGGGCGGCATGACTGTCAATACGTCGGGCGGCTACACCATCATCGAGCATGTCGGTGCCGAATACGGTAATGTTTTCCTCACCAATATGAACAGCGGGTTCTATACCAAGGTTCGCTCGGTGGATATGGGCGACGGTGCCGACCGCATTATCGTTTGCACTAGGGGTAAAGGCGGTAAGCTTGAACTCCATGCCGGTTCCGAAAACGGCGCTCTCCTTGCTTCAATGGATATCCCGTCTAGTTCTGCTTGGGAAGAACATACCTTCGATGTGGCCGATGCCGCCGGTGTCGATGACCTGTTCTTTGTGGTAAAACAGGGCGGGTTCGATTTCGACTACTGGTACATGGAAAGCGAAAAGACTGCTGTTCCGCAGACGCCTTACAAGGGCACTGCCGCTGCGGTTCCGGGCAAGATCGAGGCTGAAAACTACGACGAAGGCGGCCACAACAAGGCCTTCTACGACAACGACCGTGAAAACCAGGGCAAGGCCTACCGCGAAGACGAGGTCGACGTGGTGGATATCAGCGATTCCAAGTGCGGGGAAGCCGCCTGCACGGGCTACGCCATCGGTTACACGCAGGCGGACGAATGGGTGGAATACACCGTTAATGTCGCTGCCGATGCCAAGTACGATATCACTGCGAACGTAGCGACCGCATTCGAGACTTCTGCAATGCAGCTGTTCATCGACGGCGAGGCGATAACCGAATCCGTGGTTGCCCCGAAGGTCGATTCCGTATGGACTACGTATAAGGTAATTGATGTAGGTTCTGTCGAACTCAAGAAGGGCGAACACGTGCTCAAGCTCTTGATTACGGGTGGCTACCTGAACGTGGACTGGATTCAGTTTACCGATCCGGACAATCCGGAAAAGATTGCGGATGAGCTGAACTTTGCTCCGCGCCAGGCTTCCGCATACCATGTGTTCAGCGCCATGGGCAAGTTCCTCGGCCGTATCGACAACGTGGGCGCCGATCTCTCCGCGACTCTCAAGCAGGCGGGCTTTGCGAACGGTGTCTACATCATGCGCGGTGTCGATCATTCCAAGGCCCTCCGCGTGATGGTGAAGTAAAGGTCTTTTATAACGGATGGCGCCCCGCTAGCGATAGCGGGGTGTCTCTTTTTTATCCATTGCTTCCTATATTTTCATTGTGCAGTCGCGAACCTATGCCGCCATAGATCTCAAGTCGTTTTTCGCCTCGGTGGAATGTATCCTCCGGGGCCTGGACCCGTTGAAGGCGAAACTCGTGGTGGCCGACGAGAGCCGCACCGAGAAGACGATTTGCCTCGCGGTGACACCAGCGCTCAAGGCCTACGGGATTCCCGGTCGTGCCCGCCTCTTCGAGGTGAACCAGAAGGTGCGCGAGGTGGAACGCCGCACGGGCGAGAAGGTTGAATTCCTGATTGCGAAACCGCAGATGGCAAAATACGTGGAGTATTCCACGAAGGTCTACAACGTCTACCTGAAGTACGTGAGTGCCGAGGATATTCACGCGTATTCCATCGATGAATGCTTCCTGGATTTGACACGTTATCTTAAGTTGTACAAAAAATCGGCGCGAGAGCTGGTGAAGACGATTATCCAGGATGTGTTCACGACGACGGGGATTACCGCGACGGGTGGCATCGGCACGAACCTTTACCTTTGCAAGATTGCGATGGATATCATGGCGAAGCACGTGGATGCCGACGAAGACGGCGTGCGTATTGCGGAACTCGACGAGATGACCTATCGCAAACAGCTCTGGTCGCACCAGCCGATAACGAGCTTTTGGCAGGTGGGCCGCGGGATTGCGGCGCGCCTAGAAAGGAGCTACCTGAACGGTGGTCGCGGCATCCGCACGATGGGCGATATTGCGCGCGTGAGCGTGAAGAATCCCGAAGCGCTCTACAAGATGCTCGGCGTGAATGCGGAAATCCTGATAGACCATGCGTGGGGCTACGAGCCCTGTACCATTGCCGACATCAAGAAGGCGAAACCCCGGAGCCGCAGTACCGGCGAGGGCCAGGTGCTGCAGGATCCGTACACCTTCGAGAAGGCGCGGCTTGTTGTTCGCGAGATGGTCGATACGGTCTCGATGGCGCTGGTCGAACATAACCTGGTCGCGAAGGGCATGGTGCTTACGGTGGGGTACGACCGCGAGAACGTGGACAAGGGAATTTACCACGGTGAGACGGTGGTGGATTTTTACGGGCGCACGATTCCGAAGCCTGCCCACGGCACGGCTACCCTCGGGCATTATTCCAGTTCGCAGTCGGCCTTTGCCGAGGTGGTGATGCAACTTTTTGACCGCATCGTGAACCCGGAACTGACGGTGCGCCGCCTGAACCTGGTGGCGATCGACGTGGTGGACGAAGGCAACGAGGGCTTCGACCTGTTCACCGATGTGAAAAAACAGGAGCGCGAAAAGAAACGCCTGAAGGCGGAACTCATGATAAAGAAGCGCTTCGGCAAGAACGCCATCGTGAAGGGCATGGACTTGCAGGAGGGCGCTACGACCGTGGAACGCAACGGCCAGATTGGAGGACACCGTGCCTAGTTTCGACTATTCCGACATCATCGACTTGCCGTACCCGCGCAACGACTGGAACTTCCTCATGAAGCATCCGCGCATGAGCATGACGGACCGCGCGAAGATATTCCACCCGTTTGCGGCATTGCGCGGCCATGCGGAAGCGTTGGATGCGACCGTGGAACGCAAGCAGGATGCGGTCGAGAACGAGTTTACGCTGGATGATCAAATCCTGTAGGACTGCGCCTTTGGCCTACTTGCAAAGGTTGTAGTTGTAATGGATGGCGTGGCCTAGTTTCTTGTAGTTGTCGTACCATGGCCAGACAAGTTTCTCGTCCAGGGCATCGTTGAATTCCTGTTCGAAATTATCCAGGTTCACAACTTTCGATGCGAAGAAGGTCTTTTTTATAACATCACGGCATTCTTGTTTCTTGCCTTCGTGGTACAGGGATATGGCCAGGTCGTTATATAGGGCGTCGCGTTCGGGCTCGAAAAGAAAGCGGTCGCATTCTGGTATAAATGCGCGGAGGAGCTCGGATGCCGCCGGATAATTCTTTTTCTTGTAGAATGACAGGAAACCCTTCCTGATTGTGGGCAGGCTGCATTTTTCATAGCTTTTGCCCCATTTGTATCCTAGGTCTGCGTTGCCTCCGCAATCGCAATCTATTGCGGTACCGTTTATTATTTCTGTAACAACGGAATCCTTGGTAACCTGCCGGATTTGGACTGTGCAATAGGGGTCCGTTTCTCCATTTGCATAGCGAACGGCAATGTTCCCTTTTATAGGACCGGAAAAATCACAGACGTGATGGCTTGCTCCTGCTACTACCGATATGTCAAGCCAGTAGCCGCCATCTTTTTGCGATATGGTCAAATCCTTGGCGTGGTCCGCCTTGTAGGTTCCCTCGACCAGTTTTGGCAAGTCGGCAAATGCTGTTGCCGTAAAAAGCAGGAAAAATCCCAATATTCTTGTTCTGTAGTTGCTCATGTATGCAAATATATATTCTATATGCGGTGGCGGGTCGCTTATAGAAAAAATCTATAACTCTATATAAGAAAGTAGTATTGTCGCGGACCTTGTAATGCAGGGGCCGCATTTCTATTTTTGCGCCGTCTTTAGAACCTCGTGGAGGTGCATTATGGAAAAGCGTACAGGTCTGTTTTCGAATGGAATTATCTGGTTCGGTGTCGCCATCTCGGTTTCCGAAATCGAGGCGGGTATCGAGATCGGAGCCGCTGCTGGTGATTCGCTGTGGCTTCCGCTGATTCTCGGCCATGTGCTGGGCGGCATCCTGCTTTTCTTCGTGGGGCTTGTCGGTGCGCGCGTCCGCCTGAACGCGATGGAGACGACGACTTCCACGTTCGGCAAGTACGGTTCCAAGTTCTTTGCCGCGCTGAACGTTTTCCAGCTGCTCGCGTGGGTGGCCGTGCTGAATGCGCAGGGCGCTTCTGCCCTGGCGGGTCTCAAATTGCCCATCTCCTTCCCGCTTACATGCGTGATTCTTGCCGTGCTGATCGGCATTTGGGTCTTTGTAGGGCTCAGGCGTTCCGCGATCGTGACGACGGTCGTGATGGCGGCGCTTGCCGTTCTGCTTGCAATCCTTACGGTTAAGTTGTCTGCGGTCGGCTCTTCTGCATCCGGTGCGCTTGCTGCGGGTGCTGCGACTTCTGCCGCACTGCTTGGCTTCTGGAACATTTTCGAGATTTCCATCGCCATGCCGATTTCCTGGTTGCCGGTGATTTCGGACTACACGAAGGATGTGGAAAAGCCCGTGAAGGCGACTGCGGTTTCGGCTGCGGCATACACGTTCGCAAGCCTCTGGATGTACATCATCGGCATCCAGATTTCGGGTATCGGTGCCGGCAACAACATCGCGCAGGCGATTCTTCTCGCGGGTCTCGGCATCCCGGGCATCATCATAGTGGTGCTCTCGACGGTCACGACGAACTTCCTTGCGGCGAATTCCGCGGGCGAATCCTCCAAGGCCATCTGGGGCAAGGTCAACCCGAAGGTTGCGGGCGTCATCGTGAGCCTTTTGAGTGCGGTCCTCGCCATCTCGGGAATCATGGAGCACTACATCAGCTTCCTGTACTTGATTGCCTCGGTGTTCGCGCCCATGGCGGCGGTGCTGCTCGTCTCGTTCTACTTCGCAAAGGAACGTTCGGCCACGCTTGGCGCCTGGCTCTGGAACCTTTTCGCCTGGCTTGCGGGCTTTGCTGTTTATCAGGTCGCCGAACGTCTCGATTCCGTGCCGCTCGGCCCGACGCTCCTCGCCGTTATCGTATCTGCCGCCTTTGCTTACGGCCGCGTGCTGGTTAGAAAATAATTGAAGCAAGATAGCTAGTAATAAAAAGGATAGTGAGTTGTTGTTTAGAGACTGGAAGCGTCGGCCAAGGATGGGGAGGGTGCAGGGAGGGGCCCGTGCGGCCTTCGCAACTCTGAGCTGGGGCCCCTCCCGCATAAGATTTTTTTGAGATGAAAATTGAAACAATGGATTTTAGATAAAGAACCATTATTTTCTATTTGATTAATTTTTTAAATTTATACCGCTATGCCACAGAAAAAGATTGCCCTCATCAACGATATCACCGGATTCGGCCGCTGCTCGGTTGCTGTCATGGCGCCTGTCATCTCGGCCATGAAAATCCAGGCGGTGGCTGTCCCCACGGCAATCCTTTCGACGCATACGCAGTTCCCCAAGTATTTTTTCGACGATTACACCTCCAAGATGCGCGACTACATCCAGACGTATAAGGATCTGGACATGAGTTTCGATGCCATCGCAACTGGGTTCCTCGGTTCCGAAGAACAGGTGGACATCGTTATCGACTTTATCAAGACTTTCAAGAAAAATGGCGTGTTCACGTTGGTCGACCCGGTGATGGGCGACTACGGGCGCCTCTACGAAACGTACACCCCGAGCCTGTGCGAAAAGATGCGCTCGCTCGTGCATTACGCCGACCTCCTGACGCCGAACCTCACCGAACTCTGCTCGCTCACGGGTTCCGATTACCGCGACGGGAACCTCACCCTCGCCGAAATCGAGAACATGTGCAAGACGCTTGCCGAACAGGGCCCCAAGCATATCGTGGTGACGGGCATCCACTACAGCAAAACGCAGATCATGAACTACGTTTACAGCAAGGGCGAGGAACCGAAAATCGTGATGGCCGACCGCATTGGCGGCGACCGCAGCGGAACGGGCGACGTCATCAGCGCGGTGATTGCCGGCATGTACCTGAATGGCCACGATTTCTACGAATCGGTGAAGAAGGCCGCAGATTTCGCGTCCAAGTGCATCCGCTACTGCGAAGAGAACGACGTGCCCACGCACTGGGGCCTGAGCGTCGAGATGTACCTTCGCGATTTGATGGAGGACTAGATGGTTGTTTATACAGTTACAGGAACCGTCGGACAGGCGGGCTATTTGGATATCGCGAACAGCGGCGATATTGCCGGCAAGAACATCTACGTGAACATGACGAACCGTTGCCCGTGCAACTGCGTGTTCTGCCTGCGCCAGACGAAGAAGATGATGGAGGGCAACACGCTCTGGCTCAAGGGTGGCGAACCGAGCGTCGACCAGGTGATGGAAATTTTCAATGCGTACGACCTCTCCGTCATCAATGAACTGATTTTCTGCGGATACGGCGAGCCGCTCGAACGCCTTTACGACGTGTGCAGCGTGATTGACAAGCTCAAGGCAAAGTACCCGAAGCTCAAGGTGCGCCTCAACACGAACGGCCTTGCGAACCTGATTCATGGCAAGGATATCACGCCCGAACTCGAAGGGCGCTTCGATACCGTCTCGATTTCGCTGAACGCCCCGGACGCCGAGGAATTCCTCGCGCTCACGCGTTCTAAGTTCGGCATCAAGTCGTATGACGCCCTCAAGGAATTTGCCGTGCTCGCGAAGGCCCACGTGAAGAACGTGGTCATGACCGTTGTCGAGAAGGTGATGCCCGAAGAAAAAATCGAGATTTGCCGCAAGACTTGCGAAGAGCTCGGTGTCACGTTGCGCGTCCGTCCGTTTGAATCCTAGGGTCGAGGTGAGTATGATGCGTCGTCTGCTTGTTTTTGCCCTGACGGTTTCGCTCGCCTTTGGCGGTGCGCTCGCGGCAAAGTCGAAATCCGCGGCAAAATCCAAGGGTGCGAAACCCGCGAAGACAGCCGCCAAATCCAAGGCGCTCGAGTTCAAGGATCCGCGTGACAAGCAGACTTACCGCCTCGTTAAAATCGGGGAGCGCACCTGGTTCGGCGACAACCTCAATTTCAAGTCCGGGGGCAGCTTCTGCCTCGATGACGACGAAAACAACTGCATGGCGTACGGCCGCCTCTACACCTGGGATGCCGCCCGCAGCGCATGCCCCTCCGGATTCCGGCTCCCGACGCACGAGGACTATGAAAACTTATGGACGGCCGCCGGGGCCGACTTCAATGCGGGGTTCCTCCTCAAGACGACCTACGGCTGGAAGGGGGACACGAACGGGAACGACTCCCTCAAGTTCTCCGCCATGCCCGCCGGGAACCGTTTTGACGATGAAACCTACGGGAATCTGGCGAAATTTGCGTTTTTCTGGACATCCGACGATTCTTCCGAAGGGATCGAGCCGGGATCGGCCCGAGTCTGGTACCTCACGAACAAATCGATGGCCTTCGGCTACACGACAAAATCGAAGAATTTCGGCTTTTCGGTGCGTTGCGTCAAGTAGGTCGCGACCATTGTAAAAATAAGTTGCGATTTACAACGAAATTTGAAAAAAGGGCGATTCTGGACGCTTTTTTTTATTATCTTGCTACCAACAAAACTCAAAACAAGGAGAACACATGAATAAGAAACTCTTGCCTCTTTTTGGTAGCCTCCTGCTCTGCGCGGCCTGCGAAATTACCGTGACGGAAACGGAACCCAGCAACCCGTCTGGCGATCCGCTTCCCCAGGAATCGATTCTCGACAGGCTGCCGACGGACTACTACATCAAGGACGTGATGGCGTACACTTGGAAGTCGGGTGCCGACCAGGCCACGGTCTACTCTTCCACCTGTAAGGAAGTCGACTACGAACTCGTCTGGAAGGCCGACAACAAGCAGGAATACGTCGTTACCTTCTTCGACTATTCTTCTCGCGACTCCATCGAGATGATGATTGGTGCTGCAAGCTTCGGCATGTACTACGATGCTGACCTCTCCAATCCGTATCCGGCTGGCCGTCTCTACCAGGCCGACCAGATCAATGCGAAGAGCATCAACGGCTTCGTCATCGGTTACGATACCTACACCAACGTGGGCTTCATCAATACAGCGTGCCCGGTCGAAGACCTCGACTTCGCCGACGAGATCATGGACTTCCTCAAGATCAACGGTGGCGACCGCGTGACCTACAACTGCAACTCGGTCAACGCTGCTGGCGTGGATATCAAGCTCGTCTCCAACAAGCCGACTTCCGTGTCCTACTCTATTTCTTACGAAGGCAACAAGTGTGACCTGACCGAAACGCTCCGCTTTGCCTACTACGAAGAAGACTGCAAGGCCGCCTACGAAGACTTCAGGATTGATGCCGAAGCTGATCCGACTCTCACGTTCGACATGAACGACTACAGCTACAGCCTCGAAACCGAAAGCCTCCGCTGCCTCGACAACCTCCTCGACGACTTCTTCATGAACGCTCCGCTCTTCAAGGGCAAGAACGTGCAGAAGAGGACTGGCAAGGAATTCGGCAAGTTCCTCGCTGGCATGTCGAAGAAGATCCGCAAGTAATCTGAACGATAAAGCTTGAAAAGGGATTCCCCCAAAAGGGGGAATCCTTTTTTGTTAAATTTGAAGTTATGCCCCAGGCCATTCGCAATATCGCCATCCTAGCCCACGTGGATGCCGGAAAGACGACGCTTTCCGAGCGCATCCTGTTTACGGCGGGCGAGGTGAGGCGCCCGGGCAAGGTGGAAGAAGGCCTCGCGACGATGGACTACATGCCCGAAGAAAAGGAAAGGGGCATTACCATCGAGAGCGGCGTCGCGCATTTCGAATGGAAGAACACCTGGTTCAATTTTATCGATACTCCGGGGCACGTTGATTTCGGTGCCGAGGTGGACATGGCCCTCACGGCGGTGGAGGGTGCGGTGCTCGTGGTGAGTGCCGCGAGCGGCGTGGAAACCCAGACGGTCGCCGCGTTCCGCAAGTTGCGCGAGGCGGGTGTCCCCACGATCCTGTTCGTGAACAAGCTGGACAATCCCGACTATTCGCTCGACGAGACGCTTATAAACGTGGAGGAACAGCTCGGGGTTCGTCCGGTGCTGATGACGCTCCCGCAATACGAAAACGGGCACATGTCGGGGGTACTCGATGTTCTCAGCCAGAGTCGCCTCACGCATACGGATACGGGCGAGGAATCGGTGGATGAGGACTGGAACGTGGATGACGGATGGGACGGTTCTCACGAACTGAAAAAGCATTATGCCGAGGCTTCCGAGTTTGCAAGCAACTTCGATGACGAGGTGCTTAAGCTGGCCATGGAAGGCAAGCCAGTCCCCCCGAAGCTGCTTTTGCGCGGGCTCAAGGGCCTGGCCCAGAGCAGCGACTATGCGCTATGCTATGCGGGCTCCGCGCTGGAAGGTTTTGGCGTCCGTAGCCTCGTCTCGGCGCTTTCGTTCTTCTTGCCCGACGCTCCCGAATTCAACGCGGATGAACTCGGCCAGGTCATCCGCCTGCGGCATTTCAAGGGTGTGGGCGAGATTTCTCTTTTCCGCAGCCATACCGACATGGAACGCAAGGCGTGGCCCGCGGGCTTCGAGTTCTCGCGGCTCAAGGCGAACCTTTTGCAGCCGGTCGACGAAATCCGCGCGGGCGACATCTACGCGATGCGTACCCCGTTCGAGACGGAACTCGGGCAACTGATTTATACGGACGGGACTTCGCCATCGCTGCAGGCCGAAACACTGTCTGGCGACGACAAGCCTGCCTCCATCCGCGACAAGTACCAGCCGCTTTTGCAGACGCGCGTGGAATGTCTCGGCTCCGAGGATTACCAGCATGTGGAAAAGAGCCTCAATACGCTCGGCCGCATGGATCCCTCCTTCCGCGTGCAGAAGGACGATGGCGGCTTCTGGTACCTGCATACCGTGGGCGAGGTGCAACTCGACGTGCTGCTGGCCCGCCTCAAGCGCGAATTCGGCTGCGAGGTGCGTGCGGGCAGTCCCGAGGTGCGTTGGCAGGAACGCCTTTGCCGCGAAGTGGGACCTGTCGAGAACACGTTCCAGCTCGGCCCCCACAAGATTTCAATCAGGCTTTCGGCCTCCCCGCTCGAAGGCGACGCGCATGACATCCGCCTTTCCGCGGAATTCCTGGAAACCGCACCCCGCGAAATCCTGGCGGGCGTCCGTTCGGCGCTCTTGGAATCGACCGAGGTGGGAATCCTCGGCAAGGGAGCCCTTGTCGGTGTTTGCTTCGAAGTCCATGAATTCACCTGGACTGAAGGCGCCTTGCCGCCGATGATCAAGAAGGCTTGCGCCGATGCGGTCATCAAGCTCATCAAGCCCGCCGACGTGCAGCTTTACGAACCCATCATGGAACTTTCGCTCGAATGCCCCGTGAACTTTGCGGGGCTCGTGACGGGCGATATCCAGGCGCGAGATGGCAAGGTGAAGGAAATCGGAGGCGACGGCAGGACGCACTTCTTGAAGGCCGACGTGCCTCTCCGCAAGATTTTCGGATATGCCACAGGCGTCCGCAGCATCAGCAAGGGTACGGCGCTTTACAGCATGAAACTGCTCGGGTATAAACCCGCGTCGGTTTGATGTATTAAGATGTTGGCTAGGGGAACTTAGGCCGCGTACGGCTTGCTGTTCAGTGGCCTGGTACAGCCCCATTCCTTGGCGAAATTGTCGAATTTCTTCTTGAGCACAAGCTTGAACAGGATCTTGATCAGCTTGCGGAACGGCCACGGAATCTGTTCCGGGCCGGTAAATTTTTTCAGCTCCGGTGAAAGGAATCCACCCTTCTCGATAAAGAAAGTTCCCATCGCGCGGTAAGGCAGCAGGACCGCCTTGTTCTGCTTCTCGTTGAACATGCGGATCATGAAGCTGCCACCCTTCACGAGGCAACCGCCGTAAATGCATCCGAACTGCGCTGGTAGCGACTTCAGGAATTTTTCGCCCAGACGGAGCTGGTGGCCTTCTTCGAATCCGCCGTGAAGCATGAACGAGAGTTGCGCCGGCTGTTCGCGATTTGTGGGTAGTGTTTCCAGGAATTCAAGCAATGTTCCCGGCACGCATTCTACATAGAGCGGTAGCGCGATGATGGTACGGTTGTGCGCCATGAACGCATCGCGGGCGCTATCCCATTCTGAACGGCTCGAAAGCGAATAGAGTTCGTAGGTGGCTCCCGCCTCTTCCAGGCCCTTGATGAACGATTGCAGAATCTTGTTCGTGTTGCTGAACTTCTTGGTGCGCGGGCTCCCGTTGATAATGACGACGTGCTTTGTTTGCGTAATCTCGCTTGGTGTTTCGACTTGCACGATAGGTGCTTCAATCTGCGCAATTTCGTTTGACGCATCGGCCTTGCTCAAGGCAATCACGCCCAGCGAATGCCCGCCGATGTTTACGGCCGTGCGTTCGCACCAGTCTTCGAGCATTTTCTGGTCGCCGATGCCCCTGTAGATCAGGCCTACGTTCAACGCATGGTAACGCAGTTCATGGCGCATCCATCCACCGCGGAACGTGAGGTACATGTTCAGCATCGGCATGATGCGGTCCAGTACCTTCTTGCCGCGGTAATCGATGAACCCGAAGCGTGTATCTGCGACAATCCACAGGTTGTCCGTCTTCACGAGCTTCTTCACAATGCTTTCGTAATCGTCCTTGATGCTGCATACGCCGGGGGTCTTGAGCCAACACTGGTTACAGCCGATGCAGTGCGCAATCTTCATTTCGGCAGTATTTATGATTTCGATTTTGTCGCCCTTGCCGGCAAGCAGCGCGTTAACCTGCTCCGAGCAGTCTCCCGATTCCAGCGTGTTTAATACTAAGGTCATCTTTAATGTCATTCTCGCGGAGGCGAGAATCTCCTTTTAGTAATATAACACCCGAGGCCCGAAAAAGTGTCACTGCAAAAAACGAAAAAGTAGCTCCCTACATTCTCGCCTTTTTCGCGCGGCGCCGGAAGTGCTCGATGAGCGGGGCTACGGTTTCCTTGAAGTCGTCGTGAGTCTCGATGCGCACGAAGTCGATGGACATGCGCTGGAACAGTTCCTTGGTCGCCTTGCCCTGGCGCTTGGCTTCACGGGCGAACGCTTCGCGGAATGCGGCGTCGCCGGTATCGATCAGGAGGGTTTCTCCCGTTTCGGGATCTTCAAGTTCTACGAGGCCTGCGGGCGGCAGTTCCATTTCACGCGGGTCTACCACGGAGACGGCGAGCACGTCGTGGCGCTTGCGCAAAATCTTGAATGCGTTCTCGAAACCTTCGTCCAAGAAGTCGCTCATCACCACGACCACGGCGCGGCGGTTCAGAATCTTGCCGGCATACTCCAGTGCCACTTGCGTGTTGGTGCCGTGGTGCTGCGGCTTGAAGTAAAGGATTTCACGGATGAGGCGCAACACGTGCTTGCGGCCTTTCTCCGGCGGGATGAAGAGTTCTACCTGGTCGGTGTAGATGAGCAGGCCGACCTTGTCGTTGTTCTTGATTGCGGCAAAGGCGAGCAGTGCGGTGAGGGTCGCCATGACCTCTCCCTTCATCTGCGTGCCGGAACCGAACTCCGAACTGCTGGACGCGTCGACCATCAGGAGCATGGTCATCTCGCGCTCTTCGATAAACTTTTTCACATAAGGCGTGCCCGTACGCGCGGTCACGTTCCAGTCGATGGTACGCACGTCGTCGCCCGGCATGTACTCGCGGACTTCGCTGAACTCCATGCCGTTCCCCTTGAACGAACTGTGGTAGGCGCCGGTCATCACGGTGTCGAGCGTGCCGCGAACGGAAAGTTCGATGCGGCTGACGGTCTTTAGAACTTCTTTATCTAACATCTTGGTTTCTCTTTTCACCGAAGAATATACAAAATTCGCGTGCGAAAGTCCAAGAGAATGCTAGATGGCGGCTCGTGGGCCGCCATGACGATTGTCCTTGTGGGTCGCCATGACGTATGGGAAGATGCAAAAAAGAACTCCCGGCATATACCGGGAGCCCTCTAAGGAGAACAACGATTGGAGTACATTCTTAATCGATTAGCCGATCGTCAACTTGCGTGCTGCGGCCTGGGCCTTCTTCGACAAGTCGAATTTCAAGATGCCGTTTTCAAGCGATACCTTGATGTTCTCGGTGTCGATGTCTTCGGCCAACCTGAAGCTGCGCTCGAAGGTGAACTTTTCGTCTTTGCTGCGGACACGCGTCGCCTTGACGGTGATGATGTTCTTTTCGACCTGGATGTCCATGTCTTCTTTCTTCACGCCCGGGAGCTCGACTTCCAATGCGAAGCCGTTTTCGGTCTCGTAGTAGTCGGCCTTCGGTGTGTAGGTGCATTCGCCCTTGGCAGCTTCGGCGTTAAGGTTGTCAAGGAAGTTCTGGATACCATAGAATGCAGTCGGGAGAATCTGTGCGTTGATCATAATTTTACCTCTTTTGGTTGCGGGTTCGGCCTTCGCCGCCGCCCATTGTTTCTTGTTCACTCCCCTATAAGCGAACGCCGTGCCAAAAGTGCCTTTGGCATGCCAAAACGCTAAAATATGCTCAAAAACGCCGTTTTTTGCGTAAAACGGGCCATGCCAATTTCATAAAAAAACACGCCTGTTTCGTACGAGAAACAGGATTCTTTTCAAAATGAAAGCCGTATGCCAAAAAAAACGGTCCCTGTTGGGGAACAGGGACCGCTATTTGGGTTGGTTATGGAAAAACTAGAACTGCGTGATGAATTCCCAGCCCACGTCGCTGGCCCACAGCTTGCCGTTCTCGCGCATATCCCACTGGTGGCCGCCGTTGAAGGTGCACCACTTCACCGGGAAGCGCGGGTCGACCGTCTTGTAGTCGTAGCACACGTGTCCGCCGTTGTTGGCGTATTCGGTGGCCTTCTCGCCGGTGCAGTCGGTGTGGCCTTCGGGGCCGTTGTTCTTCAGGATTCTGTCGCGGGCGCTACGTCCCATGCTTGGCGGGCAGGTGCCGTCGCTCAGGCCCACGGTTCCCATCCAGGCAATCGGCTTGCCTGCGTTCTTCGGGAGGTAGATGACCTGGTCGGCGGTCGCGAATACCACGACACCGCGGAGCCTGTGCTGGAATGTCTGGGCGAGAGAGTTCGAGTACATGGCGCCGAAGCTGAAGCCCGAGGAGAACACGCGCGAGGTGTCGACGCAGAGGTTCTCGTTCAGGTAGGTGAGGATTTCGTCGAAGAACAGGTGGTCCTTGTTGTCACCGCAGCGCCAGGGCATGTTGTCGGTGTAGCCGTGCGGTGCCACGAAAATGGTGCTCTCCTTGGCGCCCTTCTGGTCGCGGTAGCCGTAGTAGTGCTCGTTCTGCGCGACGTTCTGGGCGGAACCGCCCATGCAGTGCATGCCGAACACCAGGCGGTAGGGCTTGTTCTTGTCGTAGTTCGTGGGGAGGTCGAGGTAGACTTCGTGCTCGATGCCGCCGCCGGTGAACTTGAAGTAGTTCTTGAGCGTGTTGTCCTTGCCGCAGCCCTTACTCGGGGTGGGGTCGTTGCCGATGGCGTAGCCAAAGGCGTAGGTCTGCTGCGTGGCCGCTGCCTTGAGCTTGATATCGAGCGTGGTGTCGAGCGTGCCGAGCGGTACGGTGAGTGTGTCGAAACCTTCGGCGACGACGCGGAGCGCTTCGCCCTTCTGCACATCCTTCAGCAGGGCGTGGCCCTCGGCGTCGAGGGATACGCTGTAGTTGCCGCTCGAGGTAAAGCGGACGGTCTGCTTCGCGCTTCCCATGGAAACCTGTGCAAAGTAGGTGCCCTTCGCCTTCACGCCGGAGGTGAGGTCCACTTCGCCCGAACCGTAGAGCGTCTGCTTGAATACCTCGTTGCCCACGAGGTCGAATATCCTGACATTCACAGGGGAGCTTCCGCTCTGCGAGAACGACAGGATGCCGGAATTGATGTTGATGAAGCCCGGGGTTGCCGAGGCACCAATGCCTTCGGGTGTTTCATCTTCGTGGAGAGTGAACTTTCCGTCATTGTCGGTATTGACGGTCTTCTTCTCCTTGAGCAGAGTGACTTCTGCCCCGGCGATAGCCTTGTTGGATTCATCCTTGACGGTGCCGCTTACGGTGTAGGCGGAGGCCGCAGAAAATGCCGTTGCCAGCATAATGGGAAAAATAGGTCCTAACCCTTTCATCTTGACTCCTTTTTTTTCCCATACTACCAAAGATGTCTATTCTAATATAATTCCAAAATGGAAACAAATCTCATTGTAAACAAAACTTTGTACTAAACGAGAAACGGCCCCCCCGATGAAGGGGGACCGCTTGGGTTGGTTATGGAGGTACTCTTTAGAACTGTTCGAAGAACTTGTGAACTTCTTCAGGAACCCAGGTGTTCTGCCAGTTGCCGTTGTCGTAGGCTGTCCACTGGTGCTGACCGTTCCAGCTGCAGAACTTGACCGGGAAGCGCTCATCGACGGTCGTGAAGTCGTAGCAGAGGTGGCCGTTGCCGCCAACTTCCTTGGGCTTCTCGGCGCTGGCATCGGTGAAGTTGCCATCTGCATCGGCCTTACCGTTGTTCTTGAGGATGCGCTTGAGTGCGCTGTCACGAGCGCGGTTGTATTGGCAGGTGCCGTCATTCTTGCCGTGGACGGCCATCCAGGCGATGGGCAAGCCCTTGTTCTGCGGCAAGTAGATGTTGTAGTCGGCGGTTGCATAGACAGCGACTGCGCGCAGGCGGTCTTGCATGTCCTGGGCCATGGAGTTCGTGACCATGGCGCCGAAGCTAAAGCCTGTCATGAACACGCGGCTGGTGTCAATGCAGTAGTTTTCTTCGAGAGTCGTAAGCAACTGGTCAATGAACTTGTGGTCCTTGTCACTGTTCATACTCCACGGCATGCCATCGGTATCGCCACGCGGGGCGACAAAGATGTAGTTGCCTTCCGTATCAAGTTTCTGCTGGCCGTAGTACGGAGACGGATGGTCCTGGTCCGCATAGTGGTGGACGAAGTCTTCGGCGTTAGAGCCCATGCAGTGCATGGCGAAGAGCAACTTGTAGGGTTTCTTGTTGTCGTAGTTCTTCGGCAAGGTGATGAAGTATTCACGTGTTTCGCCGTTGACCTTCATTTCGAAGCGGTCGCCGTTTTCGACGCTCTTGGTCTTCTGCAGCTTTGACGTCGTGCCGCAGCCCTTACTCGGACGCGGATTGTTCTTCAGTGCGTAACCGAAGGCGAACTGTTCTTCGCCGGGGTTGCTCTTCGTGAGTTTCACGTTGAGGGTCGTGTCAAGCGTGCTGAGTGCCATGGCGAGGGTGTCGAACCCGTCGGCCACAAACACGAGCCGTTCGTCCGGCTGGATCTGCTTCAGCAGGGCGTGGCCTTCGCTATCGAAGGAATTTGTGTAGGTGCCGGTCGCGGAGAAGCGGAACATCTGCTTCGCGCTGCCGACGCTCACCTGTGCAAAGTAGGTGCCCCTGGCCTTCACGCCGGAGGTGAGGTCTACCTGGCCTGCACCGTAGAGGGTCTGCTTGAAAACCTGGTTACCCACGGCGTCAAAGATCTTGACCTGTACGGGAGCGCTTCCGCTCTGCGAGTACGAGAGGATGCCGGAATTGATGCTGATGAATCCGGGCGCCTGCGATGCCGCGATGCCCTCGATGATCTCTTCTTCGTGAATGGTGAACTTGCCTTGCTCATCGGTCGTCGTGGACTTGTTTTCCTTGATCAAGGAAACCTGCGCGCCGCTGACGGCCTGACCCTTGTCGTCGGAAACAGTTCCGCTGAGTGTGTATGCGGATGCGGTAGATACCGCGAGGGCTACTCCAATAACCAGAAGATTCTTCATCTTCAACTCTCCTTTTTTTTAGAATATCCCAATACTCCAGGGAGAAATTTACCTTTTAATATGTGATGTGCGTATCACGTAAAAATTACTTTATGGATATTTTATCCACGACCTGTAAATTTTCTTAAACAGATTCTAGTCCAGCTTGCCCTGGTAGAGTTCCAGAAGTTTGCGGGCGAGCAGGCTCGAGTATTTCGCGTTTATGAGGGTCACCTGCGCCTTCTCCAGGTTGTTCTTCTGGGTGAGGTAGTCGGTGTAGGTGAGGGCGCCCGCGTTCCGCTGTTCTTCGGCGACGGCGAGGGCCTCGGTCTCGGCTTCCACCTGCAGGATGGCGGCCTTCCACTGGAGGTCGGCGCTCTTCGCGTTCAGGTAGAGCTTCTCGATATTGTTCTCAAGGTTCTTCGCGGTTTCCTGCATGCTGAGCGCCGCTTCCGATTCGCTCACCTGGGCGAGGAGCACCTTGTTGTTCGTCGAGCCGCCGTCGTAGATGGGGATGTTGATGCCGAGCGATACGGAGTTCTGCCAGCCGTACTTGAGCTGGTCGCCGTAGCCGCCCGATTCCCACGCCTGGAGGCCCGTGCTGGAATTCGCGCCGAGCGTTACCGTGATGGAGCTGCCCTTGCTTGCAAGTTCGGTGTTCTTCTTTGCCGCGCGGGTCGAAATGCTGTCGGACTTGAGGCCGGGGTGCTGTTCGCGGATGGTCTTCTGCAGGTCGGAGAGCGAGGGGAGAGGTTCGAGAGAGTCGGGCGAAGATGCTGTCTCCGCGGGAGATGCTATCTCGAATTCGACGCTTTCGTCGAGCTCGAGCAGCTGGCGCAGGTTGGTCTTCGAGGTGTTGACGGAAAGTTCTGCCGAGAGCTGCGACACCTGCTTCTGGAGCACGTTCGACTGGCTCTGGGTCAGGTCCTTCTTGGTGATGGCGCCTGCCTCGAACAGCTTGCCGTAGTGCTCGAATTCCGCCTGTGAAAGTTCGACGGCGGCATCGGCGGTGCGCTTGTTCTCCTGTGCGGCTAGAAGGCTCATGTAGGCGTTCAGCACGCTTTCCTGGATGCTGCGCTCGGTCTGTTTCGTGGCCTGGGCTGCAGCTTCCTTCTTGAGCTGGTTCACCTCGACGCTCGTGTTCGTTGTGCCACCGTCCCAGAGGGTGTAGGATCCCGAGATGCCGAGACTCAGGCGGTAGTGGTCCTCGTTGTCGACGAAGGGGTGGTCGTACAGCGTGTTCTGGATGGAGGCGCTCACGGTCGGCCTGTTGCCGGACTTTGCCTGCTTGACGTTGACTTCGGCCTGCTGTTCGCGGAGTTTCGCGGTCTCCAGCGAGAGACTCTTCGATTTCGCCTGCTTGAGGCATGCGTCGAGCGTCCAGGTGTCTGCCTGGGCGAGTGTCGCCGTGACGAGGGTTCCGAGAATGATTGCCTTTTTGTAGTTCATGCCATTTAGATGCGCGGGGGCATCTTTCCGTTGCGTGTTCGGGGTGTATAAGATAACAAAAAATGGCAACGAAAAAGGCCCGGTGATGCCGGACCTCTTCGAGTGGACGGTACTGGATTTGAACCAGTGACCTCTGCCGTGTGAAAGCAGCGCTCTAAACCAACTGAGCTAACCTTTAAATTTGAACAAAAAGGCCAAAATGGTATCGGTAAAGACAGAAAAGATGACAAAAAAGTCGCAATCCGTTTGCTGTAAACGGGCTGTTTGTCACCTTTTTTGTCACCTTGAGGTTCACCATGTTGGAAACCATTCATTTGAGAAAAAAAGCCTTAAAAACAAAAGGAGTATACGCACTATACCTCGATTACCAAGTTGAGGGTAAAAGAGTTCGCAAATACACCAAACTTCACTGGATAAATGGGGATAAAACCCATAATAATGCGGTGATGGCTAAAATTGAACGGCTACGGCAAGAAATAGCCGATTCCCTGAGGGGTGGGATATTTGTCGATGATGAAACCACCCTCGTCCAATACGCTCGACTTTATAATAATGGTTTCGCAGAGGAGACCATAAGAAGTCGAGAAAAAACGGTCAAAACAATCATCGAGTTTTGCAAGGATGTTAAATTGCGTGATGTGAACCGTCAATGGATGCAACGCTATGTACAATTCTTAAAATTGCGTAAAAATTCGGCCAATACGATAAATTCCCGTTGCGCTTACATTAAAACTCTGATGCATAGGGCTTTTGCCGATGGTCTTATATCCCGCCCCATTGACTTTAGCGGTCTAATGCCCGCTGCTCACCGTGAAAATGCCTGTGCATTGACTTTGGATGAGGTTAAAAGACTAATTAGGACTCCTCTATATAGAAGTGATGTTTTCAATGCTTTCTTGTTTTCATGTTTTACGGGGTTAAGGATTTGCGATGTGCGGCGGTTGAAGTATGCCGACATGCATGACGGGGTGCTTGAAGTCGTTATGCAAAAGACGAAAAAGCCCATAGTTATCCCCCTAACACCAAATGCTTTAAGGTTTCTCCCCCCTAAGAAAACAGGGGAATCCTTGGTCTTTCCTTCTTTGCCCAAACAATCGGGACACCTAAACAGGATTCTGAAACGATGGGCGAAAGACGCTTTAATCAGAAAAAGGGTTACGTTCCATACGGCTCGTAGAACCTTTGCTACAATTACAATGGAATACTCGGCAAATATCTACACCGTTTCCCAGTTGCTGGGACATTCACGCCTCAACACGACCCTACTGTATGTGAATTGTGCGTTGGGAGAGAAAAAGAAAGCTGTAGAAAGCGTCCCCGTAATCACGTAGAGGCATGTTTTCTGAAAAAGAAAAACCTTCCCAACAGGGGCATTCACATGGATGTCTCCGCTGGGATAGGCTTTGGTTGATTCGACACTTTAGAACGACAGCCTTGTTCATAACGGGGGAGCGTCCTTGATGGCTACTATCGGAAGAATTGCTTGCTATGCCGCCGAAGCGACACCCTTGAATTTAAGCTGCTCTTTGCACTTGTCCATTAAAAAGGGGTACGCCTCTTCAATTAAGGCATATGCCCTTATGTTGAGTAAGTCCATTAGTTTTTTACGGTACTCCTCTGGAATGCGTTTCCTTGCAATTTCACTCCGAAGAGTCCCGTAGTTGACCTTGACTGATTTCCCGAATTTCAGTTCATTGAACAAGATGTAGTCGACCATCCAGTGCAAGATTCTTTCTTCAGGAGCCCCTCCATATACATAGGCTTTGGCGGTCTCCTCCATGAAAGCGTAGTACCCGTCCTTACCAAAGTCATACGGCTTGGGTAAGGAAGACTGATTTACCCATGGAATGTTATAGTAAGCCCATAAGCAACTATTGTATCGTTTCTGGAAATACTCTAGCTTGGATTCCATGGCTAATTTTCTCAGTTCAATTTTAGGAACGTGGTGTACGAATGCGGAATCCAGCCGTTTTTTCAACTCGACCAGACATCTTTCGCCTCTAGTTTCGTAGAGAAGCTTTCGATGTTCAATCAGTTTCGTGTTCTTTTCGGCCTCGGCTTTGAACCGCTTGTATTTCTCGATACGTTCAATGTCTTTGAGGTAGAAGAGCTTCATCTCATGTGAGCTCTTATAATGCGGGTTTGGTGCCAGCATCGGTTCGGGGGCGAACCTACTTATAAGATGGTCTGTCCAGCCACGACTTTTCAGCGTGGAGAGGCAGATGCGTCTTCCTTTATCCTGTGTTTTGGTGCTTTCTCTTTTCATGGGTTTGGTTCCTTTTTTATTCGTGAAAAGCAATAATCTATATCGTTATTGCTAAATTTTGGCATAATTATAGGCGTCATGTATTAAGCAACTCTGTATTCCCCAGATTTGATGCCGAGGCGAGGATACATGCGAGAACAATCAGAGTAGCCCTCTTTGGTCCATGTTTGCTTTGTCCTAGCATGTATCTTACATTGTCGTATGTGTACAAGCACGGATATGCTTCACACATCTTCGTAATTTGGTCTTTATCCAGTTCAATAGTTGCTTGCAGAATTTCTATGGAGATTTGTTCACAAGTTTCAGAATTAAAGCGCTCCAAATGCATTAATTCGTGGTATTGAACTATCATTTCCTCAACATAGTCTTTGGAAATGTTCCCGTTGTCGTCAAACACTCCTTCAAGCATTGTTTGTAGTTGTGGAAGAAGATTACAGTCCTTAATCCAATGTTCACATTTGTAATATTTCTCATTAAAACGAACGTGGATGTTGTACGCCTTACAAATCTTTTCAAGCAGGAACCCTTCACCTGCAACGAAAATTTCTTTCAATTTATCAATATAACCCTGCTCACAATCTGATTCATTCAAATAGTCACAGAAAGAGTGCATGAAAGCATCCACCTTCCTTCTCATAATAAGTAGAATCACTCCTATTGGAAGCTTTTCGCTGTCGAACATCTTCACCTTAGGAAAGCGAACTCCATGAAGTTCAACATCGTCTTCATAAGTGAATAGTACCGCATCGACATAGCCTATATGCACGGGGTGTACATATAAGGCGTTTCGGGCTTCAATATCATATTCTTCGGGATTGACGCTTCGAACCGAGTCTATGATGTTCTGCTTGTTGTATTTGTTCATTTCTTTTGCCTCTGTGCTGTTCTTATTCATAATGAATTCTCCTTAGGGCTGTCTGGTGGATAGTCCTTAGTTGTGCCCTTGTGGGGGCGGGTTGATTGTTTGTGTTAAGTTTTTTTTGTAATAATTTATTTCGTTATTGCTAAAATTCTCCCTAAATATAGACGACTTGGGTATGCCTTGTCGTCTAAACAAAACGGCTGTTTTAACTTATCTGCCAGGAATTAGAACCACTGTACCTTAAAGCCCTGGGCTTTGATATTCTCAATAGTGCGTTTAACTGTCTCGTATTCGGAGCGTGCGTTGCCTTCGACTTCTTTGTTTGGCTGAACGTCTACAGCAATATGCTTATCTTTTTTTTCGCCAAGACCACTGACTACAAAGTCGTATTGGTAACGTGGGGCGTTCTTGTCGTCAATGCCAAGGCGCCGAACATATAGGTTATTCTTTTCTATGATTTCCTTGATGGTTCCATATTGTTCTGCTAAAACGGAATCAATCTTTAAGTCGGAAAGCATCCCTTGTATCCAGGCGGACAATCCAAACGCCATCTGCACGTATTCCAGTTGCGGGCGCAACTCGGGCGGCAAGCTGAACGAACAGGCTATTGAACGGCGTGGTTTACTGGGTCTACCCATAATAAATCTCCTTGTATGTTCCCAATATACAAAATTTCGTTATTGCTGTCAATAGGTTATTGCTAAAAAATGATTTTTTCCCCATTGGATGGCTGTCATGTGTAACTATCGCTTTATAAAATGCGGAAAACAGGCTGGTTGTCCGTTGGACTTCAGGGCTAGTTCAGCCTAAAGGTGACGGAAACAGGTGGAGTACCCTTATATAGGAGGTTTTTACCCATTGCGGGACCTTTTTTGAGTGTCTTGGAGTCTTTATAAGGTATATATATGCCTTTGCTATCTAAAATGGGGTTGTTGTAGAGTCTGGTTACCCTGATAAGCGTGTTTCGCATTTTTTTTATAGTTCAATGTCAGAGTAGCTTTTTAAAAATATATAATAGTAGTATAAGTCATTCGATTGGATTTTTTCTCAATTGGTTGATGTTATAAACATATAGTAGATGATGACAATACGATTCTAACACGGTTATTAACTCAGAACTTAACACAGCTATTAACACCAGTTCCTAACACCAGTTCTTAACACCAGTTCCTAACATCAGTTTTAACGCTTTCATAAAAATACCTTGCTCGGAATCCTAGGCCAAATCAGGTGTAGGTGCAGTTGCTCAAAGAACGTTCAAGGTCGTGATGCCAAGAGAGGTTTGTCTGGTGTCTGCTGATACAGTATAAAAACGAATTAAACTAAAAGATATGCAGATTTCATTAGCTTCTTAGTTGATGGATTCTGTTTGCCCGCTGTTGGCCTTCAAGGATGAAATCGGAGTACAGGATAGCCGCTTCGCAAGCCTTGATTAGTGGTGTAGCAACCAGCCGCATTGACGTTGACGTTCCCGATTACCCGACTCACTAGGTATCAGTTCCCACGTCAGAAATGCCCCTAACAAGGGCATTTCTGTCTCCGAAACCCTCTAAACCCCTCGCCTACGTAGGTAATCGATTCCCACAAAGAGATTAACAAGTGAAAAGAACTGATAAAAAAGGGATAAAAAAGGGGAAAAAAGGAAGGCATGGCCTTCCTTTTCATTTTTTACTCGTTTTTAATGCCCATGATGAAGTTCACAGCCTTTTCGGCCTTGCTGGCCGCATTCACGACTAGCTGAGCATTACCCCTAATGTTTGATAACCAATTCTGAATGTATGCCGCATTGTTCGTGTGTGTTGTTTCCGTAGCTAGGCCACAATTTGCAAGAAGCATTGCGCTCCCCATTTCGGCAATTAACTCTTCTTTGCTGTAGTCTTCGCTTCCAAAAGGTTGCGGCCCTTGAATGAATCTATCGAGCCTTTTGGTGTTGCCCGTTGAATGGGTCATTTCATGGAAAAGTACACTATAGAAACCGCTGCTGGAACGGAAATTCTTTATCGGAGGAATTTGGATTAAGTCCATGCTGGGAGAGTAAAAGGCCCTGTCAAATTCCTTATACAGAAGTTTTACACCCTCACGATTAAGATATTCCTGAACGATTTTTTCGGCTTTTTCGTCTGGCTTGTTTCCCTTGCCAATGGCTTCATTAACCGTCCAGCGGGGTTCCAGCCCTTCAGTATCGGAAAAATGAAAAATATTAAATGCCTTAAGTACGGGGGCTATTCTTTCTTTAACAACGGTTTTCCCGTCAATCTCCTCAGAGGTCTCAATGACTGTAGGCTTGTAGAAGTATATCTTCCTGGCCTTGGCACCTTTGCGGATTCTGCCTCCAGCTTCCTGGACCTGATGGAAGGTTACATAGGCGCCTGGCCTATCTAGCAACATCCTGTTGAGCAAGCTGTAGGGCTTCCCTGTGGCGTAACTCACGATGCCGCCTCCGCACACCCATGGCTTAGTCCATGGCACGATTCCCTTTTCCATCATGGCTATAATTTTGTCTGTGATTTCTTGGTGGATGCTATTCATGGTCTTACCCCTTTTTGTTTTGAGTAGCTGTTTTCTTGGTTGCGTATATGTTCACAAGTCCCATTTGGTGGGCTTGCTTGATGGCTTTGATTCTTTGTTGTTTTGTCATGGGTGAACCTCATTTTTTGTGTGTTTTGCTTTGACCTAATGGCCGTTTCACTCTCTATATGTGGGGTCGTGTTCTTAAACCACAGTTAGAGTGCCTGAGCAGAATCTCAGCGGCTGATATAGGGTGGTAGGCTCTTCTTGATATAGGGGGGGATGTCAGAGACCTCTTCTTTGACGCTTTCTAATATGGGGAGGTATGGCGCCCCAAAAGGCCGCCAAAACAAGGCCAAGGAGGGCAAAATA
>JAEEGH010000998.1_pt1 | contig 85605 bp, 62 predicted proteins | sample 9134181 | NCBI WGS metagenome assembly JAEEGH01 (sample SAMN16246544, study PRJNA631951) | gut metagenome | biome: gut microbiome; feature: rumen; material: DP-attached | host: Bos | place: Iran: Karaj | collected 2018-10 | reverse complement strand
TATGGTGTTGCTTCCCGACTGCCCATTGATATATTTTCCGTCATTGGTTCCACCATTAATCCGGATAGAATACCCGCCCGACATCGGAGCAATGATGATGGTTACAAATCCGTCATCCTCAATCGAATAATCCGTTATTGCAGCCTCCTGAAAACAGTTTGCAGCATCCACTCCCGTCCAGACATATCCCGATGTAGCATTATTCTCATACACAAGCAGATACTCCCCACTCCAATCCGCTGGTGCGGTTGTGATTTTCACGTAGTCACCACTGCCCGTGTTACCGCCGCTGCCACCACCACCTTGCCAATCTGGATCCCAAATCATTCGAGCATATTCGGGATGGTCGACAAAAGGGTTTCTGTTATGCTGATAATCAGTGTAAATGGCATTGTTACGATCGATTTCCTTCTGACTCACAGGGTCTTGCTCGTTCCAGTCCATGAGCATGGCAATGGCCCAAGGCAAGATTTCCGACTTGTTGGTCATGTCGCTGCTGCCCCAGTTGTTGTCTTCACCGTAGTAACGAACGCTCATGTACATTAGGGCGCGGGCAAAGTCGCCCTTGTAGGCGTCGATAGGCTCAAACACAGTGCCTGAGTAGCCCAACGATGACTTACAAGTACCCAGTTTTGAACCGTTCTGTGAGGTCCAGGATGCGGACTGCACTTCGCCAAAAGGGTTACTGCCTCTTTTCATATTCACCCAACCATCTGTTGGGAAGATGTGATGCAAGTCACAACTAGGGATAGTCTGGCTGTTGCACCAACTCTGTGGCCACGAATGCTCGCGGTTATAGCAATCACCTTCGGAATTGTATTCTCCACATTGACCTTCTCCCAATTGGTAAGTATACGGTGGCGTTCCACCAGGGACGTCGGAATACATGTCCCACACGACACCGTCGCCTTTGTTATCGGTACTCCAAAAGGCATCCCACAGATTACTATACGAGACTGTAGTGTGCCCCTTGATGATATTATGCAACGCCGCTTTCAGCTCATCGCCGGTCTTGTCGTTGGCGTTGTTGTAGTAGCCGTTGGGAATCTGGGCAACGCCAATGAGGCTGACCGATAAGAACAATATGATAAGGTGCCGTTTCAAGACATTATGGTTCAAAACCTCAGCGTCTTGTCCTCTTGAGCAACCGACACATAAATATAGCCATGTCCAGGTTGCAGTGTGGTGAGGGTGCCTGTCCAGGCTCCGTTTTGGTAGACGGCACTTTGGGTCGACGAGCTGATGGTGTCACCATCGGTAGGGACGATATCCAGTTCCGCAAGGCTGACATTCTTTGTGGTTGGACAGCCCAACCAGTTGTTACCTGGAGCGATTGTGACCTCGACGCCACTGGTGGTGGTGCCTACCATCGTGATGGAGCGGTCTTGGTCCATCCAAATCTTGTACATCTGTCCGGGAGCAACATCAGCCAGTGTGCCATTCCATTGATTGTTTTCATAACACACAAAGCCCGAACCTTGCGAGTTGATGAGGACGGCATCGCCACCGAGTGTCATTTGGAGTTGCGGCAATAGGTCGTTGGCCGTGACGTTGGGAGCCCACCAGTTCCATGATGCTGGCAGGTTTTTCTGAATGGTCACCGCTACTCCATCATTGGCGATGAGTTGTGCACCGTTTTTGATGATGAGATTGCCCGGACGGCTGTTGCTCAAATGGGTGTTGACAGTGAAGCAGCTGTTCTCCGTAAGCAATAGTTTATCTTTTCTGCCCATATCGATAGCCTCGTCGGTGCTGGCATCGCCCAACACAAACGCCGAGAAGTTGGAGTCTGCCGACTCACGGCCAAAGTAGTTGGTTCTTACCGTATATTTGTAGGCCGCATTATTGCCTAGTCCTCGATCGACATAGGTCGTGTCGGTCATGTTTTGTGCAATGCATTCACCATTGCGGTAAAGGTTGTAGGTGTAGTCGCCGTCGGTAACCACAGCATAGATAATCCATGTGCAACCTGTGGCATGATTCCACGTACTGCCATTAAGGGAATAATAGTCGCCATATTCGTTTTCCATATCAGCCAGCAGGAATTTGGTGACATTACTTGAATAATACACAATCCATAAATCTTTCGAATAGTCCAAAAACACTGGATTACTGAAAGTCAGCGTCTTCCATCCCGCATTGCTCGAATAGGTACCCGATGCAGTAGCAAGAGCCGACCCCGTTGGGGCATCGTTAGAGGTGCCTTGATAGATCGAGACCTGGTACGTGCCTGCCTCGTAAATATATGTCTCAACGCTCGTCATTGCCATGCCGGCATAAAACGACATTTGTGAGACCGGGAACCGGATGGCCCAATAGGCTCCAGTAGTCCCAAGGCTCGAAATCCATATGCTGCCATCATATCCATTCAGTTGCTCGATTTCATAGGAACCGCTTTCCAGGCCATCCCATGTGATGGTCGCTTTTTCGCCATCTAAGGTAGCGGTCAAATCAACAAGTGGGCCTTTGAATTCCTGATACAACGTGGTCGCATCCGAGATTTCCGACAACTCGCCATTGAAATCGACGCCCCTCACATAAAACGAAAGATCGCCATAAACGCTGAGGGTGAATGTATAAGCTGTTGACGTTAAGTCCGATCCAATCAGCATATCGTTGCAATACACATTGTAGGAAACGGCCAAATCGGATGCATCCCACGAAATGCCGAACAGGTCCTCATCGTTTGTCGCCACAAAGTTCTCAGGAGCAGGGAAAGAGATCGAAATCTCAGCGGCATTCGAGTTCTGCGAGATCCCATTGCTCGAGTTGACGCATCTCACATAATAACGGTTCAAGCCATAAGGAGCCGTGACGTCCGAATAGGACGTTGATGTGCCTTCATAAATCAACACGGAGTTTCTGAAGAGTTGGTATTTCGAGGCTCCCGAAACGGTATTCCAGCTGATGTTGACGTCGCGTTGAGAGACACTCTGTACCAAAGTGGCGTTAAGCGTTGGGGCATTTATATTGCTATAGGTAGGCTGAATGCCAAAAATAGCAGCCTGGTTAGAGTTATAGGTCCCCGAAGAGCCCGACCCAGCCCCTCCTGTGCCAGGATTCAGGTTGTTGACCAAGAAATAGCCGTCGTACATTCCACTCCAGCCCCAGTTAAAATGAAAGTAGTTGTCACTGTCGTAGCCGTCACATACGAAAGCATGACCGCCACCCGAGCCACTACCACTGTAATAAACAGGACGGCCGGCATTCAAATCGGTTTTCAGTAAATTCAGCCAATTACTGGAATTGCTTAGTTTCGTCTTATAACTGATGCTGCTGTTATAACGGAAGTAGGTGGTCATGGCGTTAGCAACGTCATTGGAATAGGCTCCACTGCCATCAGTACCATAATCCATTGACACAGAAACTCCACAATGGTACATCAAGGTAGCCACGGCGGTTTGTTGGGCTTCCGTGCTGTTTTCGTCGTAGGTGTTGGCCATGTTGGCCCAATCGTAGGTGGTATTGCCGAAGTCGGCACTCAGCGTTTGGTTGTTCCAACGATAGCTTTTCGATCTATCGCCTTGGATAGGCCAGTTCCAAAACTTCATCACCTGAGCCATAGCAGTGGCAACACAGCCTGTGTAAGTAGCCGTTCCACTAACGGTAGGGCACAACTGGTTGTAGGGGTCACCCTGGTCCCAAAAGGTTTGGATCAGCGGTTCGACGACCACAATAGCCTTTGCACCTCTCACACAATTTTCGAGGTCTCTCCATTGTCGCGCCGTCGCTTCTGTGGCTTTTGTGTTGTTTTCGACGGTCCATTGTATCTCGTCGCTATAGCCTTGCAGCCATGCACGCACATTGTCGGGCATCGCATCGGGGTCGAAGCTACCCGTCAGCGAATAGCCCAACACGGGTTGCACACGGTCGTCGGCAGCCATTACCACAAAGCCTTTGTCGGCATTGTAGATGTATAGGTTAGTAAAGCCAGACTCTGCCGAAAGGTCGGTGAGTTTGTTGGCGTTCACGCCATTGTTGTTGAAGAAGGTCTTGGCGACCTGCTGGGCGCGGGCGGACTCGACGTGTTCGGCCATGGCCACAGCGGGGAGCATCGCCAGCAAAATCAAAAAACATAAAACTCTTTTCATAGCATGTGTTTGTTATCGGCTCCAAAGTTAGTTAAAAAAATAAGCCGCGACATCGTCGCGGCTTATTTTTCATCATTTTTCATTATTCCTCTCTGCGTTTCTTAGCCACAAGATAGGCACCGCCAAGAGCGGCAAGCACGGCTATGCCGCTACCGAGGGGAGCGTCTTGGTGACCCGAGGCGCCATGGCCGGGCAGACCAGGACCGCCGTCACGGTTACCTTGTTCTTCGGTAGGCACGTCGCCACGCTGGAACAGTCCGCCTTGAGCGAATGAAGTCGTCAGGCCAAGGCCCAGGACGATTGCTATGGTTAACAAATGCTTTTTCATCGTATTATTTGGTTTTATTTGTTTGTTCACTCTGTTATTTCGTATTTCACTTGTCGTACTATGGCTGATAGCCCATGGCCTATGGCTTGCCTTAACGTAGGGGCAGGCCATAAGCCATTGGCCATAGGCTATCATCATCTGATGACCACCTTTTGAACTTTCACGTCATTGCCGTTGAGGAGACGCATCATATAAACGCCAGGCATCTCGTTGATGCTCACCGTGGCATTGCCTTCAAGGGCGACGTTCTTCACAATGCGGCCCATCACGTCGACAACCTGCAAGGTGGCTTCACCGATGTTGCTGATCTGCCATTCGCTGCCGTTGAAGTAAGCAAAGTTGGCATTGCCTTCGCCGTTGTTGCCGTTGGCGCTGAACACCAGGCGGAAGCGCGAAGCGTAGTCGCGGGTGGTAGCCTCGAAGGTGTAGCTCGGGGTAGCCAACAGGTCGACATCATTGCCAGTCATATTGTCGATGAGGTGGAGGTAATCCATCTCCATGTTCTCCACGTCCACGTTGATCGTGTAGGTGCCGTTTTCGGCGGCGCGGAAGTTGACGGGCATCTCGCCTTCGGCGGCGCTGCGCACCACGGCGAAGTCGTTGTTGCCCTGCGGGATGTATAGCTTAGTGCTGTTCTCGAAGAGTTGGAACTTAGGCAGCTGTTGGCCTTCGTCGAAGCGGACGATGGCGCGGTCGATGGCGGTCGTTGAGCCTGTCGAAACGCCGCCTCTGTTGGCGCGGCTAAGGTTCATGGCGACAGCGGCGCCCTTGCCAGGAGCGGTGGTGCTGAAGGTCAGCGTTTCACCGTCCTCGTCAGCAACCACGAAGATGCCTTCCATGACATTGATAACGGTACCCGCGTTAACAGCTTCGATGTCAGTGCCTTCGGTATTCATTTTATAAAAGGCTCTATCGCCGATGTACGCAGCCTGGCCGAAGGGGTTACCCACAAGGTTCCAGCCCGGGAAGTCGGCGCTGGTGTTGGAGGTCTTGCTCAGCGTGACCTCGCCGTTACCGCTGTAAGGCGTACCAGTGAAGGTAAGGGTGGTACCTGTGCTGTTGGCATAGAGGTAGCCTTTGCCAGAAACGAGATTAAAGCCTTGAGTTTTGTAATTGCGCCATTCTTCAGTTTTTGTTTGGTCGAAAGCATAAAGGTCATATTCGTTGACCAGGAAACCATTGCTTGCCGAAGGAGCGGTTGCAAGAACAGGTGTGGCAATCAAGTAATAGCTGCCATTCGTACTTTCACCGTATCCACTAATCGTCTTTGTGAAGGTTTGGATGGTTTCTTCGTCTCTTTGGAAAAGGTAAATATCATCTTGACCCGAACCGTAGCAAGAGAACAAGGTACTCCCACTATTGTAACGCATAATATTACGGCTATTGGTGCCTTGGGCAGTAACGGTAGCGACGCCATTGGCATTAATTGAGATAGTCCATTTGCCGTTATCGTCAAGAACGGGTTCGGTCTTCAGATGATTCGATGAACTGCTGGCGGCAAAGAGATAGCCGGGTTGTATTTCATCATATATGGAATAAACGCCTTCTCCTTCAGAGTTGATGATAAACTCGCGGACATCAGCACTGTTCACTGAGGCAACTTCATTATTGATAATAACATCAACAGCAAGACGATTATTACCGTTCTGTGCGCCCATGGCTTTATTACTGCCGTTTGTGATGATATAATGCTTGCCAGGGACAATGCTGGTGGCGCGGGTATAGGTAATAATCGAAGCAGCTTCAATAGCCGTTGCATTGACTGTCACATTGAAAGCAGGCATAACGAAGGTATAAATACCAGAGGTTGAGGTTTCAGTAACAGTTACGCTTCCCTCACCATCTACGGTCACGCTTTGCAGCACATAACCATCATCCACAGTGACTGCCAAAGTAATCTCCGTGTTACTGATAACGCTGGCATCATCACCATTGGTGAGAACTTCTTCACCATAAGTGGCGGTGAGGGTGATATGTTCAGGATTGCCAACGGTCAAAGTGTAGGCTTGAGGAGCAACATATTGGGCAAGGTTAATATTGCCGAGAGCCACATTACCACTGCTCTTCTCAGTATAAATCCACTTAATGTAGCGAACGTTTTCGCCCAAATTATTGAACACTTCTGATTGAGTTGCACCAAGTTCAGTATAGGTTTTCAAATCGGTATAGGTCGTGCCATCTTCAGAAGTCTGCACTTTGAACGTACCGCCGCTAAAGCTGTTACCCTTGATATCAAAGGTGAGGGTGCCGGGACGCTCGCCGAAATGAAGGATTGCCCAGTCGCCAGTTGAATTAAACTGCATCTTAGGCGAAGAGCTATAAGTACTCAAACCGTTAACGGTGAAACCATCAGGCAAAGTTCCTTGACCATTTCCATCATATGTGAAAGGAAGCGTAGCAACAGTAGGCGCCACATATTCTTCCTGGTTGATAGTAACAAGGTTGGAGTATGTATCACCAACTTTAACTTTGAGATAAGCAGTGCGGGCTTCACCATCATTGGCATTGATGGTATATGCAACGTTGTTATCACTATTGATGTTGGCAGTAATCCAATCATATGTAGCAGCATTGCCATTAGCATCACAGAAAATCACTTCAGCATTGATTTCGGTTATATTTGTGTAAGTCACCGCAAGAGTGCCGCTTGCACCTTCGGCAGAAACACTGATAGTGGCATTGGCAATGTTGATGGAAGGATCAGTGTTGACAATTTTCTCGACATCATCTGCATTTGCGACACGAAGTTGTGCCGCATTGAAGTAACCTATAACACCGATAACATTCACATGGTCTCCTGACTGAATCTCTGACAAAGATGGCACTTTGTAGATATTAATGCTACTATTATCTTGCGTTAATGGTGTATTGCCATTTGTATTAATTGTACCAATAACTGCATCTTCTATCTTCACGCGGGTGCATTGCAAGGTATTGGCAGCACCGTCAAGGATCTCTGCGATGGTCTTGGTAGCCAAAGGCAATTCGTTGCCCGATGAAATGATATTGAACACACTGCTGTTTTGGTTGATGCCTGTGAGTTCAATGAGGCCGTTATATGTCGTTTTCTTACCATAGGCCTTAACTTCATCGCCTAAAGCGACACCTGAAGCGTTCGCGTTGAGGAAAAGAACTATACCTGCTGTTTCATCTTGAATGAAAACATTTTTGCCATCAACAAAGGTGACAATACCTTTAACCAAAGCATATTCCTCATTGTCCAAAGCGCGAGCTTCAGCGATTGTAATAAGGTCAGGGAAGGTATAGGTAGCCGTGGCGACGGCGCTGTTGTCGTAGCCTTCCTTCTCGGCATAGGCCCAGAGGGTCATGGTCTCATCGACGGTGATGGCGCTTTCGTATTCGGTCCAAGGACCGTTCTCTGAAACCGTGCTGTAGTAGATCGTAGCACCTTCGGTGGAGCTAATGGTCACCGACAGCGTTTCGGTATAGGTGCCGGCGTCAGGGGTAAAGGTCGGGGTGGCACAAATCTGAGTACTGCCAGTTTCATAAGTAACCACGATAGCATTTGTGCTTGCTAGGTAGTTTGTTCCACTTGCAGCCTTACCATTCTGATAGAACGCAAAGTAAGTAAAGTCATCTGATTCACCAGGGGTCCATGTCAGGGTCTTTGCGTCAGAATTCCATGTTCCTGCAGTTCCACCAGTGGTTACCGAAACTTCTGACGTTCCTCCCAAAAACATCAATTTTGAAGCATCAATTACTGTCAAAGCAGAAAATGTCATGATTACTTGGGTGATCCTTCCTGGAAATTCACTAGTGTTATAAAACCTGAATTCTGAAGCTGGAGAACTCTGGTTGGTCTTTACTTGAAGAGTGCTAGGATTCCATTGGTTCATTTTCCAGCTAACCGAATTATACGTAAATTCAGTCAAAGTGGTAATGTAACTGGTATTAGTTAACCCCGTTTGTGTATTATTAGGAGTTAAACTATACGTTGTTTGTCCCCACATCCCCATCGGGATAGTGAGTCCTACCAGCAGCGCCAAGGCTGCCATAATTTTTGTAAATTTTCCTTTCATTTGTGTTTTTGTGTTATTTATATTCTAATTATTTGATTTATCGTTATTTACCATAAGAAAAGGCATACCTTCCCTTTTGGGGCTGCAAAATTAGACATTTTATAGATACGCGCGCGAGGAAAATGAAATTTTTTATGCTATTTTTATCCTTGAAGGACACTGCGGGCGTGGGACCCCTACCCTATCATCTCCGCATAATCAGGAAGATGGTCCAAAGGCCGCAACACCTGGCCTTCGGCCTTGAAACAATGCATGACAGCACCATTGCTGAGCAACAGATACTTGGGCCTTAAGGCCGAATGATACCGAACCGCCTGCTCAAGCACTTCCTCGGTGAGCTTCACCGACGGCGCCTTGCACTCCACGATCATCAACGGCGAGCCATCGCTACCGAAGACCACGGCATCGGCACGCTTGTCCAAGCCGTTCACCTTCACCGAATACTCCACCGCCAACAGCCCCGCCGGCACCTTGAGGTGCTCCACCAGCAGATACAACATCTTCTGCCGCACCTCCTCCTCGGGCGTCAACGCGACAAAACGACGGCGCAAAGGATCGAAGACACGCGTCTTGCCCTCCTGCTCCTCCGTCTTGAACCATTGCAGGGCTTGTCCAGGCATTGTTTGTTGGGTTTTGAGAATGCAAAGATAAGGAGTTTTTTGTACCTTTGCAGCATGAAAAGCAAGTTTCTCCTATTCATCGGCCTTACCTTCGCCTTGTGCGCCTGCCACCACAAGGCCGACCCGCTCTTTGGCACCTGGACCGTCGACAAGGTCAACGTGCAGTTCGACGAGCAACACAGCACCCCTGAACTGGTGAAACAAATCGGCGAGATGGAACGGCAGAACGTCATCAGCATCGCTGCTGATTCCACTTTGACTTTCAAAGGGATGGACACAGAATGGCAAGACAAGATGAGCCTCAGCAGTGATGGAACACTCATTTGTCATGGCGAAAGTATTGGCATTTGGAAAGACGGATGCATTACAATGCAAACGACCTCACCCTTGGGCGAGGTCGTCGTAAGATACAAAAAGGCGAAGTAACTATTCCTCCACAAACTTCAAGCTATACGCAATCGACTCCAGCTGGAGCATCATGTTGCGCTTCTTCTGGTTAGGCTCATAGTAGAACCCCTCCACCGTGGCCAGCTTGTCGGCATTCACGAAAGTGTACGACACGAAGGGACCACCCATAAAGTCGTTCTCCACCTTCCACATGCCTCGCATCTCCTCGGCAAAACCAGCCGGGAAGTCCTTGACTTGCGTCACCAAAGGCGGCACAAACTCAGTCTCGGTGCCCATGTAGGAGCCTTCCGAAGGACCAGGGATATACTGTCCCACCATCATATTACGCATGGCGATGAGGCTGTTCGTCTCAAACTGCATCGTGTCGCGGTAAGGCGTCTGATAGATAACGATATCAGCACTCGAACGCTCCTGCTCCTTACGAAGCCACATGAAGTCGGGCTCGTCCTTGGCGATATAGAAGCCTTGTGGCACAGTGAGCGTGAAGCCAAACTTCTTGGCGATGGCATTCTCGATGGCTTCGTCCTTGGTGGGACGGAACACGTTGAGGATGCGCTCGCGCTCCACCTTGTCGAACCATTGCTTATACACCTCTTTCTGCTTGTCGAAGAGCTCCACCCACGAGCCTAGGTCGGGCGCAGTGATCTTCACGTAACGCTGAGGCGCGGCCCACATGTCCTCGGCGGTCTCGGCCACAGCCTTTTCCTTGCTGGGGTCGATGACGACCTCGATGATGTTTTTGTGCTTCTGGAACAGGTCGGAGAAGCCCTCCACGTTAATATGCGCCAAGTCGTTGCGCGACTCAGGCTGCGGCAGACCATACTGGTAGTCGAGGAAGAAATGGCGGATTGAGTCGCCAATGCGGCCTTTCCATTGTTCGTCGTTTTGGGTGACCACAAGGATCTCGGAAGTGCCACCCACCGAGCGGTCCTTACGACCCGATCTTGTTTGAGTGCATGATGTCATCACAGCGGCAATCAGGATGACGGCTGCGATTTTGAGATAGCTTTTCATGGTATTATGTTTTTGATTGAGTTTTCTATTTAAAAGTCGGCCCTTCGACAGGCTCAGGGACCTTAACACTATTTCTTGATCTTCAGCTTCTGGCCCACCTTGATGTTGTTGCCCTTAATGCCGTTCCACTTCTTGATGTCGTTGACCGAGCATCTGTATTTCTTGGCAATCGAGGTCAAGGTCTCGCCGCGTTTCACGGTGTGCACCTTCACGGTCGGGCCCGTAGCGTTGGCCTTGCTGCTCTTCGAGGGCTTGCTCACCTGTGCCATGGGAGCGCCTGAGCGGTAGATGGTCAGACGCTGACCCGGACGGATAGAATCGCGCTTGAGACGGTTCCAACGCTTGATGTTGGCCACGGTCACATGGTGCTTTCGGGCGATGCTACCCAGACTTTCGCCCTTTTTCACCACATGGACGAAGCTGTCGCTCACCGCCTCCACCTTCTCCTCGATGACTTCACGCTTGATTTCCGCCTTGCTCTTGTAGGCATAAATGCTGTCCTCCAGCTGGGCAAAAAGCAAGGTGTACTTCATGGGCATACGCAAGGCGCAAGGATTGTATTTCGAGGCAGGGACAATCTGTTTGGTGTATTGGGGGTTGAAGAAGATGAGGTCCGACATAGGCACACCGATACACTCGTTGATCTGGTCGAAAGCCACACGGTCGCGCACCATCACCGTGTCAGTGCCATGGAGCAACAGACCCGGGTTGATGGGATAGAGGTTGTGCGCCGTGGCGAAGTTCATGACGTAGGTCACCGCGATGAAGGCGGGCACATAACCGCGCGTCTCGCTGGGCAGATAGGGCCAAATTGCCCAATAGTTCTTCACACCACCCGCTCTGATGATGGCCTTGTTGACCGTGCCAGGGCCCGAGTTGTAAGCCGCAAGCACAAGGAACCAATCGCCATACCGTGCATAGAGGCTCTGCAGATATTGGCAGGCTGCCTCTGTCTCTTTCATCGGGTCGTAACGGTCGTCAACCAAAGAGGTGACCTTCAAGCCAAACTCCCTACCTGTGCCTTGCATGAACTGCCACAAGCCCTTGGCACCTGCCTTTGAGCCCGCCGTGGGGTTGAGGGCCGACTCCACCATGGCCAGATACTTCAGTTCAAGCGGGAGGTTATATTTGGCGAGGTATTCCTCAAACATCGGGAAATACACATAGGAAAGACCCAACATACGGCTCGTCTGCTGACGGCGACGGTTGGCATAGAGGTCGATGAATGACTTCACGTGAGTGTTGAATGTCAGCGGGATGGTCGTTTCACGCGCCAAGGCCTCGATACGGTTGGCATAAACGCTATCGGGAAACATCGGGATTTCATTTTTGCCATAGCCATAGACATTCATCAGCGATGAGTCGATGTCGAGATAGGTATCCTTGAAATACATGATATTGCTCACCATGTCAAGCATCTCCATCACGGTGGATTCCTCCACCACAGCCTTACCGGAATTCAGGTCCTTGATTTCCTGTTCGTTCATCTCAACCTCCAGCGTATCAGGATCATATCCTTCGGGATCATAGTTTTGAGCCATCAGGCTGGCAAAGGGGAGAAAAACAAACAAAAGAAGGTGAGCGTATTTCATAGGGTTGTATTTTATTTAAGGGTTAAAGAAAGGTTTTATAGAAAACGCAAAAATAACAAAAATCGTTTATCGAAAACGGAAAAAAATCTATTTTTGTCATCCATAAAGAAGCAGATTACCATGGATAACGAGAAAAACACCGAAAAACTGGCAGGTTATATCATCAAATTGGCTTGTCTTGCCATCGTCGTAGCCTTGTGTTGGTACTTCAAGAATGTGCTGATCTATATCGTCGCTGCACTTGTGGTCACCCTCCTCGGACGGCCTTTGATGAAGGTGATGCGTAAGGTCAAAATCAAAGGAAAATCAGCACCCGATTGGTTACTGGCCGTGTTGTCCATCCTCATCATCATCGCCTTGATCATTCTGCTTATCTCACAGATTATCCCACTGGTTTCCAGTATAATACGCGATGCTTCAGCCATCACCGAGAGCAGCTATTTCGAATCAAATCCCATCGATAAGATCAACGAATGGCTTATCGGGGTGTTCCCAGGGTTGGATCGCAATTTCGACATCGCAGCCTTGGTTATGGACAAGGTCAAGGAGGTGGTCGACTTCGGTAAGGTAGGTGGCATCGTCGGTTCCGTAGCCTCTATGGTGACGAGTCTCTTGGTGGCCGCATTCGCCGTGGTGTTTATCTCGTTTTTCTTCCTTAAGGAGAACGGGCTGTTCGGACGTATTGTCTGCGCCTTTGTGCCCGACAAACACGAGCTGACCATGAACAAGACCATGAACGAGATCAAGGAACTGCTCTCACGCTACTTCGTGGGGCTGTTCATCGAGATGCTGGGCGTCGCCTTGGTCGATTTCCTCGGCCTATGGCTCATCGCCCGCCTCAACTTCAACTATGCCATCGGCATCGCTTTCATCGCGGGTCTGCTCAACGTTATTCCTTACGTCGGACCCATCATCGGCGAAGCCATCGGCGTTTTGATAGGCATTGTGTTGAAACTAGGCACCGGCGCTGGCTTGGATGTCAACATCTGGGTCTTTGCCCTCATCATCCTCGCCATCATGCTGACCGCACAACTGATCGACAACTTCATCTATCAGCCGCTCATCTATTCGACGAGCATCAAGGCGCATCCCTTGGAGATTTTCATCGTGCTACTCATGGCGGGCCATATCGGCGGTACCATCGGCATGCTGGTGGCCATACCGGCTTATACCATCGTGCGCGTCATCGCCATCCGGTTCTTCTACCGCTTCAAGCCCATACAACGGCTTGTACCCGACTTGGAGGAAGAGGATAAGATTATCGAGAATATTGATTGATAACTTTCTGGAAAGCCAAGCGCTCGTTACCATCCGGAAGGTAAATGATGCCACAGTATTGGTATCCATGCTTTTCCAAGCCCTTCCGCATGATGATATTGGCCTCGTGCGTGTCGATGCGAATGTTGTTGACCCGTGATTCGCAATAGTCCAACAGCGCATCCAATATGCCATGCGATCCAGGTGTGCTGGCAATACGGTGAATGACATAATAAGGCGCATCGTCAAGCCACTGCCCGTTGTAAATGACATTGTAGGTCACCTCAGGGCTGGGCAGCAGGGCAAAAGTGCCGACCACCTCTCCCCTCTCGTCTATCATGACATGGCTACCGCCGACCTCAATGTCTTTCCGAAACATATCGTCACGGGGATAGCCATCGGGCCATTGAAAGGTGTTGCCATAGCTGCGCATGATCTCGCGCGCCTGGTCGCGAAGATTGAGTATGGTTGGCAGGTCGGCCAATGTCGATTTGCGAATGGTATAGCTCATTTCTGCCCCAATTCAAAGATGGTCAAATCGGCCACAGTCATGTCCACCACCTGGATCAAGTCCATGGGATTGAGCTTGAACTGCAAGCCTCTCACACCTGCGCTGACATAGATGTAGTCAAACAGTTCACAGGTCTCGTGGATAAAGGTGGGGAATTGCTTCTTCATGCCCACAGGCGAGCAGCCACCACGGATGTAACCCGTCAGGGGCAGCAGTTCCTTCATCGGGATGAGGTCACAGCTCTTGTTGCCCGTGGCCTTGGCGGTCTTCTTCAAGTCGAGCTCATCGTTACCTGGGATGACGCAAACGAAATATCCGATCTTGTCGCCTTTCAACACCAAGGTCTTAAACACCTGGTCGATGTCCTCTCCCAGTTGGTCGGCGATATGCTGCGCCCCGAGGTCGTTCTCGTCCACCTCATAGGGAATCAACTCGTATGCCACCTTCTTCTGGTCGAGGATGCGGCAAGCATTGGTCTTATTGATTTTCTCTTTGGGCATGGCTTATTTGACATGCTCTTCCACCCATTTCCTAGCATTCACGAAGGCCTCCATCCAAGGCGACACCTCGTCGTTCTTGCGCTCTTCGGGATAGAAGGCCCACTGCCATGGCAGGAAGGCACGCTCGAGGTGAGGCATCATGGCGAGATGACGACCGTCGTTGGAGCAGATGCCTGCCGTCGACCAGTCACTGCCATTGGGGTTGCCGGGGTATTCATCCTGACCGTAGGTCATCACGATCTTGTATTGATCGCGATAGCAGGGGAAGTAGAAACGGCCCTCGCCGTGGGCGATCCACACGCCGAGGCGGCGGCCCGACAGCGACTTGAGCATCACACTCTCGTTTTGGGCAATCTCCACATTGAGGAAGCCCGACTCGAACTTGTGAGAGTCGTTGTGCATCATCACGGGATGTTCCTCATGGTCGGGATAGAGCAGGCCGAGTTCCATCATCAGTTGGCAGCCGTTGCACACACCGAGGCTCAAGGTGTCCTCGCGGGCGTAGAAGTCGTCCAACGCCTTCTTGGCCTTCTTGTTGTAGAGGAAGGCACCCGCCCAGCCTTTGGCCGAGCCCAGCACGTCGGAGTTGGAGAAGCCGCCCACAAAGGCGATCATATTCACGTCCTTGAGATCTTCACGGCCCGTGGCGAGGTCGGTCATGGTGACATCCCTCACGTCGAAGCCAGCCAGATAGAGGGCGTAGGCCATCTCACGGTCGCACTGGCAGCCCTTCTCACGGATGATGGCTGCGTTGATGCCCGTGGGCTTACGGCGATGCATGTCGATGCCGAGGCTTGCGGCAGTGCCGGTGAAGTTTCTGCCAAAGCTATAGTGCAAATACTGTTTCTTGTAGTTCATGAAGCGCTCCATGGCCTTGCGCGGACCGCTCTGCTTGCGGTCGAGCAGGTACGACGACTTGAACCAAGTGTCGCGCAAAGCATCGATGTCGAAGATATAGTTGTGCTCAGCATGGGCGATGTTGATCTGACGTTTGGCTTGGGGCTTGCCGATCATCTTGAAGGCGATGCCAAGCTCACGCAGCATGCGGTTGGCGATGCCGTCGTTGGAGACTTGGATGACCACCGAAGGCTTTTCGCAGAAGAGCACAGCCATGAGGTCCTCCTTGTCGAAGGCGTTCAAGTCGAGGTTCATGCCGTAGGTCGTATTGGCGAAGTTCATCTCCAACAAAGTGGTGATCAAACCGCCTGCCGAAACGTCGTGGCCGGCCAAAACCAAGTTGCTCTCGATGAGCATCTGGATGGCGTTGAAGCACTTCTTGAAGTAATTGACGCTCTTCACATCGGGCACAGCCTGACCGATGGCACCGATGCTTTGGGCAAAGCTGCTGCCACCCAACTCGAAACCGTCTTTCGAGAAGTCGATGTAAAGGAGCTCGGTGTTCTCGTCAGCCTTCATCACGGGACGCACCACCTGGCGGATATTGGAGACTTCGCCAGCTGCTGAAACGATGACCGTTCCAGGGGCGACGACCTTCTCGCCGTCGGGATACTTCTGCGTCATGGAGAGGCTGTCCTTGCCCGTCGGCACGTTGATGCCCAGAGCCACGCAGTAGTCGCTCAATGCCTTGACGGCTTCGTAGAGACGGGCGGTCTCGCCTTCCTGCTTGGCAGGCCACATCCAGTTGGCGCTCAAAGAAATCCCTGAGAGGTTGCCTTCGATGGGAGCCCAGAGGATGTTGGTCAAGGCCTCGGAGACCGACAGGCGCGAAGCGGCGGCAGGATCGATGAGGCCCGCAATCGGGGCATGACCCAAGGCCGTGGCGATGCCACGTTTGCCATTGTAGTCCAAGGCGCTGATGCCGAGGTTGCTCAACGGCAGCTGCACCTCACCCACGCACTGCTGCTGGGCCACACGACCCGTCACCGAACGGTCCACCTTGTTGGTGAGCCAGTCCTTGCAGGCCACGGCTTCCATCTGCAGCACGTTGTTGAGGTATTTGTGTATATCGCGCTTGGTATAGCTTATCTTCTTGAAATGATAGGGCTTGGTCTTGTCCTTCAATATCGTCTTGGGGGCGCTGCCGAAGAAGTCGGAGATGGCCAAGTCGATGGGAGCCTTGCCTTTCTTGCGGACGAAACGGAGGCGTTCGTCACCCGTCACCTCGCCCACTTCGTAATACGGGGCACGTTCACGCTCAGCGGTCTCCTTGATGATGTCCTTGTCCTTCTTGTTGACCAAGAGGCCCATGCGCTCCTGCGACTCGTTGCCGATGATTTCCTTGTCTGACAGGGTCGGGTCGCCGACGGGCAGGTTGTCGACATAGACAACGCCGCCTGCGTCTTCGATGAGCTCGGAGAGACAGTTGAGGTGGCCACCAGCACCATGGTCATGGATGCTACGGATGGGGTTGCAGTCGCTCTCAGCCATAGAACGGATGACGTTGCTCACGCGCTTCTGCATCTCGGGGTTGGCACGCTGCACGGCGTTCAGCTCGATGGCGTTGCTGTATTGGCCCGTATCGACACTCGACACGGCACCGCCACCCATACCGATGCGGTAGTTGTCGCCACCCAGCACGATGATGACGTCGCCCTCTTCGGGTTCCAGCTTCTTGGCATCCTTCACCTTGGCGAAGCCGATGCCACCGGCCAGCATGATGACCTTGTCGTAGCCAAGGGTTTCCTTTTCGCTATGTTCGAAAGTCAGCAAACTGCCGTTGATAAGGGGTTGGCCGAACTTGTTGCCGAAGTCGGAGGCGCCGTTGGAGGCCTTGATGAGGATCTCTTCAGGGGTCTGATAGAGCCACTTGCGCGGCTCGATGTCCTTCTCCCACTCACGGCCTTGCTCCGTGCGGGGATAAGAGGTCATATAGACTGCAGTACCCGCCAGAGGCAGGCTGCCCTGACCACCGGCCAAACGGTCGCGGATTTCGCCGCCCGTACCCGTGGCAGCGCCGTTGAAAGGCTCCACCGTGGTCGGGAAGTTATGCGTCTCGGCTTTCAGCGAAAGCACCGTCTCGATGGGTTTGATTTGGAAGGACGAAGGCTTGTTGGGTTCGGCGGGAGCAAACTGCTCCACCTTGGGGCCGAGGATGAAGGCCACATTGTCCTTGTAGGCCGACACCAGTCGGTTCGGGTTCATCTTCGAAGTCTTCTTGATGAGGGCGAAGAGCGTATTGGGCATCTTCTTGCCATCGATGATGAAAGTGCCGTTGAAGATCTTGTGGCGGCAGTGCTCGGAGTTGACTTGTGCGAAGCCATACACTTCGCTGTCGGTAAGTTTGCGCCCAATCTTTGCAGATATGCCTTTCAGGTATTCCATCTCCTCGCTGCTCAGGGCCAGACCTTCCTGCTGGTTGTAGGCCTCAATGTCGTCGATGTATTTCAGTGGCTCGGGCTTGCGGTCCACGGAGAACACCTTTTGGTCGAGGTTCTCATAGCGGTTTTGCAGCATCGGGTCGTAAGGAGCCTTCTTAGAGTCCACTTTTTGGAACTCCTCGATACGGATAATACCTTTGATACCCATGTTCTGGGTGATCTCGACGGCATTGGTGCTCCAAGGCGTGATCATCTCACGGCGCGGGCCTACAAAATGGCCTTTCACCGTGTCTTTTTCGATTATTGCGGCGTTACCGAAAAGCCAAGAAAGCTTGGAAATGGTTTCCTCGGAAAGCGGGGATTTGGAATCAACAGCGATAACCTTTTGATTATCAGATTGAAAAAAGCATATCATAAGCGCAAGGTTTTATGCATAAAACGATGCCGCAAAGATAGGTTTTTTATCCGTATAGTTTAACCAAAAAACTTAAAAATCAATAATCCTCTCCCGACTGTTCCTCGCCGCCGCCATCACCGCCGCCTTCATCACCTCCTTCGTCGCCGTCAGGACGGTTGCGTTTCATGTTTTGCTGGTTGATGCGGTAGTTGAAATTGAGCGAGAACGAACGACGGTTCCAGGTGCTGGTGTTGTACTGCCAGAAGCCGTCGCCCCACGACTCGCCGCCCCAGCTGCGTGAGTTGAAGAGGTCGCGGACGTTGAAGGTAATGGTGCCGTTACCATTGAAGACTTCCTTGCTCACCGCGAGGTCCATCCACCAGTTGCCCTTACGCATGCCCAGCGGCTCCTTATGCGGACCCATAACATGAGCTGTCAGCTGGAAGTCGAACCAGTCGCTCACCTTGAACTTCGACACGGCACGACCGAAGAGCATCCATGTGGCATCGTTATAGACCTTATCGTTAATGGTGCCATTGAATTGGGAGCGGAAGAAGTTGACATTGCCGTTGAGGTTCCACCACTTGGTCATCTGGCCTTGAGCCACCATCTCCACACCGAAGTCGTCGGCCTTACCAAAGTTGATGGGCATGCTGTAGAACACGCCGTCATCTTCGTAGGTATAGCTTCGAATCATGTTGGTGCCATGACGGTAATAGGTCGTGAAGTTGAAGCTGGCCTTGTCCCAGAAATGGATGTAACCGAGTTCGTAGCTGTCCATATAGGTCGGCGTCAAGGCGGGGTTGCCAAGGCGGATGTTACGGTTGTCGTTATAAGAGCGGAAGGGGCTCATCTGCCAAAAGCCCGGTCGACGGATGCGACGCGTGTAGCTGACCTGGAATTGGTTGAACTCGTTCACCGAATAGTTGATGTGCGCACTCGGGAAGAAGTCGAAGTAAGGCTTACCGCCGTTGATGGAGTCGGTGCCGTCGTGGGCATAGCCTTTCAGGTTGGTCAAGATGTCGGTCATCTCGGCACGCAAGCCCACCTGTCCCGACCAGCGGCCCCATTCGTTGCCGAGGCTGGTGTAGAGCGCAGCCACTTGCTCGCTGTATTCGTAGTCGTAGCAATAGTTGGCCAAAGGCTCCCAAATGCCGTCATTCTTCTGCCATACACTATCGTTGCTCAGGATGTTGCGGTTGGTGTATTTTCCGCCAATCTCCCACTGTGCCTTGGTGAGGAAGGGATGCACATAATCGATGCTGGCCTGCAGGTTACGCATACGTTGGTCGTTGCCCGTCTTCTGATACATGGTCCAGAGCGCCTGTTGTGCGTCGGCATTAGGATAGAGCGACTCTGTAATGTCGGAACCTGCGTTCTCGGTATTGGTGAAGAAGCGTACATTGGCTTTCAGGCTGCGGCCCTTGCGCTCAAAGGTCTTGTCGTAGTCGAGGGTGACCTCATACATCGGGTCAACCTCCGCATAATCCTCGGCACGCACATCATACGATGCGGAATCCCAAACAGGATACACGTCGGAATAGCGCACCACGGGATGCGTTGCCAGCTTACCGTAACGGTAGACGAAGGCAGCGCTAACAATGTCACGGTCGGTGATGTAATAGTCGGCACCCACACGCACATTGTGACCCATACGGTTCATCCGGCGTTCGGTGGTCTGGTCGGTGAGTTGGGTAAACAGGGTGTCGCCGTCAACGACATCGCTGTAACGCTTTGTACGATTCACGCCGCCACCGATGTTGGAGCGGTTGTTGAAGCCATAGCTGGCAAACAGATTCCATCGCTTCAAGCGATAGTTGCCCGAAAGGCTTGCGCCATACATCCAAGGATAGCCCGTGCGCAGGTTGACCGCACCATTGAAGCCCTGACGTTTGTCCTTTTTCAAAATGATATTGATGATACCTGCCGAGCCTTCAGCGTCGTAACGCACCGAGGGATTGGTGATGACCTCCACCCGCTCAATCATGTCGCCCTGCAAGGTGCGCAAGGCATCTTGGGTGCTCATGCCTGAGAGGCCCGACTCCTTGCCGTCGATGAGGATGCGCACACCGTCGTCGCCACGCAAGCTGACGTTACCCTCCACGTCAACCGACACGGCAGGGATGTTCTCCAACACTTCGATGGCGTTGCCTGCCGTGTTGCCCACGTCCTTACCCACGTTGAACACATGCTTGTCAAGGGTCATCTCGTAGGTGCTCTTCTCGGCCACCACATTCACTTCCTCCAACAGTCGGCTGTCGGGCGAGAGGTTGATCTTACCCACGTCGACCACGCCTTTTGTGCCATCAAGGTTAACAGTCTTATAGGAGGTGATGAAACCCATAAACTGTATTTCAAGCTCATAACGGCCTTTCTCGAGTTCCATCGAGAAGTGCCCCGAGGGGTCGGTGATGCAGCCCGACACGAATGTCTTGTCAGGCAAGGTGCAAGCCCTCACGGTGGCATATTCCATGGGATGGCCCGTAGCTTTGTCAAAAACACGGCCTTTCACTGTAATGGCGGCGAATGAAATCTGGGTTAAGCACAAAAGTGCTAGTATAAAAAGGAGATTTTTCTTCATAAAAGATGCTGCTCGTTTAGGCTGCAAAAATAGGCATTTTCAAGCAATTAGCGGTTAGAATTGTAGGAGAAAATCACATCGGATCGACGTCAATCTGCACCTGAACCGACTTATACTCCGCATCCTGCTGGAACAAATGGATTTGTTGCGCTATCAATTCCTTTACCTTTTGTGTGTTGTAGTCACGTCTAAACTTCACCATCATCTGCTTGATATACAGATTTTTGACCCTCGAAACAACGGGGTATTCAGGGCCTAAAAGATCCTGTTTGAAAATAGGGCGCAGCATACTGGCCAGCTCCGCCGCGGCCGGGTTGAGTTTCTGGTAGTCCTTGTGCTTCAGTCGAATGAGAATCAATCGATAGAAGGGCGGATAGCCAAACTGGCGGCGGATGACCATCTGCTTGTCGTAAAGCCCTCGGAAGTCGTTGCGCAACACGTCTTGCAGCACGGGATGTGCCGGCTCGTAGGTCTGGATGATGACCTTGCCCTGCTTGCCCTTGCGTCCTGCCCTACCCGCCACCTGGGCCATCAGCTGGAAACTGCGCTCGTGGGCGCGGAAATCAGGGAACGAGAGCATATTGTCAGCGTTGAGGATGCCCACCACCTTCACCGAGTCGAAGTCCAATCCTTTGGTAACCATCTGCGTGCCCACGAGGATGTTGGTTTCCTTATCCTGGAAAGCCTCAAGGATGTTCTGGTAGTCATTTTTCGAACGCGTGGTGTCGAGATCGAGACGAGCCACCTTGGCCTCAGGCATGACGAGGCTCAAGTCCTCCTCGATCTTCTCTGTGCCAAAGCCATGCATACGGATGTTGGGGCTGTGACAGACAGGGCACTCACTCGGCACACTGACGGTGTAACCACAATAATGACAACGCAACACATTCTGGCTCTTGTGGTAGATGAGGCTCACATCGCAGTTAATGCACTGCGGCACATGGTGACAGTCCTCACACTCCAAACGCAACGAAAAGCCCCGTCGGTTTTGGAACAGGATGGTCTGGTTGTGTTCATCCAAGGTCTCTTTCATGGCATCCAAAAGGGTGCTGCCGAAGTCGGCCTTCATGGTCTTGCGCCGACGCTCCACACGCATGTCGCTGAGGATGATCTCAGGCATCTGCACGCCACCATAGCGCTCCATGATTTCCACCAGATGGAAACGGCCGTTCAAGGCGTTGTAATAGCTCTCGTATGACGGCGTGGCCGAACCCAACACGATGTTCGCCTTATGCATGGCAGCCAGCACTATGGCAGCATCGCGGGCATTGTAGCGCGGTGCAGGGTCGATCTGCTTGAAACTGCTGTCGTGCTCCTCGTCAACGATGATCAGTCCGATGTCGGAATACGGCAAAAAGATGGCCGATCGTGAACCTATGATGATTTGGTGTTTAGGCGATTGCGTCTGACCGAAGTCGCGCACCTGCTCCCACACCTCTACCCTCTCATTGTTGCCGTAACGCGAGTGGTACACACCCAACTTGTCTCCAAAGTATTCCTTAAGGCGGTTGATGATTTGTGCGGTGAGTGCAATCTCGGGCAGCAGATACAGCACCTGTTTGCCGCGGTCGATGGCCTCTTTGATGAGTTTGATATAGATTTCGGTCTTACCACTCGAGGTTACACCATGCAGTAACACGGGCTTGTTTTCGCCAAATCCAGTCTTGATGCCCTCATAGGCTTTCTGCTGTGCTTCGGTGAGTTGTATGCTGTCCACATCGGTCTGCACCTTGAACTCCTTCAGTCGGCTGACCTTACGCTCGTAGACCTCAAAAATGCCCTTGTCAGTCATGCTCTTCAGTATCGCTGAAGTCGCATTAGCCTTTTGCAGCAAGGCTTTGGCCATCACGTCGTTGTCGGCATCACCGCCAAGGGTGATGAAGGCCAACAACACCTCCAACTGCTTGTAGGCGCGTTTGGTCAGTTGGTCCATCAGTTCCTGCAGTTTGGCCTCCTCGCGGTATTCAGCCGCAAGACGCACAAATCGCTCATATTTGGCCCTGTATTTCTCGTTCAGCTCCTCCTCCATCACGAGGATGCCTTTCTCCATCATCGAATGGACAAGTGGCATCACCTTCTTGAAGCCGATGATTTTGCTTACCTCGCTGACGGTGATCTTGGGCTTGATCTGCAGGGCTTCCACGATGAGATATTCGAAGTCGTTCAAGGCCACGGAGTCGAGCACATAGTCGGGCGAAAGGGCCACGGTGGTCTCGCTGCTCAGCTTCAAGGCGGACGGCAGCGCGGCCTGCATCACCTCACCAAAATGGCACATGTAATAGGTCTTCACCCAGTCCCAGAATTTCAGCTGTTTCTCGTTGACCATGGGTTGGTCGTCGAGCAAGTCGGTAAGGAACTTGACTTCAACCGAGGGCACTTGCTCAGTCAGCCCTACGATGAGTCCCGATAGGACTTTGGTTTTGCCAAACTGCACCACTGCTCGTTGGCCTACGCGCACCTGATCATTCAGTGCGAAGGGCACACGATAGGTAAAGGTGCCTGGCACGGGAATCGGCAGGAGAACTTCAGCAAAGAGAGTGATACGGGACTCGCTCATGGGAATAGGTCTTTTTTGCACGCAGAATCCGCAGAAATCGCAGAACCTACCGGCTGCTATTTTTGCGTCGCTTAGCGTTTCTCATAATTCTGCGTATTCTGCGTGAGACAATTAATGTGAATTCACCGTGGAATAGCCGACCAACTCGTCGTAGCCCTTGATGGCGTTATAATAGTAGAAATACAGCTTGTAGACGTTGTTGGTTTCCCAGTGGTTGCCTGCCGTCAAGTCGGTCATGATCTCATGGGTCTTACGGTCGATGGTGACGAACATGAAGTTGTAATAGCCTTGCTTAAGCACCATCGAGCAGGTATAGCCGCGCAGCTTATAGTCATAGGTCATCTTGTTGCTCTCATTGAAGCACCAATCGTTGAGGGCACCCATGATATAGATGTCCTCATGCGTCAGCGGCGACTCGCTCTTATAGAAGAAGTTGACACGGCAATAATCGGCTTCCGTACTGTTGTCGAGGTTTTCGTTCTCCACATAGACGAATTTCTCGCCATGGATATCTTCATAGGAGATATAGGCCTTTCTAGCTCGCGACTCGCAGGTGGCGATGTCGATTTCGAAGCTCTCGTCGGTTTGACGGATATGTGCCAGGTTTTCGGACTGGAAATAGAAGTTGCTAGTATTGAATCGAAGATACTGGTTGGCCGCCTCAAAAACGGTCTGAGGATGATGCTCGAAGGAGATATAGTCCGGATAGACATAGGTGGGCTTCAGGCCAATGGCCGCGTTGTCCCAACGGCCATTCTGACGTATGTTCAGGAAGCTGTATTGCTGGGTATTACCCGTCAGGTAGCTATTCATGTTCACGCGGACATCAAGCTGCTGATGGGTGTCGGTGAATGCCAAATCATCGGGATAGCGCGGCACGGTAGCCCCCACATGAGCTTTCTCGTCGACCACCATAAAACGGCGCGTGAAATACACATCGTTCAAATCGTTGCCAAAAACCACAAGCAGGTAATTGCCCGAAATGAGAGGCACCATGTCCTCGGTGGGGAACTTGAGCTGATAGTTGACGTAATCAATCAAGGTGTTGCGCGAGAAAGCGTAGTCGTCCAAGCGGTCCGACTCAAAGCCCGAAGCATATTGGATGCGTTGCATATCGGTAGGCATCCAGTCGTGGGTGCAATGGATGAAGGTGTAGTTGAGCACCTCGCCTTCCCCGTCGATGATATCGAATGAGAGGGTCAGACGGCCCATCATGTCTTCCAGCGGTACGATGGGATCGTTCAGCTGGTTGTCGTCGGCATAGAGCAACACGGTCTGCACCTCGGGCTTGTAGTTAAGGTTGCCGCAGAGCAGGTCGAAATCCTGGGCAAACAAACCCGATGCCATGCATAACGTCAGTATCAATAAGGTGATTCGTTTCATTGGGTGGTTATTTTTCGGCAAAGATAACAAAAAAAGCCGTTTTGAACGGCTTTTTTATCACAGGTTCTCAACGATACTCTGTTGCACCTCTGTAAACTCTTCCGGCGTCAGATGCACATGTTCCTTCTTGAAGTCCAGATCACCCTCTTGGGTGATGGGGATGAGGTGGATATGGGCATGAGGCACCTCCAAGCCGATGACGGCCACGCCGATGCGTTTGCAAGGCACGGCTTTTTCGATGGCTTTGGCCACTTTTTTGGCGAAGACCATCATGGCTCCGATTTCGTCGTCGTCGAGGTTGAAAATGTAGTCATCCTCGTGTTTAGGCACCACCAGGGTGTGGCCTTTCATCACGGGATTGATATCCAAAAAGGCGAAGAAACGCGCGTCCTCTGCAATCTTGTAGCAAGGGATCTCACCTGCAATGATTCTCGAAAAAATGGTAGCCATAGTCTCTAGTATTAGCGGGTGATTTCGACGATCTCAAACTGCACCTTGCCAGCGGGCACCTGAATCTCGGCCACCTCGCCCACCTGCTTACCCAGCAGGCCTTGGCCGATGGGAGAGTTGATGGAGAGCTTGCCTTCCTTGAAGTTGGCCTCTTTCTCTGGCACGATGGCGTAGGTCATCATCATGCCCGACTTAGTGTTTCTGATCTTCACCGTCGAATAGAGCAGCACCTTCGAGTTGTCCATCTTTGACTCGTCGAGAATACGGGCGTTGAAAATCAAGTCCTGCAATTCGGCGATCTTGGCTTCCAGCAGACCTTGAGCCTCTTTGGCGGCGTCATATTCAGCGTTCTCGGAGAGGTCGCCCTTGTCACGTGCTTCCTGGATGGCCTGCACGATGCGCGGACGCTCACGAAGAATCAGCTCGTCGAGTTCATCTTTCAGTTTCTGTAACCCTTCCGGGGTAAAATATTTGATTTCTGACATGATAAATGTTTTATATTTGTTTCGTTACAAGTTGCAAAAAAGAGACCCTTACCGAAATAAGGGTCTTCTTTTGTTTGCGACTGCAAAGATACGAATTATTTCCGAACTGGCGTCAGTTTTAGAAAATAATTCTTGCTCCAATGCTATGTGTGCCACCGAAGGTGTAGGTGTCTCTGTAGGAATAATCCACAGCGAACTTCATAGCGTTTTCGTCCTTCGACAGCGGGACTTGCACAGAGCAACCTGCGCTCAGACCTCTGTTGACGTTCATGCAGTTGTCGTCGTAGAGAACGCCTTCAGTGAACTGCTTGGCCCAGATACCCTTTTCATAGGTATAGCCAGCGCGGATCATGAACATCTCTTTCCAACCATACTCAAAGCCCAGGGTAATCTGGTCGTTGGTGAAGGAGTTGGAGGCGAAGTTACCTGCAATGGTCAGACGGTTGTTTTCGGCAAACAGCCAGTCGTAGGCGGCAGCGATGCTCAACTGAGTGGGCAATTCGAAGTCGTCGACGCGTTGCACCATGGTGAACTGCTGGTTGCTGTTGTTGTCCATAAACACACGCAGTGAGATACCGTCGCCCGAGAATTTCATCGTGGGTCCGATATTCTTCAAGGTGATACCAAAGTGGACATTGTCGAAAGGACCGGTGACGTACTGGATACCGGCATCAAGGGCGACACCGACACCACCCATATCCTTGATGGACTCGCTGATGATCTTCAAGTTGAAGCCGCCGCTGATGCTGTTGGAGAAAGCCTTGGCGAACGACAGGTTGATGTTCATCAGGTTGGGTTTAAAGGTGCCGAGGGTACCGGGGTCAGGGTTCTGAGTGGTAGTGATCGGAATCTCACCGATGCTGAACGACATGAACGAGAGGCCTAACACGCTCGACTCACCCACGCGGGCCAAGAGGCCGAACGAGGAGATACGGGTGTCGTTGCCCACGCCCACCAGCCAACTGGTGTGGCTGAAGTTCAGATCCAAAGTGTTGCAAGAGCTGATGCCAGCCACATTGCCGTAGATGGCTTCGACACCATGTACGAACGACATGCCTGCATTGCCCCAACCTGACGAAGCAGCCCAGGGGTTGATCAACAACTCTGAAGCGCCAGCTTGGCCTGAACGGTCTTTATTACCTGCAAATGCTTGAGGAGCACTTAATCCCATAAGGACTACGAAGCTCAAGACGATATATCTAAATGATTTCTTCATGATGATAAGTTATTTACGGTTAGCAATTACATTTTAGAATGTGTTCAGGTCAACTTGACGCATGGCACCGAAGAACTTGATGGTACGCTCGCTGTTGCTCGTCAGATCCTTGATGTGGATCAGATAGAAGCCGCTAGCCACGGGCGTATTGGCGAAGTTCGTGAGGTCCCATTCAATACTCGGCTCTTCATTATCCTTACGGAACTGACGCACCTTAGTACCGCTCAAGGTGTAGATGGTAACCACGCACTTGTTGGGCAGGTTGGTGATCTTCACCTTGTTGGTCAAGGCATTGCCTTCGTAGGAGTCGTAAGCATAGTAAGGATTGGGCACCACAGTGACGAGGTTGAGGTCTTCCTCAGTCTTTTCAGGATCGTTTTGGATAGGATCCCAACCGTCAATTGAGAAGGCGAACTTAGGATTGTAGTTGTTGATGTCCAAATCCGGGTCATAGGTCTGGAGGCCATAACCAGCGCCATAGGCATTGGGCAGACCACCACCCGTCTTGATATGGTTACCGTAACCGGCATCATAGGGCTTGGCCAGACGGATACGGATGCGGCAGTCATTGCCTTCAGGCAACCACTTCATGCCTTCAATACCCATAGGCATACCCACATACATCAAGAGTTTATAGAAGTAGATGTTCAAGTTCCTTTGGACGCCAGTTTGCGGCACGTTCTGAATGTAATTCAAGGTGTTGAACAACAGTTGGCCACCATCATAACCGTAGTTCTTCACATCCTTATAAGGAGAGGTGTTCGACATCACGATGGAGTCGGCACGCCAGATGTAGACGAAGTGCTTGCCACCGAACACGGGATCGCTGTTGGCACCACGGAAGACGGCGGGATCGTGAGTCTGCGACAAACCGCTGTTGTCGTCGACAGTGGTCTTCAACAGTTTGGCGGGGTTGAAGAGCATGTCGCGTCCACCCATATCCTCGAGATAGGAGTCCTCACCGAAGGCCACATTCAAACGCATACCCGTTTCCACGTCAATGACATAACCTGGGAACCAGCCCATACCCTGAGGTGAGATGAAGTTAGGATCATCGGGGTTGGTGGAGGCGTAGACGAAGCCATCGGCATTCGGGTCGGCAGGATTGTTGTCAACGACAAGTTCGTTGCCCTTACAGTTCCAATTGTTGGCATAAGGCTTACCATCCTTGTCAACCGAGGGGTGACGGCGCAGGAAGAAGCGGTCGGCACCACCTTCGTTCAAGTTCTTGTCAAGACCCATTTCGAGGACGGGGCAGCGGGTCCACTTGCTCTTATCGGTAGTAAACACGATGTCGACACTGCAAACATCCTTGAAGTCTTGGTCGGAACGCGAACCACCTTCAAACAAAGGACCAGGATTGAAGTTGGATCCTTGCTTCCAGTAGGAAGTCAGGTTGGCAGGAGCCCAAGTGCGACCAGCCAGCTTTTCGAAGTTCTCGTTCGGGTCCCAAGGCAGGTTGGTAATCAACGTAGAGGTAGCAGCGCTACAGTTGTGGTCGTTGTCGGCGGGGTTGTCAATTGAGGAATACGATCCAGAACGGATCCAGTTCAACGACAGACCAGGCACGTCGACGTCGCGGATACCATCCATCCAAACTGAATCGGGCTTCTGGAATTCCATCGACGAAGTGATCACACCATTGTTGGGAGCAATCACAGCATCGAAATCGTGCCAGTTTTCTTCATATTGAGAGCCAGGGGTACCACCTGAAGGAACTGCATAGTATTGACCAATCTTAACACGGCCGATGTTGTAGGTCTGAGCAATAGTAATGGAGATACCACGATCGATGAACATCTGTTCGTTGTCATACACGCTCGTGGTGTCGGCGCGGAGCGTATCATTGGTGTCCAAGTCAAGGAGCCACCAATGGCTGGCCATACGCATGGCAGAGTCGCCTCTGACATCGGGATTACCACTAATATTATGCGTGTATTGCTCAAACATATCGTCGAAATAGAGCTCATATCTGTGAGACTGCACATTCAACGGGTCGATGATCTTAACATTGATAGGACCATAACCAGGCTCATAGGTGGGATGATAGGCAATCGGGTAATCGGGGCTACCGAAACGGTTGGTTTCAGAAGCCATAGGCTTGCTCAGGATTTCGTCGATAGTGGCTTGAGAGAGCTCAAGTTCATTACCTCCGTTGCCAACACCAACGATACGGGTGATAGCAGGGCTGTCACCATAAGAGGCGCGAAGCACGGTACCATTGATGGTCTTGTGAGGTACGGCCGAATAGACCTGGATGTTCTTTCTACCTTCGAGGTAGGGCTTCTTCTGACCGAGCAGGCCGAAGGGCTCACTAGGATCTTGTGAGTAGGTGAGGTAGTTGTTATAAGCATAAGCCACAGCCATATAATAATAGGTGGTGTGGTTAACCAAGTTCGGGTTGTCGCCTTGGGCAAACTGGTCTTGGGTCAACACGAAGCTGTGGGTGATGCCGGCATCGCCACCAACCACTTTTTTGACAGGCACATTGGCCTGGAGCGATTCGTCATATTCGTAGTTGATCAGCGTAGCAACATTGTTGCGAACGTCGCACTGGAACACCAAACGAGCCTTGTCGGTGTTGCTGAGTTCGTCAGCACCCACTTCAGCGTTGGCCAGCTGATACACCTTGTAACCTTCGAAGCGATAATATCTGTCGTAGATCGTTTCGATCTTCTCTTCATGTTGGGTAACAGTGTACACAGTGTCACCATCGATGGTGATAACCTGGATGGAGTCGAATTTGACTTCAGTGTCAACTCTTCCTTCCGGAATTTCAGGATCGAGTTCGAGATAACCTTCCTTGTAGTTGTTGGAAAGGGCAGCATTCGACAGATAAACGATGAGCTGTTGGTCGAGCTCGCGGATGGTCAAATCGGGAGCGCTAGGACCGTCGATAACCTTAAAGCAGTTGTCGAACAGGGCTTGGCACTTGTCGTCGACCACGCGCAGCAGTTCAACAGAAGCCCAAGCACCGCCTGAAGTGGCACGAGCCCACGGCACACCGAAGGTGATGTAGTTGACAGCACCGGGTTCCAAGGTGAAGGGGCCTGCAGACTGCATGAAACGACGGTCGTTAGGAGCGTTTTGGCATTGCTCTTCTGACCAATACTTACCATTCGTATTGTAGTTGCCATTGGGAGGCGTGCCGTTGGTACCCCAGTTCCACGGGTCAGAATCGCCTGGGAACATGAAATCGCACTCAGGACCCACCACGTCGCTGCCACTAAAGGCATTGCCACCGTAACGCATCTTGGCGCCATTCTTCCAAATACCACGCAGATAGTTGTAATATTCAGGAGCGGTATCGGGGTCACCATTATCGGTATTAGCGTTGTTGTGATACACGAAACGACGCATACCGAAACGTTCGTCGTCGACGATGCCGTTACCGAAGTTCACACCGTTGATGCTTTCGTCAACCACCTGGTGGTAACCGGTGGTGTCGTAAACGAAGATGGAGTCACCCGTAGCAGGGTCGATATGGCTAAAGCTGGATTCGATGTCGAAAGTGTACTTGGGGTTGTCGATTCCATCAGGATCCATGTAAGGACCTTGGAAGAAGTCGATACCGATCGCAGGAGGTTGTGCACCATAAGCCTCAGGTTCACCGCTACCGTCGACGGCGGAGCCGTTGTAACCATAACCGAGACCGCGAGCAACGTCGCAACCTACATAGTCGTCCCAGCCGTAGCCGAGGTCAACGTCGGTCCAAGGCGAGAAGTAAGTGCCCGTCAAAGTATAAGTTGAACGGTTGATGATCTCGTAGCTGTAGAAGGTCATGTTATTGATTTCGTCGTTGGTGGCGAAGGCAAAAGCCTGGGCACGCACTTCGATACCGATAGCTTGACCGCTTGACTCAGTGTGCGAAGCACCTTTATCGTTGAAGATCCACCACAGGGTTTGGTCGCCTTTCAGCACCTGGTCGGCAAGGATGGAGCCGTGCATAGTGCCATGGAATTCTTCTTCCATGGTCGGGATCTTGGTGTGGCAGAGTTCATTGTTGATGTCGTAGTAAGGATAGTCACCTTTTTCGGGGTCGTATTCACCGTCACCATTGGCATCGTAGAAGGGAGCCAGATAGTAGGCAATGCCTTCCGGGTCGTCGTCGGCACGCGTGGCGGGCCAATTCTTGATGATGGAAGGAACCTCATAACCTTCTTTCAGTTTGGGCTCACTGCCAGAGTAGTCAACATTGGCGAGGAACTCATCCACTTCGGCGCGGGTGATCTTGAAGATCTTATCCCATTTGGCGCAAGTCTCAGGGGTGATGGATGCTCTACCATCAACGGTCAGAGGACCAGTGTAGTAGTCGTTACCGACCTGACGGAAACGCAGGGCAGCGCACTTCAACTGGTTATTGACGTCGACACCAGCAATCCACAGGGAGCCAGCGAACAGGGAGGTAGCAGAGCCATTGGCGGGGATGAAGTACTTGGAGCCAGTGCCAGCAGGCAGGTCCCACCACATATCACCACCAGAATTGATACGCGTTCTAACGTTGTTGATGTCGAGCCAGTCGTATGACGACGAAGGCGTACATCCGGCTGCGGTTTGCGCGCGCTGGCCTTTGCTGCCAGATTGCACATTCTTCACCATCTCAGCCTTTCCGGGAATCACAGCACTAACAATGAGCAGCGCCGCAAACAAAGTTCGAAATATATTCTTCATAATACTTGTAATTTATCGTTAGGAATGACTTTTTAGAAGTTAAGGCTCAAACCGAGTCTGATGTGACGAGGCATTGAATAGTTGTAACCGCTGTTGACCATCAGTTGATACATCTGGATGAAGGCCTGCGGGTCAATCTGGCTGTTGATTTCACGCTGCCATGCAGGAGCCGAGAGGTAACCGTCGTCGTCGGCGTTACCGGTGGCGGGATACACGTCAGTGATATTCTTCGAATTGAGCAGGTTGAGCACTTGCAGATAGACATTCACGCCCATCTCGCGGCCCTTCGATTCGCCTTCCTTCTTGCCACCCACGGTGAAGTTGAAGTCCTTGTCGACACGGAGGTCGAAACGGAAGGAGGCAGGAATTCTGGAACCGTTGTAGGTACCTTGGAGCAGGTTGTTACCGCCAGAGATCGGCGAAGAAACCGTACGTGAAGCGGTGTAAGGCGTACCCGAACCACCATTGACTTGCAGTGAGAAGCCAGTGTTGGAAAGGATCTGGTGGCCTTTGATCGTAGGACCATTGTAGTTCTTACCCTCGCTGTAACGATAGTCGAGCGTGAGGTTGAAGCTGTGACGACGGTCGGCATTGGTCGGGAAGGTAGATCTCAGGTTAGGCACACCAGCAGCAATCAAGGCAGAAGCGGTGGAGGTCGAAGAACCGGTCATGTCGGCATACTGCAAAGTGTAGCTGGCACGGATACGGGCGTTCTTCGTACGACGCATGTCGTAGCTGGCCGTCAAACCCTTGACGGTACCGAAGTCGAGGTTGCTGAAGGAGTTGTAGGCCTTAGGATAAGCACCGTTGAAACGGTACATCTGGATCATGTTACGCAACTCGTGGTAGTAAGCCGAAATGGTCAACGATGAAGTGTTGGTCACCTTCTGCGTGAAACCGAGTTCGTACTCAATGGTCTGAGCGGGCTTCAGGTCAGGATTGGCCAGGGTGTTCGAGGTCTCGTTGAAGCGGTAGTAGTACAGCGGGCTGCAGTAGAATGAGCTGGAAGGACGCTGCGTCAACACATCATAGTGAGCGAAGAACAAGGCTTCGTCGGAAATCGGGAAGGAGAAGGAGATACGAGGCATGACGCTCCAAGCGGGATCGTAGTCCTTGAAGGATTCCTTATCGACGACCATCTGGTCGGGGTTCTTCAGCCAAGGAGCTGCACCAGAGCCCATGCCGATGGCGGTCGGGTCGTTGATTTCAACACCAGCTTCGTTGTACCAAGTGTTGCCATTACGATAACCAACGATAGCGGTTCTCTCAGTGGCCTTGTTGACATACACCACATAGTCGTTACCGATGTTGTCGGGAACTTGGGCCCATGACTCATCGTCCATCTTAATCATTCTACCATTCTGCATCAGGTCGCCAGCGGTATTGAAGTCATAGAGGACATACGGGTCTTTCAGCACATCCTGGTTGGCGTCGAAACGGTCGACACGCACACCGATGTTGAAGATCAGGTCTTTGAAAGCGAACTTGTCTTGGATGTAACCAGCCATGTAGATGGGCTGTTGGGCACCGATCGGGCGGGTCAGCACACCTTGGTCATCCTTCTCGGTGAAGAAGTCAGACAGCGAAGGACGCTCGGTGAGACCGTACTTTCTGTTGCCGTCGTAGGTGTAGCCATAGTAGTAAACCGAAAGCTGACCATCGCGGGTGAGTTCGTCGGCGCCAAACAAGTTCATGTTGAGGCCGCCGTCCACGGTAGCGGTTTTCAGGTTACCGTTGGCATCGTAATATTTCATCGTGTTATTGTCGAAATCATAGGTGTCGATGAGGATCCATTCCGTGCCGTTCACCGGCAGGCCCATGGCCTGACGCAAGCGGGAGTCGACAGTGAACTGGGTGCTCTCGTCGTACATTCTGTTGTACATGATAGTATCGACATAACCGTCGTAGCTGACTGCATAAGGATGATCAACATCAAGCTCTCTGATGTGGAAGTTCACCATGTCACGCATCAACGTCCAGGGATTTCTGTTGTAGGCGGTGATGTTGTACTGCATCGAAGAGTTGTTGCGCTGCTCATATTGGAAGCCCAACTTGATTTCGTGCGAGTTGTCGCCTCTACCCAGCGTCATAGAACCGTTGACGTTGACGGCGATCTGGTCGCTGACCGACTTGGCATAGCCCGTCTGCACCATGCCAGGAACGGCATACAAGCCGTACACGGCTGACGGTGACATACCATTGACCAAACCATTGTGGAGGATGATGTTGGAAATGTTATCATAGTAACCCAGAGCGCCATAAGGCTCGTAAAGGTTATAATAGTTGGTCACATAAGTTGCCAACAGGGGGTTGAAGTTGGAAGGCTGGAAGTCAACGTAGGTGTCGAAGTAGTTATCCAACACCCAAGCGTTGCTGATGCTCTTGTATTGACCGTCGACAAGCACTGAGTCGATGGCATCGGGTGAGAAGTGGAAGTTGGGCTCACGGGTCGTGGTGAACTTACCGATGTTGCCATAAGCAAAGATATTGTTCCACAGATCGGGGTCGCCCGACTCGCTCTTATAGTGCGAGTAGTCAGCCTGGGCGCTATAATACACGTTCGAGATCAGCGAGGTGCTCTCGGGATCGCTGGGGAAGCGCTGGCTGAAACGGACATAACCACGATAGGTACCCGACTTTGACAGGTAGTTCTTTTCGGTATTGAAGAAGTGTTGACCGCTACCGCCGTCGTAGTGACCGCCGTTTCTGACCATCGAACCACCGAAGGTAAGGTTGGAGTTCTTACCGGTGCGGACGTCGATCTTACCAGTCACGTTGATGCTCTGGTTGGTCGTGTTGTTGAGGAAACGGGTGTCATACAGGTTGTCTTTATGGGTGAAAGCAGCAGTTTGATAAGTGCTGGTACCTAAACCTGCGAGAGTCAGAGGATTGGCTTTGATCTGTTCCATCCAATCTTCCTTGGCACGCCAGTAACCCACAGCGGAGGTGCTACCATACTGGTTACGAGTCAGGTCGAAAGCGAGGAAGAAACCGAGGAGGGCTTCCTGGTCGTTCTTCTTGCTCTTGATGAGGGGACCTTGGATGCTACCACCCAAGCGGCCGTGACCATAACCATCAACGGAATACTCGGCTTCGAGGCCGCCACCCCAAGTACGGCTGGGGCCCTTGGTGGTCATGTTGATGATACCACCCATGGCATCACCATACATGGCAGGCGTACCACCCAAGATAACGTCGACTTGGTCGATAGCGCCTTGAGGTACGCTTGTACTACCAATAACCTTCACACCGTCGATGTAATACACGGCACCTTCACGAGAACCACGGATGGAGCCGACCTCACCGTCTTGCGAGAACACACCACCGACGCTGGCGGCGACACCCTCTGCCGAACGGACAGGCAACTTGGCAATTTCTTCCGAGGTGATTGAGGCACCCGACTGCGTGTTATCCTTTGAAATCAAAGGAATCTCATAATCAATGACCGTGACCTCATTCAGGTTGATTGCGCCACTGGCCATCTTGATGTCGTAGAAGGTGATCTTGTTGGCCGGAATGACCAGTCCGCGCAACACGAACGGATTCAAGCCAATGCAGCTCGCCTTAAGGTCATACGTTCCCGGAGGAATCGGGTTGATGTCATAATTACCGTCAAAGTCAGAGGATGCACCACCCACTTGCGTTCCGCCTTTTTCAACAATGACGTTTGCAAATGGTACCGGTTGTCCACTGTCATCGGTAATCTTGCCTTTGAGTCTTCCTTGCGCTTGTGCCATGGTCATCGTGCAGGTGGCCAGAACGATGGCAAGGGTCATTAGTAAATTTTTAAACATACCTTGTAATTTTATGTAATACTACTTTATTTGGTGCATATTGGTGCATTAAAAGTCGTCAAAATTACAACCTTATTTCAAAGTACGCAAGAAAAAAGCGCTTTTTCGTCACTTTTTTTCTACCAAAAAATATAAGGTTGTCCATATAATTCTGAAATTTAACGATTTATAAAACAACAAAAATAACAGTTTTTTTGGCGTCGAAATCCACTCGCCGACACCTTATTAATTAATACTCACTAGGAGAAGAAGGGGTTCGACCGCTGTCGTCGACGCATCCTCTCAGCATGACGCTTGTCTTTTTTGATCATTCTCTTGGTCTTTTTCGCCTGATGCTTGTAGTGCGCAGTCTTGGCTTTTTTATACTGTTTTGCCGCGTTTTTCTCCTGACGCTCCATCTGGCGCTCCGCCTTTCGGATGGCACGCGACTTGGAAGAGGCACACGATCCGAACAACAACACAAGGGCCAAAAGATATACTATTACATTAATCCTTTTCTTCATGACTATCTATTTTAAGTGCAAATATAATAATTCTTGCGGAAAAATGTACGTTTTTGAAAAAAAAAGCGTTTCTTTGTCGTCATGAAAACAAAGCGTCTACACCTATTAATATTATTAATTCTCCTGCCTTTCCTACAGGCTTGTCATGAATATCCCGAGAACCCCAACCGACCTGTTCTCCCCTATCCCATCACGATTTATCCCAATACACAGCAGTATTACGAACTTAATTTTGTAGGTAATTGGCTTTACATCACCTCTGAAATCGAGAGCACCAGCCGAGGCATCATCGTTTACAGACAGAGTGCCAACGAGTTTCTTGCCTACGACCGTCTTCCTCCCAACGAGCCCGATGCCTGCACCGACAGCTACGGCAACACGACCCGTCTGGTGGTGGACTTCCCCTTTGTGGTAGACCGATGCAACAACGCCTATTATAATATTTTGAATGGGCAAATCATCGTTGCCACTCCCGACAAGATTCCGAATTTCCCCACCGATGGCACGGTGGTGTATCCCTTGATACAATACCATACCACCTATGATGGAGTCAAACTGACGATATCGAATTAATCCTCCATGATGCTGCTCTGCCGCTCGATGGATGCCTGATGTATGGCCTCAAAAACCTCGTCGATCAATTGCGGCGACAAGCCTAAATCGGCACCCGTGGCCACATGCTCAGCCAAGATTTTCTTCCAACGGTCCATCTGAACCACCGTGACATTGTTACGTTTCTTGTACTCACCAATCTGGGCGCTCACCTCCATACGGCGGGCCAGGAGTTGCAACAATTCATTGTCGATGTCGTCGATCTCGCTACGAAGGTTGGCCAAGTCGCGTTCCACATGACATGAGCTTTTCGAACGGAACGTCAAGCCGGCCAGCAACGACTTCAACTCGTCAGGAGTGATCTGTTGCTTGGCGTCGGTCAAGGCCTCGGCGGGATTAATGTGGCATTCTATCATTAATCCATCCGTTGCAAGGTCGAGGGCCTTTTGTGCCGTGGCTTGCAACAGCTCACGGTTGCCACAGATATGGCTCACGTCGGTAACAATGGGCACGTTCAGCTTTTGGGTCAACTCAATGGGGATTTCCCACATGGGAAAATTGCGGTAGGGCGACTCCTTATAATAGGAGAAACCGCGATGTATGGCCACCAGCCGGGTCACACCTGCCTTTTGGAAGCGCTCGAAGGCGCCAATCCACAGCTGCAAGTCGGGCGAAACCGGGTTTTTGATGAACACGGGAATGTCGACACCACGTATTGCATCCGCGAGTTGCTGCACCGAGAACGGGTTGACCACCGTGCGGGCGCCCACCCACAAGGCGTCGATGTCGTATTTCAGCGCCAGTTCGACATGCTCAGGAGTAGCCACCTCGGTGATGATGGGCAAGCCTGTCGTCTGCTTCGCTTTGCGGAGCCAAACAAGGCCTTCCTCTCCCCTGCCTTCGAAGGCAGCAGGGCGGGTGCGCGGCTTCCAGATGCCGCCACGCAGCATCTTCACCTCGGGAATTTTGGCCAAGGCTTGCGCCGTGGCTAGGATTTGTGCTTCGCTTTCTACACTGCAGGGGCCAGCGATGATCGTATGTGTAAAAGCAGGAGATGAATCCACCTGCTTAATATCCTGCGCCCCTACGGGGCTTTGTGTACTATAAACCTGCATAATCGTTGTATATCCTTCCTTTGTCGTTACATTGTTTAAAGTTTGAACGCATACAAATCCATTCTTTTCCAAAACCTTGATGGATGCCACATTTGATTCATATACCTTCGCTACAATTCTATCCAACAATAATTCACGAAACGCAATCCCACAAATCTGGGAAACCATCTCCGTAGCGATGCCCTTTGACCAATGCTCCTTGAGCAACATATATCCGACTTCGCCTTCATTAGGGTCTTCTAGACTACGTTCAACAGAAATGCTTCCAATAATTTTCCCATCCACAACAATAGCACGAAAAACTCCCATTTTACCTTCATTCAATTCAACCATTCCCAACCACCAATCGGCATCCGCATCAGTATAAGGATAAGGCAATCTGTCCGAGAGATATGTTCTATCCACAGCATTGCACAAAACTATCAATTCTGCCTTATCGAATAATGTCCATCGTTTTAATAACATATTCATTTTCATCCTTTTTTATCTGTGCAGCAAAGTCCTGTAGGGACGCAGGACGATAGGCAGGTTGTGGAATGCAATGAAACTCCTGCCGACAAACGAAAATCCGATTCCGATAAAACCCCGTAGGGGTGACGGAGATCAGTCCGTTCAATCCCCAAATGCATATCGTTCATCATATTCGATTCCATACGCTTTCAACGTTTCGCAATATTCGTCATAATACGTTTTGGTTTTATGATGCTCCGCCTGACCGAAAATATATTTTGTAGTCCGTTCCATCAAAGATGGGCTAACACTAAAAGCACCATAACCTTCCTGCCATTGGAATGGCTCATAATACGCATCCACTGTTTTCAACCACTTACTGCTTTTCGCCTTGATGACACGAACAAAATCCGACATGGTGACAGTCTTCGGCAACGTCATCAAAATATGAATATGGTCGGCAACACCACCAACAGCAAACGGTATAGAACCTTCACTGCGGATAATGCCACCTATATATTCAAACACACGATTTAAATCCTCATCGCGCATAACAATACCCGTGCTTTTCGTGTGGAAAACAATATGGGTGTACAATTGTGTGTAAGTGTTTGCCATAAGAACAATGTACGTTGTAGGTTTTGCAAATATACAGCAATTTTGACTGACCGTGACGTTTTTTTTTGTTACTTTGCAGTTTAATTAGTTACGCTTTTAAAGAGAATATCAACATAAAATGAAAAGAGTAGAAATCAAGCAAGCCTTGCAGATGCAAGCCTCTGACAATGAGATTACTGTAATGGGCTGGGTGCGCAACAAGCGCGGCAGCAAGAACGTGGCCTTCATCGCCCTCAACGACGGCTCCACCATCAACAACCTGCAATTGGTCGTCGACCTGAACGTTATCCCTGAAGAAAAACTGGCCTTGATGCACGCCGGTGCATCGCTTTGGGCCAAGGGCGTCCTCGTCGCCTCGATGGGTAGTGGCCAGGCCGTGGAGCTCTCCGTGAAGGAGATCGGCCTGTTCGGTCCCGCCAACCCCGACGAATACCCACTGCAGCCCAAGAAACACTCGCTGGAGTTCCTGCGCGACATCGCCCACCTGCGTTTCCGCACCAACACCTTCGGCGCCGTCATGCGTCTGCGCCATGCCATGGTGTTCGCCATCCACAAGTTCTTCACCGAGCGAGGCTTTTATAATATCCACACGCCATTAATCACTGCCTCTGACGCCGAAGGTGCTGGCGAGATGTTCCAAGTGACCACACTCGACCTCAACAACCCGCCTCGCGACGAGCAGGGCAACGTCGACTACAAGCAGGACTTCTTCGGCAAGTCGACCAACCTCACCGTTTCGGGTCAGCTCGAAGGCGAGTTGGCTGCCACGGCCCTGGGTAAGATCTACACCTTCGGTCCCACCTTCCGCGCCGAGAACTCCAACACCACACGCCATCTAGCCGAGTTCTGGATGATCGAGCCCGAGATGGCCTTCTACGACATCAACGACAACATGGACCTCGCCGAGGAGATGCTGAAATACCTGATCCAATACGCTTTGGACAACAACATGGATGACCTCCAGTTCCTCAGCAAACGCCTGCAGGACGAAGAGAAGGGCAAGAAAGAGGAAGAAAAGTCGATGGAACTCATCAGCAAGCTGCATTTCGTGCTCGAGCATGAGTTTGTGCGCCTCACCTACACCGAGGCCATCGACATCTTGCGCAACTCCAACTACAACAAGAAGGGCAAGTTCCAGTATCCCGTGGATGGCTGGGGCGTTGACCTGCAGTCGGAGCACGAGCGTTATCTCGTCGAGAAGCACTTCAAGAAGCCTGTCATCCTGACCGACTACCCGAAAGAGATCAAGGCCTTCTACATGAAGCAGAACGAAGACGGCAAGACCGTCCGCGCCATGGACGTGCTCTTCCCCGGCATCGGTGAGATCATCGGTGGCTCAGAACGTGAGACCGACATCAACAAGATCCTCGACCGTATGCATGAGGTCGGTATCCCCGAGGCCTCCATGGACTGGTACCTCGACAGCCGCCGCTTCGGCTCGGTGCCCCACTCGGGCTACGGCCTGGGCTTCGAGCGTCTGCTGCTCTTCATCACCGGCATGACCAACATCCGCGACGTCATCCCCTTCCCGCGCACCCCTAAGAATTGCTTGTATTAAAACAAGTTGTCAGTTGTTCAGTTATTCAGTTGTTCAGTTGATGGACGACGCTGACTGAACAACTGAACAACCCCAAACTGACAACTGAAATGAACAACCAACGATTGTCTCAGACCCAGCGGCAGGAGCTGAAACTCTCGCCGCAGCAGATCCAGCTGATGAAGCTGCTGCAGCTGCCATTAATCGAACTCGAACAACGCATCAAGGAGGAGATGGAGATCAACCCCGCCCTTGAAGATGTTCGTGACAACGACTATGACGATGAGCCAACCGTTGACGACCCCAACGAAGAAGAGTATAACGAAGATTACGGCGAAGAGAAGGATAGCGAAGAAAAAGATAACGGAGAAGAGAGAGACAACAACGGCGAAAACGACGACTATAACGACGACGAGGTCAACTTCAGCAAGGATGACGAGTTCGACATCAACGACTATCTGCCCGAAGAAGACCGCGATGACTATTCCTATAAGTATCAAGCCAACAACTACAGCGATGACGACGACCTCTATGAGTCGCCCATCGTCAACGAAGAGACTTTCCAGGACTATCTGAACCGACAATTGGCCTATCGCGACCTGACCGAGAAACAGCTCCAGATTGGAGAATACATCATCGGCAACCTCGACGATAACGGCTATCTGAGCCGCACCACGCTCAACATCGTCGACGACCTGCTCTTCACCATGAACCTCTCTGCCACCGAAGAAGAGGTGAAAGAGGTGCTGGCCATCGTCCAGGAACTCGACCCGCCCGGCATCGCCGCACGCAACCTGCAGGAGTGCCTCCTCATCCAGTTAAAACGACTTCAGGAAGAGAATCCCTTCATCAATCTCAGCCTCTCCATCACCATCGTCAACGACTTCTTCGAAGAATTCACCAAAAAACACTACGACAAAATCGCCAAGAAGCTGGAAGTCAGCAACCGAGAGCTGAAAGCCGCCTTGGACGAGATACTGAAACTCAACCCGAAGCCGGCCGACGCCTCAAGCGCCAGCACCAAGAACATCCATTACATCACCCCTGACTTCTTCATCTTCGTCAGAGACGGCAAGGTGGAGCTTTCGCTCGACGGCCGCAACGCCCCCGAACTGCGTGTCAGCAAGTCTTACATCAATATGCTTGAGGAGTTCTCAAACAGCAAAGACAGCCGCAGCAAACAGGAGGCCGTGCAATTCGTGAAGCAGAAAATCGATGCCGCCAAATGGTTCATCGACGCCATCAACCAACGGCAGACCACACTCTACAAGACCATGAAAGCCATCGTTGAGATGCAGGAAGAATACTTCATTACCGGCGACGAGGCCAAGCTCAAGCCGATGATCCTCAAAGACGTGGCCGAGAAAGTGGGCTTGGACATCTCTACCATCTCACGCGTAGCCAACAGCAAATACGTCCAAACGCCTTATGGCACCTTCATGCTGAAGTTTTTCTTCAGCGAAGGCATCAAAAACGAGGGCGGCGAGGAGGTGTCGACGCGCGAGATCAAGAAGATCTTGAAAGACTGCGTGGAGAACGAAGACAAGGCAAAGCCCATGACCGACGAACAGCTGATGCTCATTTTGAAGGAGAAAGGCTATCCCATCGCCCGCCGCACTGTGGCCAAATACAGGGAACAGTTAGGCATTCCCGTAGGAAGGATGAGAAAAAAGATATAATAATTCAGCCATAACTTCGTTTTTATCAACGTGAAAACGAACCTCTATACAAACAAGAAACGCTGGAAATGGGCGCTAGCGATCATCGCTATGCTCATCATCGGTGCGTCGTTGTGGTACACCAACCATTTGGTGAAGTCTATCGCTGAGCAAGAGACACGCCAAGTGAAGATGTGGGCGGCGGCCATGGAGCAGCATGCCGTGATGATGAAATCGACAGAAGAGTTCTTCAACAAGGTGAGCGAGCAGGAGCAGTTGCGTGTTGACTTGTTGGCCAATGCCTACCGTCGTGTCATCGACATCTCAAGCAACGAAAACACGGCCATCTATCTTGACATCATCCGCAACAACATCAGCATCCCTTTGGTCATCACCGACACCAAGGACAACATCATCTTCTCGAGCAACCTGCCGCCCTCGCAAGAAGGCAAAAAAGCCTTTGACGCGGAGATGAAACAGGCCTATTCCAAATTCCCTCCTATCAAAATCGACCCAGGATATGGCTCAGTGCAGTGGCTATATTACAATGAATCCATGATCTACACCGACCTGAAGGCCGTGTTGGAAGACATGATCGACCACTTCATGGAGGAGATCACGTTGAATTCGGTAGGCGCACCCGTCATCATCACCAACGAAGATCAGACACAGATCCTGAGTTTTGGTAACCTCGACTCCCTCATGATGCAGGACAGCAACTACGTCGAGCAACAGCTGGCCATCATGCGCGACGAGAACGACCCGCTTCAGATCGATTTCATGAACAAAGGCAAAGCCACCATCTTCTACCGCACCACCGACTTGGTGCAACAGATGCGCTACTATCCTGTCATCCAGATTATTGTCTTCGCCTTATTCCTGCTGATCGCCTACCTGCTGTTCAGCTATGCTCGTCGTTCGGAGCAAAACCAAGTATGGGCCGGTATGGCCAAGGAAACCGCCCACCAGCTGGGCACGCCCCTATCCTCTTTGATGGGTTGGATTGAACTGCTGAAGATGCAGGAAGAGCCCTTTGTGGGCACACACGAGATGGAGAAGGATATCGAACGCCTGCAGATTGTCACCGACAGATTCTCAAAAATCGGCTCCGTGCCGACTCCCGAACCCACCGACATCAACTACCTCATCCAAGACACCATGGACTATCTGCAGAAACGGTTCTCCAAAAAGTTTGAGTTTGAGGTCAACCTCCCCGAAGGCGAGCTGATGATGCCCTTGATTCCCTCACTGTTCCGCTGGGTTCTTGAGAACCTGACCAAAAACGCCGTCGACGCCATGGGTGACCACGGCAAGATCACCCTCGACCTTATCGACGACGGCGACCACATCCACCTCGACTTAAGCGACACGGGTAAAGGCATCCCGAAGTCACAAATCAAGCAGGTTTTCAACCCTGGCTTCACTAGCAAGAAACGTGGCTGGGGCCTCGGCCTCTCGCTGGCCAAGCGCATCATCGAAGACTACCACAAGGGCAAGATCTTCGTTAAATCGTCTGTAGTGGGCGAAGGGACGACGTTCCGGATTACCTTGAAGAAATGATAAAATGAAAAAAGGAGGCGATTGCCTCCTTTTTTCATTTAACGACGAACCGTTGCGAGGAGCAGCCTCCTTCTCGGTCGTAAACCTTGATGAGATACATGCCTGAAGACAAAGCGCTCACGTTCATCCTATCACGCAGGCTTTCCATCACTTTCTGTCCCGAAAGACTATAGATCACTGCCTTCTGGAAGCTATCAGTCTCGACGAACAACACATCCTGAGCAGGCACGGGATACACTACAAAACTGGCAGTAGTGTTCTCACCCACTTGAGTCAAATCAACGTATTGAATATCGACGCGATAGCCATAATACTCATTACTCTTGGCACCATAGCCAAAAGCCATTTCGATATCATCATCGGCGGGCGTCCATTGGCCTGCCTCCTTTTCAAAGCACTCACCGTGTTTGGCGTTGCCATCCACATATTCATATTCAAAAGTAAGATCGTCTTCCCATGCCGATCCATTCCAGTCTTCGACGTTCTTATTTGTGAAGACGCCGTCTTCATAGATATAGGTCGTGCGTTCATCATTGACCCATGAAGTACCAACCCAGTCTTGGTCGAGGATTTCGGTGACATGCTCGTCGAAATCAAGGGTGAGAAGCTGCTTCTCATCGTTCTGCCAGGCACCGCCTTGCATATATTGGATGATCAGTTCGATGGTGTTGCCGTCTTTGGTGTAAGTCCAAAGCTCGTCCGACGACCAGTTGCTGCCGTTCCAGTCCCAATAGAGGACGGTAGTCACATCGCCACTGTAGTTGTACACCTCCTTAGTTTCGTTCTCCCAGTTACCGTTTTCCCATTCTTGGATGATGACCTCGGTCACCAAATCATCGTCGTAGGTATATGAAGCTCTCGCCTCATTTTCCCAGCCGCCGTCTTCCATGATCTGAGCCACGATTTCAATCACATTGCCAGAGAAATCATAGTCATAGGTCAACAAGCTAAACGCCAGCCAACCATCACCATAATTCACCTCGGTCAATTCATCGGTGAGGTAATAGTCATACTCATCGTAGGTATAGGTGGTACGATACTGTTCGCCGTCGGTGGTTTCCCAGAAGGCTGTCGCCGGCACCACAGTCGTTTCGTCACGCACGCCATAATGCTTCAGCACATTGGCATTCGCATTTGATTTCAGTTCAGCCTTGCGCTGGGCAAAGCTCACATTTCCCAAAGCCATCACGAGGATAGCCAAAACAAATAATCCTTTTTTCATAGTTGTATGAGTTTATTCTTTTATGACATCAAAATAATAGTTTACATCATTAATCCGGACATAGCCGTGTATGCGTATCCCTTGTGAACTATTGGTATAAACCGTAGCCAACAATTCGTTGCCTATCTGTATCAGGCAATCGTTGTTGCCCAAGCTGGGGTCGCCAGCACAGTTGTGGGTAAGGCCGTTGTTCGGGCTCTTGATTTCAAAGTTTAGTTTTCCGCCATTGGGCGTCACCTTGATGGTGGCATCATGACAGATATGGCAGTAAGTGCCCTCTATCAAGCCATCGAACGCATCGGTGACATTAGACGAGACATAGGACCCGACGAGTTCCTGATTGGTATAGCCAAAATAATTCTCCCATTCGTTTTTTGGTTCCTTGCATGAGGCAAAGAAGACACCCAGTACACAAAGCAGGGCAAATAACTTAAAGCTTTTCATATTGTTTATCATTTAATAATCAGTTTTTCAGTAGCCAATACCGTGCCATCCTTACCCAGGCGCATCACCGTACAGTAGCCTTTGGGCAGACCTGCCGTTGAGAGGCTTACGCCTTCAGCCTTCCTGAAGATGGCCCTCCTCAATTCCCTGCCGTCCATCCCGATAATACGGATCATGCCATCAGAAGGCTCATCCCATGAGAGACGGATCATGTCAGCCGAAGGGTTAGGATACATCTGAAGCATCATGCCGGCTTGGTGCTGTTCCTCGGTGCCGAGCGCTTCCTTGTCCCAAGCGGCTATGGTATATTCGCCCGAGGGCAAATTGTCGACGATAAAGCGGCCATGCTTCCAGGTGCTGCCCGCATAAACCGTGTAGGCAATCTCGTGCCAAGCCTCCGAGGCGTCGCGACGATACAACAGGGTGGCCGAGTCGTTGGCCGTCTGAATGATGTCTCCGTCAGTAGAAGTGGTATAGTCAAACATGCCTGTCACCTGGGCCTCACCGAAGTCGTAGCGGTTGATGGTCCAGAAATGCTGGCTCGAGAGGGTCAGATAGGGAACCAAGGGGTCGTCGTAAGGACCGACAAAATGGTTTTCGACGGCGACAAAAACCGAATCGGTGAAAGATGTCGCCTCTACCTTGAAGTTGGCGAAGTTTTGCTGCGATGACGACTTCAGCATGAAGTTTTTCTGGGTCTTTCCATCCAACCAGTTGTTATTGAAATCACCGATAACACCGATAGGCTCAAAACCGACCGAACATGTTGCCTCGTAATGCAGGCCATCCCAAACGACTCTTGCGGTTTCAAGTTGGAAATCAGGGCCGATGAAAGTCAACTCGTATGCATTGTGTTGCCCGATGTGGGTATCACCAATATGCTGGTAACGGTGTTCCAACGTCACATCATACCATTCGCCGACCTGCTCCACCGATTTGATGACAGCGTAAAGATGGGGCATGCCACTTGAATAGACATAGGTATCGAAAAATCCATGCATGTCGATGCCGGAATATTGGGTCAAGGCTTCGCATAGCTGTTCGGAAGTAGCTGTCTGATAGGCATATTCCTGGAAATACTGGCGCATGGCGGCGAGGAAGTTCTCACGCCCCATGTAGTTCATCATCGTATTGACAATGACAGCACCACGCTCATAGATGGCATTGGTGTTATAGGTCATGTCAAGCGGCATGTTGTTGAGCGGCATCCAGTTGGCAGGAGTGTTGCACCAAGCATTGATGCTATTGACCTTGCCAGAGATGGTGTTTTGGAAATGCTCCTCGCCATAGACAGCCGACTCGTAGAAGGCGCCCCAAAACTGCGCGAAGCCCTCGTTGAGCCACATGTCGCCAGCATCAGCACAGGTCACCAGATTACCCGACCACATGTGAGAGAGTTCGTGAGCGATATATTCCTCACCTGCCAAAGTGCCGTCGACGACAGAAGGCACGATGGCGATGTTGTCGGTATGCTCCATGCAGCCCTTGCCCGTAACGACATAGCCGATGCGATTGAAAGGATAGGCGCCCATGCTCTCCTCGAAGAAGGCCGCAATCTCCTTGACGTGTACCATCGAAGCGGGTACATTGTTGATCTGATTAGGCTTGGCATACACCGTAATCGGGATGTCGCGCTCGATGCCGTGATAGACATCTTCCCAGACTTCATAATCGCCCACGGCAAACGAGATGTGATAGGTGGAGATCTCCTGAGGTGTGTTCCAATGCCAGGTGGAGGTGCCATTGCCATTGTCGGTGGTCTCCACGAAGTTACCACCGCAGATGGCCTTCTTGTCGTTGGTCGTGGTGACAAAGACATCGTAGGTAGCCTTGTCGGTGAAGTTATCGACGCAGGGGAACCAAGTCTTGCCTAAGTTGTGCGGTTGGCTGTCGAAGCCCACGCCGAGGTTGTAGACATAGTCACCCCACCATTCCACGCCGCCCCATGTCTCACTGAAGGTGTTGCCGCCATAGACGATGTCTAAGGTTGCAGTATTACCGCTTGCCAAAGGTGAGGCCAAATTGATGGTCAAGAAGTCACCGTCTTGCGAGAAGCCGGACACCGTAGTGCCTGTGGCCGTCACGGAAGCAACTTCCAGATACTTCAATTCGAGGACGATTTGTTGCACATTGGCCATAGCCGTAAAGTCAATAAAGGTCTCACCCTGCAGGGTGTGGTTGGTGAAATTCAGTTCGTTGACATGGATGGCATAATGCGTCACGTCGATGTTTTCGCCAGCAGTTTGCGCCTGCATCAACGTAAACGACAGCAACAATGCCAAGGATAGAAGGAGTCGTTTCATATTTCTGTGCTTATTGATTCAAGATAGGGTTAGTGAAAATCAGGTCGGTTTGTATCACATTGCTCTCATGCAAGGCGCGGTCGAGGATACGGATTTCGAATTTTACCGTGTCGTTGGGCGAGAAAGGATTCTGCACCGTGAGCTTGTAGTCCATCGAGCCACTGATGGCTTTGGGCTCTTCTGAGTCACGAAGCCTTTTGAAACGGGCGTTGAAGGTCACCGTGTCGTACAACACCAAGGTGTCGTCAGGACTGGTCGGCACATGCGGACTCAGCAATGGCGTCTTCACAAACACGCCGTTCTCCGATTTCAGGTAGTCGACCACCATATTGTAATAATAGGTATCATGGAAGCCAAACGGCGGCAGGGTATCGCTGTCGTCGAGACCAAGGTCGCCGTCGCCATCGGTATAGGAAAACGAGATGACGCCTTCGCCACTGAAAGTGCTGTCGGGGTTCATCAAATAGGTGAAGCCCTCGTATGCAATCTTCGGCTCTATGGGATATTCCACCGGTTTTTGGCAGGCGCATACCACCAACAGGAGGGAACATAGCGTTATCAAGGTCCGTTTTTTCATCACTTTCGTTTTAGGCGGTAAAAATACGAAATTTTTGGCTATGGGGAACGTCCCCAATAAGATAATCATCAACTATAATGATATTACTGATTTACAGCGTATTAACTATTTTTACCCGAAAAAATATCGTGGAAAAGTGTGGAAAAGTGTTGACACATTCACATTTTTTGTATCTTTGCAGCGTGATTTGGCACGAAATATGCCATCACAAAAACGAGCAGAACCATAATTTGATGCCGAGTTTATATATCATATCAGGTTGCAATGGAGCAGGTAAGACGACCGCTTCCTTGACTGTTTTGCCAGAGACGCTGCAGTGCAAGGAGTTCGTCAACTGCGACGAGATCGCCAAGGGTCTGTCGCCGCTCAACCCCGACGGTGCCAAGGTCGCCGCTGGCCGCCTGATGCTCTCGCGCATCAAGAAACTCATCGCTGACAAAGAAGACTTTGCCATCGAGACCACCTTGGCCGCCAAATCCTACCACGCCCTCATCAACAAGGCACGTCAGGAAGGCTACAAAGCCAGCCTCATCTACTTCTGGCTGCAGAGCCCCGACCTGGCCATCCAGCGCGTGGCAGAACGCGTGAAGCACGGCGGTCATCATGTGGACGACAGTATCATCCGCAGACGCTACAGAGCAGGCATCAAGAACTTGTTTCATCTTTACTGCCCCGTCGTTGACTACTTCCTGTTCATCGACAACAGCATCATGCCCTCCGAAGTGATTGCCGAAGGTAACATCAAATCCATTAAGTTTTACAACGAAGAAAAATTCAAAAAGATTAGACAATATGACAACAGTAACAGTGAATGCCAAGAAGAATGAAGTTTCGTCCTTCACCAAGAAATTGATGAGCGGCCTCGACCTCTCGATGCAGCGCTTGCTTACCATGCGTTGCCGCCACAACGGCACCTTCTGCTTCTGCGATGCTGATGGCAACATCTACACCGTGAAAGCCAAGGAAGTCAGAGCCATGATGGAACAGGAATAATCTCCTGCATCACATAGAACCTCAACCACGACTTGCAGCATCGTGCTGCGAATCGTGGTTTTTTCGTATCTTTGGCGCATTAAAAACTCCGCTCCATGAAGAAAAAAGCACTACTCCTTTTATTATTAGGCATTTTCTACGCAACCACCTTTGCCCAGTCCGACCAACAACCCGAAGCTGACCCTATTATTACGAACCGCATCAGCCAGTGGCAGGACCTCAAGTTCGGCTTCATGATGCACTGGGGTATCTACGCCCAATGGGAAGTGGTGGAGTCGTGGTCGATCTGCAATGAGCCTTGGATCAACCGCAATGGCGCTGACTATTACAAATACAAGACTGATTATCAAAACCTTAACAAAACCTTTAATCCAAAGAGTTTTGATCCATCAAAATGGGCCGAGGCCGCCAAAAACGCGGGCATGAAATATGTCGTCTTCACCACGAAGCACCACGACGGCTTCTGCATGTTCAATACCAAGGAGACCTCCTACTCCACCGTCGACCCGAGTTGTCCGTTCTCGAAGAATCCCAAGTCCGACATCACTGGAGAGGTGGTGAAAGCCTTCCGTGAAAAGGGTTTTTGGACGGGACTCTACTTCTCCAAGCCTGACTGGCACTGCGACGACTATTGGGCACACGAGTGGGCCACCCCCGACCGCAACGTCAACTACGACCCGACGGCCATGCCCGAGCGCTTTGAGAAATACAAGCAATTCACCCACAGACAGATACACGAACTTACCCATAACTATGGCGACATCGACATCCTTTGGCTCGACGGTGGCTGGGTGCGTCCCGAATGGAGCGTTAACGACGAAACGCGTCCCTGGTTGGGCTGCCAAGGCTACATCCAAGACATCGACATGCCCACGGTGGCAAAAATCGCCCGCGAGAACAACCCAGACCTCATCATCGTCGACCGCTCGGTGGGCGGCAAATACGAGAACTACCAGACCCCAGAGCAACAAGTGCCCGACTCGCTCCTGCCCTATCCTTGGGAAACCTGCATGTCGATGGGCAACTCGTGGTCGTATGTCTCCACCGACACCTACAAAAGCACCAACAAACTCATTCACCTGCTTTGCGACATCGTGGCCAAGGGCGGCAACTTCCTCCTCAACGTGGGACCCGATGCCGACGGCAACCTGCCCGACACGGCCCTGCTCCGCATGAAGGAAATCGGCGAATGGATGCAGGTGAACGGTGAGGCCATCTATGGCACAAGGCCCATCTATCCTTTCACCTACGGCAAATTCCGTTTCACGCAAAAGGGCGACAAGGTTTATGCTATTTTCCTCTTGGATGAACAGGAAAGCCCTGTGCCCGACTCTTATTGGTTCGACGGCAAGGACATGAGGCTCAAAACAGGAAAAATCAAGGTCTTGGGGAGCAAAAAGAAAGCCTCCCTTTGCAGAGAGGCTGCTGGTCTTTACCGCATCGATTTCACGAACAGTTTCGAGATGCCACACGCGGTGGTGTTTGAAATGCGGCAGAAATAATTATCCCACCACGATATTGACGATCTTCTTCGGCACGTAGATGACCTTGCGCACCTGCTTGCCTTCAATCCATTTGGCGGCTTCGGGGGCAGCGAGCACGGCGGCTTGTACCTCGTCGGCATTCATCGTGACAGGCAACTCCATATTGAAGCGCATCTTGCCGTTGAAGCTGATAGGATAGTTGAAGCTGTTCTCCACGGTCCTGCTCTCGTCATAGTCGGGGAACGCAGCGTTCACCACTGAGGTCTCATGACCCAGCAGGTGCCACAACTCCTCGGCGATATGCGGTGCGTAAGGCGAAATCATCACACACAACGGTTCAAGGACTTCACGCTTGTTGCACTTCATGTCGGCCAACTCATTGACGCAGATCATGAAGGCCGAGACAACCGTGTTGAACGAGATGCTCTCGATGCCATCCTCTTCCTTCTTGATGAGTTTGTGTAGGCTCTTCAGCTCGGGTGCAGTGGCAGGTTCATTGCTGATGCAGAACTCGTTGCTCTCGTTGTGGAACAGTCTCCAGAACTTACGCACGAAGCGGAAAGTGCCTTCGATACCTTGTGTATCCCAAGGCTTGGACTGCTCCAAGGGGCCGAGGAACATCTCATAGAGACGAAGCGTGTCGGCACCGTATTTCTCCACAAGGTCGTCGGGGTTTTGCACGTTATACTTCGACTTCGACATCTTTTCCACCTCGTTGCCGCAGACATAGATGTTGTTGCCGTCCTTATCTTTCTCGAAGATGAACCTGGCATCCTTCAGGTCGTCGCGCCATTGGCAGAACTCGGCCACATCAAGGATGTCGTTATGCACCATGTTGATGTCCACATGGATCGGATCGCTGAACAGTTCGCGGTCCTTCATGTTCTTGGAGATGAACAACGGCACCGACGGAAGCGGGGCGCCATCCTCAAACACGGGAACTTCCTTGCCTGCAACAAGGTCTTTGATCTTCTGTTCGACCTTGTCGGTGCCATACATATAATCTCTCACGACATCAATGATAGGGACCAAAAGCAGTTTGTATCCCTTTTCTTTAGCATAATCCTTCCAAGGCTCAGCCACCTTCTCGAGGTTACCCATGCGGTTAATCTCGATGAGGATGCCCTTCTCGGGGCAGAAGAAGTCGAAACGACGGCGGCCGTCCTTGAAGTCCTTTTCGAACTTCACGCCCATCTTGTTGTCCTTGATGAGCTGCCAAACGCCGTATTCGCAAAGTTTTTCCATGTTGGCACGATAGGCGAAGCTGGAACGGCCTTGGATCATGCCCTGGTTGATCATCCTTTGGAAAGGCTCGTCTTTGCACGAAAGGCCAAGGTCGTGAAGGAACTTGCACCAGAAGCGGCTATAAATCAAGTGACCCGTGGCGTGTTCAGCGCCACCGATATAGAGGTCAACGTTCTGCCAATAGTCATTGGCTTCGCGGCTGAAGTATTCCTTGTCGTTGTGCGGGTCCTCATAGCGGAAATAGTAACCGCTGGAACCAGCAAAGCCCGGCATGGTGTTGGTCTCAATGGGATAGCCTTCCTCCGTGACCCAGTTCGTGGCACGAGCCAAAGGCGGCTCACCCGTCTCGGTGGGCTTGTATTCGCTGATGGCAGGCAACTCAAGCGGCAGCTTCGACTCGTCCATGGCGTAAGGCATGCCGTCCTTGTAGTAAATCGGGAAGGGCTCGCCCCAATAACGCTGACGGCTGAAGATGGCATCGCGCAGGCGGTAGTTGGTCTTACCTGTGCCGACACCCAGTTTTTCTAGTTCTTCAATCATGCGCTCGATGGCTTTCTTCACGCTCAGGCCGTTGAGGAAGCCCGAGTTGACCAGCTCGCCGTCCTTGGCGTCGAAGCTCTCTTCCCATGTGGAAGGGTCGGTGGTCTCTGTACCGGGTTTCTTCACCACTTGGATGATGGGCAGGTTGAAATGACGGGCAAAGGCGAAGTCGCGGCTGTCGTGGGCAGGCACAGCCATGATGGCGCCCGTACCATAGCCCATCAGCACGTAGTCGGCAATCCAGATGGGCAGCTTGGCACCCGTGATGGGGTTGATGCCGTAGGCACCCGTGAAGGCGCCACTCACCTTACGGACCTCAGCCATACGCTCACGCTCGGAGCGGTTCTTGGTGCGGGTGATGTACTCCTCCACCTCGGCGCGTTGCTCTAGCGTGGTGATTTCCTTTACCAGCTCATGTTCGGGAGCCAGCACCATGAAAGTCGTGCCAAACAAAGTGTCCGCACGAGTGGTGAACACCTCTAAATCGATATCTTTACCGTCAACCTTGAAGATAACGGAAGCGCCCATGGATTTGCCAATCCAGTTGCGCTGCAAGTCCTTCACCGATTCGCTCCAATCCACGGTCTCGAGACCTTGAAGCAGACGGTCGGCGTAAGCCGTGATGCGGAGTTGCCACTGCTTCATCGACTTGCGTTCCACGGGGAAGCCGCCACGCACCGAGAGGCCGTCGGCCACCTCGTCGTTAGCAAGCACCGTACCCAAGCCCGGGCACCAGTTCACCATGGCCTCAGCTTGATAGGCCAAACGATAGTTCATCAGCACCTCTTGTTGTTGCTTCTCGCTCATCGCCTTCCATTCCTCGGCGGTAAAGCTCAGCGGCTTGCTCTCGGCCACATTGAGGCCTTCGGTACCTTTTTCCTCGAAGCGGGCAATCAGCTTACTGATGGGCTGTGCCTTCTGGCATCCGTTGCAGTAGAACGAGTTAAACAACTGGAGGAAGGTCCATTGTGTCCACTTGTAGTAGCTTGGCTCGCAGGTGCGCACCTCGCGGTCCCAGTCGTAGCAGAAACCGATCTTGTCCATCTGTTCGCGGTAGCGGTTGATGTTCTTCTCGGTCGTCACGGCAGGGTGAGTACCCGTTTGGATGGCGTATTGCTCTGCGGGCAGACCGTAGGCGTCGTAGCCCATCGGATGCAGCACGTTGAAGCCTTTCAGCCTTTTATATCTTGCATAAATATCCGAGGCAATGTAGCCCAGCGGGTGTCCCACATGCAGGCCTGCGCCCGAAGGATACGGGAACATATCCAAGACATAAAACTTGGGCTTACTGTGGTCAATATCAACCTTATAGATTTTGTTGTCGCGCCAGTACTGCTGCCACTTCTTTTCGATTTCGGTAAAATTGTAATCCATATAATAGTGATGTTATTTGCTGTTTCTGAAAGAAACTGCAAAAATAGGGAAAAAATGTGTACTTTTGCAAAAAATGAAAAACACCTATGGATGTTATTAGATACATGAATTGTTGCATTGTAGAGTTCGGCCGTAGGTTAGGATTAGAGCCTAAATGGGCTTGCCGTTACCTTTATCTGCATGGCGGTCTTGAATTATTGGATAAAAACTACCAAGCCGAGCACCTACTTCCTTTAGATGACACCATTGACGGACTGATTACCTACTGCAAACGCCACGGAGGAACTTGGGGGTGAACGAGAACGAATTTCAATTTGTAATGGATTGTGACGTTGAAGCTTTAGTATCCTATTTACAGGAGGACTACCATCTCTCATTGTCGGATGCTTTCGAAAAAGTCTATAGTTCAAAAGTCTTCGAGAAACTGGAAGACCGCCAAACGGGACTCTATCTGCAAAGCCCTGCTTATAGCTATGGGTTTTTGCAGGAAGAAATGTTAGCAGCATCCAATTAATTAAAAAATCCATACTGCACGAAAAAGGAGCAACCAATCAATAGCCGCTCCCCAAAAGACTTCACTCAAGGAAGTTTCCCAATTATTTCAATAATCAGGGAAGCCGTTCCCACAATGGCTGAATATATGGTCAATACATCCTACCAAGTGAGTTTGGCCTTTCTCGGTTGAGTTTCCTCTTTTGAAAACTCAACCTACATTTTGATAAAGAAAAAATAATAAATAATGTAAAAAGTTAAGTTATAAATAGTTGGATGCTAGAGCTTTTGCTAACTTTTTCTTTGACACTATCAAACTTTGACAGTTCTTGCTTTATCTCAACTGCATTATATACCTGATAACCAATTAGTAAGGTATCAGAAATGCCAATAAAAGCAGCCAAAATGCCGATGAATGTGTTACTATCCACAACACTATTGGGGGTGACTTTAACAAAGAACAATACTATTGTAACAGATGAAACAGCTAGTGCCAAAATAGACAGTATTGTCGTCTTATTGCATTTAGTACGTTCCATATCATCACTTTTGAACAGGGCAAACCAAACGCACTTCATTTTTATATGCACGATACTTGCTGCCACTAGGGATAGGACATATCACGTTAATTAAAGTATACGCTCTATTATTTCCATCAGCCGATGCTGTCCAATAATCTGTACTCCCCGTCTCAAACGACCCATACAAATACACGTCCCCATACCCGTTTGAGCTCGGTACCCAACGGTACATGTTGAGCGGTAAGAAAACCGCACCATGCTCTTCAAGGATATTCCATTCCGAATAGTCTAACCAATTTCTATTAAAAATTACATAGTAAGCTTCTTCAAATCTATTCACGGATTTTAGAGGATAGTATATAGCCTCCCAATTATCTGGAAGCACAATTACTCCTAAAACATCACCTATACGAGCAGTTGCATATCGGATTCCAGAAGTGGTGTAACGGAAGTTCAAAAGATAATCCCATTCACCTCTGGTCATAGTACGCCACATATTCTTTCTGTTACCGCCATTGCTAATTGCATTATACACTCCCCAATCACAATCTGCATAGTAACCTGTCATATCCTGATCTGATACAGGCGGGCCATACGAATCACTTTGTGCACGTATGTCATCATAAGATACTGATTCTTCAACTAATCCAAATCCTGAATTAACATTGTCATCATCGACAAAAGGCCTGCTTTCCCATGGTTGATAGTAGAGATTGCACGGCCAACCACTTGTACCCCAACCAAACGCATCAATCCATTCGTTTTTGGACTGCGTTGGATAAATTGCTCCAAAACCATTTTCGTCATCATAAAGAAAAAAGTTTGATCCTCCCAAAACATTACCAAAATGGAATATTGAATCTATTTGCGGTGAGTGACCAGAAACATAATGATCATAATCATTTCCACATAAATCCCATTGATTTTCCGCGAACCGCCAAGTGTTTGTTGAAGGTTTGTACTGCAAGTTCCCTTGCGAAAAGTACACTTGATCTCCATTACCATTAATGGTAAATAAACCGCTGATGGCTCCTTGGGGCTCCACTGAATCTGTTGGGTATTCACCTGGTTGGATATTGTTATTATTATTGTTATTATTGTTGTTGTCGTCGTTTTTCGAGCATCCAATCATCAAAAGCACGAAAGATGTAATAGTTAATAGTATCTTTTTCATGGCTGTGGTTTTTGAAAACGCATATACTTTTCTCATGTTTTCCATAAAGTACCTCTTTGTCCTTCAGTCCCAAAAACACAGGAGCATCCTTGTTGCCCCGTTTGATTGACACAAAAGAAGCGTGGAACTATATGCCACGTCTCGTGAATAAAGGCCCTATGTAAGCCCTGAAAGGAAACATGGATAATCAGTCCACGCTATGCGTGAAACTGATATGCCATCTTGCCTTTCATTGAAAATTTCTCAGGTTCTCATTCGCCAAGATAAAGCATAACGCTTCTATAAAACGGACTTGGCGTACCAAATCCGAGAGCAAAGATATGAAAAAAACTGGATACTTATGCTAACTATAGTATTTTTCAACTTTTCAAAAAAACTGTTGCGCTTAACGCAATTGGGGGTATTAAAAACTAAATAACTAAAAACCAATGATATACCCGACAACAAACGACCACAGTCGACTACAAACGTTTAATCAACGGATAATTCTTGACATGTGACATATCTTTGCTGCGTAATAACTAATTGTAGTATCGCTATGGAAACTCCAAAACCCACTAAAACCATCCCAAATGATGTGCAAACAGGAAACATCGAAAACATCAAGAATGTAATCTATGAGATTCGCGGGCAAAAGGTAATGCTTGACCGCGATCTTGCTAGTATCTACGGGGTAGAGACGAGAGCTCTCAACCAAGCAGTCAAACGTAATGCAGACCGATTCCCCGAGGATTTCATGTTCAAATTGTCTAAAGAGGAATGGATTGAAATTGAGCGAATTAGCAATATGTCGTCACAAATTGTGATGACATCGCCACAAAAACGTCCCAAGTCAGCACCTCCTTATGTATTCACCGAACATGGTGCTGTGATGCTTGCCTCCGTATTACACAGCCCCTGTGCTGTACAAATGAGTGTGATGGTGACAAGGGCATTTATCGCAATGCGAAAGGCCATAGCAACAATGCTGTCAGTCGACCTAAAAATGGAACAACTTTCCCATAAAGTCGACCAGTTAAACGCCTATATCGAGGAAATCCTGCACGATCAAAACGACATCAATGAGCAGCAGGAACAGACTAATCTGGAAATTGCCATACAAATAGAAGCACTCAATGAAGCCCTTGATAAATTAAGGGAAACAAAAGCGCAACCTCGCAAGCGAATTGGTTACAAACCTGAAGAAGAAAACCTCAATCAAACAAACTCATCTCTCCCGTAGGCTTAATTCTCGTCTTCCCCAAATGCTTATAAGCCAAATCGGTGCATTCGCGGCCACGTGGCGTGCGCATGATGAAGCCTTCCTGAATGAGGAACGGCTCGCAGACCTCTTCGATAGTGCCAGGGTCCTCGCCCACCGCCGTGGCGATGGTGTTGACACCCACAGGGCCTCCCTTGAACTTGTCAATGATAGTGGTGAGAATCCTGTTGTCCATGTCATCGAGGCCGTGCTCATCCACGTTGAGTGCCTTCAAGCCGATTTTTGCGATGTCTAAGGTGATGGTGCCGTCGCCTTGGATCTGGGCGAAGTCGCGCACACGGCGCAGCAACATGTTGGCGATACGCGGTGTGCCACGGCTACGACGCGCAATCTCGAAAGCCGCCGTGTCATCGATAGGCACACGAAGGATGCCAGCCGAGCGCTTCACAATCTTCGACAAGGTCTTGGCGTCATAATACTCCAAACGCTGCTTGATGCCGAAACGCTCACGCAGGGGTGCCGTCAGCATGCCGCTGCGAGTGGTGGCGCCGATCAAAGTGAAGGGATTCAGTGTGATTTGGATGCTACGGGCGCTGGGACCAGTCTCCAACATGATATCGATGCGGAAGTCCTCCATGGCGGAATAGAGATACTCCTCCACCACAGGACTCAAGCGGTGAATCTCGTCGATGAACAGCACGTCGTTAGGCTCAAGGCTAGTGAGCAGACCTGCGAGGTTGCCCGGTTTGTCAAGCACAGGACCCGAGGTCATCTTCATGCCGACACCCAACTCATGGGCAATGATGTACGACAAAGTGGTCTTGCCCAGACCTGGAGGGCCATACAGCAAGGTATGGTCGAGGGCTTCGCCACGCTGGGCGGCGGCCTTCACGAAAACGCGCAGGTTGTCAACCACGTTTTGCTGCCCCGCAAAACTTTCAAACATATCGGGGCGCAAGGCGTTTTCGAGGTCTCTCTCGGCCTTGGAGAGATGGGAAGCGTTGGCGTCGAGGTTGCTGTTCATAGGTTTGTTTTAGGTCGCAAAGATACAACTTTCGACGGAAATTTGCATATCATTAAAAAAATGTATCTTTGCAGCCTAAACCGATCGTTTATGAGACGTATCCTTTGTCTATTCGTTTTCATCACGCTGGCCACCTTCGCCATGGCGCAAAAACACGGCTCCGTGACGGTACATCAGGACAGCCGCATCGAAAGCCTCATCGCAAAGCAGCGGGCACTGTATAGGGCTGATAGCACATTCAACGGCTACCGCATCCACATATTCATGGAAATCGGCAACGAAGCCTTGCAACATGCCGAAGCAGTAAAAAGAAGATTTGAGAACGCCTTCCCCGACATCCCAATCTACTTGACGTATGCCGAGCCTTACTTCCGTCTCCGTGCCGGCAATTTCCGCAACCGTGTGGAAGCCGAGAAATGCCTGCGCCGCATCAAGCCGAAGTTCAAAGAGGCCTTTGTCACTTCTGACATGATTTACCGGCCGAAGGTTAAGTTAGGAGGCAGTAATTACAGCTTTGATGAAGAATAAAAACAAAAGAGGCGCTCGCAGCGCCTCTTTTTTGTTTAGCAGTAGTGTTCCTCGATATTTCGGACAACAATGCCCAACCGCAGGATGAAAGCCTCTTCGGTGGCAAAGCCGATGTGGGGCAACATGATGAGATTGGGTGCGCCGAACAACGGGTTCTCAGGCTTCAATGGCGGCTCGGTGCCATAGACGTCGGTAGCCGCTCCGGCAATCTTTCCCTGTTTCAACGCGTTGGCCAAAGCCATTTCGTTCACCACGGGTCCGCGGGCGGTATTCACCAAAATGGCGCTCGGCTTCATCAGTGCGAGGTCTTTCTCAGTGATGAAGTCGCGGGTCTCGGCGTTCAAGGCGATGTGTAAAGTGACGATGTCGGATTCCTTCAGTAAGGTCTCCTTATCCACAAATGACACACCCTCGACATGTTTTGGGGTGCGGTTCCATGCCAGCACCTTGCATCCGAAGGCGTTGGCCAACTTGGCCACACGCTGGCCGATGTTACCCATACCGATGATGCCAATGGTCTTGCCTCCGATCTCGCGACCAGGCATGATGCCCTTACGGTTGCATTGGCGGGTAATCGCATCGTTTTCAAGCACTTTACGATACACATCAATCATCATGGCGATAGCCAATTCGGCCACGGCCTCGGTGCTGTAGCCCGCCGCGTTTTTCACGACGATGCCACGACGCTGGCATTCCTCCATGTCGATATGGTCCAAACCCGTGAAGGCGATGGAGAGCATCTTCAAGTTGGGACAGGCATCGAGGAAATCCTTGCGCAGCGGTATGTTGCTCTCGACGATGACTTCGGCACCTTCGGCGCGACGTTTCAACTCATCGGGATTCTCATTGCGGTCAGGATAAATGACGACCTCATGGCCAGCCTTCTTCAAGCCTGCACATGCGGCCTCAATCTGCTGGACTTTCAAGCCCAACGGCTCCAAAAAGACGATTTTCATGGTTCCATCATTTTAGCCATAATGTCCATAGATTCACTTCGGATTTTGAAGGCATGTCATACCGAGCCTAAATGGCGAGCGTATCTATGCCTTCAAAATCCTCGGAATGACATGGACATTATTTTGCAGCGATCATTTCGATTTCGACCAAGGCCTTCTTGGGCAGTTCCTTCACGGCAAAAGCAGCACGAGCAGGATAGTCGCCCTTGAAATACTTGCCATAAACGGCGTTCATCTCGCCAAAATAGCTCATGTCGGCCAGATAACAAGTCGACTTCACCACGTTGTCGAAAGTGCAGCCCGCCTCGTTGAGGATGGCCTCAAGGTTCTTCAGGCTTTGTTCCGTCTGGGCGCTGACGCCTTCGGGCATCTCTCCCGTAGCAGGATTGATGGGCAGCTGACCTGAAATGAACACCATTCCGTTAGCTTCAATAGCTTGAGAATAAGGACCGATGGCTCCAGGAGCCTTTGTTGTAGCAATAACTTTTTTCATTGTATAAAGATTTAGAATAATTTCCACCTGCAAAAATAGGAAAAATATTACCTTTGCAAGCTGAAATCGTAAGATAAAAACGTAGTTAAAAACACTCGCCATGACGTTCAAAGAAGTTCTCCGTAAGCTAAACAACCGCTACGTGTATGCCACGCTGGCGTTCCTGGTTATCATCCTGTTCATCGACCAGTTCAACCTCTTTGAGCAAATCCGTCTTTCAAAAGCATTGAAAGACCAGAAGCAGCAGATTGAATACTACGACAAGGAACTCTCCGAGAGCAAGGAATACCTCGAAAACCTGAACAACGACACCGCCACGATGGAGAAAGTGGCTCGCGAACAGTACATGATGAAGCGCGACAACGAGGTCATCTATCTAATTGAGACCCAGAAATGAAGTCGTTCGAACGCATACGATTCCCTTTCACTTTATTGTTTCTACTCTTTGTGTTGTCATCAGGGCTTTTGCATGCCCAGACGCACACCCTAAGCGGGAAAGTCACCGACGAGAAAAACCGCCAGCCACTGGCTTTTGTCAATGTGGTCATCAACGAGGGCCTGCAAGGCTGCATCACCGATATTGATGGCAAATACGAAATCAGCGCCAGCGAAGCCATCACCAAAATCAGTTTCTCATCCATAGGCTACGAGCCAGTCACCCTTGTCATTGAGCCCAACCAAAATCGTTGTAATATCGCCCTAAGACCCACCACTTTTGAGCTGGGGGAAGTGACCGTGAAAGCGGGTGAAAACCCTGCCCACCGCATCATCGACAGCTTGCTGCGGCACCGCGACGCCAACAATCCCAATTCGTTGGATTCGTATCGCTACAACATCTATGACCAGATGGTGATCACCATCGACAGCAGCGACTTCGGGAAAGCCCTTGCTTACGAAATGGCTACTGATATGACCAACCTGCAAATGTTCGACAGCATCCTCAAGAAAAACAACCTCATGGTGATGGAGACCGCCTCGGAGGTGCTATTCATGGCGCCCGACCGCAAGCTGCAGAACGTGCTTGGAACCAAAATCGCAGGAATGAAAGAACCCACTTTCATATATTTGGTCAACAGCATGCAGAGCATCAGCTTCTACGAGGAGACCATCAACGTCACTGGCACTGATTATGTCAACCCCATCAGCAGGGGCAGCAAGAACCACTATTTCTTCACGCTCGAATCCGTCAACCCCATCGGACAGGGCGACTCGCTCTACGTCATCTCCTTCCATCCGTTTAAGGGCAGCAACTTCAACGGGCTGCGGGGCAGCATGACCGTCAACAGCGACGGCTGGGCCTTGCAAAGCGTGAAGGCCGAACCCGACAAGCAGGAAGGGCTCTTCACCGCCAGCATACAACAGCTGTATCAGAAAGTGGAAGGCCAATGGTTCCCAAAACAGCTGAACACCAATCTCAAATTCCCGAGCATGGTCGTCGACATCGACGGCATCGCCTTCCCCATGGTGGCCATCGGCAAGAGCTATCTGACCGACATCACCATCAACCCCGAAGTCAGCAAGAAACAGTTTTCCGATATCGAGATCTTGGTGGACCCTGAGGCCGCCTTCCGTGACGAGGACTTCTGGGCTGGGCGACGCATCGACACGCTCAGCGACAGGATACGTGCCACCTACGCTTTCGTTGACTCGCTCACCCGCGGCAACGACCTTATCGACAAGGCCTTGGTCTGGACTGAGAAACTGGTCAACCAATCCGCTGTTCCCCTGGGACCCATCGACCTCAACCTCGGCAACATGATCAACATCTCCGGACAACGCGGCTTGTTCTTCGGTCTGGGCGCCTCCACCAACGACCGTTTTTCGCGCTTCATCAGTTTCAGCAGCTATTTCGGCTATTGGACCCGACTAAAACGATTGGACTTCGGCGCAGGGGCCAATATGTACCTCAACAGGCAGCGACAGATGGAACTTGGAGTGTATTATGGTCGAAGATCGCATCCCATCGGCGAATTCGGTGGCCTACAGGAACGCTATTCCCTGCTTTCAGAGTCAGACTACAAATACTCCATTTACGAGAACATCCATGCCCGTGGAACGCGTTTAGACCTAAACTTTGCCACACGTTTTGCACGGCATTTCAAAGTCTTCGTCAACCTCAACACAAGCCATAGGAACTATAACGCCCAGTTCTTTCACCTCCCTTCCGACTCGTTGACCGAGGCACGCTTCACTCAAGCAGAGGTCAAGTTGCGTTTCGCTTACAAGGAAAAGTTCCTCAGCACCATAAATGGCCTTCAGTCGCTGGGCACCACCTACCCCGTCGTTTGGCTGTCCTACATGCATGCCTTCCCCTATCTTGGGAGCCATTATGAATACGACCGCTTCAAATTTGAGGTGTCAAAAAACTTCTATACGCCTTATATGGGAGTGTCGAAGATCATACTGCAAGCGGGCTATGCCACCGAAGGTTGTCCCGTAATGGAGACCTTCAACATCTTAGGCTCTTATGACCGTTTTGGCCTGTATTCTCCGGGTAGTTTCGGCACCATGCGCCTCGACGAGTTCTTCTGCGACCGTTTTGTTGCACTTTACCTAAGCCATAACTTCAGCGGTATGCTTTGGAAGACGGATTCGGAATGGTTCAAGCCCGAGTTGGTACTCATCACCAATCTGGGCTGGGGCGACATGCCTCGGGCACGTGCTTATCCCGACAAGAACTTCAAGACTATGGAGAAAGGTTATTATGAGAGCGGTTTCGTCGTGAAAGGGCTACTCAACCTGCCGCTTGTCAAAGTCGGGTTGGGCGCCTTCTATCGTTACGGACCCTATAGCTTCGATAACGTATGGAATAACTTCGCCTTCAAATGGAGCGCGACATTCACCATGTAAGCCTATGAAAAGACTCGCCATACTGCTCATCCTCGCCATCGGAGTTGCCGCGTGCAGGCAACAGCCCAAAAAGATTGTCCTTGAAGGTCTGGCCCAAGGCTCTTACTATGCCATCACCTACTTCGACGTGCAGAACCGTAACTTCCAACACGAGATCGACTCCATTTTCCATGCCGTCGACATGTCGGTCAACCTGTGGGTCGAAAACTCCATCATCTCGAAAGTGAATCGCAACGAAGAAGTAGCGCTGGACTCCATCTTCATCGACAATTTCAGGATCGCACAGGAGGCGGCCCGACTTTCCGACGGTTATTTCGACCCCACCATCTCACCCATCGTGGCCGCTTGGGGCTTCAGCTACAAAAACGGCGATACGCTCACGCCACAGCTCATCGACAGCCTACGTACCTTGGTCGATTATCGGAAAGTAAGAATTGAAAACGGACATATCATCAAGGACAATCCTGCCATAACCCTGGACTTCAACGCCATAGCGCAAGGCTACACCTCCGACCTGATTGCTTCGTTTTTGGAAAGCCAAGGCGTGGTAAACTATCTGGTCGACACAGGAGGCGAAATCATGACCAAAGGAGGCAAGCCTAATGGCCAATCATGGATTGTAGGCATAGAGAAGCCCGCTGAAAATGAGAACTCGGAGCAGGTGGTCCAGACCCGTATTGCCGTGCGCGACAAAGGTGTGGTCACCTCGGGCAGCACCCGAAAATACGTGGAGCGCGACGGAAAGCGATACTCACACTGCATCAACCCGAAAACGGGTTGTCCCGTAGAGCACCACGTGCTGAGTGTCACCGTGACGGCCGACAATGCCACCTGGGCCGACGCTTTAGCCTCCATCTGCATGGTGATGGGGTTGGAGCAGTCGTTGCCGCTCATCGAAAGCATGGATGGCGTGGAGGCCTATTATATCTTCATCAACGAAAAAGGAAAGCTAGAGACCTTCGCCACGGAAGGTTTCGTCACCCTATAACCGCAAAGCTATGGTCATTCTATTCAACAAGCCATACGGAGTATTGAGTCAATTCACACCCGAAGCGGGGCATCGCGCCCTCGACGAGTTCGGACTCCCTGCGGGGGTATATGCCGCCGGAAGGTTGGACCACGACAGCGAAGGCGCCTTACTACTCACCGACGATGGGAAGCTTATCAAGAAACTGTTGGATCCCAAGTTTGAGCACCCACGCACCTACCTGGCACAAGTTGACGGGCAAATCACCCCAGAGGCCATTCGACAGTTGCAGAAGGGCATGGTCATCAAAGGCTACCGTACCAAACCTTGCAAGGCCGAGATGGTGGAGGCGCCAGAGTGGCTATGGGAGAGGGTGCCGCCCATCCGCTATCGTGCCGCCATTCCCACCAGCTGGGTGCGTCTCACCCTCATCGAGGGCAAGAATCGCCAAGTGCGGCACATGACGGCGGCCGTAGGCTCCCCCACACTGCGGCTCATCAGGACGCAAATCGGGAACATCGCGCTGGACGGGTTGCAACCCGGAGAATGGAGGGTGGTTACTGAAAGGGTAATTTGATGATATACAAAAAAAGAAAGCCGCTCAAAGCAGCTTTCTTTTCGTACTCCCGCAGGGAATAGAAGAATGAGTATTATTGATTTTGGCGTGCTATTATCGTTTCATTATTAAATTGATATTCAAACTTTTATCCGATTATCATTTATCAATCGAAATCAATTTTAATCTCTTGTATTCAATTATCACGCCAAAATCACGCCAAAAACTTGCACGTCTGAAAGAATTGTTGTATCTTTGCAGAGCAATTCAATTTCAAACACTATGGCTACAATTTCATTATCACTTTCCGCAAAAGCGGACAAGACAACCGGGAAATCTGAAATCCTCATCCGCTTCGTTGTAGGCAGTAGAATCAACCAACGAGGCAAAAGCAACATCTTCATTGACGCACAATATTGGAACGCCAAGGAAGGGCGTATAGTCATCCCTCGCTTCCGTCTAATGAATGATGAGCAAAAGCAACTCGTTTCCGAACTGACCTCAGCCGAAACCCAACTTGCGAATCTATCAAAACACATTATGGAGTCTTTCCAATCCGCAGGAGCGGGCAAAACAGAACTTCCCAAAGATTGGCTGAAGACTACCATCAACGAGTTCATCAACCTTCCATCCACAGAAGAAGAAACAGAAGTTGAACAACATCTCTTCTTTGAAGCCTTTTCCACCTATATCAACGGCAAGAAGTTCGCTCCCAATCGCAAGAAAGGTTATGTCGTGCTCGAAAGAATTCTCCACCGCTACGAGCTGCACACAGGCAAGTCCATAACCTTTGAGGGGCTTACCGCTGACACACTCCGCGACTTCGAAAATTTCCTGAAAGAAGAACACACCTATTCAGATACCGTGATGAAAACCGAAATCATTGACGGCGAAAAGAAGGAATTCACCTATTTTGACATCTGCAAAGAAGAAGGTTTGATTAAACGCAAGATGGAGCCAAGAGGCGGAAACGCTATCAGCGATCTAATGCGCAGATTCAGGGCGTTTATTCGTTGGGCAAATGGTCTCGACAAAGAATATAAGCTGGTGGTACCCATCACCCAGAACAATCCATTCAACGCCTATGCCGTGCCAAAAGAGATTTATGGCACACCTTATTATATTACCATAGACGAGCGTAATCAAATATATAATGCCCAACTATATGAGCCTCTGGCAACCCAAAGGGATATTTTTGTATTTCAATGCTGCATCGGTTGCCGCGTGTCCGACCTGTGGGACATGACAAAGAAGAATATAGTCAATGGTGCTGTCGATTATATTGCCGACAAGACCAAGGACGAAAATCCCAGAACAATCCATGTCCCGCTCAACAAACAAGCCTCCGAAATCTTGGAGAAATACAAGGACTATCAAGGGGAAAGGCTCTTCCCTTTCACCACCCAGCAGCAATACAATGAGGACATCAAAAAAATCATGGAAGCCGTGGGCGTCACTCGTTTGGTGACGGTGCTCAATCCCACCACAAGAGAAGAAGAAAAACGCCCCATCTCCGAAGTGGCCAGCAGCCACATGGGAAGGCGCACCTTCATCGGCAACTTATACAAGAAAGTCAAAGACCCGAATCTAATCGGCTCGTTGTCGGGTCACGTTGAAGGCAGCAGGGCATTCGTCCGCTATCGCGACATCGACGAGGACATGAAGAAAGAACTGGTTTCATTATTAGACTAAGAAAGGAGGAAATTATGGAATACACCAAGAGCAAGATAAGAGATTTGAAAAAAAATATTGGATACTTAATGGCCAAAATCATAGAATGGATGCCAAAGGTTGGGGAGGATATGTTCGCAGCTGGAATTGTAACCGAAAAACTAGAATACTTGTGTTCTGATTTGGCTGACATTAAGCCCTATATTATAGATAAAGACCTCTACACCTTAGCCACTGAAATCAACACCCTTGTAGCACCCATAATGGACATGAATTGCGACAGCGTACAACATGCCTTAACAGACAATTTGGTATATAGTGCCCAAGACATTGTTAAAGACTTACAAGATTGGATTGTTGAATACAAAGATGAGCATCAAAAACAGCTGTACACGACCTCCAAAACCCCGTCGGCTAAAGATTTTCTTGCTGCTTTTAGTTCATTGTCAAGAAATTGTTTGATGTACATTAAAAGCAAATATGATTTAGGTTATAAGGAAAACGAAAACGAAACTACGGTTCTTTCGTCGTATATGCGACATCAGATTGATGTGGTTTTGCCCGAGCGAATAGCATCCGAATATAAAGAGGGTTTAGTAACTTTGCCAAACCTGAATAGAGCAATTGAGGAGATTGAAACCAACATTGACAATTGTAATAAGCAACCCGAGTTGGAACGGTATGTTGTGAAGGTATTAGAGCCGTTCAGGGCAGTATCAGATAAAATGAGCATGTTTCAGAATGAGAATTTTGAAAAACAAAGAGCGAAAATCGAGGAAGAGATGGCGAAGTCAGGAACGCCCGAAAACTGCCTAAATGACTTACTTTTTATTATGACTAAATATGCCAATAAACTATATGCTGCATTGATTCAACGAGGCTTTGATTTGCGCAGATTTCAAGACGAGGTTGAAATATACCTTAAAAAGGAGTGGACATGGTTTGACATTGCTCCGTATGTTGGTGGCAGGAAAAGAGCACAACACTTCATGAAACAGCAAAAGCCGCCTATGTTAAAACACAAAAGCAAAGAAATCAAGAGGGAGAAACCTGCAAGATTTACCACCAACATTACCGAGGGAAAAGCAAGGAAGATTTATTCTGAGCTTAGGAAACAAGAATATATTCATGCCAGTACAGAAGTCAGTGATTGGCTTTGGATTTGTGGTTTATGTGATAAGCCAACTACAAAGTTAGATGGCGAGAACAATAGTGAGATAAAGATTGATTGGATACAAGGACAAAATGAATTAGCATACTTCATCAAACAAATGTTCCGTCCAACCAACGGGAATGATGTTTGGGTGATTGCAAGCAGGGTGTTTACAATAAAAGGAGTAGAGCAATCGGCGCGCAATTTGTCAGTAGCTTGTTCCAAAGAAAATGTCAGCCACGAAAAAAAAGATAATATTGATAACATATTGGAATATAGATAATTGACAGGTAACAATGGGTAACAACAGGTAACGGCATGTTGGTTGTCGTTACCTATGTTTATTTTTAAACACCAGACCTTTGCAATCGATTTCGGGAGCTAATCAAAACCCCGATTCAAAAGATTCATGATTAACATCAACGAACTCGTGCAAAGCGCACCCGCAATCAACATCACCATCACGGCAGCGGACTTAAAGGACTTTGCCTCCCAGTTGATTGCCGAAACAAAAGCCGAGCTGGAGCAGAGTATCAGCGAAAGCAAAGCCGAAGCCTACCTGACTGGAGAGAAAGTCATGGAGATGCTAGGGATTTCCAAGGCTACGCTTTATCGTTGGAAACAGAGAGGCTACCTTACCCCAATAAGGTTAGGCGGTAACGACCGCTACAGATTGAGTGACATCAACTACATCTTGCAGAAAGGAGGCCCGAAATGAGTAATTCAAAATTCATCGGCATCACCACGGCTAATATAGCCTCTGGCCACAAAGACCTCTTCAGGCAAGCACTCGAGCAATGCCCATGCCTCCAAGCTTTACGGAAAGCCTATCCAGACCTCGTTATCACGAATAACGAAAGTACGGATAACGGCTTAAAGGATTGGTTGGACAATCAAGAGGTTATGTTTGCGCTTCACGTTAGTTTGCGCACCCTTCAAAGCCTCCGCTCCAACGGCACCTTGCCTTATTCGCGAATACGCAACAAAATCTATTATCGACGACGAGATATAGAGCGAATACTCAATGAAAACTACTCTCAGAAAGGAGGTCACCAATGAAAAAAGCGACCACTAACGTAGCCGCCCTAGACACGGCAAAGATACAAAAAAATTCGCTTTTCATAGGCATTCAACCGCCTAAAAAACAGTGCAGCGCAATAGTACTTTCTACTATTGTAAGCAAATCCATTCACAAGGAACTCTCATTGCCGATTTGGGGCTTGCCACAAGACAAACAAGAACTTGTCAAAGAGGTTGCCGAGTGCAAGAATGCTCCTCTTGACTATTGTGTCGCTGCTTTGTTAGGTACTGTTGCAAGCATTATCAGAAAAGGGCTGCAACTCACATACAACGAGTATAAGAATTACCCGTGTTTTTGGCTCACTCTTGTGGGAAACAGCAGCCGTGGCAAAAGCCCTGTTCTATCGTGGTTCTGGGAACCCTTGGAAGAATGGAGCAAGGCTGTCAATTCGGATTATGACAAAGCTGTATCAGGTTGGCAGTTGCAAGCACAACAAGGGAAACGCCCACCAGTAAAGGACTTCCTCGTGAAAGACTTGACTTCAGAAGCCCGCAATCTTACCTTGAAAAGGAATGATGAAAAAGGTGCTGCGGTCTTGGTGCAAGAGTTGGGGTCATTCTTTGGCTGTTTTGCGCGATACAATAGCACTGCTACGAAGGACATTTCAGACCTCAATGAGATTTTCGATAGTTCACCAATCAAGATTGACCGTGCTGACTTGGAGAAACGCTTAACAGTCAACGAGCCGTTTCTCAACATCATTGGTGGCGTACAAGACGACCGTTTGGATAAGTATTACGGCAATGAGTTGATGATGTATTCTGGTTTTATTCAGCGGTGTATGTTCGTGTTCCCTGATAACTCTCCGCGAAGCAGAAACAAGAAGAAAATCAGTGATGAAGTAAGGAGCGGCTGGCGCAACTATGTTTCCTACCTGTTTTCCACTTTTGCCAAAGAAAACGTGAAGACGTGGAGCATGACATTGTCAGACGAAGCGGCAGCACTATTTGAAGAGTATTCGGATAAGCTTGCGGACAAGGAGGATGCAGCAGAAAACAATTATCTCGTTTCTCTATACTCAAAGCAACGCTATTTTGTGCTTCGTTGGGCAATGATTGTTGCTTTTCTGAACCTACGAGACAATTATGTTATCTCTGGTCAGGATATGCAATATTCCATTGAGTGCATGGACTATTTCGAGCATTGCGCCCTAAAAGTGTACGACCTTATCCGCCATCCCGAAAAAAAGCCCGTGCTGTCAAACACCGACCTTATAAGGCTTGTGAACGAGCGTTTCAAATTAAAGGCTGGTTGCCAAAACCAGCTTGCAAAATGCTTTGAGAATATGAGCCAATCCTTAATCAGTATGGCATTGAGCGGGAAACGCTAAAACCAAAGTATATGTAATATGTAATAACCCTTCAAATAATCTGATTTCCAACAATTTATCTTATTTCAGATTATTACACCGAAAAACAAAAGGATTTGTGATAGCTGGTAATAAGGATAACAGACTGATAGTCACTTGTTTGTTGTGGTTATTACATATTACAATACGGCACAAATTCAAGCATTATGGACACAATATTTGACCGACACATTTCACTCTACCGCAACCAAAATGACGTTTACGGTGCCGTAATAACACTACGCCGATTCCTTTTTTCCGAGAAGCACAAAAGGGAAATAAAGTATCTGCGGAGCGTGGAGGACACGAAAGAACGCAAAAAGTTGAAATCGCTCTTGCCGATGGCGACTATAAGCGGCTTGTTTTCCTACCGTGACCAACAACACCTTATCAAGCATTCGGGGCTTATCTGCATCGACATCGATGCAAAAGACAATCCCGTTATGGATGCTGAACAGACCAAGCAGCAGCTTGCAGAGTTTGAAGAAATAGCATATATCGGATTATCTGTTGGTGGCAAAGGATTGTTCTGCATTATTCCCATCGCACATCCCGAAAAGCACAAAGAACATTTCCTATCCCTTCAAAGTGATTTCAAAGATATGGGAATTGTCATTGACAATAATTGCAAGGACATTACCCGCCCTCGTACTATTAGCTTTGACCCGTGTCCTCACATTAACGAGAACGCAAGGGAATACATATACACGAAGCAGAATCCTCAACCTCCAATCAAGCATTATCCTTATGATGACTGCGAAGAAACGGTCAGAAAAGTCTATGACCTATGCCGTCAGATTCAGGAATACGGATTGGATATAACAGAAGGTTATCAAAACTGGCTCAAAGTCGGTTCTTCGCTTGCAAGTTTGGGCGAGGATGGAAGAGAGGCATTCCATATAGTAAGCAGGGTGTGGCCAGAATATGACTCTGTCGACGCGGACAAGAAATTTGATAACCTCCTGCAAACCATTAGAAATTATTCCATCGGCTCTTTCTTTTATATTTGCAAGAATTACGGCCTCGTATGCACATTATGATTGCTGCGGCTCCATGATTTCTCTCTCATCCCATACGTCCTCCTCCGTATGGGATTTTTGTAAACTTTATTCTTCAATCTTTATTTTTCCTATCTTTGCACCCATCAACCTCAAAAGTGCAAATAAATAGAGATACAACTGATTAAATAACATATTGATATAAAGCGTTTTTTGCTTTTCTATGTAGAGACTGAAATCGCCAAATTTTAGATCTTAACACTACAAGAAAGCGGAACGCTCACGGTTCATCCGTGGGCTTTCTTGTTTGTGTTAAGGGTTTTGGCGAACCTCAGTCTCAGACAGAAGTTCACGGATTTTTTTGTGATGTAACGGAAAGGCGAAACGCCAAAACCGAGATACATCATGAGCCATTTCGAGAACGTTATCAACCGCTACCGCAACCAATCGCACTCCGAAGCTGACAAAGGCAAACGATTTGAACGCCTTATGCAGGCTATGCTTCGCACCATTCCGCCCTATTGCAACGAGTTGCAACAGGTGTGGTTGTGGAGTGAGTTTCCCTTCCGCCAAAGCATTTCGCTGCACGACACGGGCATCGACCTCGTTGCGCAAACCAATGATAACCATTATTGGGCAATCCAATGCAAATGTTATCGCGCCCATGCCAAGATTGACAAAGAAGCAGTGGATACATTCCTTGCCACCTCTTCACGCTCATTTAAAGACGATGATGGCAACCTCCATTACTTCAGTTTCCGATTGTGGATAGATACCACTGATGGCGGCTTCACTTCACATGCTGCCGAAAGTTTCAGTGGTCAGGCTATTCCAGCAAGTGTGCTTCACCTTGCCGAATTGGCGGAAATGCCTGTCGATTGGGAGGAACTTGACAAGGGCATCAGCGGCACAAAAGCCATTACCAAGCACAAACATCTGCTCGACCATCAAAAAGACGCGCTCGATGAGGCTTTGCGGTATTATCAGGAACACGACCGTGGAAAACTCATTATGGCTTGTGGCACTGGAAAGACGTTCACCTCACTTCGTATCGCCGAGGCATTGACCAACAATGGCAAAGTGTTGTTCCTCGTCCCCAGTATCGCCCTGCTTGGACAAACGCTTCGGGAATGGAGCTTCGATGCACAACAGCCCATTCGCCCAATGTGTATCTGCTCCGATAGCGAAGTAAGCAGTACCCATACCAAGGATGACGACACAAATATCACCACCATAGAGGAACTTGCATTCCCAGCCTCAACCAGCGTGGAACAAATCAAGCAACAGCTTTATGCCTTGCAGCATGATAAACGCAAAGGAATGTTGGTGGTATTCTCCACTTACCAGAGCATTGAGCGTATCGCTACCGCTCAAAAAGCCATCGGTGAAGAACTGACTTTCGACCTCATAATTTGCGATGAGGCTCACCGCACCACAGGGATAACATTGAAAGGCAACGACGAAAGTGCTTTTGTCCGAGTACACGACAACAATTTCATCCATGCCCGCAAACGCATGTATATGACCGCCACGCCGCGACTCTATAAAGAGGCTGACCAGAAACGGGCTCGTGAAAACGAAGCCTACCTTTGCTCGATGGATGATGCCGAACTTTATGGTGAAGAATTCTATCGCTTAGGTTTCGGTAAGGCAGTGGACAAGAACCTTCTCAGCGATTACAAGGTACTTATCCTTAACGTGGAGCCTGGCGATGTGACCACCGAAGTGCAAACCGCACTTTCTGGTCTCGACAACGACACCCGTAAGGAAGTTGACACCGACGATATGGCAAAACTCATTGGCTGTATCAACGCACTCAGCAAGCGCAGTCGTTACGACAACCAACTATTGCGTGAGATTGACCCGCAACCCATGCATCGCGCCGTTGCTTTCTGCCAAAATATCAAAGTCTCCAAGGCCATCACAAATGCCTTTAATGCCTGTGCTGAATCTTATTATGCCAGTCTCAATGACAAAGAACGTGAGGGATTAGTTCGTGTGGAAGCCCGTCATGTGGACGGCAGTATGGGTGCTGCTCGTCGTGAAGAGCATTTGGGTTGGCTGAAACGCACACGAACCGACGGTTTTAATTGCCACCTGTTGAGCAATGTCCGTTGCTTGAGTGAAGGTGTTGACGTTCCCTCGTTGGATGCCGTCATCTTTCTTGCCGCCAAAAACTCGCAGGTAGACGTGGTGCAGAGCGTGGGGCGTGTCATGCGGCGTGCCGAAGGCAAGAAATATGGCTACATCATCATCCCCATCGTGGTGCCAAGCGATGTTGACCCCGAAAAGGCATTGGACGACAACAAGACCTACGCTGTGGTGTGGGACATCCTCAATGCCCTTCGTGCCCATGACGACCGTTTCAATGCTATGGTCAACAAAATTGAACTCAACAAGAAACGTCCTGATTCGGTACAGCTTATCCGACCAGGAAGCCAACTGATAAGCTACGGCAGTGGCAACGAAGAGGAAAGTTGGAATAACAGTTGGATGGCAGCCGAATCGCAAGCCGAATATCAAACCCAATTGGAACTTCGTTTTGAGCAACTGCAAAATGTCATTTTCGCCCGTATGGTGCAAAAGGTAGGCAGCAAACGCTATTGGGAACAGTGGGCAAGCGATGTCGCCAAGATTGCCGAGAAACACATTGCCCAAATCAATCGCTTGATTGCCGAAGACCCCAAGGCACGGCGTGAGTTTGACCGTTTCTTGAAAGGTCTACACAAAGACATCAATCCCTCAGTCAGCGAACCGCAGGCGGTGGAGATGCTGGCGCAACATATCATCACCCAGCCTGTCTTTGAAGCGCTGTTTGACAGCTATGCATTCACCGCCAACAATCCTGTCAGTAAGGCGATGAGCAAGATTGTGGCCTTGTTGAACGATAAGATTGACGAAGCCGACCGAAAAAGCTTGGAAAAGTTCTACGACAGTGTCCGTCAACGTGCCGAGAAACTGGATAATGCCGAAGCCAAACAAAAGGTTGTGGTGGAACTATACGATAAGTTCTTCACCACTGCCTTCCCGAAAGTGAAAGAGCAATTAGGCATCGTCTATACCCCTGTTGAAGTGGTGGATTTCATCATCCACAGTGTGGAGCATGTACTCAAAGAACATTTTGGTCGCTCGTTGAATGACCGTAATGTGAAAATCATAGACCCGTTCACTGGCACAGGTACTTTTATCACTCGCTTGTTGCAGAGTGGAATCATCAAGGATATTGAGTATAAATACAAGAACGAGATTTTTGCCAACGAAATCGTGTTACTGGCCTACTATATCGCCAGTGTCAACATTGAGAATGTCTATCACGACTTGCTGCATCAAACTGAAAGTTACACGGCTTTCCCGGGCATTTGCCTTACCGATACTTTCCAGTTGGGCGAACAGATGTACGCTAAGAAGCAAGGACTTGACCGTCAGAAAGAATTGGAAGGCTTTGAGACTCCTTTTTTGGAAAATAACAAGCGTGTGCAACGACAACTTGATAGCCCAATTATGGTAATATTAGGAAACCCTCCGTATTCCAAAGGTCAAAAAGATGCAAATGATAATGCACAGAACGAAAAGTATGAATTGTTAGACAAACGAATCATAGACACTTATCGGAAGAAAAGTAGTAATAACTCAGCATTAGGCGTTGCAGCATTACGTGATAGTTATATTAAGGCATTTAGGTGGTCATCTGATAGAATACTTCAAGAAGATACAGGTGGAATAATTGCATTTGTTAGTAATGGGTCGTGGATTGAGGGCCTTTCTTATGATGGAATGAGAAAAACAATTTCTGAGGAATTCGAATCCGTATATGTCTTTGATTTACGAGGAAATCAGCGTTCATCTGGTGAATTGTCAAAAAAGGAAGGAGGCAAAATATTTGGTTCTGGTTCTAGGAATAAAATAACTATTACAATACTGGTTCATAATCCTCATACGACTTTTGATGGTCACATTCATTATTATGATATAGGTGATTACCTCTCTAGAGAAGAAAAACTATTTATATTGAAAAAATACAAATCTGTATCAAAAATTGAATGGAAGAAAATACACCCAAATACCTCAGGAGATTGGTTTGAAAGTGGGTCGTCATCATTTTCAGGATACACTCAATTACAGCCTGATAAGAAATTTGATAAACTATCAAAATCTTTCTTTAATCTCAATTTTCTGGGTGTTTTTACAGCAAGAGACGCTTGGGCATTTAACTATTCGAAAAAGAGTTTGAAGCAGAACGTAAAAAGAATGATGGAATTTTATAATGAAAACGTTGTGTCTTTGAACGATGAACAATTAAACGATCTTGAAAATAATATATGTACTGACCCAAGTAAAATTAGCTGGACTGCTATTTTGAAAAATAGAGCAAAAAAAAGGTTTTTATTCTCTGTAGAAGAAATAAACAAACATATTAGATACGCAACTTATCGGCCTTTTGTTAAATCACAAATGTTTTTGGACAAATACTTTAACGAAGTAGTAGGTCTAACACCATCAGTTTTTCCCCAAGAGAACATGGAAAACAAAGTGATTTTTGTTTCCGGTGTTGGATCAAGTAAAGATTTCAATTGTCTGATTGTTTGTACGCCAACATCTTTAGACTATCAAGAAAAGGGACAAGGATTCCCCCTCTATTGGTACGAAGAGCGCAAAGGCGCACAAGTCTCACTGTTTGACGATGGCGGCGAAAAGTATATCCGCCACGATGCCGTCACCGATTTCATCCTCAAAAGGGCAAGAGAGCAGTATGGCGGCAAAGTGCAAAAAGAAGACATCTTCTATTATGTCTATGGCTTCCTGCATAGTCCCACCTACCGCGAGACCTTTGCCAACGACCTGAAGAAGATGCTGCCACGTTTGCCATTGGTGGATAAAGCAGAAGACTTCTGGGCATTCAGCCGTGCAGGGCGTGAGTTGGCAGACTTGCATCTCAACTACGAGCAAGTAGAGGCATCGAAAGAAGTGGTGATAGACATGCATAACATGTTGCCAGGAATGGAAGCCGAAAGTCAGGAACAACTGTACCGCGTCACCCAAATGAAATTTGGGAAACTTGGCAAAGACAAGGACAAGAGTGTCATTGAATACAATCCCTTCATCACCCTGCGAAACATTCCTTTGCGCGCCTACGACTACGTGGTCAATGGCAAGAGCGCCATTGAATGGATCATGGAACGCTACTGTGACAAAGTAGATGCCAAAAGCGACATCCGCAACGATGCCAACCAGTGGGGTATCGAGCACGGCAACCCTCGCTATCCGCTCGACTTGCTACAAAGCATTATCACCCTCAGCATCAAAACGCTGGACATTGTGGACAATTTACCAAAAATAACATTTGAATAAAACAACACTTATGAACATACCTTCTTTATTTCACGGAACACTTGGCACTATCACACTGGTTGTGATACTATTTATCGTGTGTCTGTTTGTATATGCACTAATTCGGGTTTGGGCAAAGACAAGAAGAATCACCAAAGATTGCGACTCCTTGACATTTCCTGCTTCACAAGCAGACTTATCCAAGACAAAGATAGGTAGGATGCTGCTTGAAAATGACTTGGGTCAAACTTCTGATTACATTGAAGATGCTTTTAGCACCCAAGGAGTTGCTGCTGGGTATAAGCTGAATTTGCGCCTGATGCAAGCTGTACCGAGCATCCTTACCAGCCTTGGTATCTTGGGAACTTTTATTGGTCTCTCTGTTTCTGTTTTGATGTTCAACACGGCATCCTCGGAAAGTATCCGTACCAGTATCGAAACACTGTTGGCAGGCATGGGAACAGCATTCTTTACTTCTGTTTTTGGTATGATTTTCTCGGTTGTTTTCCTGCTGATTGAAAGGATGCTTAATAACAAGATTTGCAATTCCGTTGATTCGCTTTGTGCCCGTATTAACAGGCAATATCATCGTCCGTCAGGAGCCTTGCTGGATGCGGGATTGGAGAAGATTTCCAATAAGATAGACGGTCTCCAACTCACTTTTGGTAACGACCTTGATAAGATTTTTGATGAGAAGGTAACACCTATTATGTCGGAGATTTCACATAAACTGGAAAACCCTGCTCAAACTGTTGCTGATGGCTTGCTTAGTGAGTTTAAGAAACTGAGCGATAGCTTTGCCGACCGCCTAACGGAAAAGGTCAACGGCAAAATGAATGAACTATTGGAACAGTTCATTTTAGCCACCGATGAAATGAAAGGCGTTCCTGCTGCCATCAATACGGCGACGGAGAATCTAATCAAGTCTGGTGAATTGTCCATCGACGCTCAGAAGGAATTCACAAAAGAAGCCCAAACCTACTTCGAGAAGTACACTGAAGGGTTGACTAGTGCCGTCAATTCTGCAACGGAAAATCTTATTAAGTCGGGAGAGATGACCATCAATGCCCAAAAAGAATTCACTAAAGAGACCCAGAGCCGATTCGAAAAGTACACTGAAGATTTGACCAATGCAGTCAAAGGACAGCTTTCTGAAATCCAGCAACAGATAGAAAATGCTTCTGGTGCCATGAATGGGATTCCTGATGAAATCTCGAAATCGGTTGAGGCACAGAAGACCGTCTCCGAAGAGTTCTCTCAACAGATCGCCAAACTTGGTAGCATTGAGGAAATCTATTCCGCTGCTATTGAAAAGATTACCGCTGCCAATCGGGATTTGGCTGATGCTAAGTCCAACATTGGCACTCTCACAGCCAAGATTTCTGATGTGGCTGAATCCATAGAAAACGCATCCAATGGAATGGTGGATAGCACTGAAAAAATGCTTGCCGACTTTGAGAGAATAAATAACCTCAATCAAGTCGTTGCGACCCAAGTTAAAGGGTATTCCGACCGTATCAGTGGCATAGAGGACGGTTTGAAAGGTGTCTTTGCCGAGATAGAGAAAGGACTCAACAGGTATGCTACAACCTCCTCGAAGAATATGCAGGGCTTGCTTGACACGTTCACTACAGCCGTTACCAAAGCATCCCAAGAAATATCCAACTCCACATCGCCGTTACACGAAGTGGTCAGTGGTATCTATAATGCTCTTGCGAAAACAGAGCGCAGCGTCAAAGCTTTGCTTGACCGTGTAGAGAAGTTGCCACAACAGAAAGCAAATCAATAAAAGATGAAACGCTCCAAAGACATAGAAAGTCCCGAAAACCCCTTCTCGCTCTCGATTGGTGACTTGATGGCGGGGGTGCTTTTCATCTTCGTGCTCTTGTTGGCATCCACAATGTTGGATATTCAGCAGAAAGCTGAAGCGGATGCGGAAATAGCAAATCAGTATAACGACATCAAGGCAGAGTTGTTCTTGGATATTGCAAAGGAGTTCCGTGACGACTTGGCCAGTTGGAATGCCGTGGTGGATTCAACTGATTTGGCTGTCCGTTTCCTGACAAATGAATCCCTTGATGCTAAAGTGTCTTATTTTTCCAAAGGAAGCTCAATACCAAATGATAGTTACAAGGCTATCTTGAGCGATTTCTTCCCCAGATTCATGACCATCATCTCTGACCCTCGCTATCGTGATGCTATCGAAGAAATCCGTATTGAAGGCCATACCGATTCTGACGGAGGATATATGTACAACATCAATCTTTCCCAAAGTCGCGCCAGAGAAGTATTGAACTATTGCTTGAAAGTCTCTGAGACGATGGAAAACAGTGATGACATAATGAACTGGGCATTGTATAAGATTACCGCCAATGGTCTTTCGTATAGCCATCCTATACTTAATGCTGATGGTTCTGAAAACAAAGACCTGTCTCGTCGTGTCGAGTTCAAAATCAGAACCAACGCAGAACAACAACTTGAAGAAATTGCCAAAATCCGCTTGAAATAATGGACCGCTCTGACCTTAAAAAACTGTTAGGCTTTGGATATAACGAAGACAGGGTATTTGGTTTCGTTAACGCTGGATTCAACGAAGAGAAGTTCAATGAAAACTTGGACATTCTAAAAGGAATTGGCGACAGGATGTTGGAGGTTAGGGATGCTCTTAGTGACGATGAAATCAAGAAACTAATCAACCATCTGCATAAGCTATGGAAAGAAGGTGAAGAGCCTGAATCCATTGACCTGACTTTGCTTGAAGCCCGCAGCCTTGGCTACGGGCTAACAGAAAAAACCGAGATAGATTTCGTGTATTTCTTGATTAAGACAGAGGAGAAAGATGGTAATTGGACTCCTTCTTGTTTGAAAGGATTCCTTCACAGTTTGCTTCGCCATTGGTATGAGTTTTCGCCAGATGTTCGTGAGGCAATAAAACAACTCGTTCTTAGGCATTCCGACAAAGACGCAAAAGAAATTGCCGTCATTGCTCCGTTTATCGATAACGATGGCCCCGCAAAACTGGGCGCTTACCTTCGTAAGACAAAACAATCTTGGCAATGGGCACCCCCAATAGTCCTAATGCCAACTACGCGTATTAACTATCCTTATTTCAGCGATACTATTCAAACCTACTTTAACGATGTCCCGCAAGGGGAATACGACGAATTGATTTCCGCCCTAAATCTCCACAATCAGATGAGAACGGACAAGTTATTATTGCCTAAACTCATTCTGGAAGCTGAGGATTTCGACAAAAACTTGCTTGATGTCGCTATGAAGAGAATAGGAGACCCTTTCGATGAGACCAAGTGGGCTCCTTTTGATGATGCAAGCGAAGAACAAAAGAAAAACCTGCAACAGGCGAGAAAGATTCTTCTTAATTGGGTGATGCAAGAGGTCATCCGCCTATTCTTTGAAGTTTTGTGTCAGGATAAAGACCGAAAGAATTTTTGGTCGAAGCAAGCCCACAAATTGTCCAATTTCAGGGTGTATGGTTCTATCTTTTCAAGACAACAGGTTCTCAAGTACCTTCCTGCACAAACAGTCAATAGGCATTTCAGAACAGTCGATTCCAATGTTGACAACTGCGCCTTGGCAATGTTTATGGGTGATTATGTCGTGGTTGAATTCACTCAAACTGGTGCTTTATACGCATACAAGGTTGGGAGCAGTTATTATCGGGAGGCGTTCCAGTCTATCGGTAGTCTTAGCAAGATTGACGACCTAAAGGTAACCAGAATGCCGATGCTATACGATCTTGACTATATGCGTTTCGCACCAGAAGGAAGGATGACTCATCAAGGATTATATTGGCAGTGGCGAATGGAGAAATGGATTGATAGGCAAATTAAAATAAAAAATGAGTAAAGTGGCATACACCCATAACAAACAAGAACTAATCCTATTTTAATACAACCATGAACGAAAGCACAAACATACAGCATTTGAATGAAGCCGAGCAATCCGATAGGGCAGCTATTGTTGAGGACGTTAAAAAGCTGATGGAAGCAAGAGAAAGCGGTCAGACCAACGCCCAATTGAAATGTGAAGTAATGAGATTGCACAAGATTATTGTTGATGGTAATTTGCAAGATATTGTTATTGAGGAATGTGGGAAGGAAAGCTTAAGGAAACTATTTACGATGGCTCGAAGCTTAAGAAGATTGGCAAAGAAAAAATGGGATAAGCAATGGCTTTCGGAAAAGAATGATACACCAGAAAATAGACTTGATAATGCCCTTCGAGATAAATGGTTACAATGGTTTAAGGGAATGTATGGTCCAAATGGTACAACCAATATGGACAGACGATTATATAATGCAATTCGAAAGTCGGCATTCTATTTGAATTTTGTGGAGCTTCAGAACGAATGTGGTACTGATGCTCGGTTTTTCCAAACAGGACTTGAACGTTGTCAAAAGATTGCAACAAACTTGAAAATCTATAAAATCTCAAATACCTCAAATAAAAAACCTAAACCCAAAAAGAAGAGGAATAATACACAAACCGAGAATACCATTACGGGATCTCCTCATATTACTCGAAAAGATTGGGGCAGTGCGTATAGACCTGCAAGAGGATAATTGAAATGAACAGAATTAAATAATCATCAAAACTCATAATCATGAACGCACAAGGAAGAAAAGAGATTGCGAAGTACATCGCATCACTTGAAGAAATCAAAGACAAACTCGATTCCATGATGGATGAAGAGCAAGACAAGTTCGATAACATGCCAGAAGGTTTGCAGGAAAGCGAACGTGGTGAAGCAATGCAAGAAGCCATCGAGCAACTGGGAACCGCTTGCGACAATCTGGATGAAGCAATCAGCGCGCTACAGGAAATCTAATCTATGGTTTAACAAAAAAACACTGTACATCATGGGAATCGTAGCAATAGCTATTTTGCTTGCCTTGCTTGCCGATGGAGGCAAGTACTTTTTTGGTGATGGCAAAGGCGGACTCTTCAAATAAGAAGACTTCTTCAAGCATCACCATCCCAACCCTTTCAAGGTGTTCCGCCCCCAGCGAAGCGTTTGTCTTGTGGCCGTCAGTGCTACGGGCTACCATTCCGCTACGACCACGGTTCGTACCTCTCTGTGGTCTCCGCTCCATTAACGCCTCTCCGCGCTGCCGTCCCCTGCGCCTGCTCGCATCGCTTTGGTGGCTCCACATCGTGTTCATCCCAACCAGCCGCACAAACCTAAGCTGCTGGCATTCGCCGCTTCGGTCGCTACACGGGCGTTTTCACCTTCGCTAACGAAGCTCCCTCAGCTTCATCGTGAGTGTCCCTCCCTTCGCGCCCTGACAACTACCTTCCGCTCCGACGGGCAGGCAATGGCTCCGTACCTCCGCCGTTGTCTGCTCGCTCCGCTACAGTCCGTCGTCAGGGCGCCCAACCGCACCAGCCACACCATCGCTGGAAAGCCACACTTAAAAAGAAGCTTGTTGTGCCGTAGTCGGTCGCGCCGTCTCTCACCCACAAAACGCCTGTTCCGCTCACCTACGCGGCCAATACCAGCAGCCGCACCCCGTATGAGGGCACCACTTCTCTATAAGCCCAATCAGTCCTATAAGTCCTCTTTTTAGCCTTTACCGACCAAGCCGCCGCTGTCACGGTTTTTGCAGCGGAAAGCTCTTACTTTGCCTCCCCAATGCTGTGCGGTAATGCCGACGCTCAGGGTGGCCGTCCTCGTTCCTGCGGGTGCCACTCTGCTCGTCGGCAACACCGCCCAGCTGCCGCGCGACGGCCTGCCACTACTTCTCAATCGCCCTGGGCAAGAGTCGTTTTTCAGCCCCAACTGCTTCGTCAGCTCGTTAGTACGAATAACGTAAGCACGTTAGCACGAAAAACTAACGAAAAGAAAAACGACACATGCCCAGTGCGGCCTCATCAGGCATGTAGGCGGCTCGCCTGCAAGAAAGCTTTATGAAAGGCCGTCGCGCCTTACCCACGGCTTGGGCTTAATGATGGGCAAAAACCCCGCCAGCGGCTGCCTCAACTGCTATCTTTAAGCATCTACTGACTTGAAAGCTCTCTTAGCCCAACCCTCATTGCGGGCTTGACCCGCAATCTCAACATTTTTCACTATCTTTGAAGCCTCAAAACGCCAACACTATGAAAAAATACTCCCACGCATGGATAGCCTTTATGGCCATAAAACGATTGGAAGTCATCGCCACCACCGACAACCAATCCGTTGTCAAAAGTGTCAGCGAAGATGTCCGCAAGGAAGCCAAAGCCCTTGTCAGGTGGTTCAAGAACTACCGTGACTTTGTAATCCAAGGAGCTTGGTATCCCGATGAGGTGTTCAAGGACATGTCCACCAGCCACATCGTCAAATACCAACCCACTGAGGACGGTCCTTATACCACCTTCGACAAACTACCCACCACTCACAGCATCTATGAACTGATGCGGAAGTCGTCGCCATTGTACAACAAGCCCTACAAATGCGTTGCTGGCAACTGCGCCGACCGTTGCGAGTCCATTTCACATAGCATCGTCGACAACTTCAAGATGCTGCACCGCGAGGACAGAGGCTGTCCAATCGCTACCACAGGCAACCACATCGCCATGCGGTTCTTCATCCTCAGCCACTACATTGCCGACTGTCACATGCCGCTGCATTGCGACAGTCGTCCATTCTCCGACGAGAAAGGCATCCACGGAGCCATCGAGAAGAAATGGGAAGACCAGGTCAACAAATCCTACAAGATTGACAAGGACAACAACCGTTTCTTCTACGACCCCGATGGCTATCCTTTGACACTCAAACCGACACCCTTTGTCATGGATGTCGAGAACGATGTGGCCACGCGAAAATACACCAATGGTTGGGGAGGCGACAACGACAACACATGGGACTTCATGAGTGCCGTTTCGCAATACTCCTATCTGTTCTCATACTACCTCATCCCTGAGACCTTCCAGAACACCCAGCCCATGCAAGAATTCATGGAACAGACCGAATGGGGACAGAACTTCGACAAATACAGTAAGATGATATTTGGTGATGCCATCGACTCCATCGCCCGCATCTGGCTCCGTGTCTGGATAAAATACCGTAAGTGGTTGAAATAGTGTCGTAAGCACGTATGACGTAAGTACGATAGAACGAAACAAACGTAAAAAACGACACATCATCCCAACGCACAACCTACCTAATTCAGCAGGAGGGGGAAATCGGTGTTCCCTTCGTCGCCGCTTCTTGCGGTTGCCTTGGTGTGCGCAAGGGTATAACGAGCGGCAATCTAAAAAAATGCTGAGCTCCTACGTCGTGCGCTTTTTCAGGTTGCCGCCCTTGCGCAACACCGCCGCTGCTCTTCGCTGTCCCGCGACAAGCGTTCCGCTGCGCTCCACTGGCGCGGCTCCAGCGAGCGTTTGCGTCTCCAAGGCCAACCGCTTTCGTGGCTCCTTGCTCGCTCGGGGCTTTCTTGTCGCCCCCCGTACCCCCAAGCGGTTCTCGTACCTCGCAACTTATTAGCGGGGGTCGCCGCGCCCCTTTTGTTTTGCGCCCCTGCTTGCGCGTCCGCCCGGCGGTTCCCTTTGTGGTGCGCTAAAGCGCATCTTGTTTCGTCCCCTCATCGTTGCCACCTCAGCCCGCAATGGCCATACTGGTGCCTGCCTCTTCGGGGTCGCCGCCGCAAAAGGCACGCCCGCCGCCGCTTCGGATTGAAACCGTGCGCGGACTCCTGTCGGGCGGGTCGGCCGCGCTGGCGCGAACGGGGCGCAGGGTATCCCACTCTCGTAAAGTCGTTTAGGCTCGGTTTTCTCATTCTTGCGTGAGTGTCACCGCCCCTTAGCCGCAGGCGCTTTTCCCCCTTACCTGCTGATCCGACGCACATCCGTGCCGCCGTCACCCCCGACCACCGCCCCAGAATTTGGAACAGGTCGCTCCGCTAAAGCTCCGCTCAGGCAACCACCATCAAACCCCACCAACCACCCTGTCTTGAAAATTTGGAAAGAAGGGCAGTCGCTTCGTTCCTAAGTGCCACCACTTACCCCACCTACCACCCTAATTAGAGCATTCGGGAAGGTGTCGCTTGGCAAAGTTTTGCTGTTACATAAAAAAAAGCCGTCTTTCGACGGCTCTATTTAATAAGGTTCACCTCCTAACCTTGTGTTGTCATCAATGACAACATTTATAGGGCTATTTGAAATCGAGTATGCTGTCGGAACCCATCCGATGTCGAAAGGCAATTCCACATGTATTTTTATCTTGGTGGTGGAGCTTTGGGCAGTATACTCCTTCGTCTTGCCTTGGTAGAATTTTCCACCTACATGATATATGGGATCGCCGTTTCCGTCATACTCGAAAATGTTGATGGTGGCGGAATTGTAGTGGCCATTATAGGTAACGGAATAATTCCTGTTTGCACCTTGGCTCCCATTTCCTTCTTTTGTGCAGGATGAAAGTATGAAAACCATACTTACTGCAACTAACGCGAAAACTAATCTCTGTCTCATTGTGATGATTGGTTTTAGAATTTCATTCCGATGGATAGTATTAGATTGCTTGTATATCCAACCACAGTTTCAGTTGGCACACCGAAGTGTTGGTAATGTGTGTGCTGGACATTCAATCCCAATGCAAAATACAAGGAACTCTTTCCGCTTGTCGAAATATCGACTCCTACTGCTGGATGGAAAAAGAGACCTTCGGTGTTTTTGTTTTTGTTCTGCCCCACATCGAAAGTGTATCCTAAATCGCAACGGAGAAAAGGCTTCACGTCTTCTTTTGTTAGATTTACCGAGACTCTGGCAAATACAGGAATAAGGAACTTCCCGTCGTAGGATTTATCATGTGTCAGAGATGAGGTATAGTACAATGCCTCGGTATACCTGAATCCAGCACCTCCTCCGAGATGAAACCTGTCATTCCAGGTTCCACCTATTTCGTAGGATGTTCCGAATGAGTACTTGGAGTAACTGTCAATGCTTATTCCTCCGTATGCCTCAAGTGATTGCTCTACGTTTTGAGAGTGTACGCTCATGGTGACGAGCAATAAAATCACCATGAAAATGCCTTTCTTCATCGACATATACCCTAATACGTCATCGGGCGCAACTTTTGTCCTTTCACCAGCACCAATGAAAAGAGTCATACCTAAAAGAAGCGTGGCACTGACTATGCCACTTCGCTGATAGAGGTCGTGAGAAACCCAAGCTGCAAAAATGGATGAATCAGTCCACGCTGTAAACATGCGCGAACCGTCATACCAACCTTGCAACTTTTAGAAATTTCTCACGTTTCTATCAGCAAGTAGAGCATAACGCTTCGTATTTCCAATAAAATTAGTTCACCGTTAATGTAAACCGAGGGCAAAGATACATAATTCAGCAGAATTACAAACAAAGTTTCTTCAACAAATAATCAAGTGTAAAGGAACGAACGGATAACCAACACTTGTTTTTCGGACGATAGTCACCCTTTTGGGTACGGTGCTTAAAAAAGCCAAGCCCCTAAATAAACTACGCCCCTCTATCGCGGGTCTCCGTTTGCCGTTAGGGTACTTGCTTTTTTAACCACCTCGTTGACGACCTTAGGCGCAATCGTCTCATTTCTTTTGAGTGTAGTAATGTTTTTTTTCGCTTCAAACTACGCAAACCAGCGCAAAAGAATGCAAGCAATACCAGTATAACCTGTTGTAAATAAAAAGATTATACATTTGCGAAACAGATAGCTAACCAAATTTACTAACCCCTAAAAAGATAAGAACTATGGGAAAGATTAAGCAAGGAATCCTCGGAGGATTCAGAGGTAAGGTCGGCACCGTCATCGGTGCTTCGTGGAACGGCATCAGCTACATGCGTGGCCTCGCCCAGTCCCACAAGAACCCGAAGACCGCAGCGCAGACCAAGCAACGCGGCTTCTTCAGGGAAGTGCTGGACATCGCCGCCCAGTTCTCGGACG
>JAEEGH010000996.1_pt1 | contig 85705 bp, 60 predicted proteins | sample 9134181 | NCBI WGS metagenome assembly JAEEGH01 (sample SAMN16246544, study PRJNA631951) | gut metagenome | biome: gut microbiome; feature: rumen; material: DP-attached | host: Bos | place: Iran: Karaj | collected 2018-10 | reverse complement strand
CCACGCTTCCAAGATGCTGAAAATCCTCGTTCTCGTATTCCACAGACCCCTTCAGCCAGTTCTCACTGTCGAGATACATCACGATGCCACACTGGTCGAAACGGTGATGGCTCTGTGAGAAGTCCGTTTTCACCACAAAGCTGAAAAACTTCTCACGCGTCTTCATCTGCAGAACCGGTGCGTTGTCATTCTGGAAGTGATAGTAAGTCCGTTGCCAGAGGTCGGTATGTGGAGCAGTGGTGACAGTGATGGTGTCATTTTTCACATCGAAACCCGCAGGTTCCCTTGTCCACTGAAGTTTGGCCAAGTCGATACGACCACTATCCGCTAATGCGACCTTCACGTCATCGACAAAATCCGTTGTCTGAACTTTTTCCTCTTTGTTATTACAGCCCGTCAGAGCTACCGTTGCTACCGCTGCCATAAGCACAATGTTCTTGATCTTCATGATATGTGATAATTGATATGTGTTAATTGACAAATGATTGTATGTCAGTCGCAAGCATGGTTACCAACATTTGCAGACTCGTATCTCTGTCGAATGGCTTTGGGGAGTTTCGAGACGACAAGTTGGTAGGATTCCCCAATCCACGCTTTCAACAACGCGTCATCAATCTGCTCGTAAAGCACATCGCTCCAGTGTTTTTTGTTCCAATGCCAGGCCGGAGTCACAGCCGTGAATTGTTCCCGTAATGCCTCATTCCGATCAGGAGACAACTTCAGTGCGAGTCGTGGAGCATTGTTTCTTGAATCATGTTCGCCACTCATGAAAGGGCGGTTCTCTTGGGCTCCACCAATCCAGAGGCAAACGAATATTTTTCCTTGCAGACGGAAGGTGATATTATCTTCCCCAAACGGCTGGTCTTCGGTCACATCGTTGAGAGACAGTATAAAATCACGTACTTGTTCAACGTTCATACCCAATCAAAGTTTACGTTATCTTCCTTGATGACCTGGCCATTCAGACAAGTAGTACGGCTCTCACTGTTCCATCTGTTTTCTTTTCCCGCACCGACCTCAAAATGATATTTGGCGATGCCAAGATCCAACTGGGTATATCCAATCAGAGAGAAGCCCCTTTTAGCGAGCACCTTATGCCGGTTGTTTTCCACGCCGACATATTCGAAGGAAAACTTCTGTTGGTTGACAGCAGTCGGAGCCAGCAAGGCAGCTTCAACCCCCTTTATGAACCATGTGGGAACGCTGTCACCTGCACTCTTTGCCGCACCAAGCATTTTTCCCGCCGATCGGCTCACTTGCTCAACGGTCTTGATCTTATGCCCCGTTCCCTGAGTCTCCCCATATCCGATAGCGATATAGCAGACAATTTTCTCACCCTCGTTAAGCACATATGTTCCAGGCACTTTCGAGTAGCTGAGCCCGACCCAACAAGTGTTGAGTCCAAGAGTCTGAGCCAACAGGACCAGATGCTCACCAAAATAGCCCACACGCTCATCAAGGTCATCCGCTTTTTTTCCAGCCATAACGATGTAGTTGTTGACATGACGGAACTTCCCATATTTGGCCAGCGTGCCCAGGAAAGCCTTTGGTTCGTTGCGTATCAATTGAATGTGGAGCTGTCCTTCCCGGTTAAGTTTCACGATCTCTTCTTCAAGCACCTTGACCACATCCTCAGCCAAAGGTTGTTGTTTATATGCCCTGACGCTATGTCGGGCTTTCATCGCTTCTTGTATAGTCATTTTTCGTCGTATTTTTATGTTTTGTTAGTTATTGATGACAACAGATGGCGACAGCAGTCTGGCGTGAGGATTGCTGCAGAACCCCTATTCGCTGTAATTGTGATCCACCACGATGAATATCTGCTTGTCGGGCGCGAAAGGTTGGATCTCGCTGGTGAGTTGGCTGACGAAGGCAGCCTCGTCGTGAACGGAAATATCAGGCACTACATCGACGGAGATCATCTGTTCCTTCTCAGAATAGTAGAGCCCATGCACCTGTATGATGTCCTTGTGTGCGGCAAGTGTCTGTATCACCTTTGCCTGCAATTCAGCATGACGGTTATTTCCTGTAGCCACAGCATAAACACCTACGGTCATGATAATGCCATGCTGCTCTATCATATACATGGTAATTTTCCGTGTCAGGCCATGAATGTCGTGGGCAGACATCGTATCATAAACGTTGCTATGCAGCGAACCAATCTTCACGTCAGGCCCATAGTTATGCAGAATCAGGTCATAAACGCCGTGCACCCCCTCAAAGCCAGAAACCTCCTTTATGATTTGTTTGGTAAGATCAGCCGAGATGCTGGTGCCCAGCAACTCATTGATGGGTGAGGCCAGCATCTCGATACCCGCCTTGATGATGACGATGGAAATCAAAGCGCCCAAAATGCCATCCAGCGACACGCCCCATAACAGCATGACACCAGCCGAGACCAGTGTGGCCAATGTGATGACCGCATCAAACAAAGCATCAGATCCAGAAGCTATCAGCGCATCGCTCTTCAGCTGCTCACCCTTGCGTTTGACATATCTGCCAAGAATGAGTTTCACCACAATGGCCACGACGATAATCACCAGAGTCACCGTCGTATAACTCGGTTCCGTAGGGTTGAAAATCTTTTTCACCGACTCGATGAACGAGGTGATGCCAGCCGACAGCACGATGACAGCAATGATGATGGCGCTGAAATACTCGATGCGGCCAAAGCCGAAGGGATGCTTACGGTCGGCAGGGCGTTGCGAGAGTTTGGTGCCGATGATGGTGATGACGCTTGAGAGGGCGTCGCTGAGGTTGTTGACGGCATCCATCACGATGGCCACCGAACTGGACAGCACGCCCACAGCGGCCTTGAAACCAGCCAGCAGCACGTTAGCCACAATGCCTATCCAGCTGGTCCGAATGATTTCCTTACTTCGATTCATGCTGACTAATTACTTGGCGGGTTCCCACTTGCAGCGGACGGGCGACACGATGGCACCCTCTTTCTTCAACTCATTGAAGACCTTATCAACCTCTTTGCGGTCAGCACCTAATGCTTTGGTCACTTCTCCTGCCGACACGGGCTTTCCTGCCTCGCGCATGGCCTGTAATACTTTTTCTTTCATAATCGTACGTTATTAGATGGTTACTAAAATCATTTAATTGCTTTCGCAAATGTATAAAAAAAATCCCAAAGCCGTATGATACAGCCTCGGGACTTATTATTTTTTAAGAAATCGGGGTGACTCTGCAAACGGTTTTAGTGTGTCGTTTTGAGGTATTGTAAATCACCATACCCAATAGTTCTTTTACACCAACCCTCGCCAGCCCATGAACATCTTGGTTACTTCACCATCGTGATGGTCGAAGAACAAGCTCTGCTTGGTATCCAGTGTTTCAATGCGAGTCATCTCGTCGGCAGAGAGTTCAAAGTCGAAGATGTTGATATTCTCAGCCATGCGTTCTTTGTGGGTTGACTTCGGTATGATGACCACACCACGTTGCAGCAGGAAACGGAGACCAATTTGTGCCACGCTCTTGCCGTGATCTTTTCCAATTTCAGCCAGCACCTCATTGGTAAAGAATCCATTGCGTCCCTCGGCCAATGGTCCCCATGACATCATTTGGCAACCAAACTCCTTCATGTATTTCTGTGGCTGTTTCTGTTGACAGAACACATGTGTTTCCACCTGATTCACCATCGGCTTGACTTCCACATTTGATGCCAGGTCTATAAAGTGGTCAGGGAAGAAATTGCTCACTCCGATAGCTCTCAACTTACCTTCGCGATAGGCATCGATTAAGGCCCGATAAGCACCATAGCGGTCGCAGAAAGGCTGGTGAAGCAGCATCAGGTCGATGTACTCTGTCTGCAGCTTGCGCAGACTCTCGTCTATAGATGCCTTTGCCTTTTCATAACCGTAGTTCGAAATCCAAATCTTTGATACAAGGAACAGTTCTTCACGCTTGATGCCGCTCTTGCGCCAGGCATTACCTACACCTTCCTCATTCTGGTAGGCCTGTGCCGTGTCTATCATCCTATAGCCCATACTCAAAGCATCGCTTACGCAACGTTCACACTCTTCAGGCGATACCTGATACACTCCGTAACCCATCTGCGGCATCTTAACACCGTTTGATAATGTAATGTACTCCATATTATTTCAATCCATTAATCCATTTTTCTACTTTCGCTTTCTCCGTACGCACCTCGTGACCGAAGATGCTGAAGCCCTTCTGGACGATGGCACCTGGGAAGGCTGCTTTCACGTCTTCCACACAGTTGGCCAGTCCGCTGCCCTCATGGGTGGTAAAGGGAATGACCGTTTTGCCTTTTAAATCATTAGCGTGCTTCTTGAAGAAGGTGAACATCACCTGCGGATAGGTGCCCCACCATACGGGACCGCCGATGAATACAGTGTCGTAGGGAGTTAAGTCCACATCTCCTTCATATTCGGGCAGTTCGCCATTCTTGGCTTCTTCCTGGGCCAGTTTGATGAGCGGGTTATAGGCCATGCCGTCGTACTTATGGGTGACGATCTCGAACTGCTCTGCCCCTGTCAACTCCGTAATATAGTCGGTCACGATCTTCGTGTTGCCCACCTCGATGTTTCCTACCGCGTAGTTGTCTCCCGCATGCGAGAAGAACACTACCAATGCCTTTTCTTCTTTTGCCATAGCTGTTGTCTCGTTAGATGTTGATGATTCCGTTTGTTGTTGCTTTGTGCCGTTGCATGCCGTAGATACGAGCAATGCCATAGCGGCTGTGATGATACTTTTTAATTTCATATTTGTTTTTAATTTTATGGGGCAAAGATGCGATTAAGCGAGCGCAGAACCAAACTTGTTTGAGCTATGCCGAGCGTGAGCATCTTCGCGACCAGTTCCTAACTGGGCGCAAAGGTACGGCGATTTTTCAATAGATAAGTTTCACAAAAAGCGTTACGATTTTCACTTTTTGCCGAAAACGTTCTTTTTTGTTGAAAATATTGAGTATCTTCGCCCCCAAAGACTGAAATATGAAGACTGATTTCCAATATTCCTCCGACTTTAACGGGATGAATGCCCGTGAGTTAAGTCACACCTGCATGCACCTGCTTTGCACGGAGGGAGAGGGCAGTTTTGTGTTCAACGAGCATTGCTATCATATAGTGAAGAACGATCTGGTGGTAATACCCTCACCCAACAGGGTGAAGAACCTTGCTGCTCATTCCGACATGCAGGTGGAGTGGTTTGCTGCCGACTACAAGTTCCTGCAGAACCTGTTACCATCGAACAACTACAGTATTGGTGGGAGTATCTCGCTGAATCAGGATCCGATTATCAAACTGACAGATGAACAATTCCAGCATCTGCTTGACGACTTCCATCGTCTGCGTAACCGTATGAACGACCGTCACCTGCAGTTCTACCACGAACTCATGGGCAGTCTGTGCTTAACAATGATGTACGACATCTTTGAGGCACATGCCCTGCTTGAAACGACCCAAACACATACCGACCGCACGGCGTACATCGTGAAACAGCTGATGGCCCTGCTCGCCACTGGCATTAGTCAGACGGAACGCGATGTGAGCTACTATGCCGAACGTCTCAACGTATCACCCAAATACCTCTCTGCTACCATCAAGCGTGTAACGGGCCATAGTGTTACCTCGTATATCGACCGCCACACCATCCCCATACTAAAAGACTATCTGGGTGACGAACGCCTGTCGCTCACCCAGATAGCCGATCGCATGAACTTCGCCACGTTATCGTATTTCAGCCGTTACTGCACCAAACACCTCGGTCAGTCGCCCAGTGCATACCGACATAGTCTCCAACCGAAGACGGAGTAACTTTTCTTTTTACAAATAATCAATACGCCTGCTCATGCACCCCCTTGACAGCCCGTCCGCTGGGCTCGTTCATGTTCTTGAATGCAGCATCCCACTCCAAGGCGATAGCGGTGGAACAGGCCACAGAGGCTTCACTGGGCACGCTTCGGGCTGCAGAGTCGCTGGGGAAATGCTCGGCAAAGATGCTGCGGTAATAGTACTCTTCTTTGTTTCTTGGCGGATTGATGGGAAAACGCTCGGCTGCATGAGCCATCTGCTCATCGCTCACAGCCTCAGCAGTGATCTGCTTCAAGGTATCGATCCATGAATACCCTACCCCATCGCTGAACTGCTCCTTCTGTCGCCAAGCCACCTCTTCAGGCAGCATGTCGGCGAAGGCCTCGCGCACTATCTTTTTCTCGATTTCGAAACCTGGTTCACCCGATTTCTTCTGACCACACATCTTGGCTTCCGGATTGGTGCGCATGGCCACATCCAGAAACTCCTTGTCGAGGAAAGGTACACGACCTTCAACACCCCACGCACTCAGACTCTTGTTGGCGCGAAGACAGTCGTACAAGTAGAGCTTAGAGAGCTTGCGGACGGTCTCCTCATGGAAAGCCTGCGCATTGGGGGCCTTATGGAAATAGAGGTAGCCACCAAAGATCTCATCGGCTCCCTCACCGCTGAGCACCATCTTGATACCCATCGACTTGATGACGCGAGCCAACAAGTACATCGGCGTAGAAGCCCGAACAGTGGTTACATCGTAGGTCTCGATAAAGTAGATAACATCGCGGATGGCATCAAGTCCTTCCTGAATGGTGTAGTTAATCTCATGGTGGACAGTACCGATATGGTCGGCCACCATCTTAGCCTTGGCCAGATCGGGCGCACCTTTCAAGCCCACGGCGAAGGAGTGCAGACGGGGCCAGTAGGCACGCGACTGCGAGTTGTCCTCGATACGATGCTCGCTGAACTTCTCGGCAATGGCGGAGATGACCGATGAGTCCAGTCCTCCAGAGAGCAGCACACCATAAGGCACATCACTCATCAGCTGTCGTTTAACCGCATCAGTAAGAGCATCGTGAATGGCTTCCACGCTGGCGGGGTTGTCCTTTACTGCACTATAATCAAACCAATCGCGATGATAGTACCTTGTAAAATTGAAAGATTGATGAGTTGAAGAATTGAAGTTACCTTTATTTTTAAATAATTCAATTTTTCCATTTTTCAATTCTTCAGATTTAACGTAGAGGTAGTGTCCGGGAGGGAAGGGTTCGTAGTAGTCACACTGTCCTTCGAGAGCCTTCAGTTCTGAGGCCACATAAATCTTTCCTTCGTGATCGTAGCCTATATAAAGAGGAATGACGCCAATAGGATCCCGGGCAATCAGGAAAGCATCTTGCTCCTCATCGTAGAGGGCAAAGGCGAAGATACCAGAGAGTTGTTCCAGTAAGGAGCCTAACCCCTCTCGAACGGAAGGGGACTGCTGGCGCAATTCGCGATAGAGGGCGAGGATAACCTCACAATCCGAGCCAGTCTGGAAAGTGTATTTCCCCGCATATTTCCTTCGGATATCCTGATGGTTATAAATCTCACCATTCACGGCCAGCACCTGTTTGCGGTCGGGCGCATATAACGGCTGCCCACCACTCTCAGGGTCCACAATACTCAGTCGTTCGTGAGCTAAGATAGCACTACCGCCACAATAGATTCCACTCCAATCAGGACCGCGGTGACGGATTTTCTGACTCATACGTAATGCCTTCTGCCGCAGTTCGGCAGAAGGCTCCTTGATCTGGAAGATTCCTACGATTCCACACATAATATATTTTGTATTTGGTTGTTGTTTGCTGTTGTTTTGCTTACGGCTGCAACGTGAGACCGAAGACCAAGTATGCCTTCTGTGTGCTCGGGTTGGCAGCAATCTGTGCAAAGACTGGGATACTGAACGTATCGGTTACCTTGATGTCTTTGGTGGCCTGCAACGAAACATTGGTAACGGCAAAGCCATTGGTACCATAACTGGTGGTGGCGAAGGGTACTGCACCTACGGCTGCACTCCAGTCAACCGATGCGAGTTTGAATGGTACGCTCAGTTCTGCATAACTTGAATAGGCGCGATCACCATCTTTGTTCACCCCGTCGTTACCTGCGAAGTTGGTGTACCACTGAATGGCTACCGGACCGAAGTCGTAACCGATGTTGGCCTCGAATACATGACTCGTCTTGTGGGCGTCATAGAGGAAATAACGCTCCTCAGGACTGTTGAACCAGTAGTCGGTAATACCGAGGTTCAAGCCACCGATGGTATAAGCAGCGGTCAGATCCAGTTCCTTGGTATCGCTGGCGTCCACCAGTCCTACACTACCCCATGCTCCAATACTGAATCCTTTGTAGTCCAAGCCAAGTGTGGGCTGCAACGATGCGCTACCACATTCCAAGCCACGCCATATATACTGACTGACCACATCTGCAGAAACATTTACTTCTTGTGCCTTTACAGGAATTATACACATCATTATCAATGCACTAATTATAATCTTTGTTTTCATAACCATTTTGTTTTTTTGTTATTATTCTAATTATTTCCCTCCCTCGCAGGGAGGGGTGAAGGGATAGTCTCTTTAGTTATAGCACAACTCTCCATGTTCGTAAACGTCGAGACCTTCCTCCTCTATACGTTTATCAACGCGCAAACCGTGAATATATTTTATTCCATAGAATAATATGAATCCACAAGCAGCTGCCCAGAGGTCGATGACGAGGATACCGAACAGCTCTGCACCGAAGAATCCCCAGCCGAAACCGTAGAACGCACCGTTAGAAGTAGAAAGCAAACCCGTCATCAAGGTACCGAGGATACCGCATACACCATGTACGCTGGAAGCACCAACAGGATCGTCGATATGCAGTTTATGATCAATGAACTCAATGGAATAGACCAACACGATACCGCATACCAGACCGATGATGACTGCTCCCATGGGAGACACAAGGTCGCAACCTGCTGTGATACCCACCAATCCTGCCAGTACACCGTTGAGTGTCAGAGAAAGTGAGGGTTTACCATACTTCAGCCAGGTGAGGAACATCGTAGCCGCACCACCTGCTGCAGCAGCTAAGTTCGTGGTGAGGAACACATGTGAGATGGCGATGCGGTTCACCTCACCAGAGGCTGCCAACTGAGAACCGGGATTGAATCCAAACCAACCCAGCCAAAGGATGAACACACCCAAAGATGCCATGGTCAGGTTGTGACCGGGAATAGCGTTGCTCTTACCTTCCTTAGAATACTTACCGATACGGGGACCGAGTGCCATAGCACCAATCAGGGCCAATACACCACCCACGCTATGTACGATGGCAGAGCCTGCAAAGTCGTGGAACACATCACCAAAGGTGGTCATCATAAAGCTGTCGGCAGCATCGTTACAGAGCCAGCCTCCGCCCCATGTCCAGTGACCCTCAATGGGATAGATAAACAAAGAGATCACCGCACTGTAGATCAGATACATCGAGAACTTGGTACGCTCGGCCATGGCACCACTGACGATGGTGGCAGAGGTAGCGCAGAACACGGTCTCGAAGATGAGGAAACCCTCAACGGGTAAATCACCTTTATAGAAAGAGAGGTCGCCCCAGTTGGGCATACCGATAAAGCCTGCTCCCTCGCTGCCAAACATAAAGCCGAAGCCGAGGAAGAAGAACAAGAGTGAGCCGAACATAAAGTCGACAAAGTTCTTCATCAAGATATTAGCCGTGTTCTTACTACGGGTGAATCCCGCTTCGCACAGAGCGAATCCCGGCTGCATCCAGAAAACCAACATGGCTGCCAATAGCATCCATACCGTATCGAGTGATAATCCAATTTCGTTCATAATCCTGAAAATTTTGTGTTTGTGTATTACTTATTACTTTCTCTTCCCTTCCCTATGTAGGGGTCGGGGGTTCTACTTCTTATCTCTAAGCACCGTATCACCATTCTCTCCCGTGCGGATCGACCAGGTGTCGATTACGTCGCTCACGAAGATACGTCCGTCGCCTACCTCACCTGTATGCGCCACCTGCAGGATCACCTTCACGGTGGGGTCGAGGAAGATGTCACGACACACGATCGTGATGGCCACACGCTCTATTACATCTGTACTATACTGTACACCACGGTAAATTCTCTCCTGTCGGCTCTGTCCAATGCCGTGGACGTCATGGTACTCGAACCAGTCGATGTCGGATGAAAGCAAGGCAGCCTTCACTTCCTCGAACTTGGTTTTTCGGATAATAGCTTCAATCTTTTTCATACCTTTTCCTTTTAATAAAACAATCCTTATCTAACACTTTGTCATTTCCGAGTGCAAAGTTAAAGCATTTTGAAAGTAAAACAAGTGATTTGCTTTTCATTTTGTTTAATTATTTATCATTTTCTTATCTTTTGTACTCATACCCTCTTTCTACACTTACAGTTTGTCGACAAAATAGGGATAAGAACTAACAAATTGTTACTTTTGGTCAAAATGAAGATGATTTATTCAATTATTCCTTGTAAAATCTTACAAATCGTCGTACCTTTGCAGCATGAAAGGGAAAGTAGAATTCACCAAGATGCACGGGGCTGGGAACGACTACATCTACGTAAACACCCTCAGGTATAACATCCCCAATCCCGAGAAGACAGCCATCGCTTGGAGCGATCGCCATAAAGGTATCGGTAGCGACGGACTGGTACTGATTGGAAAGTCGCCTATTCCCGAGGCAGATTTCACCATGCGCATCTTCAACGCCGACGGCTCGGAAGCCATGATGTGCGGCAATGCATCAAGGTGCATCGGAAAATATCTCTACGAAAGGGCCCTGACAACACAAACACACATCCGTCTGCTCACGCTCTCCGGGGTCAAGAACCTGGAGCTACATCTCGACAGCAGTCATACTACCGTGGAAAGCGTCACGGTTGACATGCTTGGTCCGGCCTTCGATGTTCCCACTCAGTTTATCCCCATTTCTACCAAAGCTGATGAGGATCTGCCCGAAGGTACGTTCGTATCGATGGGAAATCCACATTACGTGATCTTCACAGACGACATCGACCAGGTGAGTGAGATAGGACCTATACTGGAACGCCACCCTTCCTTCCCGCAGCGCTGTAACATAGAGTTTGCGCGCATGGAACCTGACGGCGGTATCAGGACAAGAGTATGGGAACGGGGCAGCGGCATCACCATGGCCTGTGGAACGGGCGCCTGTGCTACTGCCGTGGCTGCTTGTAAAACAGGCAGAGCAGGACGTAAGAGCAACATCATCATGGATGGCGGCACCCTCGATATCGAGTGGAGCGAGAAAGATGATCACGTTTATATGACCGGTCCTGCCGCATTCGTCTTTGATGGCGAAGCAGAATTATGAATTATGAATTATTGAAAATATGGCTTTAGTAAACGACCACTTCCTGAAATTACCGAACAACTACTTGTTCGCAGATATTGCCAAGAAGGTGAATGCCTTCAAGGCCACACACCCGAAGATTGATGTAATCAGTCTTGGCATCGGTGATGTTACCCAACCGCTGGCACCCGCCGTGATTGAAGCTATTCATAAGGCTGCCGACGAGATGGCTACCCGCCAGGGATTCCGAGGCTACGGTCCTGAGCAGGGTTACGATTTCCTTCGTGACGCCATTCTGAAGAACGACTTCCTGTCGCGAGGCATTCATCTCGACCGTGACGAGGTGTTCATCAACGACGGTGCCAAGAGTGATACGGGAAATATCCAGGAACTGGTGCGCTGGGATAACTCCATCGGTGTTACCGATCCTATCTATCCCGTTTATATCGACTCGAATGTGATGATAGGACGGGCAGGTGTTCAGGAGAACGGTCGTTGGTCGAATGTGATCTACATGCCCTGTAATGCCGAGAACAACTTCGTTCCGCAGATTCCTGATCAGCGTGTGGATGTGATCTACCTCTGCTATCCCAACAACCCCACAGGAACGGTGATTACCAAGGAAGAGCTGAGCAAGTGGGTGAACTACGCCCTGAAGAACGACACGCTCATCTTCTACGATGCCGCTTACCAAGCCTATATTCAGGATGAAAAGATTCCGCATAGCATCTACGAGATAAGGGGTGCCCGTAAGTGTGCCATCGAGTTCCACTCGTATTCCAAGACCGCTGGTTTCACAGGTGTTCGCTGTGGCTATACCATCGTACCGAAGGATGTTACTGCTGCCACACTGACGGGTGAGCGTATCCCGCTCAATCCATTGTGGAACCGTCGACAGTGTACGAAGTTCAATGGCACCAGCTATATCTCGCAACGCGCCGCTGAAGCCATCTACACCCCTGAGGGAAAGGAACAGGTAAAGGCCACCATCGACTACTACATGCAGAATGCCAAGAAGATGCTCACAACGCTCCGTTCTTTAGGCTTTGAGTGCTACGGCGGTGAGAACGCCCCGTATATCTGGGCAAAGACACCCGAGAACATTCCTTCATGGAAATTCTTCGAGGAAATGCTCTATGGTGCCCATGTGGTCTGCACACCGGGTGTAGGCTTCGGTCCTGCAGGCGAAGGCTATGTACGCTTCACAGCCTTCGGCAGTCATGAGCAGACCGACGAAGCTCTGCAGCGCATTGAGAAGTGGCTAAAATAAAGTGATTTGTTTCTTGAACATCGGACTTTCCACGTAGCTTACGAAAGCCTGATTCACCTTGCGGATGCCGCCAGGTGTGGGATAATGACCTGTGAAGTACCAATCACCAGGATGATTGGGGCATGCTTCATGGAGGCCTTCGATGCTTTGGAAGACAAGTTCTACAGGTGCATGCATATCGTTAGGTCGCAACATCTCCACAATCTTCTTATTGATCTCCTCCACCGTAAAGGGAGCATAGATTTCGCGAACAGGAGATTCTTCCCCTTGTTCCTCAGGTGACAAGGCACGGATCTGCTCTTTGCACTTCCTATACGTTTCCGAGATAATCTCATGCATTCCCCTTTCATGAATCAAGGCGATGGCCGCCCGGAAAGCACACAACTCTTCCAGACGTGACATGTCAATGCCATAGTAGTCGGGATAGCGTATCTGTGGAGAACTGCTCACCATCACGATCTTCTTCGGATGAAGACGGTCGAGAATCTTGAAGATGCTCTCCCGAAGCGTAGTACCCCGGACAATGGAATCATCAATGATGACAAGGTTATCCTTGAAAGGTCGCACACTGCCGTAACTGATATCATAGACATGCGCTGCGAGGTCGTTGCGTTCAGTGTTATCAGCAATAAAGGTACGCAGTTTGATATCCTTCCACACCACCTTTTCCGTACGTACGTTATGCCCCTGCTGACGGAAACCGTCGGTCATACCATAGAACGCCACCTCGGCAGTATTGGGGATATAAGAGAACACGGTATTCCCAATGTCACCATCAATGGCTTTCATGATGGGCTGCATCAGTTGTTCTCCCAAACGCTTACGTTCCTGATAGATGTCACGATCCGAACCTCTGCTGAAATAGATGCGTTCGAACGAACACGCACTCAGCTTCTGAGCCGGTAGGATCTGTTCCAGCAGACTCTCGCCATTCCTTCTCACAATCAATGCTTTTCCTGGCTGTAATTCCTGAACATCCTCGGTATGCAGGTTAAATGTTGTTTGTAACACAGGACGCTCACTGGCCATGGCCACAATTTCTTCATCGATGTAGTAAAACAACGGACGGATGCCCCAGGGGTCGCGCACGGCAAACATCTCACCCGAACCCGTCAGTCCGCACATCACATAGCCACCATCATAGTGGCTCATCGTTGTTCTGAGCACATTGGCCATACAGACATGGTTATCGATGTAACTGGTAATATCCGTACCTTCCAGTCCTTTACCCTTTGCCTCCTCGTACAGTCGTTCCACTTCACGATCCAAGCGGTGCCCCATCAGTTCCAATGTGATATACGAATCACCATAGATACGAGGCGACTGTCCTTGTGAGGTCAGGAAACGGAACACCTCATCGATGTTCGTCATATTGAAGTTGCCACACAGACAGAGGTTCTTTGCCCGCCAGTTGTTACGGCGCAGGAACGGATGGACGAACGTCAATCCGCTCTTCCCTGTCGTGGAGTACCGAAGATGTCCCATGAACAGCTGAGCCTCGGGGAGTCCTCTTGAGAAGATCTCCGTGATGGCATCCTTCCCTTCGGCCTTTTCGCGGAACATATATTCCGTTCCGGCAGGAGCATCCAGGTTGACACAGGCAATACCAGCCCCTTCCTGTCCTCGGTTGTGCTGCTTCTCCATCATCAGATAGAGCTTGTTCAGCGCATACAACCGCGTGCCATATTTCTGTTCGTAGTATTCTAATGGTTTCAGCAGGCGAATCATCGCCACACCGCACTCATGCTTTATTTCTTCCATCTTCAACCCCTCACCTCTCAATTTTCAATTATCAATTATCAATTATCAATTATCAATTAAGTAAGCATGCTTTGATGAAACTCATGAACAGCGGATGGGGATGGAGCACGGTAGATGAATACTCAGGATGGAACTGCGTACCGATATACCATCTCTTATCGGGTATTTCCACAATCTCCACGAGATCAGCAGCGGGATTGACACCTACTCCTTTCATACCCGCCTTCTCAAACTCTTTAAGATAGCGGTTGTTGAACTCATAGCGGTGACGGTGACGCTCCTTGATTAACATCTCCTTACCATATGCCTGCCACGTACGACTACCTTTCACGAGTTCGCACTCATAGGCACCCAGTCGCATCGTTCCGCCCATCTGCGTGATGCTCTTCTGCTCTTCCATGAGGTCGATAACGTTGTGTGGTGTGTGCTCATCCATCTCACGACTATTGGCATCCTTGTAACCCAACACATTGCGGGCAAACTCGATGACCATCATCTGCATGCCTAAACAGATACCAAAGGTGGGGATGTCGTGTGTCCGGGTATATTCGGCTGCGATGATCTTACCTTCAATACCCCGTGTGCCGAAGCCCGGGCAGATCACGATGCCGTTCATGCCGCTGAGCTGTTCGGCTACATTCTCTGGGGTGAGATGCTCACTGTTGATGAAATGCGTCTTCACCTTTCTGTGATTATAGGTGCCGGCATGTGCCAGACTCTCAAGAATACTCTTATACGCATCTTGGAGGTCGTACTTACCCACAAGACCGATGTTGATGATCTCCGTAGACTGCTTCCTGAGCTCCAGGAAGTTGCGCCAAGGACCAAGTTCGGGAGTCTCGCCAACCTCCACGCCCATCTTCTTCAGGATGATGGCGTCAAGACCTTGATGCTGCATGTTAACAGGTACTTCGTAGATGCTGGGGAGATCCTGACTCTGGATGACTGCAGCCACATCCACATTACAGAAATGGGCCACCTTCTCCCTGATTCCCTCATTCAACGCATGTTCCGTACGTAACACCAACACCTCAGGTTGAATACCCAGTCCTTGCAACTGCTTCACACTGGTCTGCGTGGGCTTGGTCTTCAACTCTCCAGCCGCTGCCAGATAGGGCACATAGGTAAGATGCACATTCAACGCCCTTGAAGGACCTAACTCCCAACGTAGCTGTCGGATGGCCTCCAGGAACGGCTGACCCTCGATGTCGCCAATAGTACCGCCGATTTCTGTAATCACGAAATCCAGATCACGCTTCGTGGCATTGAGAAGAATACGTCTTTTAATCTCGTCGGTGATGTGCGGCACCACCTGAATGGTCTTACCCAGATAGTCACCTCTCCGCTCCCGCTCAATCACGCTCAGGTAGATTTGTCCTGTAGTCACACTATTATTACGCGTCATCTCAATACCCGTAAACCGCTCGTAATGTCCAAGGTCCAAATCCGTCTCCATACCATCGGCTGTGACGTAACACTCCCCATGCTCATAGGGATTGAGTGTTCCCGGATCAATGTTGATGTAAGGGTCGAATTTCTGAATCGTTATCCTGTAACCTCGTGCCTGAAGCAGCTTTCCCAACGAAGCCGAGATGATGCCCTTGCCCAATGACGAGGCTACTCCTCCCGTGATAAAAATATATTTCGTCTCCATGCTGTAAGAATTTGGTGCAAAGATACTACAATCTGTTAGTTTATGCGCGTAAGAAAGAGGTATTCAATAGATGAGTTTGAGGAGTGATGACTATCTGCACAACATAAGAAATATATTATTTCAATTTGTAAGCAAAAGCAAACATAATTATTACAATTTGTTACTTATGAACAAAAAGTAGGTAAAAACGTCAGTAATATGACCATTTTGATAGCAGAATGTCATAATTTTGCCACGAATTTAAGATTTAAGAAGGATAATATGACGAATAGCAAGCAAACCCAAAACCAAAAAGGACTCTACCAGAGCGACTATGAGCACGACGCGTGTGGTGTGGGAATGATTGTGAACATCCACGGCAATAAGAGTCACGATCTGGTTGACAATGCACTGAAGGTGCTGGAGAACATGAGGCATCGCGGAGCGGAAGTCGGCAAAGACGGCGACGGAGCTGGTATCATGATCCAGATTCCGCATGAGTTCATCCTGTTGCAGGGTATTCCTGTACCAGAAAAGGGAAAGTATGGCACAGGTCTTGTTTTCCTGCCGAAGGACGAGAAGGCGCAGAGCGAGATTCTCAGCGTGATGATCGAAGAGATAGAACGCGAGGGATTACAGCTGATGCATCTGCGTACGGTACCCACAAATCCCGAATGTCTGGGCGAGTCGGCATTAAGTACAGAGCCTGACATCAAGCAGATTTTCATCACAGGCGTGTCGGATGACAAGGTGGACACCTTCCCGCGCACGCTATATATAATAAGGAAGAAGATTGAAAAACGCATCACAAACAACGACTTCTACATCTGTTCGTTGAGCAACACAAACATGGTTTACAAGGGAATGCTGTCGTCGATGCAGGTACGACAGTACTACCCCGACCTGACAAATCCCTATTTGACAAGCGGACTGGCATTGGTTCACTCACGATTCAGCACAAACACATTCCCTACGTGGAGTTTGGCACAGCCGTTCCGTTTGTTGGCGCACAATGGCGAAATCAACACGATACGTGGAAATCGTGGATGGATGAAGGCGAGAGAGAGCGTATTGTCGAGCGAGGCGCTGGGCGATGCGAAAGCGATTTCACCCATTGTGCAGCCGGGGATGTCAGACTCGGCATCACTCGACAACGTGTTGGAGTTCTTCGTGATGAGCGGTCTGTCATTACCACATGCCATGAGCGTGCTGGTACCGGAGTCGTTCAATGACAAGAACCCGATCAGCGAGGACCTGAAAGCTTTCTATGAGTACCATTCCATCCTGATGGAGCCATGGGACGGTCCTGCCGCTCTGCTGTTCTCCGATGGTCGGTTTGCCGGTGGTATGCTCGACCGCAACGGTCTTCGTCCTGCTCGTTACACCATCACCAAGAACGATACGATGGTGGTGGCATCCGAGGTGGGCGTGATGGACTTCGACCCCACGGAGATTGCCGAGAAGGGGCGTCTGCAGCCGGGAAAGATTTTGCTGATCGACACCCAGGAGGGTAAGATCTACTACGATGGTGAGATCAAGAAGCAATTGGCAGATGAGCATCCCTACCGTCAGTGGTTATCCACAAACCGTATCCAGCTGGAGAAGCTGAAGAGCGGTCGCCATGTGGAGAACGGAGTAAGCAACCTGCTGCAGAAGGAAATGATGTTCGGCTACGGCGAAGAGGATGTAGATGGCACCATCGTTCCGATGGCCATCAACGGTCAGGAGCCTACCGCCTCGATGGGTAACGATACCCCGCTGGCTGTGCTCTCCGACAAACCGCAGACATTCTTCAACTATTTCCGTCAGCAGTTCGCACAGGTAACGAACCCTGCCATCGACTCCATCCGCGAGGAACTCGTGATGAGTCTTACGGAATATATCGGTCGGGTGGGCTCTGGCATCCTCAACCCCGACGAAACCAACTGTAAGATGGTCCGTCTGCCCCACCCCATACTGAACAACACCCAGCTCGATATTCTTTGTAACATCCGCTACAAGGGATTCAATACGATCAAACTGCCGATACTTTTTGACGGAACGAAAGGCGGCGACAGTCTGCGCGATGCGCTTGAGACCTTGTGTCATCAGGCAGAGAAGAGCGTAGATGAGGGATATAACTATATCATCCTGTCCGACCGTGATGTCGATGCTGAGCACGTGGCCATCCCCTCCCTGCTGGCAGTGAGTGCCGTGCATCATTACCTGATTTCCGTTGGTAAGCGTGTGCAGACCGCGCTGATCGTGGAAAGCGGTGAGATCCGCGAGACCATGCATGCAGCCCTGCTGTTAGGCTATGGTGCTTCTGCACTGTGTCCTTATATGACGTTTGCCATCTTGGACGACCTCGTGAAGCGACATAAGATCCAAGAAGACTATGCCACCGCGGAAGCCAACTACATCAAGGCCGTTAAGAAAGGTCTGTTCAAGATCATGGCCAAGATGGGTATCTCTACCATCCGCTCCTATCGCGGTGCGAAGATCTTTGAGAGTATCGGACTCAGTGAGAGTCTGCTGAAGACTTACTTCGGCACGGAAATAAGTACCATCGGCGGTATTGGTCTGGAGAAGATCGCCGCTGATGCCATCGCCATGCATCAGGCAGCCTTTGCCCATAACAACACAGACACAACCTTTTTACCCAACCTCGGTCAGTTCCACTGGCGGAAGGATGGTATCAAACATGCATGGAACCCGGAAACCATTGCTACACTGCAACTGGCTACCCGCACAGGCAACTACGAGAAATTCAAGCAGTTCTCGAAACTCGTCGATGAGAAGGAGGCGCCGATATTCATTCGCGACTTCATCGGCTGGAAGAAGAACCCCATCAACATCGACGAGGTAGAGCCTGTTGAGAACATCGTGAAGCACTTCGTGGCTGGTGCCATGTCGTTTGGTGCTCTCTCTAAAGAGGCTCACGAGGCCATCTGTCTGGCCATGAACAAACTGGGTGCCCGCTCCAACACCGGCGAGGGCGGTGAAGACTCCGAGCGTTTCCACGCCACCTTCGATGGTATCTCACTGTCGAGCAAGACCAAGCAGGTTGCCTCTGGTCGTTTTGGCGTGACAACGGAGTATCTGGTCAACGCCGAAGAGATTCAGATCAAGGTGGCACAAGGTGCAAAGCCTGGTGAGGGCGGACAGCTACCTGGCTTCAAGGTTAACGAGGTGATTGCCAAGACGCGCCACTCTATTCCCGGCATTTCATTGATCTCACCGCCGCCTCATCACGACATCTATAGTATCGAGGACCTGGCCCAGCTCATCTTCGACCTGAAGAATGTGAACCCCACGGCAGCCATCTCTGTGAAACTGGTTGCCGAGAGCGGTGTGGGAACGATTGCCGCTGGTGTGGCCAAGGCCAAGGCCGACCTGATCGTCATCTCTGGCGCAGAGGGTGGTACAGGTGCTTCTCCTGCCAGCTCCATGCGTTTTGCAGGAATATCACCTGAGATCGGACTCTCAGAAACACAACAGACACTTGTTCGTAACGGATTGCGCAGCAATGTCCGTCTGCAGGTAGATGGTCAGATCAAGACCGGTCGTGACATCGTGTTGATGGCCTTGCTGGGTGCCGAGGAGTTTGGATTCGGTACGGCAGCCCTCATCGTATTGGGATGTGTCATGATGCGAAAGTGTAACCTGAATACCTGTCCTATGGGTGTGGCTACGCAGAACCCTGAGTTGCGCAAGCATTTCATGGGGCGTTATGAATATCTCGTCAACTATTTCACGTTCCTCGCCCAAGAGGTTCGCGAATACTTGGCAGAACTCGGATTCAAGAGTCTGAACGATATCGTGGGTCGCACCGACCTGATTGAGACACGCGAATCGGCTCTCGACTTCTCGCGCCTGCTCAACAAGGAAGAGGGTACGCTTCATTTCACTGGTGATGTTCACAAGCCTTCTGTGCCGCTGGGTATGCAAGGAACCGTTCTTGACCAGCAGATGATAGAGGCTGCATCAAAGGCTATCGACAAGGGTGAAGAGGTGAACCTCGACTATGCCATCAAGAATACCGACCGCGCCGTGGGTACCATGCTCTCTGGCGTCATCGCCAAGAAATACGGACTGGCTGGTCTGCACGACAATACCATCAACGTGAAGTTCAAAGGTTCTGCAGGACAGTCGTTCGGTGCCTTCCTGGAACATGGCATCAGCTTCAAGCTCGAAGGCGAAACCAACGACTACTTCGCCAAGGGACTCTCTGGCGGACGTATTGCCATTCTTCCTCCCACACGTGCTAACTTCGCTGCTGAGGACAATATCATCGCAGGTAATACGGGTCTTTACGGCGCCACCAGCGGTGAGCTCTATATCAATGGTAAGGTAGGTGAACGCTTCGGTGTCAGGAACTCTGGTGCCATTGCGGTACTGGAAGGCGCAGGCGACCACTGCTGCGAGTATATGACAGGCGGTCGGGTGGTTGTGCTTGGTGAGACAGGACGAAACTTCGCCGCCGGTATGAGCGGTGGTGTGGCCTATGTCTGGGACAAGAACCACAACTTCGACTACTTCTGTAATATGGACATGGTGGAGATCAATCTGGTGGAAGATAGCGTGTCGCGTAAAGAACTGCACGAACTCATTCGTCAGCACTACCTCTACACGGGTTCTAAACTGGCCCGCACCATGCTCGACAACTGGAACCACTACATCGAGGACTTCATCCAGATTGTTCCTATCGAATATAAGCGTGTGCTACAGGAAGAGCAGATGAAGAAACTACGCGACAAGATTGCTGACATGCAACGAGAGTATTAATTTTCAATTTTCAACTTTTGGAACAGCGAGGGCCAAAGATGCTTGCATCAATTTGGCAGAGTCGTGACAAAAGTCAACGAAGTTAATTTTTCAATTCTAAAAAGATGGGAAATCCGAAAGCATTTCTGGAGATACACCGCCAAGAGGCAGGCTATCGTCCGATACAAGATAGAATACACGACTTCAGCGAAGTTGAGCAGACACTCAACACCCGCGAGAGAAAACTCCAGGCCAGCCGTTGCATGGACTGTGGCGTACCTTTCTGTCATTGGGCTTGTCCGTTGGGCAACAAACCGCCAGAGTGGAACGATGCACTGTATAAAGGCGACTGGGAATTGGCTTATCGTTTGCTCAACGCCACGAATCCCTTCCCGGAATTCACTGGTCGTATCTGTCCTGCCCTCTGCGAAAAGGCCTGTGTGCTGAACCTCATCGAACATGAGCCTACTACCAACCGCGAGGATGAGTGTGCCATTACCGAGGCTGCCTTCCGCGAAGGCTATATCACCGTTCATCACCCGGAGCGTAACGGGAAGAAAGTGGCTGTGATCGGAGCGGGTCCTGCAGGATTGGCTGCAGCCAACGACCTGAACCTGATGGGCTATCAGGTAACGGTATTCGAGAAGAATGAGGCGGCTGGCGGACTGCTTCGCTATGGTATTCCCAACTTCAAGCTGAACAAGACCGTTATCAACCGCCGCATCGCACTGCTGGAGGAAGAAGGAATCGAGTTTCGATACGGCTGCGCCGTATCAATTGATAATGGACAATTGACAATTGACAATGAGGCGAATAATTCTCAATTTTCAATTCTCAATTCTCAATTTGATGCGATAATTATCGCATCAGGCACTCCTACTGCCCGCGATCTCAAAGCACCTGGTCGTGAACTGAAGGGCGTACACTTCGCCCTCGAGCTGCTGGCGCAGCAGAACCGTGTGCTTGCCGGAATGGAGTTCTCGAAAGATGAGCGCATCACGGCCAAAGGAAAGGATGTGCTCGTCATCGGTGGTGGCGATACAGGCTCCGACTGCATAGGAACCGCTCATCGTCAGGGTTGCAAGAGCGTGACACAGATTGAGATCATGCCCAAGCCCGTTGAAGGTCATGTGGACCCCAAAAATCCCTGGCCGAACTTCCCCCGCACCCTCAAGACCACCTCTTCGCACGAAGAGGGATGTACAAGAAGATGGAACATCAACACCCTTGAGTTCCTGGGTAAGGACGGTAAGCTCACTGGTGTGAAAGTACAGGAAATCGACTGGAAACCCAATCCCAACGGCGGTCGTCCCATCATGGTCGAGAAGGGTAAGCCGGAAATCATCAAGGCCGAGCTCTGTCTGTTGGCCATGGGCTTCCTGAAGCCCGAACACCCCGAGTATCCCGAGAACGTGTTCGTATGCGGCGACTCAGCCAATGGCGCCAGTCTGGTTGTCAGGGCCATGGCCAGTGGTAAGCAGACCGCCCAGAAAGTGCACGCTTTCCTGACGAAATAAAATTACTTTTTCAACACTTTATCCACTTCTTGCACAAAGATGTCAAGACCCGCGAAACCAATCTGTTTGAAGGTCTGGTTGCCCTGTTTGTCGTAGATGGCGTAGGTGGGGATGCCCTCCGATTCATACTTGTCCAGGATGTAACTGTATTGCTCCTTCGTCAGGTAGTAGTGGTCGCCGTCGATGTCATTGATCATCTCCTGCCAGAGGGCGACGGGCGATGTGGGTGAGGTGATATAGACAAACTGGATGTTTTCATTTTTAAGCGTAGCCTTCCAGGGTTTCATCTTCTTATGTCCATCCTTGCAAGGTCCGCACCAGGTGGCCCAGATATCGATGAGCACCACCTTGCCCTTGTAACGGTCGAGGATGGTCTGCAGGATGTTTTCAGGGGCCACGTCGTCCAGTTCCTTATAGAACACGGTCTGCTGATTGGACAGCTCGTCAGCAATGCGCTGCTGCTCGGCCAGGTACTCGCGGATGACGTTCTTGCAGTCTTCATGTTTCATGGTTTCGAGAAGCATTTTCGCAAGCTCCACCAGCTCTGGATTCTTCGCCGTCTCTATGCATCTGAGCTCGTCGTTATAGTCATTCTTCTCAGCAGCTTTTGGATCGTATACGCTCAGTAGGGCTTCCCAGAACTCTTGGCTGCAGGGCGATGTAGGCTCATTCAGGAACTTCCAAGAGTAGGCTTTTTCCTCCTCCGAAAGCGTCAGTAGGTCTTTGTTCTTCTCCATATTCTCAAAGAGATCGCGTTGAGACCAGACCACCTTTCCGTCCTCACCCACAAAATAGTTGCTATATTTGAATTTAAACTGATGCAACCATTCCATGTAGTTCGATTCTTCTAACATGCACAGAAGGTCCTGGGCTGCTGTGGTCAATTTCGATTTCCTGATAGTGGCCACGCGCTGGTCGAAGATATTTTGCAGGCATTGCATACGCTCCTCCTTCGTCTTGCACTCCTTGACCTTCAGGAACACCTCATCGTCATTACCGATGAAATCGTAGTACTGGTTGGCTTTCTTCATATTCACCAGGTCCATGTTGGTCTTGGCCATATAGCCTTTGTAGGCCACAAACGGCTTGTTGTCGTTACAAATCTTCATGAGGATCTCCGTTTCCTGACCTGGGGCGATGACGATGCTGCTGAAAGCCAATCCATACACGCCAACCGTCACCTCGCGCGTCAGCCAAAGGGGAACCTCTACCGTCACCGTGCCGTCGTCGGCAAACGGAAGCATCTTTTCAAAACGCTCCTTCCTACCCAGTGGTGTAAAGCCGCCCACAAAGAAATCCAATTTCATGCCCGGCTTGTAGCCCAGCATCTTCACCTTGATGGTGGCAACGCCCTTGTTGATTTTGGCTGCAGGCAGCGTCTCGTCCTGCGCGTACTTCACATCTTGCCACTCAGCAGGTAGCACCAGTTTCTGTTTCATCTTGCTGTCGCAGATGTTCCAGAAACCGAACGCCCCATCGATGTCACCCTCCGAGAAGTCCAGCACCTTCGTGTCCTGAGGCACAGGCTTGAAGTGGAGCGCCAGATGGGCTATTCCGCTCTCAGGTATCCAGAACAGCGAGTCGGGCTGCAGGTCGGACTCTTTCTCGTTGGTCTTTGCGCCACCCGTAAAGGCATACTTCTTGCCGTCGGGCGTCTGCACAAACGACTCCTTGGCAAAGCGAATCCACCTGCCCGGGCGGTAAATGGCCGTGACGTGCAACACCGTCTCCGTCTCCTTCAGCTCTACCTTAGTGATTTCGAACGTGGAGTTACTTGCTCCCATGAATGCTGTGGGCTGCTCCCACACAACATCTTTCATCTTGGCCTGCCCCGTCAATGCAACGAGAGCAAGCAGAATAACTGTAAATAGTTTTTTCATATCGTTTTTCATATTTCGTCTGCAAAGATACGAATAAGCGAGAACAATACAAAGAAAAACATTATTTTTCTTTGTATTGTCGAGCGAAAGTATCTTCGGCGCAGCCAGAGATACGAATAAGCGAGCGAAATACCAAACAAAAGCTTGTTTTTGTTTGTATTTTTCGATTTTGTCTTTCACTCAACAAAAAACCCCTCCTTTTGGGAGGGGCTTGGGGTAGGCTTATTTCACCACTGCCTTTTTGCCATTATGAATATACACGCCCTTCTTCGTGGGCTTCCCACTCATCTTCTGACCATCAATGGTGTACCACTCTTCACTTTGAACTTTGAACTTTGAACTTTGAACTTTATCTGCATCCCTTTGACCATTATCAATGCCCGTGGTGATGCTAATTGGGGTGGTGAATTCCTTGATATTGTACCAGACGATATTACTCTTATTGCCTGGCTGACCTTCTGCCAGACCGCCGTAATAAATGCTCTGCACACCAATACGGTTGAATGTAGCCAATTCGTCCTTGTCTTGGTTGAGATAAACCTTACTGCCACCCTCGTAGAAGTCAAAACCATCTGTTAAATTATAGGGCACCTCTGTGATTGTCTCGTCAAGGTATTTATAAAGGTCTTTTGTGAACACAATGGACTGGACTACATGCTCAACATCGCTATACAGGCTATAGTACAACTTGTAAAGATTCATCGGATTGCCGTTCACATCAAATATAGGAACATCGAGTGTGACATACGGGTAACTGGTACCTTCAAGTTTAACCACCTTGAAGGATGGATCGGCGGGTTTGTCTGCCTTCTCAACGAAATATGACCACTCGTTGTCGGTATATATTTCATACGGGTAGTCGTATTGATGATATTCATTCAGATAGATCCAAGTATTAGTATCAGTAGTAAATGTCTTGGTTGTACTATCATATGTAAACGACACGTCACAGTTCGTGGTTCCATTGAAACCCACAAAGTAGAATGGATAGTCCGCCCCCCAATAATTACGACTGCCATAATACTGTCCTGAAGTGAAAGTAACGGTGTTATTGCTCTTCGTCCCTTTTACCCATGCATCGGGAATGTCATGGCAGAGTCCCTGCACGTAAACATCATTCCCATCAAAGCCGATATTGACAAATTTGGTGAATTCAGTATATACAGGGTTCTTGTCGTCATCGTATTCTACGGTTTTGCCTGTCCACACATATGCTTCCGCCACCAAGTTCTCGGGTACTACCACCTCTTGAGGAACATACACCTCACCCTGACAAACGGTAAGCCTGTCATAGTAACCCCAATAATTTATTATCGATTCTTGGCTATTCTCAACAAGATATGGCGTGGTAAGAACAAATGTCTTGGTACTGCTATCGAAGCTAAATACGATATCCACGACATCTTCCAGATTATTAGAGCCAACCATGTACTCCTTGCCAATGTTGTTTTCTCCTACGAACTGTCCAGAGGCAAAGGTAGCAGTGTTACCATTGATGGTTCCCTTCATCCATGCATCGGGGAAGTAATAGGGAATACCCTTGATATACACGTCATTTCCGTCGAAGGCCACCTCAATGGCTTTTTCCACAGGATTTTTGGTGCTACCATGAGAGTAATTGCCATCTATCTTCCAATTGGTCTCTATCGTGATACCATCGGGAACCTCTACAAGTGAGGGAAGAGCAACGGTATTGATGACGGCACCAGATTGTATGTAGTAGAAATAGTAAAGAGCATCTATCTTGGCGTTTACAAACAGGTAGTTGTTGAGGGTGTATGTATTGCTTTCAACACTGTATGTAAAAGTAATGTCTTCAATGTTTTTAGAATCATTGTCATATCCCAAGAGGTAAATCTGGTATCCGTTGTATTCACCCATATATTGTCCTGTAGGAATGGTGAGTGTTGTGCCGCTAAGTGTTCCCCTTGCCCAAGCTTCGGGTAAAACATTCCCGTTTCCATCACTGGCCAACCCTTGGATATAGACCGTGTTACCATCTTTAACCATCTGTATAGGGGTTTCGATTTCACTTGTGCCGTCTGAATTACAACTAACACCTCTATAGTAGTAGGTTACAGGAGTAGAATTGACTGGAGGTGAGATCACTCCAGTGACGAAGCTGGTCTCTACCCACTTACTGGAATGTGTTGCATCGCAGACGGTCCTTACTCTTACCTGATAGGTGGTGCCTGTCTGAAGACCATCAGTGATGTTGAACATTGGTTGAGTCACGGTCAGCGGTCCCAGCCATGTATCAGAGGCATAAGACTTGAATTCCACTTCCCATCGGTCTGCATCACTCTCCCATGACACTTTGGCAGTGGTTCCTGTAATATCACTTACTGTCAGGTTCTTGGGCTTCTCACAAATGGTGCTGTTGGGAACAACATAGGTAAAGGTGGTCTTGGGGATGAAGTTACACTGGGTTGCAGTAACTTCGTCCAGACTATTTTCATTTGTTCCTGCGACAGAAGCATCTGTGACAGCCTTACCATAGAATTTGATGAGATTATAACCTTGATTAGTAGTATTCTCAATACCTATCAGAAGGTTACCGCCACTATAGGGGAATGGTTCATCAAAGTCGATGGTTAACGTTCCGCAACCCTCGGCACTCACCACGCTGAGTGTACCCTGATACACAATGGCATCACTGGTCTTCGGTTCGAATTCATTGATTCTGGTGTAATCCACTTCCTTCAGATAGACATCCACGGTTGCTAATGTTGTGTATGGAATGTCTTCTGTTTGGGTATAGAACGTCATGCTGGTAATCGTTTTACCAGCCATGTCGCCAAGGTTGCTTGAAGGAATAACGAATTGACTTCTGGTAAAGTCGTCAAAGTAATACATATACGCAGGAACGTATTCGCTTATTGACGTTCCGTCATACACGGTTAGGGTTTCCGGCTCAGTGTATTTCGATGTGATGCCGATTTTGATGTAGTTTCGGTACCCCGCCACGTGTTTATTACTGCCGCTGAAGTTGTTGATGTTATCCAAACTGATAAAACTGGCATCAGAATAATAGATTGCCCGGTTTTGACCTGAAACAGCTTGTATGGTATAAGCTGTGCAAATAGAGCCATAATTTTCGCTATTTGTGTCGTAGAAGCAGACCAGCAGATTCTTGGAGCCGCTGTATTCGAACTGTTTCTGCAAGGTAATGGTTGTCCAGTCTTCTTGTGCAACACTGAAGCCACCGTCAAACACCAGGTCATCCTGGGTGACGGGCACCATGTCTTGGTTGTAGTCGAAGAAAGTCTTATCCACTTCTTTCAGATAGATCTTAATGCCATTCGCTCTGAACCCCTTAGTGTACATGAAAGAGAGAGAAGTAATGGTTCCAGCCATTCCAATCTCATCAGCAGTATAGATCTGCTGCGACAGGGAATAGCGCTCATAGGTGTTGAAGGGTAGCGTATAGATAGTAGTAGTCTTGCTACCAATCGTCACTTCGTCTGCTCTCGCTGCGCCCATCCAGGCCAGCACAAGCATCATTGATAATAGTAGTCTTCTTTTCATAAGTGTTGATTGTTGTTGATTTGGTTACAAAGATAGTGAAAATGAGCGAAATAGCAAAACAAAAAGTGGTTTTTTTATTCCCGAGTACAGCCTTTCTTTTTTGCAAAAATACAAATAATATCAACATAAACAAAACTTTGGAGTATTACTTGATAAAAGAAATTGATTTAGCGGCACATCTCCTTCAAACCTTGCACTACTCTTTAAGCAATGAAGCCAAATGAGCGGTGCTTAACATTGTTTATCATTTGTAGATGCAGTATTTCGAAATCTTTGCGTTTATATAAAAAAGGAGTTCAACTAAATATGTAGGCAATGATGAAAAAGTACATGTTTTTATGGGGTGTTTTCGCCTTACTCGGTTTGGTGGCATGCAGTGATGAAACACCCGAGGAACAACCTGAAAGAATGTTCGCGTTGACGAACCTCAACTATTCTGGGTGCAAGTCATACGTGGAGTCACGATCCATCGGAGATAATGAGTATTTCGAACTGAAAGGAACTCAGGCAGGAAACCTTTTGGTGAAGCATGCTAATGCTGTCTTCAACTGCGCATCCGATAAGTTTGAAGCCAAGGCCAGCATAGAAGGTAAGACAATTACGGTGACGGAATTAGATGTGATTAAAGATGGTGTCATGGTGAAATGCATTTGTCCCTACGACCTTGACTATGAGATTGGTCCATTGAAAGAAGGTGAGACCTATTCCATGACAGTCGTTTCAACATACGACTTGGGAACAGATGATCCAAATCTCACGCCTAACGGTTATGAAACAACATTCAGTTTCGTTTATTCGTCAACGTTGTCAAAGACCATACCCTATCAAAAAGAGTGACAGGAACCTGGTACCTGTCACATATGGGGAGGGGTTCTTCGCATAGCAAAGCGGCAAAGCCGAGCGAGGGGTAGGCTTATTTCACCACGGCCTTTTTACCATTATAAATATACACGCCTCGCTTCGTGGGCTTCCCACTGAGCTTCTGTCCATCAAGGGTGTACCATTCATCCCTTTGACCTTTGACCGCATCCCTTTGAACCTTATCAATGTCAGTGGCGATGCCCGAGGGTTTCTTATAAGTGAAGTAGCCCGGGTTGTTGGGACCACCATCGACGTGGGCGTAGGTCTTGTTACTCGGGTTGGTTGCTTTCCATTTGGTACCTTGACCGCCCTCCAGACTGGTGCATTGATCGAACATGAGAATTGAGTATGTGTCAGTCACGTTATCCGTGCTCCAACCATCGCCCACATAGATGGTTTGCAGGTTGGTGCAGCCACTAAACATGGCTCTCATATCAGTGACCATACCCGTATTGAAATGGGTCAGGTCAAGAGTGGTCAAGGATTTGCATATGGCGAACATGGAAGCCATGCTTGTCACCTCGCTGGTGTTCAGGTGACCGATGTTCGAGATGGTTCGCAGATTCTCCATCTTGCTAAACCAACCGTACGTGTTCGTGGGGCGGGCGTGAGCGAAGGATGAGTCGAAGACCACTCGGGTGACATTGGCGTTCGTCTTGTCGTTGAACCAATCTTGGCTAACAGGTTCCGTCTTCAGGCTGTAAGTGGTGCCCGTGCGGCTGCTGCGCTGGTTGTCGTAGTAGAACGTGAGCGTTCCATTCTGATAGCAGGCGTAGGGCTCAGTACCCGCAGCGGTGAAGTAGCCCGGGGTGCTCGTGCCACCGTCGATACGGGCGTAGGTCTTGTCAACGTGGCTTCCATCGTAAGTCGTTCCTTGACCACCCTCCAGACTGTTGCAATAATAGAACATGTAACCGGACTCTGTCACGGCTGCCGTGTTCCATCCGCTTCCCACATAAATGGTTCGCAGGTTGGTGCAATAGTCAAACATGTAACTCATATCAGTCACCTTCGACGTATTGAAACTGCTCAAGTCAAGACTCGTCAAACCCAGATTATAAAAGAACATGTAACTCATGTTGGTCACCTCACTGGTGTTCAGGTAATTCAAGCCCGTGATGGACTGGAGATTGTACATGTTATAGAACCACATGTAGGTCGTCGTCGGGCGGGCGTCGGCAAACGATGGGTCGAAGACCACCTGGGTCACACTGACAAAAGTGCCATCATTATCCCAACCAGGAGCATTGTAGTCCGTGTCCGAATTCAGGTCGTAGAACTTGCCCGAGCGGAAGGCGTACTGATCGTCGTTGTAGAACGTGAGCGTTTTGTTCTCAGACGTGTAGATGGCGTAAGCCTTTGTAACAGCGGTCAAGTAGCCGGGATTGCTCGTGCCACCATCGACGCGGGCGTAGGTCGCGTCGACGTGGTTGGGATCATAGGTCGTGCCCTTGCCGCCCTTCAGACTGGTGCAATTCCCGAACATACTTGCGGATTCCATCACTTCAGCCGTGCTCCAGCCATTGCCCACATAGATGGTTTTCAGATTCGTGCAGTCACTGAACATTGAATCCATGTATGGAGTTTCGGCCGTGTTGAAACTACTCAAGTCAAGGCTTGTCAAACCTTTGCAACCACTAAACATAGATGAAAAAGAATACACAAGCGACGTTTCCCAGCTGCTCAGGTCAAGGGTTGTCAGGCTGGTGCAGCCAGAGAACATGGCGGACATCTCATACACCCAGGATGTGTTGAAATGGCTCACATCAAGGCTCGTAAGTTTTGTACAATTCGTAAACATATAAGCCATATCGGTCACCTTGCTGGTGTTCAGGTAACTCAGGCCCGTGATGGATTGGAGATTCTCCATATTGTAAAACCACATGTAAGTAGTCTTTGGGCGAGCATCGGCGAACGAGGGTTTAAAGACCACTTTGGTCACTTTGGATTTGGTGCCATCGGTGTCCCAACCGGTATTGCTGCCGTTCGTGTTCAGGTCGTAGGTCGTGCCCGTGCGGCTATCGCGCTGGTTGTCGTAGTAGAACGTCAGCGTCTTGTTCGACGACGTGTAGCAGGCATAGGGTCTTGGCGCATGAATGTCGGTGAAGTAGCCCGGGTTGCTCGTGCCGCCGTCGATGTGGGCGTAGGTCGCGTCTTTCCAGCGTGAAAAGTATTCGGTGCCCTGGCCACCTACCAGGTCGAAGCATTGAGCGAACATATTTTCGGATCTCGTCACCTTAGCCGTGCTCCAGCCTGTGTCCACATAGATGGTCTCCAGATCATCGCAGCCTTCGAACATCGAATTCATATAGGCCACGTTGGCTGTGTTGAAACTGCTCAAGTCGAGGACCGTCAGCTGACTGCAATTATAGAACATGTATTTCATGTCTACCACCTTGGCCGTGTTGAAATGGCTCACATCAAGGCTCGTAAGCCATGTACAATTCTGAAACATATTAGACATGATAGTCACCTCGCTGGTGTTCAGATACTCCATGCCCGTGATGGATTCAAGTTTCTGCATATAGGAAAACCAACGGTTGGTAGTCGTCGGGCGGGCATCGGCGAACGAGGAGTCAAAGACCACCTGGGTCACAGAGCTGTTGGTGCGGTCGGATTCCCAGCCGGGAGTCATGACGTCCGTGTTCAGGCTGTAGGTCGTGCCCGTTCGTGTACTGCGCAAGTTGTCGTAGTAGAACGTGAGCCTCTTGTTCGAGTCTGTATAGTTGGCATAAGCCTCTTGGGCATTAGCACCAATGGCGCTCATCAGGGTTATCAATAAGATAACCAGTCGTTGAATAATGGATGTTGGTTTCATAAGCGGATAGTTTTGATGATTGGAGGTGCCCTACCCCCTCCAAAGGAGGGAAACTGGGGATTCAGTTGCAAAGATAGTTTTTTTCTTTGAACTTTGGACTTTGAACATTGAACTTTATGATTAGTTTTATGGAATTTTAAGAACCAAAGAGCCAAGGAGTTAGAGGCCAAAGAACCAAAGGACCAAGGGATTAGAGACCAAAGAACCAAAGGACCAAGATTTAATGTTTAATCTTTAATGAAAAAAGGGAAAGAATACATTTCTGGGATAATTATGATAATTATAATAATTTCTTTCAGTACTAACCTTAGAAAAATTACGAACACGGATAACACGGATCTAACGGATACATACAAGAAAGAGGATGAGCAATCATCCTCTTTCTCATCCCCCTCCTCTTGGGAGGGGCTAGGGGTGGGCTCCCCCTTCTTTCTCATCCCCCTCCTCTTGGGAGGTTAATTGTCCGCTCGGCTTTGCCGCTTCGCTATGCGAAGAACTGTCAACTGGGCGTCAGCCCGCAATGCAGCTGGTGACTCCCAAGCTGGTGGCGATGGCGGTCAAGATGGCCGCAACTGTCTGAATGATGAATTTCCAAGTATCCTTCTTCATAACTTTGAACTTTGAACTTTGAACTTTGAACATTGAACTTTTGGAGCAGCGAGGGCCATTGTACTTGTACATTTGGCTGAGTCGTGACAAAAGTCATAGAACGAAGTGATTTAACTTTATGATTACCTTTCTTTTCGAGGAAGGAGGAGGGAGGAGTGAGAATAGAACTGAGATGCTGTTATCATATACTGAACCACTTGTACTTGAAGCATATCTCACTCCACATTCCACACTCCACACTCCTCGAATAACGGTTAGCCGTTATTCTCTCCGCCTCCGCCCTCACCCTCGGGCATTTCCTCCCCGTTCATTGAGCGGAAACGGGCCTTCTTGGTGAGCATCTTGGTGGTGTACTCGCTCTCCTTGCTCTGGTCGGGCAGGAATCGTACGTGGATGGCCTTCACGTTGTTCGCTGAGAACTTGCTTTCGTCGTCCACGCCCTCGGTGCTTGCGCTCAGGTAGAACGTGCCCAGGCCGTCGAGCTTGATCTTGTTGCCCTCCAGAAGCAGCTCCTCGAAACACATGATAAATCGTTCCACGACGCCCTTCACCACGTCCGAAGTAAAGATCGTACCATGCTTCATCATGTGGCGGCAGAGGTCAGTGGTGTTCATCGTGTCCTGATGCACCAGGCGGCCGTAGGTCTTGCCGTAGGCGGCGCTCTTGTCGTTGTTGTTCTTGTACGTTTTAATAAGTAGTCTTGCCATAATAATTAGATTTAATGTTAATAAATAGGGTTAACGATTTTTCAGTGTTGGAAGAAAGTACTTCGACATACTCAGCAGCCAGCAAGATGTGAAAAATGGTTATAAGCTAGAATATGTGAATAAATATATGTAACTTTGCAGAAGATATGAGTAAGATGAAAGCAAGAGAGTGCCAGAATGTGGAATATAAAACAAGTTGGCACGATAAATATTTAGAGTGGATTTGCGGTTTTGCGAATGCACAGGGGGCTGCGATGTACTTTGGCGTGAACGATGATCACGAGGTTGTTGGCCTGAAGAATACAAAGAAACTGCTGGAGGATATTCCCAATAAGATTGTCAACGCAATGGGTCTTGTGGTTGATGTGAATCTCCATAAACAGGACGGGTTGGAGTATATCGAAGTAGTCATTAATCCTGCCAATGTGCCCATCAGTTATAAGGGGAAATATTACTATCGTTCTGGTAGTACCATGCAGGAATTGACGGGCACTGCGCTGATAGACTTCATCATGCGCAAGCTGAATGTTACATGGGACGCTGCCACAGAACCATCAGCAAAGATTGATGATATAGATCCTGAAGCCATCAAATATTTCTTGGACAGAGCCATTCGAGAGGGAAGAATCAATGAATCTGCCAGGAATGACAGTATTGAACAGTTGTTGCTAAAACTCCATCTGATAAATGAAAAGAATGGTAACATTACATTGGCAGCCTTGTTGCTTTTTGGTAAGGATGTGGAGCGATGGAATATGACGGTGGCCTTCCGTATTGGAAGATTCGGAAGCAGTCAGGCAGATTTGATAATACAAGATAGAATCGTATGCCCACTAATCATGATGCCAAATAGAATTATAGAGGTATTGAGGACTAAATATTTGGTTGCACCTATACATTATGAGGGTATGCAGCGAATAGAACCGTTAGAGATACCAGAGGATGGATTACGTGAGATGATATGCAATTCGATTATCCACAAGGACTACACAGGAACCTTTATTCAGATGAAGGTGTTTGATGACTATATCACACTTTGGAATGGAGGCATGTTGCCTCCGAACTATTCTGTGGAAAAGTTGATGCAGCCTCATGAGTCACATCCTCGCAATCGCTTGATGGCAAATGTGTTCTATTTAGCAGGATTCATCGAGGCTTGGGGACGTGGCTATGAAAAGATTCGTGAAGCTTTCAAGGCAGAGAACTTGGAAATGCCCGTGTTCGAGGAAGTGCGTGGTGGTTTCATGGCAACCATCAAGCGCGAGAAATTCATGGGAATCCAAAAGGGAAAGAATTTCGTAAAAGATTTCGTAAAAGATTTCGCAAAAGATTTGTCTGAACGTCAGAAAGTTATCCTTGAATTGATAAATGAAAATCCATTTATTTCTGCTAAGGAGATTTCGGAAAAGATTTCGGAAAAGATTTCAGGAAAGACGATAACAGATAGAACAATTCAAACTGATTTAGCAAAGTTAAAAAAGAAGGGTTACCTTACCCGTGAAGGTGGACGTAAAGAGGGGCGTTGGATAATAATTGTTACTGCATGGTAATCATCGAGTCGAAACAGAAGAAACTAATAAAGAAGTCATCAAATAAAGAAAGGCTGATAATAAAAACGTGAAGGTGACAAGTGACAGGTCCCTGTCACGCTCGTATCTTTGCAGGCGGTAATTAAAAATCGCGGAAACGTGTATAAATGATTTGTTCAAAAATCGCGGAAACGTGTAAATCATCATCAGCGAGGTGACAAGGGACAGGTTTCTGTCACCCTCTAAGGTGACTTTTAAATGGAGTAGTGTCGATCAAGGCTTGCTCCCCGCACTCAGCGGCGTAGTCAAAACTTTCGTTCTGACAGTGCAAAGATACGATTAAGTGAGGGAAAAACCAAAGAAAATCTTGTTTATTTTGTTTTTCCGAGCGAAAGTATCTTCGGCGAAGCCAAAGATAGGGCATTTCTTCGAAACTTCCAAATTATTTCATTAAATCCTTTTCGATATCCTCGATGGATGGTAAAGACGAGCGTAAGTCAGCAGGTAATAATTGTATGAGGGTAATTGCGAAATAGCCGATTTCGCAATTGTAAAATTCTCTGTTTTTGTATTTTTATTCAATTGTGCAGTTGGTGATTGCACAGGGGAATTACAGGGAATTATTGTGCTGCAAACGCTTGGTTATGTGCCTGAAAATACGTATCTTTGTAACATGGAAAATACATTCAAGATACGTACATACGGGCGCATGGAGCTGGCACAGCTCTACTGTCCCGACGTCCAGCCGAAGACGGCCTGGAGGAAGCTGAAGGAATGGATTGACTATTATCCGCACCTGAACGAGAAACTGTCGTTGCTGGGCAGGACCACCTGCACCCGTACCTATTCACCGCCGCAGGTAAGGGCGATCGTGGAAGCGCTAGGGGAACCTTAACTAGTTGATAGTTGAAAGTTGATAGTTAACTACGTTGACTTTTGTTACGACTCGGCCAAACGTACAAGCACGATGGCGCTTGCTGCTCCAAAAGTTATAAGCCTAGTTAGTGGTAGTTATAAGGCTGATAAGTGGGTGTTAGAAGGCTGATAACGAGGTGTTAGAAGGCTTGTAGAAATCGAACTAAATACAGAAAAGTGGTGTAGAGGTGTAGAGGGTGTAGAGCATTTTTATAAACTTATATGTTTTTAATATAATCCCTCGCGCGCGCACGGGGATTTTGTGAAAACCCTCTACACCCTCTACACCTCTACACCAGATAGAGTGGTTTCTTTATTTTACTATCACCACCAATTCATAAAATTGATGAGTAAAACATTTTTTATTCTTATGATAATAGATATTTTTTTACTATCTTTGTACCCAAGAACTATAAGTGAAAAGAAGATGCTGACGGAGAAGACCATGGAGAAGCTGCGGATACTCGCAGAATCGGCGAAGTACGATGTGTCGTGCTCGTCGAGCGGTACTGTGCGCTCTGGTAAGAAGGGCATGGTGGGCTCGACGGTGGGCGGCGTGGGTATCTGTCATTCGTTTGCTGACGACGGGCGTTGCATCTCGCTACTGAAGGTGATGCTGACGAACTACTGCATGTACGACTGCGCCTATTGCATCAACCGTCGTACGAACGATATTCCCCGTGCCACACTCTCCGTATCAGAACTCGAGGAGATTACCATGGAGTTCTATCGCCGTAACTACATCGAAGGACTGTTCCTGTCGAGTGGTGTGGTGAGGAACCCCGACTATACGATGGAGCGGTTGACAGCCATTGTGCGCGACCTCCGGACCGTTCACCGCTTCAATGGTTACATCCACCTGAAGACCATCCCAGGGGCCAGTAGGGAGTTGTTGCAAGAGGCGGGACGCTATGCCGACCGTATGAGCATCAACATCGAGATTCCCAAGGAGGAGTCGTTGAAGGCGTTGGCACCCGAGAAGGATCATCGGAGCATCTTCCTTCCTATGTCGCAGATTCAGCAGGGTGTATTGGAGAACAAGGAGGACCGTCGTAAGTTCCGCCATGCTCCCCGCTTTGTGCCGGCAGGACAATCCACGCAGATGATTGTGGGGGCCACGAAGGAGACCGACCGTGACATCCTGATGATGTCGAACGCGATGTATCAGCAGCCTACGATGCGACGGGTGTATTACTCCGGTTATGTGAGCGTGAACACCTACGACCCTCGTCTGCCTGTGTTGAAACAGCCGCCTTTGGTACGCGAAAACCGCCTTTATCAAGCCGACTGGCTGATGCGCTTCTATCATTTCAGTGTTGATGAGATTGTGGATGATGCCCATACGCATCTCGATCTTGATGTTGATCCTAAGTTAGGTTGGGCATTACGTCATCCTGAGGCCTTCCCTGTGGATATCAACAAAGACGACTACGAGCGTATTCTCCGAGTGCCGGGCATTGGTGTGAAATCGGCCATCCTGATTGTCAATAGTCGCCGTTTCAACCGTCTTACCTCCTATCATCTGAAGAAGATGGGAGTGGTGATGAAGAAGGCCAAGTATTTTATTACTTGTGGTGAACTTACCTCTGCCTTCTCGCAGCCAATCATCGGCATCAATGAGCTGCGCCCGGAACGCCTGCGCCCCTTGTTACTGTCGAAGGCCCAGCAGAAACGGGCGGCAGCAGAGCAGCAGCTCGCGCTCGACTTTGGTGAAGAGAATCCGTGAAAACCGTCATGACAGATGCAAGTATATGTGTTCGATAATACCCTCGACGGACTGTTGACAGCTGTGTTCGACAGTTTCTTCCTGCACCAGCAACCCGAGATGTTACTGGGAGAGGGGGAGCAGTTGCCGCTGTTTGCCGACGAGCCCCATGTGGTGGTTACGGACAGCGGGAAAGCCGCCCGCGTTTGGAAGGGTCTGGAGAAGCATCTGTCGGTGGAAGGACTGCGGATGATTGCCGTGAGCTGGCTCTCCGAAGAACGGACACTGAATCAGCCGTTGTTCAATTTCATCTGTAAGGTGTTCCGGCAGAAGGGTGGCGATAGCTCATCATCAGCAACAGATTACTTGAGTCTTGAACGGAATGCCAGTGATGCCGATGTGCTGGCTGTGCGCAATTCCTGTCGCCGCGTGCTCCACGAGCAGCTCCGCATGAAGCAGTTCATCCGCTTTCAAAAGGCAAAGGACGGCACCTATCTCGCCGTGGTATCTCCCGACCATAACGTACTGTCGCTCATCACCCATCATTTCCAGGATCGGTTCAACGATCAGCCCTGGCTCATCTACGATGCGAAACGGCACTACGGCTACTATTATGACGGCTCTGCTGCACCGATACACATCACCTTTGAGGATGAAAGTGCGGTTCCCTTCGACCTTACCAACGGTAAGCTCAATGATGAGGTGCTCAGCGAGAACGACAAAATATTCCAGGATCTGTGGCGCACTTATTTCAAGGCCATCTGCATCAAGGAGCGTATGAATCCCAAGAAACAACTCAGCGATATGCCCCGCAGATATTGGAAGTACATGACAGAAAAGAATTCATCCAATTATAAACCTATATAATAATATAAAAGAATGGCAAGTAATGCAGACTTTGTACAGTATATCGCAGACCAGTGTGCTGGTGCGGGTGAGATTGTAACCAAGAAGATGTTTGGCGATTATGGTATCTATTGCAATGGCAAGATCTTCGGACTGATTTGCGACGACTGCTTCTACCTGAAACCCACGGAGGCTGGTAGGAAGCTTTTACGGACAGTGGATATGCGTCCTCCCTATGAAGGGGCAAAGGATTATTTCTATATCGCTGATGTAGATGACCGTGATTATCTCTCTAATCTCGTCAAGGAGACGTACAAGGAACTGCCGGAACCGAAACCTAAGAAAAAGAAATGAAAGACTACCCGGACAAGATGACCGCAGAGCAGGCACGGACTTTTCGCGATGATGTGCTGAATATCGTCAGTCAGATACCTTGTGGCAAGGTGACGACCTACGGTCATATTGCCGCATTGGCCGGCTGGGCGAGTCATTCAAGGATGGTGGGACGTACCCTGCGTTATACCCCTGAAGCCAGGTCTCTTCCCTGTCACCGGGTAGTGAACATCGCAGGAAGAACCGCTCCAGGTTGGAGTCGTCAACGCTTTCTCTTGGAGGAAGAAGGTGTCAGCTTCAAGTCCAACGGTCGTGTGGACATGCAGAAGCATCTCTGGGAACCCCTCATTACACTAACAAAGGATGAATAAACAGAAGCATACGATGGAACAAATTGAAAGAATCAAGACGATGGAGCAACATCTCGACCGTGCTTCGCAGGCTGTGATGAAGTTATCGGCAGCCCTCGATGACTATGCCGAGGTGCTGACATCTATCCGCGAGCTGGAGAAGTATTATGGTAGTGACGACTGGAAGCAGGATTTTGCCGACGATGAGCAAGGACTTCTCCCCAAGGACCTGAAACGAGGGGTGCTCAGTGAGGACGGGATCTGGAATGTGTTGACAGATAGTCGTGATCTTAATACCCGAATGAAGGAGATCGTATCTAAGAAGAAACGTAAACAATAAACGAAGACACACCGCCACTTATTTATGCTTTCAGATTGTAAGTAAACCAAGATGCATTACTTTCAATTTGATACTTATCGACAAAATGAAGAAAATTATTGTCGATACTTTTATGCGTTTGCTTGCAAAATGTCGTATCTTTGTCGCAGAATTAAGACAAAGTGTAAGTATTCACGTATAACCACAAACACCAAAAAGATTATGGAAGCATTAAGATTTCAGGTTGTCGGTGAGGCATTCAAGAAGAAGCCGCTCGACGTAAAAGCACCCGCAGAGAGACCTTATGAGTATTTCGGTAAGAAGGTCTTTAACCGCGAAAAGATGTATAAGTACCTGCCCAAGGACGTGTACGAGAAGATGGTCGATGTGATTGACAATGGCGCACGACTTGATCGCGAGGTAGCCGATGCTGTGGCAGCAGGTATGAAACAGTGGGCCACAGAAAACGGCGTGACTCACTATACGCACTGGTTCCAGCCGCTGACGGAAGGAACGGCAGAAAAACACGACTCGTTTATTGAACACGACGGTAAGGGCGGTATGGTAGAGGAGTTCACAGGTAAGCTGCTCGTACAGCAGGAACCTGACGCTTCGTCATTCCCCAGCGGCGGTATCCGCTCTACCTTCGAGGCCCGTGGCTACTCAGCCTGGGACCCCACATCGCCTGTCTTCATCATTGAAGATACACTCTGCATCCCCACCGTATTTATATCATATAGCGGTGAGGCGCTCGACTATAAAGCACCGTTGAAGCGTGCACTCCATGCAGTGAACGTAGCAGCAACGGATGTTTGTCATTACTTCGACCCCAGCGTGAAGAAGGTAACTTCCAACCTGGGTTGGGAACAGGAGTATTTCCTGGTGGATGAAGGACTCTATGCTGCTCGTCCCGATTTGCTGTTGACTGGAAGAACACTGATGGGACACGACTCGGCCAAGAACCAGCAGATGGACGACCACTATTTCGGATCCATTCCTGAGCGTGTGGCAGCCTTTATGCGCGACTTGGAGATTCAGGCATTGGAACTTGGCGTTCCCTGCAAGACCCGTCATAACGAGGTGGCACCGAACCAGTTTGAGCTGGCTCCTATCTTCGAAGAGACCAACCTCGCCGTAGATCATAACATGATGCTGATGTCGCTGATGAAGAAAGTGGCCCGCAAGCACGGTTTCCGCGTGCTGCTGCATGAGAAGCCCTTTGCCGGCATCAACGGTTCGGGTAAGCATAACAACTGGTCGCTCTCAACCGATAACGGCATCCTGCTGCACGCACCTGGTAAGACACCCGAGCAGAACCTGCGCTTCGCTACGTTCATCGTAGAGACACTGATGGGTGTGTACCGACATAACGGTCTGCTCAAGGCCAGCATCATGTCGGCCACCAATGCCCACCGATTAGGAGCCAACGAAGCACCGCCTGCCATCGTATCCAGCTTCCTTGGTAAGCAGGTAAGCGAACTGCTCGATCATATCGAAACAGCCGATAAGGACTTCCTATCTATGACTGGTAAGCAGGGAATGAAGATGGATATCCCCGAGATTCCTGAACTGCTCATCGACAATACCGACCGTAACCGTACGTCACCTTTCGCCTTCACCGGTAACCGCTTTGAGTTCCGTGCTGTAGGTTCCGAGGCTAACTGCGCAAGCGCCATGATCGCCCTGAACAGTGCTGTGGCCGAGGCTTTGGCCGACTTCAAGAAACGGGTGGATGCTAAGATTCCTGAGTTCGAGAAGAAGCTCGCTGGCACAGAACACAGTGCTAAGTATCACGCCATCATCGACGTGCTGCGCGAAGATATCAAGACCTGTAAGCCCATCCGCTTCGACGGTAACGGCTACAGCGACGAATGGGTGGTGGAAGCAGAGAAGCGAGGACTCGATGTGGAGAAGTCGTGCCCGAAGATCTTTGAGCGTTATCTCGACAAGGAGAGTATTGAGATGTTCGAGAGTCTGGGCGTGATGACCAAGAAGGAGCTGGAGGCCCGCAACGAGGTGAAATGGGAGACCTACACGAAGAAGATCCAGATTGAGGCCCGCGTGCTGGGCGATCTCTCCATGAACCACATCATACCCGTGGCTACCCACTACCAGAGCGCCCTGCTGAAGAATGTGGAGAACATGACTGACATCTTCTCCAAGGAAAAAGCCGAGAAACTGAATGCCCGTAATATTAAGCTTATTGAGGAGATTGCCGAGCGCACCTCAGCCATCGAGAAAGGGGTGGATGAACTGGTTGCTGCCCGCAAGCTCGCTAACAAGATAGAGGATGAACACGACAAGGCTATTGCCTATCATGATGAAGTAGAGCCGAAGCTCGACGAGATTCGCTACCAGATCGACAAGCTGGAGCTGATCGTGGACGATGCGCTCTGGCCACTGCCGAAATATCGGGAGTTGTTGTTCATCCGATAACGCCAACCCATTTTCGACGACTTTTGTTTCTTCGTCGATTTCTTTTTTGGTTGTTTGAAAATCGCGATGAAGCGAAGGCCATACAGGTTTAACTTGTAATGGCTGAGTGGTAGCGATTTACTAAAGTTTGCGAGGGACCTGATGCTGAGACAGTATCAGGTCCTTTTTTTTCGATTGGTTTGCACTACCTTTGACTTCGTCGAAGGTACTTTCGCTCGACAAACCAAAGAAAAACGAGTTTTCCTTTGGTTTTGTGCTCGCTTAATCGTACCTTTGTCCCAAATATGTCAACAAACCGTACTTTCCAACATCGTGTAACCATCGTAGGCGTGGCAGTCCCTATCATCATGGCTGTCATGGCCCTCTATTTCCTGTTGCACCGCACCGCCATTCACCTCATCATAGGCTTCGGGCTGGTGGCGGTCATCATCATGATGCTGGAAAGACTGCTACACACGAACTACTTGTTTGAAGGTGATATGTTGACGATCAGCAGAGGACGGTTCATGAAAAGGGAGCAGGTACCGGTGAAAGATATCACCCGCATCTCACCCATCAGGCGCCAATGGCTCTTGATAGACTACCTGCTGATTGAATATGGAGCCGGACATGAAGCAGAGGTACAGCCCGTGAACGAAGAGGCGTTCCTTCAAGAAATCAAGAAAAGACAAGACGACCATGAAGAGAGATCATAACATGTGGAGAATGCTTTGGAGTATCCTGCTGCTGATGCCCTTAACGGTCATGGCACAGGTGGTGACCGACGAAGAGGTGACGACCGTTGACTCCTTGCAGGAAAGCACGGTAGAGATGACTGCCGACTCCCTCCTGACAGACACGCTGGCGATAGATCCCTCGCTGGTGTGGCCCAACAATGTGTGCGCCCGATTGGACAATCTGCTCAAAAGCAGTATGTTCAAGACCTCCACGGTGGGAATCCAGGTGTATGACCTCACCGCCGACTCCATTCTGTACCAGTACAATGAGAAGCAGTGTATGCGTCCGGCCTCAACGATGAAGATGATCAATGCCGTTACCTCACTCGACAAGCTGGGCGGCTCGTATCTGTTCAAGACGGAGCTGCGTTATACAGGGCAGATTGACAGCTGTACGCTCCGTGGGAATATCTACTGCAAGGGCGGCATGGACCCCCTGTTCAACATTGACGATATGCGTGCTTTTGTTGATGCGCTGCTGAAGAAAGGTATCGACACGATACGGGGAAGAGTCTATGCCGACGTATCCATGAAAGACCGCGACCTGTTGGGCGAAGGCTGGTGCTGGGATGATGATAACCCGGTGCTCAGTCCGCTGCTGATCGGTAAGAAGAACAATTTCATGAAACGACTGTGTCAGGTGATGAAAGAAGAGGGAATCGTGTTCATTGGTGACACCCTTCAAGGTATGACACCTTCCAATGCCTATCATCTCTGTACCCGCACCCATACCATGGACCAGGTGCTGATGCGGATGATGAAGAACAGCGATAACCTTTTTGCCGAGAGTATGTTCTACCAACTGGCAGCCAGCACGGGCGCCAAAGGGGTAACGGCAAAGAACGGCAGGGAGATGGTGAACCGACTGATTACCAAGCTGGGATTCCGACCCAGCGACTACTACGTTGCCGACGGTAGCGGACTCTCCTTATATAATTACGTATCGCCGGAACTGGAAGTGGCGTTCCTTCGCTACGCCTATGCCAACGACCATATCTATCCGCACCTGATTACCGCCATGCCGATAGCCGGTGTTGACGGTACCTTGGAAAAACGCATGCGCAGCGGATTTGCCCACACGAATGTGAAGGCCAAGACGGGTACGGTTACAGGCGTAAGTGCCTTGACGGGTTATTGTACGTCGGCCAACGGTCATCTGCTATGCTTCTCGATTATCAACATGGGTATTCGCAAGGCCGACATCGGCAGGAACTTCCAGGACCATGTGTGCGAAGCTCTCTGTAAGCCATAAAAAACTGTCGTATGGAAAATATCAAGATCTGGGTGGAGAACCTCATTAGTATGATGGGTGTGACAGGTAGCATGGTTCCTGTTACCCGACACATCCTGTTAGTATTGGTGGCTATCCTTCTGGCCGCTATTGCCGGACTGCTTTGTAGGAAGATCATTGTGCCATTGGTATTGAAACTGACGGCGAAGACGGAGGTAAAATGGGACGATGTGCTCTTCAACAGAAACGTATTGGTTTCTGCCTGTCATATCGTACCGGCCATCGTTATCTGGCAGCTTCTGCCCTTGGTGTTCTTCCAGTTCCCTGTTGTCAAGGAACTGCTAACCCGCATCACCGCCATCTATATCGTGGTGATGTCGGTAAAGACGGTCCTCGTATTCATCTCCGCCATCAAGGATCTGGAAGGCGAGCAGCGCAGCAACAAACAGCAGTATCTCTATTCGTTCATCGGCGTTCTGCGCCTGTTGATGATCTTCGTGGCTGCCATCATCGTCGTGTCGATCATCATCGATAAGGACCCGATGAAGCTGTTTGCAGGACTGGGTGCTACGTCGGCCATTCTGATGCTTGTGTTCCAGGACACCATCAAAGGACTTGTTGCGGGTATCCGCCTTACCAGTAACGACATGCTGCATAAAGGCGATTGGATTACCGTACCGAAAGCGGGTGCCGACGGTATCGTGGAAGAGATGACGCTCACTACGGTGAAGATACGTAATTTCGATAATACCATCATCACCGTGACCCCACAGACTTTGGTAGATGACTCGTTCCAGAACTGGAAAGGGATGCAGAAAGGAAAGGGACGAAGGGTGAAGCGTACCGTGTATTTTGATTTCCGCAGCATCCATGTGGTGGATGAATCGCTTCGGCAACAGCTCATTGACAAGAAGCTGGTGAAAGCTGAAGAGATTCAGGAGGATTCCGTAAACCTCACCCTCTTCAGGTACTACATGGAAGCGTATCTGAAGAAACGCACGGGTGTGAACCCCACGATGACACTGATGGTGCGCCAACTGGAATCCACACAGTGGGGATTGCCCATAGAGTTCTACTTCTTTGTAAAGAACAAGGAATGGGTTCCCTATGAGCACATCCTCGCAGATATCATGGAATATGTCTATGCCACTGCGCCGCAGTTTGGTCTGAGAATCTACCAGCGACCGGCAGGACAATAGAAGTATTTCATTATTTTGTAACCTGAGTCACCGCTTTTCCGATACAGCCGTTCGGCATCTGCACATGAATCAAGGCGCATACCGTTGCGGCGATGTCGGTGATATGGCATTCAGCCTGGGTACTGCCGTGAGGAACGCCCCACCCCATCAGCAGGAAGGGTATATGACAGTCGTACGGATTCCAGCAGCCATGGGTGGTACCTTCGTCAATCTCATCGCCCACGCCATAATAAGCTGGTTTCAGGATTATCTGGATATCACCGCTACGCTGCGGGTTGTATCCATTAACAGCCTTCTCACGAATGATGGCAGGAACACTGGCGTCATTGATCTTCTCCAGATCAAAGCAGTAGGCCACTTCCTTCCTTGGTTTGTAATACGCAATAATAGCCTCCTTAACCTTGTTGATGTCAGCACCTGCCTTGGCGATATTCTCACGATCGAGCACCACCTTGTAATCCATGATACGACGAGCCAATCGTGCAGCGCCAAACTTCTCTTCCAACATCGTGTTCAGATCTCTGATCTCCTGGTTACCATAGAAGGGTCCTGAGGGAATCTTGTGCTTTTGGTTCTGCAGGATTCCATTGGCTGCACCATGGTCGGCCGAGAGGAATACCAGGTAGTTACCCTTTCCTATCTCGCTGTCAAGGAAGCTGAAGAAATCAGCTAACTGCTTGTCGAGCTCCACATACTGCGCATGGGTCTTTTCATGGTGTGTGCCATATTTATGACCGGTGATATCCGGACACGAGAAGCTCAACGTGAGCATATCGGTCTGTTTCCCCTGTCCCAACCGTTCGTTCCTGACGGCAGCCTTTGCCATTCCCACGGTAATCTCATTACCATAGGGCTCATACTGGATGAGGTCAATCAGACTGGCATCTTTGTTTTTCTTCTCCAGCTGTTTGATCTCCCTACCGATACGATCGTTATAGGTCTTCACCCATTTGGGCAATTCCTGCATGTAATAGGTACTGGAGATGAAACAGAAGGCTTTCTTGTCGAACCAATAGGCTGCATCAGCACTATGTCCTGCTGGCAAGATAGCGGCACGATCCTTGAAGCTCACGCCAATCACCTTCGATTCCCAGTTCGTGGCCGTCTTCAGTTCATCACCAATGGTTGTTGCCAGTAAGTTCCTGGGAGACATCAGTCCGGCTTTCGTGTCACTGCCCACCGTCTGTACGGTATTATCATCGCAGCAGTAAGTCATCTTTCCATCAATAAGGAAGTTATTTCCTGCAATGCCATGGATACTCGGTACGCTACCAGTGAAGATACTGGAATGACCGATGGCTGTCACTGAAGGGATGTAGTTAATCTGACAGTTCTCGCAGTTGAATCCTTCGTTCATCAACCGTTTGAACCCACCGTTACCATATTCATCATAAAAGCGATAGAGATAGTCCCATCGCATCTGGTCAACAGCAATACCCACCACCAGTTTGGGGCGATCCTGCGAAAATGCCGCAATGCTTACTAACAGCATCACAATAGTCAATAGTTTTTTCTTCATGTCTATTAAGTTATCTCTGTTAAATTTTAAAGTTCAAAGTTCAAAGTTCATAGTTTTAAGTTCATAATTCATAGTTCATAGTTCATAGTTATCTTGTTAATGAGAATTTCATGCTCAATCCGAAGTCCTGTGTGGTAGTCGGATACGAGTTGCTCGACAGCAGCGGTGTATTCACCTGACGGTCGTAATAGAAACTCATGGTGAGCAGGCGCGACAAGGTATAGTCGGCATTGAACGCCAGTTTGAAGGCCTTGTTTCCGCTGCTGGCAGAGCTGGTCATCGAAGCAATATCACGCACGATGGCCGCCTGACTGCGATAGCTCACATCCAGACGAAGGTTCAGGTCGTGGTTGATTCCCTTCTTTCTGGAAGACGACTGAGACGACTGGTTTCTTTGTGAGTCGGAAGAATCATTCCCCTTCCCTTTGTTTGTCTTCACCTTTCGTGCTCCACCTAATCCGAAGAAATTGAAGTCGTTGATCTTATAGCCCATTCCCACTACCCAGTCGCGACTGATAGCCTCATTGATCTGCACACTGGTCATCGAGAGTGTCATATTCCTCGTGGTACGGTATTCCACCTTGGCGGTCATGTTGTTCAGGAACGTCATATCCACACCGAGCAGCGGTGAGAACGACTCGTTGATGCTGACCGTAGAAACGTTATACATGGAACTCGGTACAGGATTACCTGTGGTGGCATCGACCACGAAGCCCGTACCGTTCATGTACTCCATGAACGTGCTGTACGAACTATATCCACCCACGGCATAGATGCTCTTGTACGAGTGGTTGATGTTCACACTCTTGAAATGATCCTGGAACCAAGGCAGCTGACCCAATCCGCTGTACCTGATGGTCCAGTTAGGCAGGAGTTGCGTCAAGGCAGGGAAGATCTTCAAGCCGCTACCACCCATGGAGGTGTAGGTGTTGAGGAAGGCTGGTACCATCACATCAGCACTGTAGGGATTCACACTGCCGTTCTCCGGGTTAAAGGTTTGACCTGCCAATGATGAGCCCCTTGGATAGACAGCATCCTTGTACTGTCCTTCCACCCGTTGACGGAAGCCTTCAAGGGAATGACAGAAGTCTTCGAACGACTTCGAGCGATAGCCGTTGCTCGCATTACCCATTCCTTCAAGGGCGCTGCGCAGACTGATGGTTGTCATCGTGAGCGAGCCTCCAAGGTTCGCAGGCATTCCCACGTACATATAATGAATACTCTTCGTCTTTGACTCTGTCCTGCTGGCATTCAAGTCGATCTTGAAGTTCCTCACAGGCTCCAGCGTCATTCTGATCTGCACATCCTCTGTGAGATTGGTGCTTGCAGGATTAGATATATTGTCGGCCATGAGCAGCCAGTTGTTGGCTGACGCCTTGTCGATATAGCTGTCGTCGATGAAGCCGAAGGCAAAGTCGAGTCCTGGCGCCATCAAACCATCGCGTCGCTGTCCCAGCATGTTGCCTATAGAAGGAAGGAATCCCGGCAGCGCCATGCTATACGTATTACGGTAAGAGAAGCTGACGTTCCTCAACATCATCAGTCCGCGGGCCACCACCTGGGCAGTCTTGTACCAAGCCTCATCGTCGTGCGGCTCCTTAGGTGTTACCGTTAGTTTCAGTTTCATCGAAGAATCCACCTTTGTCGTAATGCGGATATTATTCTGATCCACGACCTTGTATTTAATGGGGAAGGTTCTGCCCTGCTCGTTCTTGGCCGACACCATCAGTTTCTTACTGTTCTTGCCATGACTCACGGTAATCGTGGTGTCAGGCAGCAGCGTGATCTCCTTCTCGAATCCCTTCTTGTTCTTGGGCAGCGCCGCCTGTTCCTTGTCATTCTGCTTACCCTGATCCTTGGCGTTCTTGGAATCATTCTGGGCGTTGGTGTTCCTGTTGTTTCTTGAAGAGTTATTCCGTTGAGGATTCTTATTGAACCGTTCGTTGGTCTTCTTCAGGAACGGGATATGATTATACAGTTTCTCCAAGCTAAACGATCCGTTCAGGTTGAACTGACGGTTATTGGAGATATTGTTACCCAATGATGTTCCGTCTTCCAGATCCGTTCCGCGCTGCCAGTTATAGGTAGCACTGTAGCTTGCATCGGTATTGATCCAGTCGAAGATGGGTATCAGGTTCAGCGGCAGCTGGTAGGAAGCGCTGAAGTTCTGACTGTAGTCCATTGGTGCTCCCAGATGTTTGATGCTGGTCCACACGGAGTCTTTCCATGCCTCATACTCCGTAGGATAGAGATTCTTGTTGACGGGCGTATAAGGCTCTTCCACCTGTGCGTGGGTGGTAGAGCTGAAATTCATGTGGAGGTTACGGGTAAGGTCCCAGCGGAGGGAGAAGTTACGGTTCCACAGGAACTGCTCATTGAAGGTGAGCGGCAGCTGCGAGTTCTCCAGACTCTCCATATCGCGCTCCTGCAGTTCATAGTAGGTCCTCACGATATCTGAATTGAAGGTAACGCTCTGCGGCAGATAGTTCAGACCGAAGCGCTTGAAGATTTCCAGCCATTTGCTCTTACTCTTGGCGAACACCTTCTTGAACGGTTCGAAGGTCTTATATACCGGAGAATAGGAGTAGTTCATCGTTCCTCGCCAGTTATCCTCATTCTCATATACAGTGGTCTCGCCGCTGGAATGACGGTGGGAATGACTATACGAGAACGAGAAGTTACCCGGGTCGTAAGGCATAGGATGCCGTTTGGTCTTGATGCCCACCCGGACGTTCGACAACGAGAAGTTGGTATTGGTGGTCTTGGTCACGGCGATGCTCTCTATGGAGTCACGCTCATACTTACTGCCTGCAGCATCCAAGGCATCCTTCAGTTCCATATCCGTATCGAGAGGATTGTACTTAGGACTGGATTTCTCCTTGGTGATGGAATAGTACAATGGGGCAGATACTTTGGCCTTATCCGGGAAGAACTTACCCAGCTCTACACTGGCCGTCGCACTATATGTGCCGAAGTTATCCGTACTCCGTTCGTTCACGCCCTGCTCCAGTCCGCCAAACCCTTCCGAGGTATAGCGACCCGTCATGTTCACATTACCCACATCCGACAGTTGCATGTTCAGTGCGCCCTGAGCAGCCCAGCCACCTTCGTTGTTGTATTCCTTCAAACGGAGCTCGTTCACCCATACCTCACCTGATTTCAGGTCGGCCGACAGGTTACGCACACCAATAATCATGGTCTTCACGTCGCCTAATGTCGGATTACCAACGATACTGATCTTGTTATTGGGTTTATCATCGGTATAGATACTATACACACGGTTATACGAAGCCCTACCTTCGGCCTTGGCCTTGTTACGCTCCTTCTTCAGGTTGGTGAAAACTGTGAGAGGCACATCCAGCATGTTCTCTTCGGGCCATACGGCTCGCTGGTCGGAAACAGAATAGCGGTTATAGGCGGGATCGCGATGCGGTGTGAGCTTCAGTGGTATCTCATACTCGTAGTAGTTACTCTTGTAGTCGGAACCCAGTCGCACAAACACGGCCAGCTGGTTGTCCTGCAGGTTCGTGGTATTCTCCTGCAAGGCATTGGCATGTACGAACATCTGGATGCGTTTATACTGTCGCAAATCCACGCTGGTATTCTTATATACTGCCTTTGATTCGCCGTTAGAGAGGTTGGTCACCTCGATATCGAGGGCCTGCTCGTTGCTTTCCACCAGCTGCGGCTGTGTAGGATCCTGTTCACGACGGATGCCTGGAGGCAGGACGTAGTTCACCGGCTCCTTGTCGATATTCTCTTCAATGTTCACGGCACTTACCGCCATCTTTCCACTCTCGGCGGCACCTGGGTTCAGCGACTGCTCATACACACGCCATTCGCCGCGCACCAGGTCCAGACTACCGAAACGCATAATAATCGGTCGTTTGAAGTTCGTACAGAACATACGCATGAAGCGCACAGAGGTGAAGTCGTTAATCGATCCGAACTTCTCTTCATAGTCATCCAACGGAATACGGAACTGATACCACGCAACGGTCTCTCTGGCGCCGTTACGCAGGGCCACCTCCCCTTCACGCTTGTCAACGATGAAGTTCGTACCGATCTTCATATCCTCAGGACGGATGCTGACATGGTACTGGAAATACTTCTCGTACTCGTTCAGGGTGTAGTCCTGATTGATATCCTCCACATCGGGAGTTGACTTATACGCCGTGCTGTAGCTCTCCGGACTGTTCTCATTATCGGGAGAGTTTCCTTGCGGGTTATTGATACGCTTGTAGCGACGCAGCACAGGAGCCTCGATACGATCGTAGTCTGACCCGCGGAAATAATGATAGTCGTCGTTGGCAGGGTCAGCCTGTATCGAGTCAAAGACCGCCGGACTCACCTTTCCGTTGATGGCAGCGAGGTAATCACGATAGACACCGAAGCTGCGCTCCTCATCGTCGTTCAAACCGTTATAGCCCACATCCTGCAGGTTACGTGATCCTGAGGTGGTGGCAAAAGCATAAGTCACTGTCGACTGCGTGGGAATCTTTCCCCACTGCGTGGTGGTGAAACTCTGCGAGCCATCCACCGGCATACCGCTCTCGTAGAATTTCTTTCCGTCGCGCAGCACATCCTCGCTCATCTCACCCAGGTTGATGTAGAAGTCACCACCGTATTGCGAAGCATCGTCCTGTTCACGGGAATAGATGAACGGATCCATCAGCCAGAACTCGATATATTCCACATTGGCCGTCTCGAAATCGTTCGTGTCGAGCCTGCGCATCATACCGCCCCAACGCTTCTCGGGAATGGGCAGCGTACCATCGGTATTCAGATCGGTATCCAGATTATACGGACCGCGTTCCGTGGGATAGAAAGCAAGGTTCAGGATGGGCAGTGTGGCCGTAGCGCCGTTATAGCTACTCTGGTCGCGTGCCGGATAGAGCTCCTTGACATAGATCTCACGCACATAATGGTTCGAGAGCTGATTCAGATCGCTCTTGATATGACTCGGCGTGAGTGATGAGCTACGACGAGTAAACAACGGATCGATATGATACCACGACAGCAGGGCGCGGTTGTAACCACTGCTTACACCCGTCTTGTCGCTACTCTCCGGAAACTTCGAAGGAACGCTGGAGAGCACCCATGAAGTAGGTGTTGACACATCGATGGTGTTCTTCGTGTTCTCAAAGTCGTCCAGGTACGAGGCATTATCCTGAATACCATGCGAATTCCCTGCAATGAGCTGGGCAAACTCACCGGTGAAGGAGATCTGCGAAGGAGCCGTACAATGCAGACCCGGTAACAGGTCGAGCATATTGGTGAGCCACTGACTCTCCTTCTTCCAGTTGATGTTCAAACCCCAGATGGTATTGTTCAGCGGTTCACTACCCATACTTACCTTCGTGGTGAGCGCCTGCTCCGACAGATGCTGGAACGTACCGCTCAGCTGGAAGTTCTTACTGAAGTCATACTCCCAGTTCACGCCATACATCGTCTTTCGCTGCTGTCCGTAGTCGGTATTGCTCTCTGAGCTCACATTCACTGGTGTACCCGCATCGATGATGCTCTGGTTAAGGATGGTGACCTCTCCCGCATTGTAGTCAACACTATAGTCAGACCCCTCATTTAAGGTCACACCACCTGCCGTCACCACTACACTACCTTGCGGCACATAGCTGGCTCCCAAGGAGATGACATTGGCAGAGGAACCGCGGTACTGTCCCACCAGTTGGTACTTATCCTTCTCGGCAATCTGTTTGGCAATGGTCTTGGTGGAGTCGTATAGTTCATGGAAGCAGTATTTCTCAGCAATTGCCGGATCCACGCCCTTATCCGTCAGCGCCTTATACAGATAGTCGCCAAACGGTTCAGCCTCCGGAAGGAACACACGACCGTTGCTTACTGTATAGCCCTGCACAAAGTCGAAATAACCATTTGAGTGCACCTTATTATTATTGTCCAGACGGTCGGCACCCAACAGTTTGATCAAGGTCTGATCCTTTACCTGCATCTCAGGGATATACGACAGATAGACACCTGCTGTATCACTCTGGTATTTCACATCCAACCGGAACTTATCCTTCTCCACCGACGAGGCGAGGTAATACACGTTCTTCATCATCAAGTCCCAGTTACCCTGTTTGGGGTGGTTACTGGTGTTCTTCAGCGACTTGACGAAGAGTGCCTGACTCACATCGGTGATGTCGCTGGCGAACTCACCCACCTGATAGGTTGTACCGCCGTAAGTATATTCATACGCCACCGCCAGCACCTGATCGGTCTGCAGCGAGGTGTTCAGCGACACATAGCCCAACGACCTGTTCAGCGTATATTCTGAGGAGTTGAGCAATCGTGCACTCTCCAGTTTCTCATAGTCGGTTCCCCCCACGAATCCCGGTATACCATCCAGCTCGGTGGATGTCTGATCAATGTCGCGGGCTGCAGCATGTTGCTGTACCAATGTGGCATACTCGGTATTGGCAGCATTACAAGGAACGGCCTGATTGGTTAGGCTCCAGTTGGGGTTCGACACCTTGGTGTTCTCACCTAAATCGGTCAGCGCTACGATATTTCGGGTATTCGTTGTTGTACCCGTCTTGTTCGTCATCCAGATCTCAATACGGTTGATGGTTACACCCGTGGTGAGGTTCGGCAACGTTTTCATGGCTCCGTCGTAACGGTCGCGGAAATACAGCGAGAGGAAGAAGTGCCTGTTCTCTTCATAGTTGGCGGCATTGAGTTCAAAGGCTGTTGTCTGCACACCGCCCTTACTGGAAACACTTCGTGAATTGGATTTCTTCTGCGACACCACCGTCTGCAGTTTCAATCGTCCGAACTGCCAGTCGCTACGGATACCGAAGAGTGATGAGGCACCCCGCACCAGTGACGAGTTACCGGGGAACGATACGTTTCCTGCCTCCACCAGTTTGATGGTCTCATCCTCCTTACCGTCGTATTTCAGCTTCAGGTTCTGCGAGTCGAAGTCGAACGTCGCATCCGTGTTGTAGTTCAGGTTCATGTTCACCTTATCGCCCACCTTTCCGTTCACGCTCAGGTTGATCTTCTCGTCGAAGTTCATGTTGGTGGTCTTACGGTTACGGATAGGCAACGACGGGTTGTCGATGTTCTTCATCGTGGCACCGAACTTCAGTTCCGCCGTACCCTGTGTCTTGATGCGCACGCCGCCAGGACCGAAGATCTTCTCTGCCGGACCTAAATCAAAGTGCATATCGCTGAAAGAGAATTTCTCCTTTCCGTTCGATTCGAATACCTCCTCGTTTTTCGAACGGAAGTAGCTGTTGCGCATCTGTCGTTCACTCCATTTACCATATTCCTCAGCCGTCATCATGATGGGCGTACCCAGATAGCCGTTTCCCATCTTAGAGCCGATGATATAACGGTCCAGCGTGTCGTTATACTCCACTTTCTGCTCGATGTTGTCGGGCATGCTGAAATCGGCGCTACCCCTTTGCAGATCTTCTTCTGTGATGGGCTGCGTGCGTTGGATTTTCCAGCGAGGATGCAACAATGAGTCGGGAATCTCCTCATCGTCGGCAAAGATGGGCTGAGCCGTTATCGTGGCAGTATCCCTGCGCGACCTGTTCTGCTGGTTGTTCTGCCTATTGTTCTGTTGATTGTTCTGCTGGTTGTTTTGCTGGTTGTTTTGTGCGCGGTTATTCTGTGCGTTTTGTCGTCTTACCGGGTTTTGAGGCTCCTGAAGCTGGGGCGCAACAGCCCAGGCGAGCACACTCATGCCCACCAGTACCATAATCAGTATCTGCTTCAGTTTCTTCACTTTTCTCTACGAATTATTTGATCTGCTTCAAGGCCAGTTTCACCACCTGCTCTACAGGCAGGTCGGGCTGTTCTTTCAGAATGGCTATCACCACCTTGGCTGAAGGTGCAGGCGAGAAGCCGAGCATGGTCAGAGCACCCACGGCCTCATCCTTCACACTGCTGTTGATCAAGGCAGCCTCGCTACCCGCATTCGAAGGCAGTTCCTGAGCAATACCGCTGCTGATAATCTTGTCCTTCAAATCCACAATGATGCGCTGGGCGGTACGTAATCCGATACCCTTCACGCTCTTCAGCACCCGCTCGTTCCCTGTGGATATCACGTTACAGATCTCTGCTACCGTCATCTCTGAGAGAATCATCCGTGCCGTATTCGCACCCACACCGCTCACCGTGATGAGCAGCAGGAACATATCCCGTTCCTGTTTCGTGGCAAAGCCGAACAGCACATACGCATCCTCCCGAATAGCTTCATATACCCACAGACGCGCCTCTTTCTTACCTTGTATGGCAGAAAAGGTGTTCAGCGAGATATTCATTCCGTAACCCACTCCATGGGTCTCGACCACAGCATAAGCAGGGGTGACGTCTATCAGTTCACCCTTTACATATTCAATCATAAGTCGTTTATTTGTATATATACATCCAATAAAACGCAGAGTCCCGCTTTTTATTGTATTTTCCCTATAAATCTCTTTTTCTCCCTATGCTTTTGGGAAGGAAGAGGCAGGTTTTAGGAAGCAAGAGGCAAGAAGCAAGAAGCAAGAGGCAAGAAGCAAGAAGCAAGAGAATAGCACTATTATATAGGCATTGGATATAGTCACCTGTATCTTATTACTAATCTCTTGCTTCTTCCTTCTTGCTTCTTGCCTCTTGCTTCTGATTACTGAACCTTGGCGTTCTTCTCCAATGTCCAGTCGGGGCGTTGCAGGATAGCCGGACTACTACCTACGAACATCTTCGAGGCGTCCTTGTTACCCTTGAGCTGCCAGTCGAGCCAAGCACGGGCAACGATAGCGAACTCACCACCATGAGGCTGGTTATAGGTACCGCCATGACCTACGGGCAGGTTCACGGCAATGGCCGGTACATGCTCAATGCGCTTGAAGTCGTCCATACCGTTGGCATAGGCGATATCGGTCTCACCACCAAGGATGTAGATAATCGGACAGTGAATCTCCGCCAGCTTCTTCTTGGGTACGCTGGGCATACCGGGCATACGACGGGCATTGGGGCCTCCTTCATCGCCCTCGGGCTGCTCGAACAATCCGCTGTTGCAGATCATGATCGAGGTAACGCGCTCGTCAAAGCAGTTGAAGAGTGCCTGCAGACCGCCGCACGACATTCCCGAGATGCAGATGTTCTTGGTGTCGATCTTCTGGTAGAAAGGACTCTTCTTGTCGGCATTCTGCTGGAACGCCCAGTCCATCGACTCCACCTGCTGCTCCGAGCGTGACTGTCCGCCTCGGCCCATTCCCATGGGGCGCTGAGCGTCCTGCTTAGGCATCACGCCTGTGGCAAGAACGAGGTAGCCATAGGAGGCAATGTCGTTCAGGAACTTCTCATGACCGCGTGGCGAATTGGCACAACCGCCGTTACCCCACACCAGCACTGGCAATGGTTTCTTTTCGTTGAATACCGATAGGTCTTTGGGGGCGAAAATGGTATGCTCAGCAAATCCCTCCACTTCATAAACCACAGCTTTGTACGGTCCTGTTCCACCCTCTTCGAGTACAGTCTCAGCTGCTTGTGCATAAGCTCCCACGCTCATGGCGAAAGCGAACATCAAAGTCATCAAAATCTTTTTTCTCATAAGGATAATAATTTGATAATTATGAATAAATGATAATAAAAAACAAAGTTCATGGGGCTTGGTTCCCATACCCCGTGCAAAGATAATCAGTATTCTTGAAACTTACAAATGTTAGAGCAAAAGTTTCGCGCAGATCGTTATTGGCGGGCTAAATTATCCGACAATAAAATAAGAGAACAGCGAAAAGAGCAATCATCGTGCATGGAGGAATCATAAAAAACAACGGTTTTTTGCAAATTCTTTATCAAAAAGAAATGTTTTTGTGAGGAATTATGTAATTTTGCAACCGCAAACAATACAAACTCATTATAAACGTAAGTAAAATGAAGAAAATCAGAGCAGCCGTAGTAGGTTACGGCAACATCGGAAAATTTACCATCGAGGCACTGGAGGCTTCGGCAGACTTTGAGATTGCAGGCGTGGTGCGCCGCAAGGGTGCAGAGGACAAACCAGCTGAGCTGGCCGCCTACGACGTAGTGAAGGACATCAAGGAACTGAAGGATGTGGATGTGGCTATCCTGGCCACCCCTACCCGCTCGTGTGAGGAGTATGCCAAGCAGATTCTGCCGTTGGGTATCAATACCGTTGACAGCTTTGATATTCATACCAATATCCGCGGTTATCGTGAACGACTGATGGAAGTGAACAAGCAGACCGGTACGGTTAGCGTGATTGCTGCAGGCTGGGATCCAGGATCCGACAGTATTGTGCGCACCTTGATGCAGAGTCTGGCACCCAAAGGTCTGTCCTATACGAACTTCGGTCCGGGTATGTCGATGGGCCACAGCGTATGCGTTCGCTCTAAGGAAGGTGTGAAGAACGCTTTGTCAATGACCATTCCTCTGGGTGAGGGTATTCACCGCAGAATGGTGTATGTGGAACTGGAAGATGGTGCTAAGTTGGAAGATGTAACGGCTGCCATCAAGGCCGACCCGTATTTCGCCAACGACGAAACACACGTGTTTGCCGTGGAGTCGGTAGATGCAGTAAAGGATATGGGACATGGCGTACACCTGGTAAGAAAGGGTGTAAGCGGAAAGACACAGAACCAGCGTCTGGAGTTCAACATGAGTATCAACAACCCCGCCCTCACCGCTCAGGTACTGGTCAATGTGGCTCGCGCCTCCATGCGCCAGCAGCCCGGTTGCTACACGATGATCGAACTGCCTGTCATCGATATGCTGCCAGGCGAGCGTGCCGACTTGATCGAACATTTAGTGTAAGGTTTCGTCCAACATATTCCGTAAATCTCTCAAACCCTTTACACATCGATGTTTTGAGAAATTTACGGGATTGTTGGCTAAAAACGACAATTGTCTTTCCAATTTTGACGTTCACGAGCACGGTCACCCCATGTTGTCAGCCAAATAACCAAACGAAAATCAGCCAAATAACCAAACAAATTAAGGCCAAATAACCAAATTGAGTAGGAAAACATGTTGATTTTCAAAAGATTTTTGTATCTTTGCAGCAAATAATAAAAATCGTTTGTATGGCAGACAATACTGAATATAAGAAAAGAATTGCAGATGCCCTATTAGCAGATAAGTTGGATGCTATGGGAGCCGTTCTGATTGAGGGTCCGAAAGCTTGTGGTAAGACAACTACTGCAGAGCAACGAGCCAACAGCATCCTATATATGGATGATCCGGACAACATGCGGCAGAACTTGCAATTGGCAGAAACGAATATCAAGCGCTTGCTGCAAGGTGATACTCCTCGACTTATTGACGAATGGCAGATTGCTCCTCAAATTTGGGATGCTGTCCGTTTTGAGACAGATCATAGGAAGGAAGATGGGCTTTTCATGTTAACAGGTTCTGCTGTCCCTGCTGATGCCTCTAAGATAAATCATAGCGGCGCTGGTCGATTTGCATTTCTTACGATGCGCCCAATGACCCTTTGGGAATCGGAGGAATCCTCTGGGGATGTTAGCCTTATTGAACTTTTCTCCCATTCAGACAAGATAGACGGAGAAAACTCACTAAAGATGGAGGATGTCGCATTTGCCATCTGCCGTGGAGGATGGCCCAAATCATTGAACAAAAAGACTAAAAAAGCTGCATTGAGGCAAGTGACGGAGTATTTCGAAGCCATAACACGTTCAGATATTTCGAGGGTTGACGGCGTGGAGAGAGACGAATATAGGGCTAAAAGGATTTTACGTTCCTATGCCAGGTTGCAGGGGGCCATGGCTGGTATCCCAACCATAGTTGAGGACATGAAGACAAATGAGCCTGAAAGTATGAGCGATGAAACGGTAGTATCCTATATAAAAGCCTTAAAAAAGATCTTTGTCATTGAAGACATGAAAGCATGGAATCCGAATTTACGTTCAAAGACGGCTATTAGGACGAGTGATACAAGATACTTCGTAGATCCATCCTTGGCTATAGCAGCACTGGGTCTCGGACCTAATGATCTGCTTAATGATTTGGAAACAATGGGATTATTTTTTGAGACGCTCTGTGTACGTGACTTGCGTGTATATGCCGAGGCTAATGACGGTGAAGTGTTCCATTATAGGGATAAGAACGGACTGGAATGTGATGCTGTCGTTCATCTGAGGAATGGTGATTATGGCTTGATAGAGATTAAACTCGGTGGTGATACACGTATTGAAGAAGGTGCAGCAAATCTTAATGCGCTGGAAAAAAAGATAGATACCACAAAGATGAAGAATCCATCTTTTAAGATGGTATTAACAGCTGTCGGACAATATGCGTATATGAGAAAAGATGGTGTGATAGTCGTGCCAATTGGATGTCTAAAAGATTAGTTAAAAGAATAGAGGTGGTAAAAAAAAGTCCTGCTCTCGGTCTGAGGGCAGGACTCTAGTATTTATACAATAATTAGTATTCCATCACGCCCGGAAGCTCGTTGGCCTGGGCAATCATCTTCTCCACTTCCTTCAGAGCGGGAACGCGGTTCACGAGATTCTTCTGTGCGTTAATCTCTTCCAGTTTTGCCTGCAGATTAGCGGGAACACGATGTTTCAGTTCCTTTACGGTATCCACACCAGCAGCCTCCAACAGCTCTGAGAACTGCGGACCGATGCCATTGATGCGCATCAGGTCGCAATGGTTGGTCCAAGTAAGGATGAGCTTTCCACTGATGCCTGTTTCCTCTTCGAGAGCCTTACGACCAGCAGGTTTTGCACATTTCTCCAGCAGAATGTCTGTATCAACGATACCAGCTGCCAACAGCTTCTCTGCATACACGGGACCGATGCCCTCTACATCAATAATCTTGTACTTCATGATAGATAATATTTTTTGTTAAACATAAAGAATCCTTGTTTTCTAAGGTGTTACAAATATAGCACATTATTTTTTAATCAGTACTACTTTCCCTTGTTTTTTAACAAAGTTTCTTATTCATCCACTTGGAACAACGGGTCCTCGGGCATGACCATGATCGGTTTCTGGGCAGCCATCCTGAGCATGTCGGCAGACACATATTTCTTGTCAACCACCAAGCGGAACATATACTCACGGAACCAGCGGTCGGTCATGATCAGACAGCCGCGCTGTCCCCAAGAAGCGCCCCAGGAGTTCTCCACCTTCCATTTCGTGGCCTTCCCGTTAGCGTCCAGATCCACGGCCGTAAGTGTCATGGCATGGGTAGAACCGCTGTCGAAAGTAGAGATGCGCTGCGCCTTATCCATGGAGAAGGTGGTGTTGAACAGCGATGCATAGTCGAAGTTCTCCAGATCGGCATAGCCGCGGGGACGGTCGAGCTGCTTACCCACATCGTAGCTGCTGTAGAGCTTTCGTCCATCCTTGAGCGAGGCAATAGCCAGCTTTTCGATGTCATCCATCGGCAAGTTCAGATATACCCAGTTAGTACCGTCGTAGGTATGACGGTCGTATTCCACCTCGTAGGTCTTGTAATACTCGCGCCGCGGGTCGTTCATCACCATGATAAACGAGCCATTCAGCGGTTCACCCACCACCGCCTTGTAGAAGCTCTGCGGGGTATAGGTCTTGGGCTGGCCGATGGCCTTGCCGTCCTTATCGCGGAAGGTATAGGTGAACTCCTTTACCGGCTGTCCCAGGTTCATGGTAATCATCTTGTAGATCACGCCCAGCGCCTCTGTCTTGGCCTTGTTGATCTCCTTGGCGCTCTTACCTGCCTGCACCATCTCGCGCAGCTGCAAGCCCTGTTCGCGCAGCTTACTCTTGATGATCTGTGCCATCTTCGAGGTGTTGTCGGCTGAGTAGGTCTCGGGCATCACTGCCTTCGGTACCAGTCCGTATTTCTCGGTGAGGTCGGCCACGCCACAGAAAGTACCGCCATCGCCGATAGGCGACTTAAAGAAGAACTGCACCCGCTGGTCGTCAATGGGTTTCTTACCATGGTCGATCACACCCTGCAGGAACAGGTTCGCCTTCTCCAGCTGGTCGTAGATAAAGAGGTAATCCTGTGAGAACTCCAGCTGCACATTACTCTTTGCCGGCACGAAGCCCAGCAGTGAGTCTTTGCGCGAGGTGAAGTTCGAGCGCAGCACATTCAGTCCGCTGAACATCCAACAGCGCCCGGAGCTCTTCTGGTCGGTAATACTCTGTGAAGGCGTTTCCACGCTGAAATGCGTGTCGAGCAGGTTCTGATGCTCAAAGTTCTTCGCCAGGTCGTCTATCTTGTTCGAAGCCAAGGCATTGAACAATGCTTTATCCTGCGGTTGCGGTTTCTGAGCCTGCTGAATCTCCTGCAACATCTGGGCAGAGATACCACCGTCTTTCTGTTGCGCGTTTGCGATGAGGCATGCCATCAACAGTCCTCCCGTCATTAACAATTGTTTCCTTTTCATTGTTTATACTTTCTTCTTTACCAATTATATAAATTAGACATAATTGCAATTAACCATTAATCAACAATGGCTTTCTTGCCATTTATAATATACACACCCTTCTTTGTGGGTTTACCACTTAGCTTTTGTCCATTGATGGTGTACCACCCGGTTATATCCCCATCGAACAGTTTTCCTCTATCAATCCCCGTCGTAATTGATGGAGAATTGGCGAAAATCTTTAGCGACGGTAACCCAGTTTCAGCATCCTGCACCCAGATTCTTTCCGACCGACCTGCCTGAAGTTTGGTGATAATAGTACCGTTAGACAATTCGCTGGTTGTACACTGCATCTCGGGAGAAATGGCGGCAGGAGGGAATCGCAGAATATAAGTGTTGCTGTATATGCCACGCAGACCAGGATTATTACCTGTAAGAGTAAACCTACCCGTGGATAAACTATTGGTGATATTGACAGTTCCATGCACGCCACCCACAAAGCAACCCGCCTCTTCACCGCTGCTTGTGATACTTCCTGTAAACATGCAGTCGTTGATGTAAATGGTACCATTGCAACAGGCTACGAATGCGGCTGACTCGTCCCAATCTGTTATGGTGGAAGTAATATCAACAGAGCTCCATACTTTTTCAATATTCAAGATGCCATTATTATGTATGCTGACGAGTGCAGGACGGTTACTGGAAGTATTCTCCAAAGTGCCGGCAAAGCACAGATTCTTAATAACTGCCCCGTTAGCAGTTTGGGGGAATGGAGAGCTGTTGATTGTTGATGGCAGATAATGAACGGTCAAAATGTGCCCCTGACCATCAAAAATGCCTTGGAATGGGTTCGTGACGCCCACCTTTGTCTGGGTATAGCCCAAATCAACATCAGCGATCATACGGGCCTTTGCCGTTGGTGTGTTCTCGGCAATGTTGGCAAAATCCTCCCAGTCGAGACAATCATCAATTAGATAATAACCTTCAGTATCCCTCTTAATACCTGAACTTGCTTGGGTAGAAATATTGGTAAAACCATTGGTGGCACGATAAACGCGTTTACTCTCTGTCGTTGTAAAAATAGGAGTAGCATCAGTACCGATTTTCTGCCCCCATACAAGATTGCTGCGCCCGTTTTGTAACTTATAAGCGATATAGCCGTTGGTGAGTTGTTCTTCGGTCCAAGCAATGCACTGCTGCTCCTTTGAAGCACCCACATAACGACTATAGACATTGGTCATACCAGTCGATGGGCCCTCTACTGTACGAAACGCTCCAGTAACCAACGACACATTCTCTGTCGTTGCTGTGGAAAGACTGTTCGTGATAGAAGATGGAGTTGATGAATTGATGAAAGTGATAAGACCGATGAAAGGGCTATAATAAGTCGAAATACCGTCTTTGCCCTTTACGCTCCCCTCCACCATACAGTCAGATATGATTGCATTGGAACTTGCACAACCTACCAAACTGCTATAATTGATATTAAATTGTGCAGCAGCTGGCGATATAAAATCCACATCTACATGACAATTCTTTATTTTGCAAGTCGAGGTTGAATACCCTACAATTCCGCCAACATAAATTTGGTAGATATTGTTATAAACCGATATCGTTCCTTTCACATTTAGGTTTCTAATTTCACACAAACTTGCATGTCGGAAAGGCGCTGCATAGAATTGATAACCTAGTTCACCTTGATAGGCGATGGTTAGCGTATGCCCTTGTCCGTCAAATTCTCCTAGATAATAATATGTGTTTGGGTCAGTGCCCCTTCCCAACATTGTTTGATCTGTTCCCAAATCAATATCAGCGGTCATACGGGCATCTTTCTTTCCAGGATATTGGGTGTTGACAAGATTAGCAAAGTCCTTCCAGTCCTGTAACGAGCCAATGAGATAATACCCATCTGTATCTTGACTAAGAGCCCATGCTCCTGTACTCGTAATCACGAGGGTGATCAGCGTGATGAGGATTCGTTTTGTAACTAACATAGTGTTTTGGTTTTTATTATTATAAAATGGTTAATAGTATCATTGTGCAAAGATACGAAAAATCTGATTAAGCGAGAAGAAAACAAATAAATTTGTTTACTCGAGCGTGAAGATTTTATGCAATAAACGAGAGAAATGCAAAAGAAAAACTTGTTTTTATTCCCCAACTTCTTTCGTTATTGCGGTTTTCTTTGTACATTTGCATGTTAAAACCTAACGATGATGAAAGAAACGATTGTAAAGATTGGATTTGGGGTGATGGGAATCATCATGCTAACAGGGTGTCAGCCAAGGGTGCTGACCGATATTTTGATGACATATCCAGAGAAGAGTGTTGAGAACGTGGTGGTGTATGAGCCCGAGGACTCCATCCCTGCGGATGCCATGACCTTAGGATACGTGGCCGTGATTGACCGTGGTACGACCACCCATTGCAACTATGATTATGTGAAGTCGTTGGCCATCAAGGAATCTGCCAAGGTTGGCGGTAACGGTTTCCAAATCGTACAGCATCAAACGCCCTCTTTAAGGCATGGTTCCTGTCATCAGATTGCTGGTAATATCCTGTTGGCGGGGAAAATCGATCCCGATTCACTGGTGTTCGTTACTGAAAATGATTTCGTTTCGCAACTGGAAGCCATGCAGGAAGCAGAGGAGCGATTCTACCAAAAACAGATCCTGTCGCGCCCACCCACCAACAGGTTAAGGGCGAACTTTGGTTTGGGATGGGATCCCGATAAGATTGAGACGTATGACAACCTGTACCGCCCCAGGTTAGGAAGCAGTGTGCTGGCAGGCTACGAGTGCCTGATCTTAGGAAACAACACGTATATGGGCTTCACTTATATGCACCACAATGCCACCTGTTCCAAGTTAGGGTACTACCGCATGGATTATATCGGAGCCACAGCAAGCTGGTCGGAAGTCTTTGGAAACAAGCGTAACTGGCTTTACGACATCAGTTTCGGTGTGGGATATAACCGCTATACCATCAAGAACTTTCATAAGCAGAGCGGACTGGGCTTTCATTTCACCGCTGATGTAGATTACATGATTACACGTCATCTCGGCATCGGAATAGAGGCTGGATATGTGGTAGGTACTTTCAAGCGACCTGATGAGGTGATTGTCAAAGAGGAAGAGGACGTGTATGCTAGGGGTGCATTGCTCTTGACTGGCGGTTTGAGGTGGTATTTCTAAAAGAAAATTGCTAATTTTCTTTGAATTTATCTCGTTTATGCTTACCTTTGCGGTTGTATATTGGCATATTTATATATGACAGACATATCGAATTTCGATTTACTGAATAAGATCAACACGCCCGATGACCTTCGGAAACTCAAGGTGGAAGAACTTCCAGAGTTATGTAAAGAGTTACGTGAAGACATCGTGAAGGAGTTGTCGGTAAACCCCGGTCACCTCGCCTCTAGTCTTGGCGTGGTGGAGTTGACCGTTGCCCTCCATTACGTATATAACACCCCCGACGACCGTATTGTTTGGGACGTGGGTCATCAGGCTTATGGACATAAGATACTGACAGGACGCAGGGAGCGTTTCTGCACGAACCGCAAACTGCACGGCATCATGCCCTTCCCTTCCCCCAAGGAGAGCGAATACGACACGTTTACCTGCGGACATGCCTCAAACAGCATCTCTGCAGCCTTGGGTATGGCCGTGGCTGCCAAGCAGGAAAAGACCGACGGGAAGATGAGGAAGGTGGTGGCCGTGATTGGCGATGGTGCCATGTCGGGCGGTCTGGCTTTCGAAGGACTGAACAACGTGTCTTCATCCCCCAACGACCTGCTCATCATCCTGAACGACAATAACATGTCAATCGACCGCTCGGTGGGCGGCATGAAGGAATATCTCATCCACCTGAATACCAACGAGACGTATAACCGCATCCGCTTCAAGGCTTCGCGGTGGCTGCATGGCAAGGGTATGCTGGAGGATAACCGCCGAAAAGGACTCATCCGACTGAGCAATGCGGTGAAGAGCGCGATCAGTCATCAGCAGAACATCTTCGAAGGTATGAACATCCGTTACTTCGGACCCTTCGACGGTCATGATGTCAAAGAGGTGGTGAGGATCCTACGACAGCTGAAGGACATGAAGGGACCGAAGCTGCTGCACCTGCATACCCAGAAAGGTCATGGCTATGCACCGGCAGAGAAGGATGTCACCGTGTGGCACGCACCGGGAAAGTTCGACCCCGATACCGGCGAACGCATTGTGAGTAACGACGGTAACAAGCCGCCGAAGTTCCAGGATGTGTTCGGAGAGACCTTACTGGAGCTGGCCAAGCAGAACCCCAGAATCGTCGGGGTGACACCGGCCATGCCCACAGGCTGTTCGTTGAATATCATGATGAAGGAGATGCCCAACCGCACCTTCGATGTGGGAATCGCCGAAGGACATGCTGTGACGTTCTCGGCCGGTATGGCCAAAGACGGACTGCAGCCGTTCTGTAATATCTATAGCGCGTTCGCCCAACGGGCATACGACAATATCATCCACGATGCGGCCATCCTGAACCTACCCGTGGTACTCTGTTTCGACAGGGCCGGACTGGTTGGAGAGGACGGGGCCACCCATCATGGTGCGTTCGACATGGCAGCCTTGCGCCCCATTCCGAACCTCACCATCGCATCGCCTATGGATGAGCATGAGCTACGCAAGCTGATGTACACCGCCCAGCTGCCCGATAAGGGTACCTTCGTGATTCGCTATCCGCGCGGCTGTGGCACGATTGTTCAGTGGCGCTGTCCGTTCGAGGAGATCACCATAGGTACAGGAAGAAAGTTGCAAGACGGTAACGATGTGGCTATGCTGAGTATCGGACCAATTGGTAACGAGGTGACCAAGGCCATCTCTCATCTCTCATCTCTGAGTATTGCCCACTACGACATGCGCTTCCTGAAACCGCTCGACGAGCAGATCATGCACGAGGTAGGTAAGAAGTTCAAGTATGTGGTCACCGTGGAAGACGGAGCAAGAAACGGCGGATTAGGCAGTGCCGTATTGGAATGGATGAACGACCATCATTACTATCCGCAGGTTGTACGCTTAGGACTGCCCGACACCTTTGTGGAGCATGGCACAGTGGACGAGCTGCGCCATATCACGGGCATCGATGCAGAATCCATTGCCAACGCCATCAACAAGCTCTTGTCTGATCAACCATCAACCACCTAATCAAAAACTATATATCAAAGCATATGAAGATCATCATTGCAGGCGCCTATGCCATTGGAACCCATCTAGCTCAGTTGTTGTCACGCAACCACGAGGACACCGTGCTCATTGACAGTGACGAGGAGCGACTGGCCAGTATCAGCAGTGAATACGACCTCATGACGGTGCATGCTTCAGCATCGAAAATCCAGACGCTGAAAGATGCGGGGGTGTCGGGGGCCGACCTCTTCATCGCCGTGACGCGTGATGAGAACCTGAACATGAATGCCTGTATGCTGGCCAAGGCCCTGGGTGCCAAACGTACCGTGGCCAAGGTTGACAACTTTGAATATATTGATCCCAAGTTGGACGGTTTCTTCGAGAAGGTGGGCATCTCGTCACGTATCTACCCTGAGAACCTGGCAGCACGAGATATCGCCAACGGACTGAAGATGTCATGGGTGCGTCAGCGGTGGGATGTGCACGACGGGGCACTGGTCATGTTAGGCATCAAGCTGCGCGAGACCTGCGAAATCCTGAACGAACCGCTGAAGGATCTCTGTAAGCCGGAATCGCCCTATCATATCGTGGCCATCAAACGAGGCGACGAGACCATCATCCCGCGAGGTGATGATGTGCTGAAAATCTACGATCTGGCCTACTTCATGACCACCCGTAACTATATCCCCTATATCCGTAAGATTGTGGGAAAGGAGCACTATGTGGATGTAAAGAACGTGATGATCATGGGCGGAGGAGCCTCTGCCGTACGTGCCACGGAACTGATGCCTGAATACATGAACGCGAAGATCATCGAGTTGGACGAGGCCAGATGCCAGAAACTGAACGAACTGGTGGACACCGACCGTGTGATGGTTATCAACGGCGATGGGCGCGACCTCTCCTTACTCAACGAGGAGGGTATTAAGAATACACAGGCCTTCGTGGCGCTGACGGGCAATGCCGAGACCAACATCCTGGCTTGTATGACTGCCAAACGACTGGGTGTGCGCAAGACGGTAGCGATGGTGGAGAACCTCGACTATGTGAGTATGGCAGAGAGTCTGGATATCGGTACCATCGTGAACAAGAAAGCCCTGGCCGCCAGCTATATCTACCAGATGATGCTCGATGCCGACGTGAACAATATCCGTTTCCTGATGTCGGCCAATGCCGATGTGGCGGAGTTCACTGCACAACAGGGCTCGAAGGTGACAAGGAAGAAAGTGTTCGAGCTCGGGCTGCCTAAGGGGGCTACCATCGGTGGACTGGTACGGCACGGCGAGGGATTCCTGGTATCAGGTAATACGCAGATCGAGGCTGGCGACTCCGTGGTGGTGTTCTGCCACGATATCCACATGTCGAAAATTGAGAAATTCTTCAAGTAATGCTGAACTACAGGATCATCTATAAGGTTATCGGTACGCTGCTCTATATCGAGGCAGTGATGATGATGTGGTGCATGGGCATCTCCCTTTACATGAGGGAAGACGACTCCATGGCATTCATCATTGCCGTGACCCTTACACTGATGGGAGGTATCGGACTGCGGTTCCTGGGCAGGAAATCGGAGAACTCGTTAGGCAGACGCGAGGCGTACCTGCTGGTAACCCTCACCTGGATCATCTTCAGTCTGTTCGGCTCACTACCCTTCATCATCAGCGGATATATCAGTGATTTCACCAACGCCTATTTCGAGACCATCTCGGGCTTTACCACGACAGGATGCAGCATCCTCGACGAAGTGGAAGTACTGCCGCACGGACTGCTGTTCTGGCGTACCATGACACAGTGGATAGGTGGCTTGGGAATCGTGTTCTTCACCATCGCCATCATCCCCTCGTTGATGGGCGGTAACGTGAAGGTGTTCTCAGCAGAGGCCACAGGTCCGATACGTGCCAAGATGCACCCACGACTGAGTACCACGGCCCAATGGATCTGGAGCATCTACTTGTTCCTGACCGTTGGATGCGCCCTCTGTTACTATCTCTCGGGCATGGGTCTGTTCGACTGTCTGAACTACGCCATGACCACTACCGCTACAGGCGGTTTCTCCACCCATAGTGATTCCACGGGATACTACCATAGTGCGCTCATCGACTATACGACCATCGTTTTCATGTTCCTCTCGGGAGTCAGTTTTACGATGCTCTATTCGTTGATTTTCAAAGGGCGCGTCAAGCAGTTCTTCAAGAATACGGAGCTGAAACTTTACTGCTCACTGATTATCATAGCCACTGCGTTTATCACCTTCTTCCTGCTCAGATACAACCACTATACGCTGGGCGAGGCCATCAAAAACTCGTTGTTCCAGGTGGTTTCGTTCATCACAACGACAGGTGTCTTCAATGATGATGCAGCCCAATGGCACCATATCACTTGGGTGGTACTCAGTGTCTGCATGGTTTTCGGCGGATGTGCCGGCAGTACGGCGGGCGGTATCAAGTGCGTCCGTGGCGTGATGATACTGAAAATCATGCAGAACGAGTTGAAACATATCCTCCACCCCAGAGCCGTTCTTCCCGTGAAAGTAAATGGCATCAACGTAACCTATGGTCAGCAGATGACACTGATGGCCTTCTTCGCTGCCTATTTCATGTTGGCGCTCGTATCTTATTTCATTATGATCCTAACCGGTGTGGACAGCACCAACTCGTTTACCATTGCCCTGAGTTGTGCAAGTAATGTAGGACCTACCCTGGGACTGGAAATCGGTCCTACGATGTCATGGAATATTCTACCTGACCTTGTGAAGTGGTTGCTTTCCCTGCTGATGCTCATGGGACGTCTTGAGATTTTCACAGTGGTGGTACTCTTCACACCCTCGTTCTGGAAAGACCATTAAACAACATAACTGATAAAATGCAACCGTTAAAATTTAAACCTGTATTGAAAACCACCTTATGGGGTGGCGACAGAATTATTCCCTTCAAACACCTCCCCGACAAGATGCAACAGGTGGGGGAGAGCTGGGAAATATCTGGCGTAAAAGATTTTGAAACCGTCGTGAAAGACGGTCCGATGGAAGGCAAAAGCCTCAATGTACTTGTTCATGAAATGAAAGCCGACCTGGTGGGAAAGGAAAACTACCAGCGCTTCGGGGATGAGTTCCCGCTATTGGTGAAATTCATCGACGCACAACAAGACCTGAGCATTCAGGTACATCCCGACGATGAGACGGCTGTGCGCCATGGAGAGAAACATGGAAAATCGGAGATGTGGTATATCATGAACTCCGACCCAGAGGCTTTCCTGTATTGCGGACTGAAACGTGAGTTGACTCCTGAGACCTACAAGGAGATGGTTGAAAACGGTACGATATGCGAGGCGCTGGCGAAATACCAGGCAAGGGAAGGCGATGTGTTCTTCCTGCCGGCCGGACGTATCCATGCCGTTGGTGCTGGCTGTTTCCTGACAGAGATTCAGCAAACCAGCGACCTTACCTACCGCATCTTTGACTATAACCGGAAGGATAAGAACGGAAATCTTCGCGAACTGCACACCGAGAAGGCGGCAGAGAGTATTCATTTCAAGGTGGAAGATGACTACTGCACGCATTACAAGCCGATGAAGAACATGGGGGTTCCCTTGGTGGAATGCCCGTATTTCAATACCTCGCTGTACGACCTCGATGAGCCGATGATACTCGACTACAGTGAGCTGGACAGCTTCGTGATTCTTATCGGACTGAAAGGTGAGGGTGTGCTTGTGGATGAGGAGGGGAACGAGACTTCTCTGCAAATGGGAGAAAGCGTGCTCATTCCTGCCACCACGAAAGAGATCAAGGTGTCGGGCTCGATTCGGTTCCTTGAGACTTACGTGTAAAGAACATCTGCACGTCGGAAAGAATCTGTCTGAAGGGATCTGAGACAAGATAACCCATATTCTTTTTGAGCATCTGCGCAATGTCCTGCGTGCTATGACTGTAGCACGACAGTTCGTTGCGCATCTGGGTGCTGTGTACCGACTGTCGGCGGATCTCCATCTCACGGTCGCGAATCAGTCGTGCACATACCTTTCCCATCACGGGCAGCACCAGTTTCTCAAACAGATGATGACCCTGTATATATAAATAGGTGGTCTGGGGAGTCACGCCCAGCTCTTCTATCAACTCTCGCTTCAAGTCCAGATAGCTCTCCTTGGCATCGGGGTTCTTCTTCTGAAGATCCCCCACCCTGACATATACCTTTCTGCGCACATGTTTGATACTGGCCATCGGGTTATCGAGGTTGAAGCCACCTAGCTCAATGACCTTGTTGAAATCAGTGATGGTGAACTCGGTGTAGATGGGACGCCTGTAATACCAGATGCTCCAAACGAACAAGGGAAAAATAGCCTCGGAATAGCGGGCCAGGAAATCGTTGAAGTCGAAGATCTCATGATCATTCAGCGTAACAGCCACGCAGACGGTACGAAGCGAAGGAGCATAGCACTGCAGGTTCTCGATGGCGTAGGCATAGGTGTGGAACACATACGGACTGCCCAGCATGGTTCGGCTCGTCTCGGTAACGCCCTGTATCAGATAGTCGTAGTCGGCATCTACACAGCATACAAGATCACTACCTGCATTCTTGGCCAGCAACCGCATCAGCACCGATTTCTTACCGCGTTCCAAACGGTGGCGTGAAGGCAACATCACCTCGAAATAGCGCTGGTCGTTCTCGAACTGACTGAACACGGTGCGCCAAAAGAACACATCGTCGTAGCTCTCCACGTAGGCTACGATCCTCCGCTTCGTCTTCTTGGAGTTAAGACGATTGGCGGCTTCCATATAATCCGATGTGATATTTTCCCTTAGTTTTTTCGCCACGGCCGCTTTTTACAATTTTACCATTTTACCATTTCACAATTTTACTATTCTCAATGGTCAATGTTCAACTGTCAACTTGTTATATCGCTCACCTCAGTGACATGGTCCATCCAGCCGTTCATGATGACTGCCGGCGAATGGGTGGTGAGGATAATCTGCACGTTGGGATTCAGATCGAGAATCATATCAATCAACCGCTGCTGCCAATCGATGTGCAGACTCACCTCTGGCTCGTCCATGAACAGCACATAGGGCTGCATGTCCTCCACCAACACCGTGAGCAGGATGGCCAGCATCTGCTTCTCACCGCTTGACAGCTGATAGGGCACCAGGGTCTCACCGATCTGCGAGAAACGAATCTCGTTCTCCGTGCGGACGATGGCCTTACCCGTGTCCTTGAAGAGATCGTCTATCATATCCTGGAACTTCTTCTTCGGCGCACTGATCAGCTGAGCCTGCTCCGCAGAATCGGCAGCACCGCTTTGCAGCACAGAGATAATCTTGTTACCCATGTTCACTTGGTAGTCGAGGTATTTCCGCTGCAGCTTGAACAACTGCCAGTCGAGCTCGGTGGCCAGATTGATATCCATCTTGTTCACCGTCTCGGCATTGAGGATAGGACGGTCGAACGAACGGATGACATCGAAACGGATATGGGTGGCATCAGCGGGATGTGTCTTCACATGCACGCCCTTCAGCAGATGGTTCTGCACGTCACCGTTCATACAGACACTCTTCACCACCTTGTTGATGATGGTGCTCTTGCCCACGCCGTTGATACCGCTCAGGATATTTACCCTGCGGTCGAGATCCCAGATAATGTGCTTCTTACCACTCCAAAGGGAGTCGATCTCTATTTGCTCAATATAATCCGCGTACTTCATACTCCAAACGTATTTCTAGCGCAAATATAGTAAAAAAACATGAACGTTGTACGCAGAATGACAAATAATGTGTATCTTTGCACGTGAAATAAACATTATTTATGAAATAATGGATGGCAATCTACCAAGATTGACATCTGTTGAAAAGAATATCTATGGAAAAACAACAAAACAAAGAACTGCGGTTGGCATGGGATTTCGTAAGCAATACGGGCACCAGCATCTTCCTGACAGGGAAGGCAGGAACAGGAAAGACTACCTTTCTGAAAGCACTGAGAGAGAAAACGCCGAAACGAATGGTGGTAGTGGCACCAACAGGTGTGGCAGCCATCAATGCCGGTGGTGTGACCATACATTCGTTCTTCCAGCTGCCGCTGTCGCCTTATGTTCCTGAGGCTACCTACCAGTCGAAGTTTGACTTCAGTAAGGAGAAACGGAGCATCATCCAGACACTCGACTTATTGGTAATCGACGAGATCAGTATGGTGCGCAGCGACCTGCTGGATGCTATCGACAACGTATTACGTCGTTACCGCAATCACCGCAAGCCATTTGGTGGTGTTCAGCTGTTAATGATAGGTGACCTACAGCAACTGGCTCCTGTGGTCACTGAACAGGATGCGCAGCTCATCAGCAAATACTATGACACACCGTTCTTCTTCGGCAGTCGTGCGCTTCAGCAGACACCTTATGTCACCATCGAACTGAAACAGGTGTACCGTCAGAGCGACGAACAGTTCCTGCACCTGCTGAACAGCATTCGCGAGGGAAGGGCATCAAAGGAGATCTTTGAAAAGCTGAACCAACGCTATCAGCCCGACTTCCGTCCCAAGGAAGAGGAGGGATATATCCGTCTGACCACCCATAACAACATGGCACAGCAGTATAATGAGCAGCAGCTGGAACGACTGTCCACTCCTGCTCATTCCTTCCAGGCGAAGATTGAAGGTACCTTCCCTGAATATGCTTATCCCACCGATACGGAACTGATGCTGAAAGAGGGGGCACAGGTGATGTTCGTAAAGAATGATCCTACTCCGGCTCACGCTTTCTTCAACGGAAAGATCGGACATGTCACAAAGATTACCAGTAAGGGCATCACCGTGCGTTGTCCGGATGATGACTTCGACATCGAGGTGGAGCCCATGGAATGGGAGAACGCAAAGTATGTGCTCAACGAGAAGACAAAGGAGATAGAGACGGAGATACAGGGCACGTTCAGTCAGTACCCCCTCCGACTGGCTTGGGCCATTACCATTCATAAGAGTCAGGGGCTCACCTTTGAACGGGCCATCATCGATGCGAGTCTGTCGTTCGCCTCAGGACAGGTGTATGTGGCACTGAGCAGATGTAAGTCGCTCGAAGGTCTCATCCTGGCCAGCAAGCTCCAAGAACGGGCTGTGTTCAACGACCCACGCATCAACAGCTATATCTCGCAACAGGAGACAGAAGCGGAACGTAGTATCAGTCTGCTGCCTCAACTCAAGGAACAGTATTATCAGGAACAGCTGCGGGAGTTGTTCGACTTCTCTGACCTTCTCCAGAAGGAGCAATGGATGAGCAGGGTGCTCGACGAGTATTTCTTCCGGCAGTTCCCTACCCTTTGTTGCCAACATCGCATTGCCATGGAGAGTATCAGTAACGAGGTGATGAACGTGGCGGCCAAATGGATGGGTGTGATGGGTAGCATGACAGCGGAACAACTACACGCCCAGCCTTTCCTGGAAAGGGTAACACGCAGCGCCGCCTATTTCCACAAGACATTGATGGATGTACTGCAGAAGCTGTTGAAGGAGACGAGTGTGACCACTGATAACAAAGCGCACCAGAAACGGTTCGACGAGGCATTGGCCGACCTGATCATGGCGTATGAGATGAAACGTCGCACCCTGCTGATGATTCACAACGAGGGTTTCAGCACGGCCAACTACCTGCACTTCAAGGCGAAGGCGGCCCTTGAGGCCATCGAGGAGAGCTCGGGCAAACAGAAACGCAAGGGTAAAAGACAGATCAACAAATCGGATATCAGGTATCCTGAACTGTATAAACGACTCATCGTGTGGCGTGAGAAAAAGGCGACGATGTACGAAACGAACGCCAATAACATCATCCAGTATCGTGCACTCCTCAACATCGTAAATGAGGTGCCCACCACCCTACCATCGCTGATGGCTGTGCAATATGTGGGGCGCACGACAGTGAAGAAATACGGAATGGACATTCTCGAAATCGTCAATACCTTCGTGAACCAGAATCGTGACAATCTGTCATAATACTGTCATTCTTTTCCTGTTACAACCCTGTTGGCATATGATTTGCTTCTTGCCTAACGACTGACTTTCCAGTCGTGAGTGATTTTTCAAGCATATAAACAATAAAAAACAATACAACAATGGGAAAAGTAATTGGAATTGACTTAGGTACTACAAACAGCTGCGTTGCCGTATTCGAGGGTAACGAGCCTGTAGTGATTGCAAACAGTGAAGGTAAGCGCACCACTCCTTCAGTGGTGGGTTTCGTACAGGGCGGTGAGCGCAAGATCGGTGACCCGGCTAAGCGTCAGGCTATCACCAATCCGAAGAACACTGTGTACTCTATCAAGCGTTTCATGGGTGAGAACTGGCAGCAGACCGAAAAGGAGATTGCTCGCGTTCCTTATACAGTAGTGAACGAGAACGGTTATCCCCGTGTGGAGATCGAAGGACGTAGATATACTCCGCAGGAGATCTCTGCTATGGTATTGCAGAAGATGAAGAAGACTGCCGAGGATTATCTCGGACAGGAGGTGACGGATGCAGTGATTACCGTTCCTGCCTACTTCTCCGACTCTCAGCGTCAGGCCACTAAGGAGGCTGGACAGATTGCCGGTCTGAACGTGCTGCGTATCGTTAATGAGCCTACTGCCGCTGCTTTGGCTTACGGTGTTGACAAGGCCAACAAGGATATGAAGATTGCTGTGTTCGACCTCGGTGGTGGTACATTCGATATCTCTATCCTGGAGTTCGGCGGTGGTGTGTTCGAGGTGCTTTCTACCAATGGTGATACTCACCTGGGTGGTGATGACTTCGACCAGGTAATCATCGACTGGCTGGTACAGGAGTTCAAGAACGATGAGGGTGCAAACCTCAAGGACGATCCGATGGCTATGCAGCGTCTGAAGGAGGCTGCCGAGAAGGCAAAGATCGAGCTGTCTTCTTCTACAAGCACCGAGATCAACCTGCCGTATATCATGCCGGTAGCTGGTGTGCCCAAGCACTTGGTGAAGACCTTGACACGTGCTAAGTTCGAACAGCTGGCACACGACCTTATCCAGGCTTGTCTGGCTCCTTGTCAGAAGGCTATCGCTGATGCCAAGCTGTCAACAGCCGACATCGATGAGGTGATCCTCGTGGGTGGTTCAAGTCGTATCCCTGCCGTGCAGACACTGGTGAAGAACTACTTCGGTAAGGAGCCTTCTAAGGGTGTGAACCCCGACGAGGTGGTGGCAGTAGGTGCTTCTATCCAGGGTGCTATCCTGAACAAGGAAGGTGGCGTGGGCGACATCGTATTGCTCGACGTTACTCCGCTGACACTGGGTATTGAGACACTGGGTGGTGTGATGACTAAGCTCATCGAGGCTAACACAACCATTCCTTGCAAGAAGAGCGAGACCTTCTCTACCGCAGCCGACAACCAGACCGAGGTAACCATCCATGTACTGCAGGGTGAGCGCCCGATGGCTGCACAGAACAAGTCTATCGGTCAGTTCAACCTCACCGGTATCGCTCCTGCACGCCGTGGTATTCCTCAGATCGAGGTAACCTTCGATATCGATGCCAACGGTATCCTCAAGGTATCTGCCAAGGATAAGGCTACCGGTAAGGAGCAGGCCATCCGCATCGAGGCTTCCAGCGGTCTTTCTCAGGATGAGATCAATCGTATGAAGGCTGAGGCTGAGCAGAATGCCGAGAACGACAAGCGTGAGCGTGAGCGCATCGATAAGATGAACCAGGCCGACTCGATGATCTTCCAGACCGAGACCTTCCTCAACGAGAATGGTGATAAGCTGGGTGCCGACAAGGCTAACGTGGAGGCTGCCGTACAGCAGTTGAAGGATGCCCACAAGAGTGGTGATACCACTGCCATCGACAACGCCATCAACAACCTCAACCAGGTGATGCAGGCTGCTTCAGCTAAGATGTACCAGCAGGCAGGTGCCGGTCAGCCAGGTGCCGACCCCAATGCAGGCGCTGGTTTCCAGGGCGGTCAGCAGACACAGTCAAATCCGAACGACGACGTTCAGGATGCTGACTTCGAGGAAGTAAAGTAATTGAGCAGCGAGCGCAATACCAAACTTGTTTGAGTATTGCCGAGTCGCGAAAGAACTCGACCGAAGGTCAAATAAAATTATAACCCTTATAGAGAAGAGATGCAGGCTCATGTCTGCATCTCTTTTTTTTTGTCCCAACCCATCACGTTTCAACGGCGGATGATCATTAAATTGGGCATTCCCTTTGTTTTATCCGGATTTTACACTATCTTTGCAGCAATAAACTATTAACAATTCATTGTTCAACTACTATGCCAGCTAAAAAGATTTCAACCATGATGATGCGGACAGTCATGACGCTGTTCGTGAGTGTGTTCACCACATTTGTCCCCACCACCGTAGCGTGGGCGCAGGAAGAGGAGGAGGAAGAAGGAATCGTGTATTACGACCCTACTGCTCCAGAGGGACAACAGATGAAGAGAACTGTTGAATACATGGTACTCTCCGAAGATACCTTTGATGAGAATAATAAACTTGAAGAAGGCTGGTACTACGTTCAAGATGACTTACAGGTAGTAAACCGTATCATCATTAACGGCACGGTAAACATCATTCTCGGAGACAACAGTACCCTTACAACCGTCCAAGGCATCGAGGTTCCTGAACATCAAACGCTCAACATCTATGCACAAAGTGCTGGTGATGACTGTGGAAGTCTCGTAGCCTCAATTGGAGAAGGAGATGATAGCCACAATGGACGTGATGCCGCCATTGGCGGACATGGAGAGAATGATGATCAATTTTATGGCTACTATGGTCAAAACGCTGGCACCATCAACATTTTTGGCGGCAACATTGAAGTTCAAGGCGATATGGGGGGCGGCGATGGCGGCACCTGCCTTTTTGATGATGATGCTGAAGAATTTTTCAGACGCGGCGGTGGTCGCGGCGGCAATGTTGACAACATCAGTCTTTATGGCGGCCTCGTTCATGTTTCTGGAAACATGGGTGGTGGCAACGGCGCCAAAGGGTGGAAAGAAACAAACGGCGGCAATGGCGGCCATAGCAACATCAACATCTATGGCGGCGACGTTTGTGTTGATGGCAGCATAGGTGGAGGCTATGGAGGTGAGAGCGAGGAGGGTGCCGATGGCGAGAATGGTGGAGGCGACATTACCCTTTCTTGGACGGATCCCGACTCCGACCGAATTTTTATCCATTCATTTAATAGCGATGTTACGTTTCAGAAAGAGTTCGTCAACGAAAACGATGAAGACGTAATGTATGAAGGATGGTATTGGAATGGCGAAATCGAGGATAACATCGCTTTTATACCCCTAAATATCCCACGATACACCATCACCCTCGCAGGAAGCTACAACCCTCCCTGTCTGGAGTTTGATCACAATCAGGCAAGGGAAGGTAAAGAGATAGAACTCTTGGTCGTCAACGGCTACGATGTGACAAGCGTGTCGGTGACGACTGAGGATGGCCATAGTGTTGAGGTAGATATAAACGAAGACTACGAAGACGGTGATGTATGGTCATTTATCATGCCCGCCCAGAACGTTATCGTTTCAGCTGTGGCCACCCGAGAGAAATTCTTCATCGGCTGGAAAAATGAAAACATAGACATTGATAACGAAGAAGAGGATCGCCTCTATGCACCTGGCACCACCATCAACTTCACCGTCGATGTGGAAGATTATTTGCAATTACAGAGTGCTTACTACTGTTATACCGATAACGACGGCTACCATGAAGAGTACTGTAACATTACCTCTGATGGCATATGCTCATTCGTTATGCCTGCGCACGATGTCACCCTCAAGACAACCCGCCAGCAGATTGCCTTTAATATCCATTATGATACGAACAAGATGAAGGTAATCTCTAATCTTGATATTATTGAAATAGATTGGGATGAAGTCTTTTACAAGACCGGAGCAGAGATCACCGTCAGTAACATAAAGATTCCCGATGGTACGGTTTTAAAGAACTTAGAGATTACGCAAGCTGACAACACGGCCGTCAGCTGCACCGACAATCAAAACGGCAGCTATACATTCCTCATGCCCAGTTCCGACGTGACCATTCATGTCTTCTATGGTATCGGCAACATGACACTCCTTGTGGGTCCAGAGGCCTTCACCGTGACAAGAGGATGCATCTATGGCGTTGAAGGGGATGAAGATTTCGTAGAATATACAATGGGTAAGGAGGACAATGACGAAGGACCCACACGCCTGTTAGACGGCAAGTATACAGAGGATGACGACAGCAAATGGTGCCTGGAGTTTAAGGAATACGATGAGAACCACCCCTGCTTCGTGGAGTTCCATACCGCCAAACCTGTCGTCCCAAAGAAGTACGTGCTGATAACAGGTAACGACAACTCGGACTTTAATGGCAGGAACCCGCGCGACTGGAAGATCAAGGCTAAGAACGAAGGAGATGAAAGCTGGACAGTCATTGCTGAAGTGAATAACGATGAAATATTAAAGGACGTGAACTTCACCCCCTATACCTTCGATTTCAACAATGCCAGCAACAAGGCCTACCAGTATTTCCGCTTCGAGATTTCCGCCATCGCTGATGAGGAAGCAGAAGTCATGCAGCTCGAGGAGATGATGATGTGGGTTAAAGATAACGCTGCGTCGGGCATAACCACAGGCATTGAGAGCATGGAACATTCACCGTCGGCCACTGACCAGTATTACGACCTACAAGGTCGTCGCGTGGCACATCCCACGAAGGGACTCTACATCGTGAATGGTCGTAAGGTCGTTGTCGAATAAATCCATTACTATATAAATTAATCCGCATAGACTGCTTGTTTATGCGGATTTTTTTGTACCTTTGGCTTCGCCGAAGGTACTCCCGCTCGGAAAAACCCAAATAAATTTGGTTTTTCGCTCACTTATCCGTACCTTTGTGCACAATAAATCACAACTATGGCAGACAAAATCAAATACGGCATTTATCCAAATCCAAAGCCCGACAACGACGGGAACACCACTTATCAGGTACGACACACACCAGAAGGAACGATGAACGAAAAGGAGTTCCTAGCGCATCTGAAGTATCACAACACTTGTAATACCACGATGATGCTCTCGTCGCTCATCATCTTGAAAGATGAGATCATTGAACAGTTGCGGGAGAACAAACGGTTCCGCATCGATGGTCTCGGCACCTTCCAGATGAAGGTAGGACTGGCAACAAAGTACGACGAGGAGGGAAACCCCGTCAAACCTCACTTCACCGATCCAGATAAGATAACCGCCAACGACGTGGAGGTTCAGGGCGTATCGTTCACCCCCGACCCCAGTTTTGTCAAAGCGCTAAAGGAGGGAATATCCACACGGAACAAATATGGAAGAGGGGTGGCAGGCAGGAACCATCCTTATCAACGTGAAGAGATTATCAAGTTCCTTGATAACTACCTGAAAGAGCACCATTCCATTACGCGTAAGCAGATGGAGTACGAACTGAACATCACGGCCTATCGCGCCCAGAAATGGCTGGATAGCATTATCGCTGAGCCATTCTCAAAATACTATTGTAAGAAACAGGGCACCACTTACGTCTATTATCGCTACGGATGGGAATAAAAAGATTGCTCCGCCAACTTGCCTAATTAACTTATAGTCAGCAGGTTGTTGGCGGAGCAATTTTATAGGGCATGTCGTTACGCTACTTTCACGATATAGCCGTCGGTATCATGATGCCCTACTCTCTGAACCCCTAACCGCGTCATCATGCGCCCGAAACTATTGGTGGTCACGCCCTCCATCGTCTTCTTGGAATACTTCCCCAACTCACGGATAATCTCGGCTCCACTCATAAACGTTCCCTCTTCCTTACACTTGGGAATAGTAAAATGCTGCAGGAAGAGCTGTTCCACAGCATTCAACACATAATAGTCCTTATTATGACGTTCCATCTCAGCCTCCTCTTCTTTTGAGAACCAGTAGGGCAGATGCAACGCTTCCACCTCATGCAGCACCTGGGCATATAATTGGTCATGACAAATGCCTTCCACGTTGATATTACCATCAGGTTCCAGAATCAGGAAACGACGCGATCCGGTACGGTCGGTTAGCACATGACGCTCATTGGTGGTACCTACAAACGAGGCGATACGCGGCAGCTGATTGAAGTTCTTCTTATAGGCGCCAATAAAACTGGGTTTCATTGTCTGCATCATCGATTTCAGCTCAGGCATCTTCTTACGTCCGATTTTTTCAAACTCATCAAGACTAACAAGTGCATATTCCACCATCTTACGATACGCATTGCCCTTCGCCTTTAGGTTGAAATCATCCGTATAGTAGTCGACAATCTCTTTGGGCAGCATCGAGGCGAAGAATGTGCTCTTACCTAAACCCTGTCGTTCACTGACGAGCAACAGCATCACGGCATTGGCATGGTGGCAATCAGCACCTAACCATTGGGCAACAACGGCACGCAGCCAGATGCGCACCATGCGCTGACAGTAGTCCGCCTGACTGATACGGCGGGCGAAGTCGCCAATATAGTCGGTCTTCCCATCCCAACAGCCACGTATCCTGTTAAGATACTCACGCACAGGGTGGTAATCCTTCGCCAAGTCGCTCTCTACACGTTGCCGCACATAGCTCGACAGACAAAAGATCTCACCATCGTCCTGAATACGGCAGTTGATAGAGTTCATCTGTCTGTTATCCACCAGTTTCCACCCGTCATCACTCCCCTTTCGCCGATACTCATAGAGATCGCGTACGACATTGTGGCGAAAGTCGAAGTTATCCGTCACGAACTGCGCCATATCATGCACAGGTCGTAGCATCGATTTCTGACGTTCCGCATAGCGGTCTTTAGCAACAGATTTCATAGTGGACACTTTCATTAGGTCCATCTCACTCTCAAGATGTTCCCATACTAATTTAGATAAAATTTTTATGAATCTCATTGTATTACATTTTAAATTCAGATGCAAAGTTAATTCATAACGCATCCGATTGCAATAGTTACACCATGAAAAACGACAGGAAAAATATAAAGATTTTTCCCTCATCCCAACCTGTGGTAAATACCCTTCATTCTACAAGAAAGACACCACCTTTCCAATCTACCACTTAAGTTCCAGCAACCTGCGACTTATGTAGCAAGATCTTCCGACTTATGTCCTAACATCTTCCGACTTAAGTGGCAGATTCGTTAGACGCCCTTTTCCCACTACTTTGCTACCTTCTCTCACACAACAAACCGCCTTCCTGTTCCCAGAAAGTCTCCCTCCTTTCACCCCACCCTTTTCCAATCCATATCCCCCTCAAATTCCTCCGCCTCGATTCTTCTGGTAATCATGTGATTACACTAATTTGGCGGAGGAATATGCGTGGATTACTTAAGACAGATGCTAATTACAATTATTTCTAATAAAAACAAGCAAACCCTTGTCAGCACGTGATCCCGTCACGCTTGCTTATTGTTATTATCTGTCAGCAAAGAAATCCCTCCATTGAGGGTTCTCCCGGTCAAACACTTCCCGCTGTTCAGCAGTGAGCTTATGCGGGTAGTCAGCAAACAAGTTGAACACCTGCTTCTTGTCGAACGAGAATAGGTGTTCACCTATCGTTTCTGGATCATCTACCCAATATATGCTATCCTTAGGGTTGTTCTTATAAAACTCATAGTTTTTCATTTCTTCTTTTGTTTTTGCGAAATGTTGGCAGATCCTGTTTGTACCATTATCTTTGCATGTGAAAACGGTACAAAGTTAATGAAAATAATCGAAACGAAAAATTTTTCCTTTTTTTTGTTATATATAACTGGTATTCGTGATGTCAGGTACCTGACCCTTGGCATCTTACTTTTTGAAGTTCAAAAACGTCGCTCTACCTTCTCCGATAGCGTCATCTTGCAATGTCATGAGCGATTCCTCATTGTAAACTTCCAATTCAACAATTCTATTATCCAAAGAAGTTACGTCCACATGACAACTCCCAGCATCTATGCTTATTATGATAGCCTGGTCAAACGTGTCTGCTCTTTTAATGACTAAGTCGCACTTATATTTGGTATTGGGAAACATGTGGTCCTTTAGGCACTCAACATATCCATGCTTTTTCAAATCGTATGGAATGTGTTTATCCTTGACGCATTCTTCTTGATTGTAAAAAGTACAAGACGAGCTATCGCAACAGGACAGGTGTTGTGGTATGGAAATTAGGAAACCTTTAGAAGCGTAGAACTTGGCACAAATTATCTCCTTTGCTGCCTCATGCAAATACAAATCTTCTTCACAATGTGGTTGTTCCTCAACATGAGAAAACAGGTAAGAGCCATCATCGTCAACATCTATAGTCATTTCTTTTCCGCAAACCAAACAATAATATGAATGCTCGTTCATATTAGCCATATCGTCCCTAAGATTTACCAATTGCCCATTCTCATCCTTGGCAAAAGTCCTATTCAAGCGACGATACTCATCATAATAGTCATCATATCTGTCACAATAGCCAGACCCAGAAGAATGTCCAGCTTTTCTATTCAACACGCTAATATCACGAATCCATTTCCTGTTCTCTACAGAATTCATAATGAACTCTTTTACGGCAACAGGATCAAGAGAGCATCCGTTTAAGTCAATCTCAATGCAATCAATATGAGCAGAAATAATTTTGCCCCTCTTCTTCGTATCTACTGCGTGTGTACGCTTAAACTCTATCCAAAGACTCTTGTCCTCATTATAACCAATACAATCTGGACGAAGCCTTGTATCTTTATCATAGAACTCTACTTCGACCCTGTCAAAACGATGCTGTTCTCCCAGCCTTCCATCAAATCTGTTTGGGAGGAACACACACTTTGATTCCGACAGTACATCTTTGGCCATTTTGTGAAGAGCAGACTCAACAGCACCTACACAATCAGCCCCGCTTAAATGTGCAAAGTGGTGAATCATTTTTTCTCCATCACCACCATTTTTAGCACATAGTGCACTTTTACAATGAGGACAAATGCATCCACACTCATTGCCATTTGGCACCTCATCCACATGTACCAAATCGCCCTCTTGATTGAGTGCCCATGTGAGGTATGCTTTGCTACTCATTGTATCGTGAATTTAAATTATTACTGATTATTACTGATTATTTCAGTTCGTCTATTTATAGAGATTTTGCATCATAACCAGTCAACCCTTCTGGAATATCCATTGCGCTAACTTTCAACAAACAATGAAGAACAGTTATCGCATTATTAATTGAATAATCTGCTTTGGAGGTGAAACCATGTGCTATATTATTTCTAAGGTTCATTCCTTGTTTGGTAAGAATACCCCTGAGTAATCTTAGAGATGCAGAAGAAAGGACTACTCTTTGTTTTCGTATTTGATACGCTTCTATTTTATCAATCATCTGTTCTAATGGAATTTCGTCATGGATTTTCTCTTTAATAGTAATAATTAACAAATGTCGACAGGCATCTCGCAGACATCCTTCAATCTTTGTTACCAAGGAATCTATTGAACAGAGATAGTCCCCTTTATAAGCGCCTTCACTCATTATTTCAGATGTAATTTCGAAGCAGATTGAACAGATTGATGGACGCATAACATCTAACCAAGACTCATGCGATTCCCGCAGGGGGCTGTTTACTGTCAATCGACTATTCCCCAACCACGTTGAAAGGAGGTAGTCACACAATTTATTCCCAGAAAAAGAACCATTCTCTATGAGATTTTTCAAAGAGGCAAGTATTGGGTTTAGAGTTATCAGCTCATATTGATTATGATACTGAAGGCTCATGATTTTGGAACTATAAAAGCCATCTCCAGAATGAGGGTTCCCATTGGTATCAATAAATGTAGATCTAATGCCCAATCCTTTGAGTTCTGATAACAAAGCTGGTTTGTTAATGTTCTCTGGCGGAAGCAACGAATCATCTAAAGCCAATGTCATTAAAGGAAAAGCACTATTTTGAATAGTAATAATTTGAGGATGGAATATTTGTGTGGGGATTATCCATGACTGATTATAGGACTCAACTCCCTTTCCTTCAGTTTTAGCAATAAGAAACAGTCTATAACAATCTTCTGCCTCATCATAAAAGCCTCCGTTTTCCAAATAAATGCTCTTGTTGAGCAGGTTTTCGGACAACGTGCTATCAATCGGATGCTGCTTAATGATTATATCCTCATTCTCAGCAAGCCTATGATTTATTTCTCGGATTACATTATTCTTATTGTGTGGAATGCACTTTAATAAAAGGTTGAAATAATTGTAGTTGTCATTATAGGATTCGGATATACAATCGATTAAATGATATCTGGCTGTGAAGGCTTCAGCTTGCTTGGCTTTTAGGAAAGAAAACGAATAGGCATTGACAATGAGCCTAAACTTTAGCATCAACATATAGTTAGAAGAAAGGACCTTGTCAATAGCATCTAATACATCTTCTTCGCGATGTTTATATGTTTTACTATTATAGATAAGTGATTTAAAAACCCAACACAGATCAGTTTCTTTATATTCCGTGGGATTCGATACAACTTTGAGGTAATTCTCAATAATCCTATTGACGTACTTCGATGTCTTTTTTCCTTGAGCATTAGATAAAACATCGTAATAATAACCTGCGAGTAAGGGTTCATCAATTGTATTAAGTCGTGATTCCTCAAGAAATTTTATATCCTCCTTCGACAAGTGGATGGAATCAATGAAAGGTACATATTCACGTGTCATCGGGCCATAATTCTGACTGCATAACAAAACTTTATAGTCGGCAAAGCACAATGATTCAGCATCGCAGTTTGAAAGGATTTCTCCTTTTGAGACATGCAACAAATCGAATCTGTCAGTAAAACACTTCAGACTATTTAGTTTATCTATGAATCGATTACCTTCCATACAATAAAATTTGTAAGATATATTAACTCATTTCTCCAATATTCTTTCCACTATCATTCGCATATACCCGTCACTTTGTTCTTTCTGGAAGTAGATGTGGTTCTTATTCATATCCAGTATTGAGCCACCCCAATATTCAATTGCTTCAGCCTGCGTTGGCGTAATAATGTAGCAATCAAGTGAAATATCCTTATCGTGGAGTTTTTGCTCGATTTCTTCTTTCAATTTGTTGAAGAAGCCAATCTTTGCACTCTTATAGCCTTTCTCATGCTGAAGCCCGTGAGGTTCAATAAAGGTGACATACTGGTGCTCGCCATCAATAATCCATAGGATGAAGTCGGGATAGAAATAAAGCGAATCAAAGAACCCAAGGCCCTTTTTACTGCGGTTACGAAGCAGATACAAAGACTTACCATCAAGCAGTCCCTGATCGTTTTGGATAAATTTCAGGAGTGAATCTATAAAGTCTTTTTCGCTCGGAACCAAAGCCGCAGGCTTAATTACCACAAGAGGCCCCTTTTCGGCATCTTCATATTCGTCACCTTTCAGATATAACAGAGGTTGATAGAGGTGCTGTTCCAGGAAGAGTGCTTTGAAAGGATTAGAACGATCAAGTTCATAGGGCTGGTTCTGATATCGTTTCACCAAGTCAGTGAACTGTTCCTGCTTACCGTCACCAAGCATAACTTTGAGGGCTTTGAGCTTACCCACAATCTCTTCTTTACTCTTATCTACAAGAATATTATAAATAGAGATGAAGTTCTCATCACCAGGAGTTAACCACGTTGTTTCCAAATTCTCGGATTCCCATTCGTGCTTACAATTATTATAGAAAGCATCCACGTATAGTTTCAGAAGCTTTATAGCCAGCGATTGCCATAAGCTCACAGAGGTTATGAAGTCAAGTGGATGCATATCATCTTCTAAGATATACAAGGTATACCATCTGGTGTCACAGAATAAGTCTTTCAACGATTGTCGCGTAAAGGAAAGGTTCGACCATTTTCGTGAGCGTTTATACTGCTCCAACTCGAAATACACATCATCCCAATTGATATAGGGCCAATAGGCGTTTCCCAGCATCTCCTTATGATAATCATGAGTAACATTGGCTCCTATCTCTTGACTGGGCAATCGTTGTAAGCGAGGGTAATAGTTGAGCGTTACTTTCAACTTCTCCTCGGCTTTTAATTCAATATGGGGACAGTCGGTCTTGAAGTCTTTTCCGTCTTTTACCTTAATATACTTCAACTTAGTTTTTTCCAAATCGACCGTTGGGAAAACAGGCAACTCTATAGGTTCCATCTCAGGGCCTTTGTTGATGCCCTCGCTCTCCAGATAGTCGCGGAACTTCTGCATATAGTCAGCACGCACACCGAAGATATTAAGTGTTTCGAGCAGGTTGATGAAGGCTGGAAGCTTGGGATGCTCATACCCCTCCAACTTATGACTTCGTTTCAGACTGAGTCCATATCCTTTCAAACGGACACCACGACCAAAGAGCTGAATAATCTGACTTCCCTCACCACGACCTATGTTCATAAGTCCCATCGTCGATACGCGCCACGAGTTCCAACCCTCGGTAAATTTCTTAGAGCCAATAAGTATATTGACGCTGCTGTTTTTCTCGTTGATAGTTGTAAAGGGTGACTTGTTGGTGAAGTCCACATCGGTACACATAAAGAGTGCATTACCTTCAGCATCCTTCTCCTCACGAATCTTCTTCATCAATCCATCGGAATCGCCAACGTTTATGACACCGAAGTAT
>JAEEGH010000994.1_pt1 | contig 85779 bp, 115 predicted proteins | sample 9134181 | NCBI WGS metagenome assembly JAEEGH01 (sample SAMN16246544, study PRJNA631951) | gut metagenome | biome: gut microbiome; feature: rumen; material: DP-attached | host: Bos | place: Iran: Karaj | collected 2018-10 | reverse complement strand
AACCATTGCAGAAAATTCAGGAGCATCTGGAGATATAGTTTATGAGACTGTTAAGAAATCTAAGAAAGAAAACTTTGGATATGATGCTAAGAATAAGAAGTATGTTGATCTTCCTGAATCTGGTATCTTAGATTCTTCAAAGGTTCTTAGAGTTTCTCTTGAGAATGCTATTTCTACAGCATCTACTATTCTTCTAATCGATAAGGTTATTTATCCTGAACCAAAAGAAGAAAAAGCAGAAGGTCATGGAGATGTTCCTGTAATGTAATTTAATGTCTATCTTGCCCTAGATTTTCTAGGGCAAGATTTTTTATCTTTGAAATACCACTTTTTGCGCTTCACGAGGCGGAAAAGCTTTATATATGATGATGCGAAGACTTCGCAATTATCTTTTAATTTTAAATTATAATAATTTATATGAGAAATAACGACGAAAGCAAATCATTCAATTATTTCCCTATCGGCGGTAATGAGGGCGGTCCCGAATCTTTCGACGATTTTCCTTTTGCAGGAGCCGATGATGGTTTTGATGATGATGAGCCTTGTTGGATGTTTAAATCTATAGCCACGCTTATGGGACTTCCTAAACCTTTTGGGATGATTTTTCCATATGAAAAAGAGAAAGACTTTCTTGAGAAGCGTGGATATGAAGTTAAAGAATTGAAATGCAGCACTTCAATTAATCCTCTTGGTGTTATTAGAATAGCAGTAAAGAGTGGAACTAAGATAAATAAAAAAGACATTGAAGCTCTGCAGGAAAATTATAGTGTCAGCAAGGTTTTTATTGATGAAGTACAAAACATAATTCTAGGTTGGCTGTTGAAGATAGGTGGGGAACTTTAGAACCTTACTAGTAGAATAATATAAATTTTCTATGGAAGTAAAAAACAGTATCTTAGAAAAGTGGAAAGATTTAATTTACGCCGCTAAAGCTTATTGGATTGATTCTATTCCGACGGGGATGGACGATGCAACATTTGATTCTCTAGAAAGACAAGCTATCGAGGAAGATGGATTTTACGTTAGAGATTACGTGTTTCAGACTTTCCTGGTGGGAGATAGAGTTGAAAATAAGTACATAGAAAAAATAAAAAAGACCAAAGTAGAGGGAATGACGATGCTTCAGGCTCTAAGAAATAAAGAGGCTGAGGTAGGTGAGAAAATATATGTTGACTTAAAGTATGACGGATCTAGTATTGCAATATACTTAGATTCAGAAACCGGTGAAGTTCAAGATATAGTAACTGTCGGAAATGCCAACATAGATTCATCAGGGATTAGACAATATGGAAAACTTATCGGTCTTGTTCCTAAAAAATTCCCTCAAGGTATAGTAGCTATTCAGTGTGAAGCTCTTATAGACTTGGATAATCTTCCGCCAGGACTTGACCCAGAGAAAGCAAGACAAAAATCAAATGGACTTATCAACAGTAGATATGCTCAGGATGAAGTTAATCAGTATCTCACGCTACGAGCCTATAGATACTATCTTGATACCTTAAGTCCAGCCGGGATAGCGTTATCTGGGATTCCGTATAATGAAGTTCTAGCCAGTTTTCCAGTAGTTACTAATGACTATGGAATTAAGTTTGCTCCTGCCGATGTATTTGAATTAATGGGAATGCCAGATGGATTTCCAGAAACATATCGAACTAGGACATCAACGGGAGAATTCTTAAATGATGGCTGGGTTTGTTATAACTCAAAGGGTCAGTGTTTAGGGGCTCTTAAATTTGCAGGAGCTGGAAGTGAATCCGACGGAGTTATAAAGACGAAGGTTAAGTCTATAAAATGGACAGATCAGATGCCGAAAGGTAAAGATTCTTGGGCTGCAAACGTTATTATAGATCCGGTAGTTATTCATGGGTCAACAGTAACAAAGCCCTCAGCCGGAAGTGTTAAGAAGTTAGTGAAGAATAAGATATCTCCAGGAGCTGAAGTTTCCATTATCTTAGCAAATAGTACCATTCCAATGATAGGTGAGTGCTATACGCCAGGAAATGAAGATTATATGTTTCCAAAGTGTTCCTGTGGATATCAAATGACAGAATCTGATATATATGGTTCTCGTCTGAAGTGTGGAAATACTAGATGTTCTTCAAGGGAATCTAGAATGTTGGGATATCTTAAATCTCTAGAATATCTTGTACAACTTGACCTAAATAAATTTTTGGTTATAGATGGCTTCAAGTGGGAAGATACGGAAGTAGACCCAGAAAGAATCTTAAAATTAGTTAGTGATAGCATAAACTGGAAAGAAGATACTGACCCTGGTTTCTATATCCAGTATAGAGATTATCTAATGTCCTTTATGAACACTGATGCTAGAAAAAGAAACTTAGATCTTGTGGTTCTCTCTTCTTGGATAGTACTACGAGATGAATATGTCAGGAGGATGCAGGGTGGCTGATTTTATAACAAATATAGAAAATACTGATTATCCTGACATAACAAGAGCAACATATAATCTCCTGTGGATTAAATATGGATATAGTGCTAGAATTACATTATTCTGGGACCTTCTAAAAACTGCTACAGGAGATATTGAATTTGAACTTCTTGACTTTAAGACTATTCATAATGGCGAATTTATGTCTTGGATTATAGATCGTCTTATAGAATGGAAAGAAGGAAAAGATGTAAACTTCAGCGAAATATATAGAGCTATCTTGGTCGCTGGAGATTTTACAGAACTCGAAAAAACTAAATTTGAGTACTGTAGTATTGAAGAAAGATTATGGGCAATATACCTTGTGGTTACTAGCCCGGGATTAAAATTATAAATAAAATAAATATATGATTGAAGTAAATCTGTATTCAGTTCCTGTTGACGCACTTGATTCAAAAGTCGGCAGATGTTTAGCCCGTAATCGCTTTGATCGCGAGGCTATTGGAACCTCTATTGAAGATTTTACAAGAGGTTTCCTAAAAGATAACCTAGACAAGATAGAAGCAAGACTTGGGATGGGAAATCTTAGTTCAGTTGTTAATAGTGATGATGTTCTTACAAGAAAAGACCTAGCATGCATTAATTACTACCTAGGAAAATCTGGTCTCAAGTTTCAAATTCTGAATGTTACAGACGATGAGGAAAATCCAGTTGCTGTTCCAGAAGGTACTGTCGAATGGAACGTAATTAATCGTAATTTTATTCAGAATGACTATCCAACGGCAATCAAAATAATTCCTACAGCAGACGAAGATATTCCTGCTATTCTTAAGAGGATTGTGGATGAATCCGGTCTCTTCGGTGATAAGTTTGTTGGAATGAGCAATCCTTTCAATGAGCTTTTCGATAACCTTAGAAGAATTAAAGAAGTAACTGGAAGTATTAATAATTCACTAATTTCCAGAATCTATGATCTTCTTGACCAGATGGGAATAGAGGTCTTCTGCGCAACTAGTGAAAGCTAATGGCAAGATCAATAGATGAATTAGTAGATAGTCTTGGAAATATTAGTATAATTAGTAGAATTCAGGAAGATCTTATCGAGACTTATAATAATCTTATTCCATTCAGCAAACAAATGGTGAGTTCTGGTATAGCAATTCCCATTAAAGTTTGGTATGAGAAAGATTCAAGGCTCTTAGTAATGGAACAGGCTGGAGTTTCTGTCCGCCTAAGATTTCCTATATACTATTGTCTTGGACTTGAAGATCTTTATAAGCCTACATATCTTCTCCCTGAGGACTATGATTATCTAATGACCACTATGCAAAACTTGATCAACTCCGGTGAACTCTTGAAGGACAGAATAAATATCAGTCCTGAAGATTATGGCTTTGATGTTTATTCAGTCAACGAGAAGGAACTCTGGAAAGGACCGGGGATTATTGGAAGTGTTAGATTTATTTCTGGTCTATCATGGTGGTTCAAATATAGAGTTAAAAGAAAGTATAGAAAAGTATTGTAAAATGGAAGTCAAAGTCAAAGTAATAAATGAATCTAGGTTTGGTCTCCCAGAATATGCACATTTGGGGGATTCAGGAATGGATATACGAGCTAATACAAATAGTCCAGTTACCTTAAGAAGTCTTGATAGATATCTATTTCCGACAGGCCTATTCGTAGAGATACCTGAAGGATATGAAATTCAAGTAAGACCTAGGAGTGGATTAGCTGCTAAATTTGGAATTTCTGTACTTAATACCCCAGGAACGATTATCAATAGTCTAAATTAATTAAATTTATGTATAACTTAATTTGTGAACGTTGCGGAAAACCATTTCAAAGCAAAAAACATTCTAGCAGGTTTTGTTGCAGAGAATGTTATAACAATTATATAGAAGAGTGTAAAAGAACTGGCTCTCTTAAGGGCAAAAAACAAAATAAAGTAGAGGTTGTGTGTGCAGAGTGTGGAAAGCATGAATTTGTACCGCCATCTCGAGCTAAAAAATATGTATGCTGTAGTAAAGAGTGTCTTTCAAAATATAATAGCAGAACAAGAAGCGAAAAAGTTGAACTTATTTGTCCTATATGTGGAAAAAAGTATTATTCTAAGAAGAGTGCTTTAGCACACCATAGGACTTGTGGTTCTCCTTCTTGTAAAAGTGAGTGGTTCTCTAGAACTAGATCTGGTTCTAAAAATTCTAGATATAGATCTATAGAAAATAGAATAAAGTCTGGAGACCTCGGCAACAAAGATATTTATAGGCATATAGTTAAAGAGCATTTTGGATTGGGAACTTTAAAGAATCTTCCCAAAAATTATGATATACATCATAAAGATGCTAATCATAATAATAATGATGTTCATAACTTAGTGTTATTGCCACGCTCTGCTCACATGCTAGTTCACAGACATTTTGGAAATATTCTAATAGCTGCTTTGCATACAGGAAAGATAACAAGAGAACAGTTCTTTGATTTATGCAACGAAGATCAAAAGAAGTTTTATGAACAAATAATTGATTTAGACATAACAAAACAAGTCGTTGTAAAACAGGGTGAATTGCTGGAAAGTCTTGACGAAGATAATCAGCAGCCAAGCATTTATAGAAATATATATGTAGGTTCAGAGACTAACGACCAAGTCCTAACAGTTAACGCTGAGGATGGTAATGTCGACACGAGTGCCCTGCCCTTGAAAAAAGGTGAAGATATAGTCCAAACTGCACGTATAACGGATAAAAATGAAGGTGCAGATATGTAGGATAAAGAGCCTATATGATAATAAAATTGAGATTCAAATTATAGAGGGGAAATTAAAGTCATTCTTATTAATCTATCTACTGAACCCTACACAGTGAATCCAGGAGAAAGGATTGCACAGCTTGTTTTAGCTAAGGTTGAAAAAGCAAGATTGGATGTAACTATGAGTATTACAGATACATCACGAGGAGGAACTGGTTTTGGGGATTCTGGTAGATTCTAGTAGTTGTAGAGAGATCCAAAGAATTTTACGACTTCGAGGAGATAGAAGACTCGGCGTTGAAAATGCAGTAACAGAAAAAATCCTATCCCTTCCTGAAAAAGAAACTCCCGGCCTAAGATTAAAATTCTTAGAGTCTAGGGAGATGTCTTTAGAGGGAGGAACTTGGGTTGAATACTTTGCACTTTATAAAATGAAAAAATGGGTGGAGACGGTGAAATACTTAGAATATGTATTTTCATGTCTGTCAAAACTTATGGGTGAACTTAAAGACCTTCCCGTAGATTCAATTGGTCTTCAGGAGGTTGATTGTAGTGAGCCCGAAAGTTACTATGTATTGATTTATATTTTAAGTGATGGACAAAACATTAGGACAGAGAACAGAAGGAAAGAGGATAGCGAAGAAACACTCGGATATAACTATGGAAACGACTGGTAGTATAAGTAGTAATGCTGGTAGAATAGTGCCGATAGAAGAAGAGAATAGATATATTTGGGGATGGGATGATTCAATGGAAGTAGCATCATCGATTTGGGGAAGTATACATGCATCTTTACTTAGTGGAGATCTTGTATTTGCCTATCGACCGCTTGGAAAAGAAGATGGAAGATTAGTTCAATTGGTGATAGTTCATAATTTTCACATGGAACACGGACCTTCTATAGAACCGATAAAGGTTTATGATGATGATTATGCTGTTGGATTTATTACAACTGGTTATACTGCACTTCTTCCTCATGTTCCACTAAGATACCTAAAAGAAGAAATGACTGGGTACTTAGCTGATTGGAAAATTAATAAAGAGATTTTAAATACGTACAAAGCAATAATTGAAGATTTAGAAAATAATGGAAAATAATAGAATGAAGTTGATTGCAATTGATGTAGGATATTCTAGTGTTAAAGTGGCAAGACATGATAGCGCTGGGTTAATTCAGTTTGATAAGTTTATAAATGCTGTAGCAAAAATAAGTAATCCGCTTGAGATGGATAATGATATAATGTTTAATCTCTTAGATCAAACTTATGTCCTAGGTCCAGCGGCACTAAAAGTATCTAAGGAATTTCTCTTAGATATGAAAACGTATGAAGATCTTAAGATAGTAACTCCGGTCTGGATTAGCTATCTACTGCGAAAATATTCAGATGTACACTATGATAAAGTTATAATTGGACTTTCCCTGGCGTTTTCTGATATGGCTGACGATCTTCTTAAATATATTCAGGACACGCTCTTAATTGAAGATCCGCATTATTTCATGCTTCTTCCTCAAGGCATCGCAGCAAAGGAAAGTTACTCAGAATTTGGCCTTGATCTTGGAAGTATGGAATCAACAAAATCTAATATGACAAAACTTCGGAATTATCTTATTGTTGATGGAGGTTTTGAGACACTAGATTTTGCGTGCGTAGTTCAAGGAAGAGCATCAACGGGAGCAGCTATGGGTATAAAAGATTCTGGCATTATCCGAATTTCTCATGCCATCTGTGACCATGTGTTTAAAAATTATGGATTCCAGATTTCCCTTAAAGAAGCACAGACTGTAGTTGATACAGGACATCTTCTTAAGCGAGGAAGAGATTATGATTTGACTGACCAGGTAGATGAATTTTCTAAGCAATATGTAGCATATGTTTTGAACCTGCTTGAAGAAAAGTATAGCTCATATCTAGATCAGTCGAATGGTGTCTTAATTCTTGGGGGACTTGGATATTTATTTGAAAAGTACAAGCATGATCCTTATGTAATTCAAGAGATTGAAAAACATATGGATAGAAACTTCATTCATTGGACTCCAGTTTATTCTGAATTTTACAATGCAATTGCTTATCTGAAACTTGGTGAAAAACTAATGTCAGGAAAGTAATTAAATCGATTGAATTAAGGAAAGATATATCTGACATTACTTAGGTTATATCTTTCTTTTATTATTTAAGTATAATAAAGTAATGGCAGATTATAAAGTTATTAAGGGTCAGGCATGGATTGATGGAAATGCACTGAACCAAGAACAGATAATGGTAATCCCAAAACGACCCGCCATTACCAATATAATTTCTTTAATTCCGGATATCTGGGAAGACTTAACTTCTGCATCCGGGACGTATAAAAGTAATGGTAATGGGTACTTCTACTGGGAGTATCAACAAACTGATTCTGAAAATGATGACATCGAGGTCACTATAAGATTTGAGTGTCCTAAACCAAAACCAGGACTCTTCAAGGAACCATATGATCCGGATTCTGTAGAAGGAGAGTATGCTAAGTATTGGGTAGGACGAATGAAAGTGGCCAGTGAAAACTACGAGAAGGCTTATGCTATTCAGAGGAAAGAAGTTATCCTTAAGGGTACAGAATATCTGAATAGTGAGGGTTCAATTGTTAAGGTTGAAGATAAGGTAGAAAGTAATACCAACCTCGGCGATATAATGAATCTTCTCGGATTATTTTAAACTAACCGACCCCCACCTCTGACTGAGAATAGAAGTCAGGGGTTTTAATTTTGTTCAAAGTATGGCAGAAATATACTACGGGAAGAATTATATACGACAGGTTCTAGGTCGAGATGTGGCTCTTGATGAGACGATCGTAAAAAAGACCGTTGAAGAAGTAACCACAGAGAAAATTGATGAAGTCGTAAACAATGCCCCCGAAGAACTAGATACTCTTGGGGAGGTAGCGGATGCGATTAGAACTAACTCTGATTCCATTGGTGATATTAATAATAATATTAATAGGCTTGAAATAAAAATTGCCGGAATGGAAGCTGGAGGAGGATTTGATGATGAGGATTGGGAGGCCATGAACAATTTTGAAATTAATAGCCTAGTAAACTCAATCTTTGATTAATAAACTTAAACTAACTAAATTTAAATCTAATTTATTATGGCAAATGAAGTTAAGAAAACTCTTGATGAGAGTGGACTACTGTATTTTGGTCAGCAGTACTATGCTAAGCTAAGAACTAGATTTGTAGCAATCGAGGAAGGTAAAGCTCTATCTACAAATGATTTTACAACAGCTGACAAACAGAAGCTTGATAATATCGAGGCCGAGGCTGATGTTAATGTCATTGAGACAGTCAAAGTTAATGGAACAGCCCTAACTCCCAACTCTGATAAAGCTGTTGACGTTACTGTTGTAGAAGGTACAAATAATGGTACTGTTAAAGTAAACGGTACTGATATATCTGTTCATGGTCTTGGTAGCGCCGCATTTACTGAATCAAGTGCATATGATGCAGCTGGCGCTGCTGCAGCCGTCTTAGGCGCAGCTACTGACCAGTCAAGCGCAAATACTGTATATGGTGTCAAGGCTGCTCTAAATGAAGCCCTAGGTAATGGTGGTAGTGTGGCTACCCAGATTTCAACAGCTATTTCTGCTCTCGATGCTACACAGGGCGCAGATGCTTCTGGTGCTGATTCCGAATTATATGTAGTCTCCGGTGTTGATATTACCCAGGCAGATGGTGTTATTACTGGAGTTTCCGTTGATTCCGTCGCAGTTGACCCCGCCGGTGCAGCTGCGGCAGCTCAAACTGCCGCCGAGGCATATGCAGATAGCCTTGCTTCCAATTATGATGCAGCCGGCTCAGCTGCTAATGTCTTAGGTACTTCTTCTGATACTGCAGCTAATATGACCGTTTATGGTGTTAAAGCTGCTCTCGACGATGCTCTTGGTAATGGTGGAAGTGTCTCCAGTCAGATTACAACTGCAATTAACGCTCTCGATTCTACTGATACAGCCGTTGAAAACCAATTCGTAACATCTGTATCTGAAGCTGATGGTATTATTACTGTAACCCGTGCTCGTCCAAGCGCAGCTAATATTTCAGTCACTGCTCTTGATAATATTGCCGCCGGTGACCTACAGACTGTTCTCGGTGCCCTCGAAGATGCTATCGATGCTGGTGGTACTGGTAGTGTCGTTACTGTCGAAAAACAATCAACTGCCGAATCTGGTTATGCAGCTACTTATATTGTAAAACAGGGCAATGCTCAGGTAGGAGTTAAGATTAATATTCCTAAGGACTTCTTAGTAAAGAGTGCCTCCGTCGAGACTGTTGCCACTGCTGACACTCCTTATTCTGGTGCTGCGGTTGGTGATAAATATATTGATTTTGTAGTAAATACTACAGATGCTAGCGAAACCGCACAGCATATTTATCTACCAGTTAATGAACTTGTAGATGTATATACCGCAGGAAACGGTATTGATATCTCAAATGCTAATGTTGTCTCTGCAGTAATCGACAATACTTCAGAGTCCTTCCTAACAGTTGGCGCTAACGGCCTTAAGCTTTCTGGTGTTCAGACTGCTATTGATAATGGTCGTGATGCAGCTAAAACATATGCTGATGGACTTATTGCTGCTCTTGATGCTGATCTAGATGCTTCTGGTACTGCTGCTCATTCAGGTACCTTCGTAGTATCTGGTGTTACCGAGGCTAATGGTGTTATCACTGGCGTTGATTCTGTAGAGGTTGAGGCTGCAGGCGCCGCCGCAGCTGTTCAGTCAACTTTAGAGGCTGCTATTGCTGCTCTTGATGCTGATCTAGATGCTTCTGGTACTGCACAGCATGCTGGAACTTTTGTAGTCTCTGGTGTAACCCAGGTTGACGGTGAGATTACAGCTGTTGATTCTGTAGAGGTTGAGGCTGCAGGCGCCGCCGCAGCTGCAGAAGCTGCTGCTAAGTCTTATGCAGATGGCAAAGCTGCTACTGCAGAACAGAATGCTAAGGATTATGCAGATACAAAGGCTGCGGCTGTTGCAGTAACTGCTGATGTTGCATCGAATAGCACTAGCTACGTAACTGCTTCTGCTTCTGGAAAGAATGTTACTGTTGGACTAACCTCTGATGCTATTAGTTATTTAGTAGCAGGTAGCACAGCCATTCAGAGTCTTTCTAAGGTAGATGGCAATTATGTTACACTAGCTATCTCCGCTGACGGAACTGCAAGAACTATCACCGTAACTGACTCCTTAATTGGAACTGCTCTTGCTGGAAAAGCAGATAAAGTAGGAAATGCTACTGCTGGAAATCTTGCTGCTCTTGATTCAAATGGAAATCTTACAGATGCAGGAATTAGTGTTGCTGGATTACAAGTTACATATATGACAAATCAGGAAATTCAGGATATTGTTGACGACTGTTTCCCTAGCGCATAATTAATTTAAAATACAAATAAAAATACAATATAATGTCTGCAGACAATAAAAAAGTTGTAAGTAATGAGAACCTGGCCGCTTTTGCGGAAGCTTTGGCGGCCAAGGTTCCTCTAAAATCTGATATCCCAACTAAGGTATCAGATCTCCAAAATGATCTGGGCTTTACGGATAAACAAGGAACTATTACAAGTGTTACCCTTAATGGCACTACTACATCGTCTGGAGGCGTAGATCTTGGATATCTCGTAGTTCAGGAAGGTGGTAAGGGTCTATCTTCAAATGACTACACTGCATTAGAAAAGAATAAACTTGGCGGCATTGACACAGGCGCTCAAGTTAATACTATAGAGACGGTCAAAGTTAATGGTACGGCTTTGACCCCCGATGCCAATAAAGCAGTTGATGTTCAGGTACCAACAACAGTAGCCGAACTTTCTGATTCTTCTGATTATGCTAAGACTTCAGACTTAGAAGATTATGTTCTTATATCTGACCTTGAGGATACCGAAGAAGTCCTGGCCGCTGCTGTAAACGATCTTAATGATAGAATCGCTGGACTTGTAGATCAGTATCCTACAGAGGGGAGTGAGAATGCAGTAAGTTCAGGCGGTGTCTATGAGGTTATCACTGAAAATGAGCAGATAATTTCTTCGTCCCTCAGCAGCCTCGATTCTAGAATTACAGACCTAGAAGAAGCTGCAGAATCTGCTCCTGGATTAGATCAGGTTCCTATAGAAAACTCTACAAATGCCGTTTCGTCAGGTGGTGTATATAATGTTATAACTCAAAATGAGCTTATATCCGCCACCGCCATAAATGAACTAAATACTAGAGTTTCTGATGTTGAGGATGGTTTAGACAATATTGTTATCCCAACTAAGGTATCAGATCTTCAGAATGATAGTGGATTTACTAGTAATACAGGCACAATTACTGGTGTTACTATGAATGGTGCTTCGAAAGGAACCTCCGGGGTAGTAGATTTAGGTACTATTGTTGTCTCTGAGTCTGATCCAGTCTTTAGTGCATCAGTTGCATCTGGTATTACCTCATCTGATATTAGTAATTGGAATGGAAAACAGAACGCATTAACTTTTGATTCTGTTCCAACAGAAAACTCTACTAATCCTGTAACATCTGGCGGCCTTTACTCAGTAATAATTGAGAATGAAGAAGCAACTGCTGGAGCTATTAATTTGTTAAATGGTAGAGTTTCAGATCTAGAAAACGCTCCAGTATTTACAGAGTCAGATCCGGTTTTCAGTGCATCAGCCGCATCAGGCATAACGGCTTCTGATATAACCAATTGGAATTCAAAGACCAGTAATACAGGTACTCTCACTGGTGTCTCTTTTAACGGAGTAGATGCAAGTGTAACTAATGGAGTTGCATCTATTACTGCTACTATACCTGCCGCCGTTACTGAATCTACTGTATCGGGTTGGGGATTTACTAAGAATACAGGTACACTAACAGGAGTTAGCTTTAATGGTTCTTCTGCAACTGTTTCTAATGGAGTTGCTTCTATATCCGCCAGTATTCCCGACGTTGCTAATTATTTCGACGAGGTTGCATATGATTCTCAGACTAAGAGAATAAACTTCAAGCACGGAGAGACAGTAATGAAATACATTGATGCAACCGATTTCATTAAAGATGGAATGGTTGATAGTGTAGAGATAGCAACTCCGGAAAGTGGGAATAATGCAGGTGTTTCGTGTCTTGTTGTTACCTTCAATACAGATGCAGGTAAGGAAGACATCGAAATTCCATTATCCAGTATCTTTAACCCGACAAATTATTATACAAAGACTGAAACTGACAGTACCTTTGTTAAGAAGGCGGACATCGATTCAGTTCCTACAGAAAACTCTAATAATCCAGTTTCATCGGGAGGCGTTTATAATACAATAGCTCAGAGCGAATATGTAATATCTACTTCTCTGAATGACTTGAATACTAGAGTTTCTGGAATAGAGAGTGACCTATATGAAGGGTCTGGCTATCTTTCTCTTTCTGGTGGAGAGATGGATCCAGATGCCTATATAAGTTTTTCTAGTGAAGATGAAGGATATTATAGTCAGTTGTCTTATTCGCAGCTCTCCTTTACTGCACCTTCTGAAAATAATGGTATTTCTTATTATACCTCTTATGGACTTAATCATATTGGTTGGGATGATGAAACTGGTAGTAGCTATAATTTAAGTTTTCCAAAAAATAGCGGAACATTAGCACTAACATCTGATATTTCATCGTTACCTGCAGCCGGTATTACTGCTTCTGATATTACTGGATGGAATAATAAAGTTTCCAACGTTCAGTCTGACTGGAATGCAACAACTGGATTAGGAGTTATCTTAAACAAACCCACTATACCCGCTGCCGTTACTGAATCTACCGTATCAGGCTGGGGATTTACGAAGAATACTGGAACATATTCTAAACCGTCCGGAGGTATACCAGCATCCGACCTTACAACGGCTGTTCAAACTTCCCTCGGTAAAGCAGATACAGCTCTTCAGTCCTTCACGGAAACTGACCCTGTCTTTAGTGCTTCTGCTGCTGCCGGTATTACTTCAAGCGATATCACCAATTGGAACAGCAAGACTTCAAACATTGGTAATGCCAAGATATTCTATGGTACTTGTTCTACCGCTGGTGCTACTGCCGCAAAAATTGTTGACTGTTCTATATTTACAAGTGCTGATTTAGTTAATGGTGCGCTCGTCTTTGTAACATTCTCTGAAACAAACTCTGCAACACCAGCAACTTTAACAATGGATGTAAACTCAACGGGTGCAAAATCTATTAAAAAACAATATAAAGCGGCTTCTGTTACAAGTTTAACAGCAGGTGGAGAACTTCGTGATAATGTAACATATCTGTTCACATACAATGGAAGTAGTTGGGTATGTATGACACTTGATTATAATTCAACATATAGTACTATAGATGCGCAATCTGCAATAGCAGGTACTGGTACAGTTGCTGGACTTGTTTCTCCTGATGTATTGAAGACCGCCATCACAACCCATGCCCCGGCAGCAATAACAGAAAGTGATGTCGCTGGTTGGGGATTCACCAAGAATGCCGGCACTCTTACTTCAGAGTCCGATCCAGTCTTCTCTGCATCAGTTGCCTCTAGTATCACAGCAGCAGACATTTCAAATTGGAACAGCAAGACCAGCAATACAGGAACTCTGACAGGTGTTAAGTTTAATAATGTAGATGCAACTGTTTCTAATGGTGTAGCATCCATAAGTGCAACCATTCCTGCTGCTGTAACTGAATCAACTGTATCTGGATGGGGTTTCACTAAAAATACAGGTACTCTGACTGGTGTTAAAGTTAATGGTTCTAATGCAACCGTAACTTCTGGTGTTGCCGATATTGGAACCGTCATAACCTCTGAGACTCAACTTTCTAAGGGTACAACATCTGGTTCTGGAAATGCTGTAACTGATATTTCCGTTTCTAACCACCAGATAACATTAACAAAGGGCTCAACGTTCCTGACATCCCACCAAAGCATCAAGACCATCAATAATCAGACTATCACTGGCACTGGAAATTTAACATTAGATACGCTTCCAACGGTATCTGCTAGTGATAATGGAAAGATCTTGATGGTTGTTAATGGTGCTTGGACGTTAGTTAGTCCAGTTACAATCTATTCTGGAAGCGGTGAACCAAATAACTCTATGGGAAATAACGGAGATATTTATTTACAAACTTAATCTAATTAAAAAGAATGTCGAAATCCTACATTAAGAAGAATTCAAGTTTTTCTGAAGTGTCTGGGTATTATAGAAAAGAGGGTGGCTCTTGGGTTACTATAACTCAGAGCGACCTTCTTTCTTATATGCAACAGGCAGCGTGCGTTTATAATGGGGAAATAACTTTTCTTAAATTCGAAATTGCAGCGCCCTCTACTCTAACCGCTGAATCTTGTCAATGTCTAGCTCTTTTAGATCATTCTGTATTGACAAGTGGCGTTCAGTGGAGCATCATTAGTGGTTCGACATATGCAAGTATAGATAGCACAGGTCTCCTAACTATTAACTCCGGAGCTGATGCGTCTAGTATTGTAATAGGCGCTGCATATAATAATTATTCAACTGAACATAATATTATAGCAACATATAGGTTTGGTTCGACCTCAGAAACTACATCCGAGACTACAGTTGATCCAAGTACAGGAGAAACTACTACAACGGTAACTACAGTCACAGAAAATTCGGATGGAACCACAACTACATCTCAGACGGCAACTACGTTTGATGAGGAAGGCAATGAGACGGGTCATGTTCAAACTGATACTGACGCTCAGGGCAATGTAGATACTCAGACAGTTGTAAAAGATGAAGATGGTAATGATGTAGTGACAGGATATACAATTGACACCTCTAATAATCCTAGTGGAAGTAAAGATATTACAGGAGATGGTGTTAATACTGGTTTCTATCCATTTGATGGTGGAGAAGGATTTGAGATGCATATCAGATTTAGATCAGTCAAGACAGAACAGCCTAATCCTCCTCTTGTTGTAGATACAGAGGACACTGGAACTAATTACCACTTTACTATCCTAGCAAGTAAGGATCCATATTCACCTTGGCCAGGATTTCATATCAGATGGACACTTGCCAAGAAAAATTACAGTTCAGGAAATCTAGTTTTTGGATATAAGGGCTCAACAGGTAGCTCTGCAAATAGATCTCTTGCAGCATCTAAAAATAACAATGTTTATGATTTTACTGTAGCATATGATCCTAGATTAAAGAAGTATCCAAGTAAATTTAGATGTATAGATAATTTAAACGGAGGTGCTACGATATCCCTAAATATTGACTTCAATTCGCTTGATTATGGAGTTACATTGGGATATAACATCAATCAGCAAGGACAGCCCTATAGGTATTCTAACGTAGAAATTTATGAATTTAGCATTTCAAAACTATAGAAGCTATGCCAACAATTAGACTGATACCAAGTACAAATAAGATATCAAATTTCTGGGTTGAACAGACGCCGGAATACGTAAAAAATTAATATAAAAACAAATGTCAAGACCAATAAATATAAATGAGACCTTAACATTTGCGCCTACTAGTAACGTAAGCACAACTGGTTTATCTGCTAGCAGTTCATATCCTGCATCAAATGGTTATACAGATGCATCATCAAATACTTATGTACAGTTTTCTCTTTCCAATGGAACTACTGGCTCAACTTATTATGTATTTAGTGTATCCGGTATTCCTTCGGGGGCAACGATATCAAGCGTGTCTTGTGTTGCGAGAATACGTGTAAATAATACATCCCGCGTTACAAATACACAGATACAGCTATATTCTGGTACTACAGCAAAGGGAACCTCAGGAACATTTGCATCTACTTCTACATCAAATACAGTTACCTTAGATGGTGGGTCATGGACAATAGCAGAATTAGAAAATGCTAGATTATATTTTAAGGGCACTGGTTCTGGTAATAATAGTAGATACATTTATTTTTATGGTGCTACATTATCTATCTCCTATTCATTACAAGGAACTGAATATGAGATTATTTCTACTCTCGGTACTGATGCAGTCAGCTCAATAGATCCTGCTGGACAAACATATGTTATAAGTGGAGGAGATTATGAGCTGAGTGTTTATATTGATAGTGTAGATGATATAATTGTTGAAGATAATGGGGTGGATGTAACAGACCAACTTGTATTGACACATCCGACTGGAGGCTCATTAACAGATACATTCATACCGTCATCTTTTGACTATACAAATTCCATCTATGATACTACATCTGGTACAAACGGTGTTTATGATACTAATTACATAGATAATGGCCTAACTGATCATAATTCTTCAACAAGAGCAGCAATATATGCAGTTCAGGGAAGTAATGCTGATACATATATATATTATAATTTTGATTGTAGTTCAATTCCAAGAGATGCAACAATAACATCTGTTTCTTGTCAAGTTAACGCAGGAAACCAAGGAACAAACTATTATAGTTCAAATTACAGACAAGTTCAATTATGTAGCGGAACCACAGAAAAAGGAAGTTCACAAAATATAACTGGAACTAATACATCTCCAACGACTGTAACTGTTAATGGAGGTTCTTCGTGGACAAGAGCAGAATTAGATGATATTAAAATAAGATACTGGGTAAGAAGGGGAACAAGTAACACAACAACTGGTTCAACAATATCATTTTATGGTGCAACACTTTCTGTAACTTATACTGTTCCTGCAGAAGATTACTATGTATATACACTCTCCAATGTCAGTGCTGATCATACTATCATCATCTCTGATGCAATAATTGAAATCCCTGAGGAAGATCCTCAATACAATTATTATCCAATAACAATATCAAGTATCAATGCAACTACTGAACCAGAAAGAGGAACGACAAGGGTAGTAGAAGGAACAAATCAGACTATAACAATTTATCCCTCCGACCCATTAGTTACTTTGGTCACTGATAATGGGGTTAATATATCCAGTCAATTAGTTTCACACGGAGGAACTATACCAACACCAACTGTTGCAACTTTATCAGGAGCATCATATGGGTTTACATTAAACAATTCAACAGGATATTATGTTTCTGCAAACCAAGGTGTTGATAAATCTGCTGCGGTATGTAGAGTATCTTTTGATTTTCCTGTAAGATGCCTTGTTACTATAAACTATATTAACTATGCAGAGGCTACTTATGACTTTGGTATTTTTGGTAATATTGATGTTGCATTAAATAATAATTACAAACCAGCAAGTGGAAGTATGCCTGACAGCGATTATAAACTTGCCTGTAACACATCGTCAATGAATACTTCATCTGTTCAAACAATTACTTATGAAATTCCATCGGGCGAACATTATGTAGACATCAAGTTTTCGAAGGATGATGCAACTTCATCTAACAATGATACCCTTCAATGGAAAATAACAAACATTGAAGCCCTAGAGCCAAACAACTATTATACATATACTCTTTCAAATATTCAAGAGGCACACTCATTGATATTTATCTTTGGTGATGTAGTATATTATTTTGTCAATGCAGATGGAACTGGTGCTAAGTTATTTCCTTCGGGTTCTATGGTACAATTGCCAGGAGACTATTATTCATTGACGATTGTTCCTGATGATTACTCATACAGTGTTACTGTTACAGACAACAATACAGATGTCACATCACAGGTCCAAAGAAAGGAAGAAGAGATTACAAAGAACGGAAATACATATACCGTAGTCAACTATATCTATCGTCTATCTAATATTCAAGCCACGCATAATATAGTTGTTCAAGCCTCTTCCAATATTAATAATCCTTTCTACATTAGGGTTGGAAATTCATGGGTAAAGGCGACGAAGGTGTATGTCCGAAGTGGTAATCAGTGGAGCGAGGTACAAGATTATGATGGTATACTTGACTTGACTCAGGTATACAGAAAAGGATAGAATTTCTAATTAATTCTATTCTTATGAGATAAAAAAAATAAAAAACTATAACTATGAAACATTTACGTGTATTTGATAATGTATACGAGATGGAGAAAGTCATGAATTCCAAAGATAGTATTATTATTGTTTGCGGAGGAAATGAATATGTTTTGGTACATATCGAGGAACCACCCGTAGGACCTAGTCAGTATTCCTGGTATTGTGAAAGCTTAGATAAAGGACTAACAACTCTTGGACCTCCAAAAATAGGAACTCCATCACTAGAGGATCTTAATTATATATATTCAGCGCTCAGCGGACTCATCGATACAAGCGGGTATACTCAGGAACAACTTGAAGAGTTTGAAGCTGATATGGATAGTCGACTTAATAATTTTTGTGGTGCCGTCGACACGACTGATGTTCAGGGAGGAGAAGAGGGAGATTTTATAGATCAAAACACTGGATTAGCTTCATTTCCTCAGAGTGTTTGTGTAGAAATAACTGCAATTAATAAGACATATGGATATACAGAACCTTGGTTATCCTATACAAGAAATAGAACTATAAGTGTTTCCGGCCATTCCTATGAGTATATGGGAGAACAGGATGCATATGAAGGAACCGTTAGTTAAAATATAAAGAGTATGGAAAATTATATAGGAAAGAGACATTTTTGGAGATATTGGAATGGCTATGAATATGAATATATATGTACAGAGTCTGCAACACCGTCCTTAGGTGATCCAGTATATTCTGGATACTACGATAGTAATAAAGACACTTTTTATTCATATAGTACGTCCTCCTATACAGTAACAAGTGATGAAGTTGAAGAACAACCAGTAATAGAACTCAACAAACGAAAACTACACCTATAGTCTCGTAAATGAAATACTTACATTATTTTGAAGATATTATGAGTGGTAATATCTGAAATATATCATTTTGCGCTCATATAGCCCTGGAATTCTTATTATTGAATCCAGGGTTATTTATTCCTGGATATAGAATAGTTAATTAAAATCAAATAAAATTATGAAAATTGGAGACATTGTAGAATTTAAGAAAACAAAAAATCGTTACAGAATTGCTGGTTTTGGTAGAATGAAGAATCCTGGAAACGGAAGATGGACTGATGCAGTTATCTATGAACAGTTCATGAATTATGATCCAGACGAGGATGACTACACAAAATCTGAACCAACCGTTTATATTCGGGAACAAGAAGATTTTGAGGATAAATTCGAACCTTCCATTCCTAAAGTTCAGATATATAATTCAGAAACTGGTCAACCACTTTATGATTTTGGTGTATCTGAAAAACTCCTAGCTACCTACTTTGACATGGGTTTTGGTGGAGCTAAGCATGTACTCCTTGATAAAAAACCTGCTAATATGTCAATTGAGTCTTGGTGTCAGAATCTTGCCGGTGATATCTTAATTTCTGGTATAACTAAGGCCGACGAAAGATTATCTCAGGAAGTACTAGACCAGATTAGAAAAGATATTGGTCTAGGGGCTTTTGGTTCAGGAATTAGCGCTCTTGCTCAAATTCAGATGCTATTATTCTTCTTAACCGTCAGAACTAATGAAGAACCTGAAGGGGAAGTTGAAGAAAAACCAGAGGATGTAATTATTAATGAAGAAACTACAGAAGAGGTTGTCCCAGAAGAGGATGGCCAAGAATAATTTTATTAAATAAATCAAAAAGTATGAAAAAATTTATTGTCTTACTTAGCATCTTAGCATGTTTCACTTCATGCAAGTGCACCAATGAGGCTCCTAAGGAGAATCAAGACGAACCAGCAGTAGAGGCAGTAGACTCTCTAGGCTATGTAGAGAGAACTGTGGGTCTTGATCGTCAGGCTATGTTCTTAAGAGCAGGTCAGGATTACAGATGGTTCGAAACTTGTGTCCTCCTTAAGGATTATCTAGACGAAGAGAATGATGGAAGCTTCGAGATGGTAGTTAATGTTTTCCAGGCAGTCGAGGAAAGAGAGTCGGGGAGCTTTGATACCTATGTCGTTAAGTTCCAGCATGTCGGAGAAGAGGTTCTAGAGGAAACGGTTCATGGTTTCTGGGTTGAAGACTTCCCTATGAATGAAGAGAATGTTGTAGTCTCTTATCAGGAAGCCTACGAGAAACTTATGGCAGTCAATCTCCCTAAGCCTCACACTCGTCAGGTAGTTCTAAGAAAGCAGATTGGTCCTAAGCCTTGCAATCCTCAGTGGATTTTTGGCAATCTTCGTGAACAACTCTATGTTGATGCCGTTACAGGTGAGGTTAGAGACTATAATCCTGCTTTTGAAGGTTTGAATTTCGGTACCCCTCTTGGTGAATGGCCGTAATAGATGATTAAATTCTTCTATGGCATGTCTGGGTCGTTTAAGGGAGCAACTTTATCGGCCCTTCACGATGATGTCAATGTATATGAAATCCGCTCTATGATAAAACCCTGGAAAGATATCATGGGGCGGATTTTTGGTACATCTAAGCCTGAAGATCATAGAGATTTCACGCTTCTTCACCTATGCACACTAAAGAATAAACTAGAAGAAGTAAGTGAATTCGATGAAGAGTCTTATAATCTCATCGAAAATACTTTCCTGGTAGAGCGTGGGGTTACTGATTCTCTCTATTACTGGACTAGAGGCAAAGTCTACGGTCAAGAAACAATACAAATCATAGAAAAAGCTGTCCAGGAAGAATTGGATATCGTTTCTGGATATGGTGAGATAGAAAAAATTCTCTTAGTAAATAAAGATAAAGACTTTATAAGAGATGTTGTTCTTCGTGAGCCACATAGAAGTCAAGTATTTCTTGGTGGCGTTGAAGATTATCTGCACCAACAAGAGGATTATATTGCTTTTACTTCACGATACAATGATATAACTGAAGTGAAGGTGATAGAAAATGCCCGGGACTATATTGAAAGCCTGGGATTGGTATTTTTAAATTCAAACGTTTAATCTATGAGCGAAATTAATGCTGAGGTTTCGGAGATGAAAATAGTATCCGACCCTAAAGTAATTAAGAGAGATGGCAGAGTGGCAGAATTTGAAGAAAAGAAATTCGCCAGGGCCATTAGAAATGCAATGAAAAGAACTGAAGCCGGAGTCGATGAAGAAATTATCGACAGGGTTATGGGGTCTTTTAGAACATCAAAGTTATTTAAAGAGAAGACTGAGATTGATGTAGATGAGATTCAAGATTTTATTGAAACTGCATTAATGAAATCTTCTCGAAAGGACGCAGCAAAAGAATTCATTAAGAATAGACTTGAAAGAAATAAAGAAAGAGATAAAAAGTCTAAGCTTATGAAAGATATCAAGGCAAAGCTCGAAGGTACAGCAATTGAAAACCAGAACGCTAACCTTGATGAAAATTCTTTTGGTGGCAGAATGGGAGAAGCTAATCGAATAGTAACAAAAGATTATGCTCTGAAATACTGCATGTCCGAAATGTCTAGAAAGAATCACGAAGAAAATAGAATCTATATTCATGACTTAGATTCGTATGCTGTCGGAATGCACAATTGTCTAACCATTCCGTTCGATTATCTCCTAGCACATGGCTTTAATACTAGACAGACTGATGTAAGACCAGCAAATTCAGTTAATACAGCATTTCAACTCGTCGCTGTTATATTTCAATTACAGTCTCTTCAACAATTCGGCGGTGTGTCGGGGTCTCACATAGACTGGACAATGGTACCGTACGTAAGAAAAAGCTTCTACAAACATTATATAGACGGATTAGTTTTTATAAAGGGCGAAGAGCTGAGTGAAGGAGAACAAAAGAAAAAATTTAAAGAACTTGATTCTATGGGTCTTGGAATCGAGGACGAATTATTTAAGAAAGACCCGGTTGTCTATAGATATGCTCTCGCTATGACTAAGAAAGAAACGAGACAGGCAGTAGAGGGATGCTATCATAATCTAAATACACTTCAATCGCGTTCGGGCAATCAACTACCTTTTACGAGTTTGAACTACGGAACATGTACTCTTCCTGAGGGTAGAATGGTAACAAAAGCTCTCTTAGAAGTATCTATAGATGGTCTTGGAATTTATCACAGAACATCAATTTTCCCTTGTGGTATTTTCCAGTGTATGAAGGGAGTCAATAGAAAACCGGGTGATCCTAACTATGATCTCTTCAAACTTGCTCTTAAATCTACATCTCAGAGACTCTATCCAAACTATGCAAATGTGGATTGGAGTGGAAATGCTGGATATGATATAAATGATCCTAAGACATATTTCAGCACAATGGGTTGTAGAACGGCAAATGGTATGGACATTAACGGTCTCGGTCAACTTAAAGACGGTCGAGGAAATCTTTGTCCTGTTACTATTATCATGCCGACTCTAGCAATGGAAGCAGAAGGAGATACTGAAAAATTTATGGAACTTCTTGATAAATCCATATCTGATGCTAGAGATATGCTGATTGAAAGATTTAACTGGATGTGTAAACAAAATCCAGCATCAGCAAAATTTATGTACGAAAATGGTCTTATGGCTGGTTATGTTCCGGAGGAAGGAATTATATCTGCTCTCAAACACGGAACACTTACCATCGGACAACTTGGTTTAGCTGAGACTCTTCAGATTCTAATTGGCAAGGATCATACAACGCCAGAAGGAATGGAGCTTGCTAAGAGAATTGAGCAGCTATATAAGACCAGATGTGCAGAATTCAAGCAAAAATATAAACTTAATTTTGGTGTTTATTATACGCCAGCTGAGAATCTATGCTATACGGCTCTTAAGAAATTCCGTGAGAAGTATGGTATGATTCCTAATGTATCTGATAAAGAATTTTTTACTAATTCAATGCATGTTCCAGTTTGGGTTGATATTGATCCATTTGAAAAAATAGATATAGAATCTCAACTCACCGGATATTCAAATGCGGGATGTATTACTTATGTTGAACTTCCCAGCACATCAAAGCATAATATTGAAGCTATTGAGACCCTAGTTAATTATGCCATGGATCACGATATTCCATATTTTGCTATTAATGTGCCAAACGATAGATGCTGTGAATGTGGATATACCGATGAAATAAATGAGGAGTGTCCTATGTGTGGAAGTCATAAGATAGAGAGACTAAGAAGAGTTACAGGTTATCTTACTGGAAACTATACGACAGCATTTAATCTTGGAAAACAGGATGAAGTTGAACACAGAGTAAAACATATCAAGTCATGAGATACTATAGCATAACGAAGCCAGATATAAATAATGGTCTAGGTTGTAGAGTTACGCTATGGATTTCTGGCTGCGATAAACATTGTCCCGGATGTCATAACTCATTTACTTGGGATAAAAATCAAGGCAAGTTCTTTGATTTTGAATCCACTTGGTCAGAGCTCAAATCTTATCTTGACCTTCCGTATATAAAAGGTCTAACTCTAAGTGGTGGTGATCCGATTGTCTTAGATGATGAAGAAAAGCTCGAATCTGTTCTTAGACTAGTTAAACTTTTTAAAGAGACTTATGGAGATACAAAGGACTTATGGATTTTTACTGGGTGTACTATGGAAGAGTTAGCGAGAAATTATAGGGCTAAACAAATTCTAAAGTATACCGACTATGTTATTGATGGAAGATTTGAAATGGCTCTAAGAGATATAACAATTTCTTTTAGAGGATCAAGAAATCAAAACATATGGAAAAAAGATCCCAAGACTGAAGTATTTGAATTAGTAGACATAGAATAAGAATGATAGATCGAAGAATTCCTTAATTAAGAATGATAAAAAATATTTTAAAATGGCAAGGCGGAAAATCCGATCTGTTTTATGGTCCGATTCAATCGCACTTGCCAAAAGAACTATTTGATGCAAACAAAAATATAACATTTATAGATGCATTCACTGGAGGAGGTTCAGTATTTCTATATGTTCTTTATAATTGTCCAGGCGTAAAAAGGATTCTAATAAACGATTATAATTATCGTCTTATTGAACTTTATTATGCTATACAAACAGACGTAGATGGATTAATAAAATTAGCCCAAGAACTTCAAGATGGATATGATTCGTCTCTTGATAAAAGTAAGTATTATTACGATACCAGAGATGAATATAATAAATTTAATTCTTGGGAATATCTTGACAGAGCCGCTCATACATTATTTATCAATAGAGCTAGCTATAATGGAATTTATAGAGAAAATAGCAACGGAGATTTTAATGTTCCGTGGTGTAAGAAAGATGTAATAAATACTGTTAAACCAGACGAATTGAGAGAAGCAAGTAGATTATTAAATCTTAGTTCAGTTCAGATTGCATTTACCTGTGGAGATTTTGAATATTCTACAGAAAGATATGTAACTTGGGGAGATACTTTCATATATTTTGACCCTCCATATCGTCCACTATCATCGGCTGGAAGCGTCTCATTTACGGCCTATACAAAAAGTCCGTTTAATGATGATGCTCAGATAAGATTAAAAAAGTATTGTGATAGGCTAATGAATAGGTATGATGCTAGGGTTATGGTTAGCAACTCGTATGATCCCAATGATAATTTCATGTTAAATTTATATAAAGATTATAAAATAGTTCAAATTGATGCTTTCAGATCTAGTGGTGGAAAGAATGCTATGAGAGGAACCATCAAAGAGAACTTAATAATGAATTTTTAAATATGAGCGACTATCCTGGTTATCGTTACTATCGTTATTATTATTCAGTTGATGATGCAGAAAAGAAGCAAAAGCTTAGAAAGAAATACGCAGATCAAGGAATTTCTGCTTTAAAAGGACAGAATGCACCAATAGACCTTGATGAATATGTAATCAACAGTTATAGACAGTATATAAAAGGCTATGGATTTGACCTTCCTGATAATGCGCTGTTATTTGGAAGGACATTCTGTGATGATGGGTCTTATATATACTATGGTGTAGGAGATTTTGATTGTTGGTGCGTGTTTTTAAAGTACAAGGACGAATTTGAGTGGAAAGAGGTTGTTCCATTAGATCGTGAATATTTTACGATACTTAAAGATGCAGGTGCAGCATATGGCGCTGGAGTTGTATGGGAGGATTTTCGGAAAGTTTATTTAAGAACTGATTCAAAAATAAACTCAGATGTTTTTAGAGAAATACATGAAATATCTCAAAAATACAGCCCTGCTCCTCTGATGGAACAGACACTATCAATAATTTACCTAGCCATGATTGCTGAAGAAAATAAGATATTACATTTTGATAAGTTTGGAAAACCAGTTATGACTAAACTTGGAAAAATGATAAAAGCTTTAGGAATATATCAGGTTTTATTTGAGGAAATGGATCCAGAAGCTGCAGCATCCTTTAGTAAAAAACCCAAAGGCGGCTGGAGAGCCTTGGATAGTCTTTGTGCAGAACGTGGTATAACAAGAATATATAAAGTATGACAGCCAGTGAATTAATTAAGGAACTACAAGCCCTCATTCTTGAACACGGAGACCTAGATGTTAAGTCTCCAGATGATGGTGGTGCTTATGGGGATTTTTCTATCGGCGGCGTTTATCCTGAAACCGATGGAGATGAAGATTATTTTCTGATTTATTAACATATAGGTGAGATGACACTAAGGATAATGTTGTCTCACCTATTATTTTTTTTATTATAGAGAGGACTTAATGTTCCTCTCTTTATTTCCTTACTTATGAATGATTAAAATTACAATAAAAAATGATAAGTGAAGAAGAATTAAATCAGGAATATCCGATGTCGATGGAAGGAGGATATCCACATAATGATGAACTAGATAAGAAAACAGAATCTTTATCTGTCAGGGTGGAATTTGAAGTAACCTGTGATTCTAGTCCATATGTCGGTTATGAAAATTCTATAGCAAAAAGAATTAGAGACTATATCAAACAATGTTATGATGCTATGGATGATTCTATGAGACATTGGGGAGATCATGATCACTGTATCGATCCAGTTAAGGTTATTCTTACTGACATAGATACTAATGAAGAACAGGATATAACAACCGAAATACTAGGAGATGAAGAAGTCGCTTAAAACACTGAAGAAGAGTATCAGGATGGGGCGTTGGATAGATATTGAAAATCTTGTCCTTGCCCGCCTCCCATGGTCACTTCAAGTCCAGCTCTCTCATAGATATTGCCTCATCAGAGATAAATATAGGGCCGGAGATACTATAGTGAGTCTCAACAGCGGGGATATGATTGAACTCGCCCAGGATTACAGAAATGGGGATACTAAGATCGAATACAAGAATATATGGGAATACTTCAATAGTCAGTATGAGAGAAAATACAATGATGACTTTGGTGGAACTCTTGGATTACTGCCTTGTGACCTAATCTTCAAGGCACCAAAGGAGTGGAAGAAGCATGACCATATATATAGATTTGCAACTCTCCGGGAAATAAAACTAAAATAAAATAAAATAGAATATGGCAAAGACAACTTGTTATCTTGGTTTGAATAAGAAACTTAGAAATGGTGGAAGATATGGTATTCCCAGTACTTTCATTAAGAATCTAACTATTTCTGATGTGGCAGAGTTCAGAGGGTGGATGGATCTCTTGATGAAAACAGAAGACAAGAAAACATGGGAATATGTATATAACTTTACCGGACAAATTTCCAGCGTTAATATCGGCGTGACTAAAACAGGAATAGACTATGCGGCAGTTACAATCTATGACAAAGGAAACTATCTGCCGTTTACTATATTCCTCTATGAAACGCCAGAACATAAGCTGAATCTTTACTGTCCGGAAAGAGGAAATCTATTGTATAAGATAAAGGGTGTCAAGGATAGGATTCCAGATCTCTCACAGATTGACCTTTCTGACTATGATACTAAAAAGTACCTGTCTCAGGTAAACTCATCAACCGGACCAGTTTATGGACTTGGTGGTTCTGGAGAGAATTTTAAAAAAGCTGTAGACTATCATATATATTCTTGGGGTATCTTAGATGATACTCATCCAGATAGAAAAGATTGGATAGATATAAGTATCCTTGATCTATATAATAATAATGTTCACATCGGACCTGACAAGATAACGATTAACTTAGACGGGAACGAAGAAGAATATGTCCTAGGGATGTCTTATATGATAGAAGACTTTGAGTCAAGGGTAGTTCAGAAGACTCCCGCAACTTCTCGAAAAACACCAGTTCGAAAACCAAAACCAGTTATTGGAGGAGCGGGAAAGGAGCTTCTTATAGTTCACGACGACGCTGCTTCCTGGCTAAGTAGACTTTTTGGATATAAGACAAAAGGAGTTTTCACTAAAATGTCACAGAATAATCCAGATGTCCCAACCTTAGATGATCTAGAATTTTGTGACTACCCTATCTATCAGTTTGATAAAGGAACTCTGTATGAGAAAGTAATGGAAGATGGTACAGATAGGGCTGTATGGAGATGTGATGAGTTTGATGATTACTTAGGCGCAGAGGTAATAGAAAAAATAAAAATGCTTTACCCTGGAATTGCTGCATCAGATATTTTCATGAGTGATCAAGATTAAAAAAAGAGGGATTAATTTCCCTCTCTTTTCTTTTTTCTCAATTTGTTCCACCACCGATTAGCTTTCCTTCTGGCTTCAGCAGTGGAATCCATCTCAGCCACTTTTATATTGGCCTCTAGCTGTAACAGTGCAAGGGTCTTGTCACACACCTTCTTGTGACAGACGGGGCATTCGTGCATAGGCAAGTCCTGTCCTTGTTTCCAATATGATATATCCAGAACTCTACTGGATTCATATACAGTTCCGCAATCTTCGCAGACTATACGGACCAAGCCTTCGAGGTGTCCCTCTTCAATCGTTTTCATATTTCTATAATTTAATTGGTTTCATAAATAAGGCCTTTGGAATTTTTTAGACGGACTGTTTTCCTTATAGATGATATGAATACGATTTTAATACTAATTGTAATCTTAAGAACTCTACTGCCGGATTTTTCAACGGTAGTAAGATTTCAGAATCCAAAAGAGATATCACTACTTAACCCTATATCTGAAGAAGTTATAGGAGTAGCACAATTCAATCATTCTAGGAGACTTCGTGGGATTCTTTTAAATAATGAATACTACGAGGTAGAAGAGAATAAAGCAATTGAAATGTCTGAGTTTCTTCCTGATATAATGATAACTTATGATAAGAAAACACCATTTGACAGGGAAATGAAGGTATATGTAGACTTTATTTTTAGAACTGTCCTTTTTCAATTAGGAACTGGAGATTATCAATATCTACAATTAACAGAAGAAGGAAATTTAAAACTTCTAGAATATATTACAGTGTCTGTGTTTCCTTCTGATAATTTCCTAAAAACTATATACCTAGGAAATAAGTCAGTATATGAACATAGATTATGGGAATAAAAAAAAATAACTCATCCTCAAGGTAGGGTGAGTCTTATTTTTTATCTCAAATATATGGTTTTGCGTTTTTCGTGTTTTATTGGCCTTATTTATGATTAAAAATAAATTGTATGAAAACAGTAGACCTTGAAGAAATTTTCAAAAACCTAGATTTAAAAATTAAAGAAATTATTGCCCCTTCTTCACAAGGATGGAAGGGAAAAGAAAAGTGTGTTAAGACAGAGCACGTAAACTTAGAAGATTTTGGATTCTGTAAAGATGGTGAGTTTACAGATGAAGATAAAGAAATCTTAAGAAACTTTGAATCCTGGATTGAAAAGAATTTCAAATCAGGTGAAAGAAATTATTATTATGGATCTGACGGAAAACTTTATATCAATGAGGTTGAAATTCCAGAAGAAATTTGGAAACCGAGGGAAGAGGTATATAAAAGAGTGTATTCCCAATTCGTATATCCAGCTCCAGGATATATTGAAAAAACTTTGAAGCATGCAAAAGAACACAATTATACTTTCTCTGAGCCAATCCCCGCCGGTTCAACTATAGTGATTTCATATCCACTAAAGAATCCAGTTATTTTTGAGACTAAAGTACCACTGAAAGATTCTTACGAGCTTATGAAATTCTTTTGCTCATCCTATAATATGACATACGAGCTGGAAGAGAAGACTTCAGAGAATAATCCAGATCTGCTACCTGGAATGTATAATAGAAATACAACCTCGGGGATCTTTGGAATCTGGGGTCATGAAATTGGTGATCTTGTCCTAGAGGGGATGGTCTTTGATAAATTAGATAATGGAAAAATAAATATACTTCCTATAATGGGTTCGTAATATGAAAAAGATTCTAATATTAATCTTAAGTCTAGTACTAGGTACACAGGCTTTTGGGCAAGTTTATGTTGATGCAGGATATGTTCAATCTAAGATAAACTATAAAGGATTCTACAACACCACTAATATGACGGGTGTTAATTTAAATGGAAATGGTGGTTTCTTGGGAATAGGGACAGATATTAAACTTCCTGGACTTTCACAACTAACACTATCTCCAAGCTTTCGGTTTAATATTACCAATTATGATCTTTATGATGTTAATCTTGTTGAATACTTTCTTAATGTTCCAGTACATATTAAATATATGCATCCAATAGATAAGGGCGCAGAAATATTTATCTCCGCTGGACCATCTATATTATATTCTCTTGGTGGCAGGCAGAAAGATCATTATTTAGGAGATATCTATCGCAGCAAAGCTTTAGATGGAGGAGATTTTGATATTCAACTAGGTATTGAAGGAGGCGTATCTATTATAGAAAACTTAAGATTTATATGTGGATATGACTTTGGGCTTCTTAATCAGACTAGAGAAATAAAACTAAAAGCAACCAGAAATACCTTCCATCTCGGTATTGGTTATATATTCTAAAAAAAAATAGAGGACTCTTTTTGGTCCTCTTTTAATTTTTATTTCTGGTGTCCGTTGCTGATATGCTGCAAATTGCTATAAGTATTGTAGCTACTATACATAAGATAGCTGCAGCTTGTTCAGACACTCCAAATAATTTAGTTATAGAATTAAACATTTCTCCTGAATATAGCTTTTATATGTGTTGTGTCTTCTAGTGAAATCCCAAAATCTTCATAAATTCTTTCTTCAATAAACCTAACCCTAAATCTTTCAAAGTAGTCAAGTCTAAATTTGGGCTCCATTTTGTTCAGAAAATCTGCAATGTAAATTGAAAAATAATTCTCATTACACTCTCGTTCCCAGTTTATTGTATACCGATATTTTAAAAGGAAGTGCACAAGATTTTTATTATTATCTATACTTCCCCACCGCGTTTCAAAATCTGCTAGGTACTTAGATATCGGTCCTATAGGAGCTTTTCTAATACGCATCACAAAGTCTGGGTTTGACTGTCTATTTATAGTTGAAGAACACATCATGTCTCTAACTACAACAAAATCAAATCCTTTTACCTTTTTCCAAAACTCTTCAACTCCTTCCTTTGACTCGTATGAATAGATTTCGTGAATTACTGAAGAAAGTATAATAACTGTTTTATATCTCGGCCCACGCTGTTCCCAAAAAGCTGTTGAAGATTCTACTACTTCCCAAGATGTGGTAAATTCTACAGAACTTGATGATTCTCCTGGGAATGTTTTCTTCGCAAAGGATATCATAGTCTCAGAACAATCATATCCGAGATATTCATAGCTATTGTTGTTGTAAATTTTTATTAAGTTCTGAATTAAGGCACCATCAGCACATCCAAAATCAACAAATAAATAGCTATATCCTGGAGGCAGTTTCTCGGTAAAAAATAATTTATCTTTCATTGGTTTTAACATTTCATTATTATAGCTTATCAGGCTAACAAAATCTTTTCCAATTTCCATATTCATAAATAAGGAAATAGACCGTCAGATATCTTTTTATAGCCTTATCAATGAAAATTAATTAAAAACAATGAATTATGATAGAAATCAAAAGAAATGAAAATTGGGAAATAACCAATTATGATGAACTTTTGGAATGGCTCAGCAGAAATATTAGAGTTATCTACCAAAAGGAAGACTACTACTATGAAAAGTATAAAAACAGGGCTGGAAAAGAACTAGCTAAGAAGTTTGGGACATATTCAAAGTATATTAATTCTATTCGGAGTTCTATATTTTCAAGATTTCTTGAAACCAGAGAGTTTATAGTCGATGGAAATAAAGTAACATATATTATTGTTGCAAATAATACATTTTTTGTAAATGTACACATCCTTATTTCTTGTGGAAACGACTATATATCCTTAGTACATGTCTATAAAAACTCTAACATTCATACGACGTGTGTTGAGATGGAAGATTCTTTAGTTCTTCCGGTTATCATAGACAGTCACTTCTGCACTCGATTCTTAGAGTATAATACTTTTAGTGAAAACTGGAAGTATAAAATGATGGAAGAGCTGGGATTATGCTATAACTTGCCGTGCATGACTTCAAAGGGCGTAGAAGACAATTTTGTATATCCTACCAACAAAGAAATCATAACGGCCGAACGAGGAATCAAAGACCTTAGTATAGATGTGAAGGAAGATTTTGATAAGTTTGATGAATTTCTTACAAAGTCTTGTCTATACGGAACCATTAACTCGAAGGATGGGTATATTATGATTCCGCCACGAAAGGGAGAGTTCTTTCTCGTAAAGACTTATATAAAGCGGAATAATTTAAGGCCAAACCAATTGGATATAATTCGATACCAGCATGCAGCTACAGGTGTGTGGCTAGAAGAATATTTTTTAGAAAAGAAAAAAGAGGGATTTTAGTTCCCTCTTTTATTCATTGAATTTCTATGAGATTTGTTTTTTCTTTCTTTTCTTCCTCTTTGTACTTAGGAAGTGTTATTTCAAGAATTCCGTCTTCCATTTTAGCTGATATCTTTTCTTGGTCGACCTCGTCTGGAAGTGTATAGATTTTATTATAGTCTACTTTATCCCATCTTGTAGTCTTTCCATGAATCTCTAAGACACCGTTTTCAGTTTTAACTTCTACATCTTCCTTTTTAAATCCAGGAAGAGAAATTTCAAGAACCCAACCATCTTCTTTTTCATTAAGTCTTTCGCGTCTAGGCTCAGCAATAAAACCGCTGCTGTTACCAAAGAACCCATCTAAGAGCTCAAATGGCCAATAAGTACTAAATCTTTTCATAATATATAATGTTTTTAAAAGTTAATTTCTGACTATCTATTATACAACACTCGGACCAATCTACAAGACCTGACATTTTGGCAGAAAAATAAAAGAAGAGGACTATTCTCCTTCTTCTTTGTCAGTTCGTGGCTTTTCCATACTGTCCCATAAGAGCCTTTCGCAATTACTTTTCAATCTACGACATGACCAGTATTTATATTTAAGGCCCACTGGTGGAATTCCTAACGGCTCTTTTGTAAAAACAACTCCATCATTATACCACTCTCCATTCCATGATATACAATCTACTACGGTTCTCTCTCCAGTTTCCTGATTAGTTTCGAGATATACCCCAATAACTGACATATGATTTCCATCCTTTGTTTTGGGGCTATCATTAGGTTTCCAATATACAATATCTCCTCTTTTTAAAAGTTCTTCCATATCATTCATAAGAGTTTGATTTCCTTATAGATGAATATGAATACATTTTTTACGTGGTTATTGATATGGATCTTATTAGATTTAATTATTATATTAATTAGAGACTCGATTCATGTATATTCTTTAGATAGATTTGCTAGACTTTGGTTTAGTGATGAAGATAGGGTCAAGTTCTATAATCAATTTATAGAATATCTGACAACTGATATAGAAACTGGTCTCTATAAGCCGCTGGAATTTCCTGTTCCTAGAATATACTCTATAAACGATTATTTAAATCTTCAGGGAGAGGATCGAAATGCAGCTCTAGCTGTAATGAAGATGTTTCAAGAGCAGCTAAGAAAAGATCCAAAATTAGCTGATCTTAAAAGTATTGTACTGGAATATCTTGAAGCAGCGGCAGAAAATAAAAAACTTAAGGGATTTTAGTCTCTTAAGTGTTTATTTTGCTATTTTCTTGATTTGTTTGCCTTATAAATGTATGAAAAAGAAAAAGAAAAAGTACGACCCACTTAAAATAGCTAAGAAGGTACGACGAGATCTAGAAATACAAGAACATGGAAAACAAATTTCTTTTAGGCCAAGTTCTGTATTTAGATCTAAGAAAGAATATAAAAGAAATAATAAAATTTCATTAGAAAACTATGAGGCTTAAAGAAACACTAGACCTCGATACAATGTCTGGAAATATATATTTCATGTCAGATATTCATTATAATCATGAAAACGCGATATCTTTTGGAAATCGTCCTTTCAATAATGTATCTAGTATGAATAAATATATTCTAGACACTATCAAGGAAACACTTAAACCAGAAGATATCCTTTTTACATTAGGAGATGATTTCTGGAAGATGAAGATTCAGGATATAAAGACAATTCTAGAGTCCTTCCCAACTAAGAATATTCATAAGATTATGGGGAATCATGATAAATATGGATACTATTGGTGTGGTGGAGAGATTGGAAAATTATGTCTATCTGTGTCCGATATATTAGATATTGTTGTTCGGAGAGAGGGAAAAGAATATAAGATAGTTCTTTCTCACTATCCAATATATGATTTTAATCATATGTATCATGGAGGACTTCATCTCTATGGGCACGTACATGGAAGTCTAGATGAAGAGTTTAAAAATAATCCAAGACTTATGGTAGACGTTGGATTTGATGGAGCTCTTGCAAGAAGTCTAGGAACTTTCTTGATATCATTTGATCAAATTCTAGAATACTTCTATACTAAAACTGGTGGTATAGATTTTGATCTTTGGGGAAGAAAAAATTATAAAAGTTCAGTAAAAGGATATGGAGTGGACAAAGGAGAAACAGATTAAAGAAGAAGACCTTTTTGTAGGAAAGAGATTATGGATGTTTAATTTAAATCTTACACCAAGATATAGAAAGCGAAGAGATTTTATACCTCCCATCAATGTATATATATCTAAACTTGGGTATAATATACTTTTGAAATCTCCGTATACGACTATCCTCTGTACTTTTGATTGGTATAATCTTTCTAAGTGGAAGATAGGTATTACAGCTGGATTTTTTGAAACAGAAGAAGACGCTACTAGTTGTTGGAATGAGGCTCTTGATAACTGTCAACTTAAATTAGAAGAAGAGATCAAAGAATTAAGACGTAGTTATTTTGATGGTGATGAATATTACAGGATAGTAAAAAACAGAGCACCTGGAGCAACTCAATGGACTTCTTCTACGGAAGAAGAAATGTTTAAAGAAGGTGCTGCAAAATTTGTAGTAAATTTTACAAGTCCATTCTATTATCAAGTTGGTCTTGATGTTCCAAACTGTGTAAGATTAACCACTAGAAGTTTAGGAAGTGGTCGCTATCCAATCTATTTAGGAAAAAATCAATTTGTACGAGAAGATTCCCCTAAGAATTTATGGACTATGACATTTCCTACTAAATCTGATGTAGCGGTATACTATTCAGAAATAGGTCGATACGACGTGTGTAGTAAAATAGATCAGTGGGCAGAGACTGCTATAAACAATATTAAAAGTTATAAATTATAAATGGGACTTCCTAATAAATATCTTTACGCAACAAATACAGGAGAAGATAAAATTTTCCTATCTGCATGGAAACCTATCAAGAATGAAGATGGGTATTCCTGGCCACCCAATACTCCCATAGGAAACGAAATGTGGATTCCAAACGTCTTGGGACTAACAGAAAAAGAGGGAACAATCCCAGTAAAAATTGTTAGATCTCAAGAAGAAACTGGGATATGGATAGTGTGCTTTGATGATTATTTTGGCGGTGAAAAGCATATTTATATTTATAAACCAAAATTTGTAAAAGGAACTAATAGATTAGATTGGCACTATTCAGAAAGTCTCCTTGATGATATAGATGATATATTTGGAATTCATGTTACTTCTAGTTTTGATATGAATTCCGGCGAAGGTCCGTGGCCAGTTACCTTTGTCAGGGGAGATAATTATGTAGAGCCCGAAAAAAGAATATCAAAGTGGCACAATTTTATAAAACAATTATTTAGAAAAAAGAAAAGAGGGAATTAACCCTCTTTTTCTATTTCTCCCAGTTTAGTATATTCAATATCACCAGGGTAGCTATTAGTGTCAGAAATATAGATTTCTTTATTTTGGACTATAATTGTTTTCCTAGCTTCTGGAATTGATATACAGAAATCCCCATCTTCTAGTATTACAAATTTTTTCATACATCTAGTTTAGTTTCTTTATCTAAAATCTTCAGAAGAGTGGGTATTCTGTAATCTCCGTGCATTGATTTTACGGCTTCTCCTGCATCATTAGAGGACATATTAAACCAGGTAGTGCATACATATAGTGGAGTTTTACCAGTCCCTCTAAATATCTTTGCAATTCCAGGATCAGAGTCACACCCCTTAAAGGAAGTTTTTGCAACCCCTATAATGGCTGGTCCATAAATTTTCATTGGATCAGTGGGATGATTATTTCTAAAGTCTGGATATTTTTTATTAAGCTCTTGCTCTAGATGTATTCCAAGCCCATCTACTTTATCTTCCGGATTAGCCATAGGAAGATGAGCAAGACCGTCTAGGATAATAGCATCATAATCTAAAATATCTGGTATCTGTTCTAGAAGGTTCATAATACATGGAAGCTCTCGTTTATAGAACTCCCCAGGAATATATGGACCATATTTATCAGAGGATAGCCAAGATATTAATATTTTTTCAGGAACTGCATCGTCCCACTCATTGAATACAACTCCTACTGTTTTTGCTCGATCCTTATAATAATAAGTATCAATAGCTATCTTCTTTCCCATCTAGTCGCTTAGGTCTAAAATTTTCATTGTCCCCCAGTCTCCAATCTTATAGGACTTATCTTCGCTGGTAATCATCGTGCTCCACTCTTTATTTCCGTCACTTGAGAAGAATAATCCAAATTTACTCCCCTGTCTGTGTTTTAATTTAAGAGTGTAAAGACGAATCCATAAGAGCGTTCCGTCTTCTAGTTTAATAGCAGCACCAATGTTGTTTGAATATCTAAGAATTTGGCCTTGATTTTTAGAATCAGAAATTGTTCTTAGAGATTCGAAATCTAAGGTATCTCTTTTTTCATAAAGCTCGGATATTCTAGAAAAAGTAAATTCATCCTCAACTAGTTTACAGTGATAGGAGTATGGAACAAATCTTACAAATTGATTAGTATTCTCATCCTCAGTATCACAAAATTCAAAACCTTCTGGCTGAATTCTTACTTCTATTTCATCATTTCTGCCATCAATTTTATACTTGCATAGATAGGTCATAGTCAATGGATCATAGTTGTTTATAGAGATGATTTCTGCTCTATCTACATGATCTTGCCAAGAATATTTTTTAATTTCTTGACCGTCCTCATTTTTACTAGTTTCCCAAACCTTCTGAAAAGTAACTAATACAACTGCTTGTCCGATGTACTTAAGAATCTCAGATGCCATTGGAATATACTTATAATTTCCTTTGGTATAAGAATATTCCTTTTTCAGATTTAATAATTCTTGCTGGTTCATTTTTCTAAATTTTTTATATAAACAATGATATCTCCGTTGGCACAGACTGTAAGTTTTTCAAGATACAAGTCTTTAAATTTTATATATTCAGAAATTTTAAATATTTTCTTATGTGAATATATACTTTCTATAATATCCCTAATTTGAACAAGAAGATCATAAATGTTTTCATAGGGCATAATTTTAGCATATACAGGGTATCTCATTGGATAATCTATATAGAAATTTCCACCTTCTGGGACTTTATCAGGAAATACTATATCTTTTAGATTTTCATTGAGATTTGATAGAATAAATCCACCATACCCTGTCTGTCCAAATGTAAAAAATCTATTTAATGTGTTCAAAATATTTCTAAAGTCAGATTTAGAAATACTGATAATATCTATTTCTTTCATCATATATAAGAAAAGGAAGTCCTATTAAGAGCATTTCAATTCCTTATACATGTACGAATTTAGATAATTAAAAAACAATAATTATTATGAATAAACAGTTAATAGCTTTTACAAGAAAGAAAATTTATGTATCGAACACTAAACCAGTAAGCTGGACAGAAGAAAGAAAAACAAGACTTATAACCCTAACAAAAGAGTTAGGTGATCTTGGATACACTTTATCTCCTAAAGCTATTCTGTTACTTAGCGAAGAGGATATGGTAGAATTTTACAAAACTGTCATTCCTCTTGCAGCTCACGACGCCTACCCCAGTGGTAAGTGGTCCCCTCTATATCCCGGTTTTCCTGAACAAGTCATTTCTATGACTGAAAAGGAGCTGTGGGATAAGCAAAGAGAGCTGTATGGTACGCTGGATTACGATAAATTCCTTGAAGAAAATCCTTGGTATACTGATGTAGAAAGAAAAACTATATCTACGGTACTTCCTGGAGGTGAGAAAGAGCTCGATGTTATGACAGAGGACGATGTCCTTGCCATCTTTAAGTCGATTCTGGCCTCTGGAAATTCTCTTACAGAGACTACCAAGGAAGAACTAGTATATCTTCTTGGACAATATCCAGACTATAAACTTCCTGACGATATTCCATTTAAGGAAACTTTATGTATCGTCATGTCCATGAGGTCTGACTACAAGCCGAAGACCGTCAATGATGTTCTTCGCTATAGTCTATATATTATGGGAGCAAACCCCGCTCTTCTAAGAGTTCCTAAAACAGTAAGGGAAACCTCTTGGAGAACATCAGTTCGCGTACCTAATGCAGAGTGGAGGAAGCTTAAAACTCTTCCTAGATCAACTAGACGAGTTATCATGAATATCTTAGAGACTACTCTCAATGAGAAGGGTCTCGCTGCATCAATTACTGATGCTAAGAGATTTTATGGACACTGGTTACTTCTCTCTGAGAGACTACATCCAGGTGAATATAGTAAGAATTTTCCTCTTACCGCTGAGTTCTTCTCCTCTCTGAAAAATAACGAGATAAAGAAGACGTATAAAACCTGGTATTCTATACTTCAGGAAAAGTATAATCAGGGAGAGGATATAGTTGACATCGCTAAGTTTATTTCCAAGAGACCTGGTGAATTTGTTAGACGTTTTGATAGTCTAATTAGAAGATCTATGGTTACTGGTAATGAGTATGATATCTTCAACGTCTTCATCGAGACGGATGGTATGAAAAATAAAACTCTTACTGAGCTCTTGGGATACTACGATAGGCGAAATTCTGGTGCAACCAGACTCGTATCTATTAAGGGACAGCGTAGCAAAAAATCTCTTACGCCTCTTGATCCGCTTCCTTCTGCTTTAGTTGATACTATTCGTGAATTTATCGAAAGAAAGATTCTGATTAATATCGACAAAGCAGTGACTGAGAAAGATCTCGTTGGAAAGAATGTCTATCTAGATCCGGCTTTAAAGCAAATTCCAGTTCCAACAGGAATGAGAACCAATATTGGTGTCATCCCAGTTGGTACCAGAATTCCAATAGGAGATAAACAATTCATTAGAATGTTTACTCACTGGATAGATGTGAACGGAAGAGAAGACCTAGATTTGCATGCATGTCTGTATAAGGACGATGATACTATCATAAATGTCGGATTTAATACGACATTTAGAATAGAGGACGCTGTAGTTCATTCTGGAGATGTCAGACACCGTTCTGGTGACTGTTCTGAGTTTGTAGACATTGACATAAAGAAAGCTCTTAGTCAGGGCTGGAAATATGTAGTTATGGATGTCTGTAACTATGAGGGACGAGGGCTTGATACCTTGGATAACTGGCTCGGATATGTCACCTATGATGACGTTTTCCCGACCAGAAATCCTAATTGGATTCCTCCTAAGAATGTAGACTTTTCAAAGAAAATAGATGTTAAAGATTCTAGCATGGCTGCTTGGATTTTTGACCTCGAGAAGAGAGAGGCAATTCTTATTGGAGCCGGTATGGAGGACATGCCTGTGAATTCATACAAGAAGAATCAGGAAATAATTAAGTTTTATACTGTAGAAAACAGCTTTACTACTTATAATGTTCTTCTTCAGCACTATATGTCTAGAGGAGCGACTATTCTCGACGGCAGTGAAGGGGAAGAAGTAGTTCCTGATCTTCAGGTTAAGTCTGAAGATATCATCAATGACTATACCAAAGTTCTTGAGATTCTTGGATAATGGAAAAAGATATTAGATCATTTAAGGTATCTTTAGAAGGAGATAAGAGTATCCTTGACAATTTTACTGCATTTGAAATTTGTGAATCAATACGTGAATATGTATCTAAGCATTTTGATAATGAGGTAAGTATTGTCGCAAAAGAAAAGAGGGCTTAGCCCTCTTTATTTTGTTTCTTCATATAGAAGATCAAACTCTTTTTGACTTAGTGCAAAGACCCTGTTGTCCCCAAAACAAACTATTCCGTCTTTTGGAACTCTTACCAGAACATTTTTTCCAGAAGCGTCATATAGTTCGAAACCACCAGAACTTAATTCAGTGGTTTTAAGAATTTTATCAGCATTTCCAAGGTCTACTCCTTCAACCTTTGTTCTATCGGATAGCCACTCTGGGACTTTATTACCTAGTCTCCAGATTTTAATAGTTTTTGGATACAAATTATTTCTCCCCCTCTGTACTAACATAATCTGAAAGTTTGTTTACATTTAAGCTAAATATATCGTAATTTATTCTTTTCATTCCTAAATATTCACAAGCCGAAGCCAAGAAGTACTTTATATTATTCCAAGTGAAGGATTCGATATAATCATCACTAAGAGTATTAAGCTTTTCGAAGAGAGACGGTCTAAAAAATGCTGTAAAAGAAGTCATTTTCCAGGTAGTATACTCTCTTCTCTTTTCGACAGGTTTAGTCCACGGAAAAGATATAAAATTATTGTCTTCTGATTTATTATTCCGACTATAAATCTCATACATCTCATCTCCGCTAAGATGAGAAGCTTCAAAAATAGGCCATGATATACTAGAAGCAGCAACCTGCTCTAGTTTTGATATTTCCATAGAATTAACAGAATAGTAGCAATTAAGTCTATAATCGGCAATATCAAATGTCAAAAATCCGACTGGATCTTTGAAAATTATAATAGCATATGTAAGAGTTTTTATGAATGTTTTGGTCAAGTTTTTGTCAGAAACTATCCAAGAACATCCACCATATACTTTTGCAAATGCATCTGGATCAATCCCATTTATATTTTTAAAGATAAATATAACGTCTGTATTCTCAGAAAATTTAAGAATTAGTTCATGACAGCTATATAATAATTCTTCCTTGGGGTCGATAAACATAAATGTCATGATTGCATGTTTAGGTTGATTAACAACATAAACCTCATTTGTTTTTACTTTTTTCATAATATAAATTCTTTTCACTTATAAGGATATAGAGCCCTGAAATACTACATTTTGCGCTTATCTTGACCTTAGAGCCTGATATTTGAGATAAATATTTTTGAGGGCTAGTTTTTATAAACTAAGCCTATAATTTTAAACTTATTTTATTTTTTAAGAGAAAATGGCAATAGACTATGATCTAGACAATGGAGAAGACCCAATTGAATCTGGGTATGATATTCCTACACAACAGGAAGAGGATTCAGATGAAGATGGGTCTATTGATTTTGATGATGTGGACGATGGCCTAGACCGAACCCGTGCTAAAGAGGAAGATGTCGCCGAAGCCAAAAAACACATGACAGACCGAGAGATCTGGTTAGAAACTGCGTATGATAATATAGTTGCCGCTAATAAAAATTCTAAAGATACTGCTCTTCAAGATACAGTTATGAATATATTAATGGCCAATCCTATGCATACTTCTATGTCTACCAGATCTAATATCCTTAAAGATTTTTTCCAAAAGCAAGGTCACAATCGAATGGTTAATTCTGTATATACCTCTGACACCCCAATTCGCGGAGCTGATATTGAAATTGAGCTAGATAGTGATTATGTCATAGATAGCACAGGATTTAATATTAAGTTTACGGAAGAAGCCAGGGATTATATAGCGCGTTTTGTTGGGTATCTGGCGGATCGAGATTTATCAAAGGAGAGTATTAATTCAAGGAAGAGAAAAGAAAAGCAACTTCCTGCATTTATTATCTTTATGTTCTCTTCTGGTATGTATGATCTTTTGATCAACTGTCCAACTATGCCTGAGGAATATGCTAGCCAAATAGACCATGCTCTGAAAACAATTACTAAGTCTAAGTATGATGTAGTAGAAGCTCTTGCTGTAGCTTATGAAGACGCAGGTCGACAAAAAGTAGCAGATAGGGTTAGACAAATGCAGCTGTCGTGGTTTGAAAATGAACCGGCGCAGCTGAGAACTCTAAAAACCTTCAAAGATCTAGACCTTACCTATGAAGATGTTATAATTTATAAACAATATCGCTCGCGGTGGGTCAATATCTCTAAAGCAATTACACAGGATACTATTTCAGACCTTATTGAAGTAGTTGAAGACAAAGATGCTGGTATTTATTATAAACTTAAAGATAAAACTCGTTCAGAGGCGATTTCAGATGTTAAGCAAGTCTTGAAAGAGTGGTCTAAGACTAATAAATATTCATCTGATCTTTCAGAGGGCATTATTTGGAAAGAAGAAGAAAAATTAAAAAACTAAATTATGTCAGTATCACTTGAACTGTTAACTGATGAAGCTATTCTAGATTACACTAGAAGAGAAGGAAGAGACATGATCTTGTATGATCACCGAGATATGAACTTAAGATTTACACATCCACAGCCGTATGCTGGAGGTGTATTTGATCAGGGCGTATTTGGGTCGATTTATGCAGACCAGTGCTATTGTGGAAAATTAAAAAGGCCTTCTTCAGACCCTTGTCCGTTTTGTGGATGTAGGGTATTTACAAAAGAAGAGGCTCTTAGACGTTTTGCCAGAGTAGAACTTCCATTTTACTACCTAAATGATCTTCGATTTGATGTTTTTTATGAACTCTTTGAGGAAGTATTCAAAGATAGTAAAATAGTCAAGGAATTTGTTACAGAAGACCTAAAGCGCATCGGGTATAGTGATCAAAGAAACGGAAGAAAGCTAAACATTAAAGTATTTGATTCTTGTCAATTTGATTATGACCCTAAAGCAAAAGAGCTTAAAGTTTCTGAATACATAGATGATGAATCGAAGTGTTCCTATGAAGGATTATTAAAAATTTTCCAAGACTATTTTCCTGAGTATGCCCAAGAGTATAAAAAACTAATTAATCGTTATTATTTAGTTCTTCCAGCTATCATGAGACCTTTCAGCATTAAGAGAATTGCAAATAAAAATGTCTTAGGAAATCATCCTATGACTGTTTGGTATTCAATGCTGATACGTCTATGTTGTCCAGAAGATGTATTATCCAATGACAACTCTCACGTCAATTATAATGAGGTGATGAGCATGTTTAAGACTCCTGGAGAAAGAGTTAGATATACTGCGCTACTTCGTGCATTTATCAACTCTGGAAAGAGAATGACTACAGACCTTCTTAATACTTCTAAGGATAATTTTGCTAGAGAGCTTTATTCTGTCCGTACGAAAAACTCTGCAAGATGTCCTATTGTTCCGTCTACAACTTTAGCAATAGATGAATTAGGAGTTCCTACACACATCGCTTATGAAATGTGTAGAGAAGGTTTCTGTCAGTATCTGCAGGATGAAATGGGCTTTAGCTTAAAACAGGCTAAGAAGGCGACAAAAGTAGAAGCACTTGATGAGGTTCTTCAAGAAAAATTTAAGGAATACGCCGAAAAACAGTATGTTCTTGTTACCCGTCAGCCCGCACTACATGAATATTCTATGTATTGCATGAAGATGAGGCTAAACGATACATATGCAATTGGATTCCCTATAGCAGTTTGCGAACCTCTTAATGCTGACTTTGACGGTGATACAACTTCAATTCAGCTTGTACCGCCAGATGTAGCCGATGATGTATACGCTAAGATGTCTCCTAGATATAATAACGTATACAAGAAAAACAACAATCCAATCTTCCCATTTAATCACGAAACTCTAAATGGTCTTGCAGTTATGACAGAATTTGTACCAGACGAAGACCCTAAGGAACTAGATGATCCTAGACACTTCTATACAAATTATGTTGATGTGCTTAAAGACTGTGAAGTAAATCATGTTATAAAGATTGGAACACCTATTACTTTTACTGGTAAGCTTGGGACAGAAGATTACAAGAATAAAGTAACCTGCTATGGAAAACTAAGACTCTCTAAGATTCTAGGAGCAGATATAGACAAGCTTCCTATCTTAAAGGATTCAAAAACTAGAATGGGAGCCAAGGAAGCAGCAAAACTCTCAGCATATCTAAATAAAGAAGAAGATGGTGTTGAAAAGAGGCTTGCAATTCAGAAGGCAGCACTTAAAGCAGTAACTATCGCTGGTGTTGTTACATTCGACTATAAGACGCTTTATGTAGATACTAATACTGATACTTATAAAGATATTTGCAAGATTGTTGATTCTGAAGAGTTATCAGATAAACAGAAAATTGCTCTCTTGACTACTAGATATGCTCAGTATGAAAAAGAGATTGAAGGAAAATTTTCAGAGGATCTTAAAAAAGAACTAGATCGTGCTGCTCGTGTTAAAATTGCTTCTATATCGGCACTTAATATGCCACAACTGATTATCTCAGGCGTTGATGAGAAACCAATTATAACAAGAGGCAATCTTCTGGCCGGTTATGGTGAAAAGGATATGATCTATCACTCAATTGAAAATAGATCACTTCAATCTATCAAACAGTCAGGCGTTCCTTCATCTGGTTATATCACTCGTCAGATATCCTTCGTCCTAAATAATTATGTTTATCATGATGGAGAGGATAAAGATAATCCAGGTCTCTTAATTCCTAGATATAAAGCCGGTGGAAGAACAGCGCCTAATGGTATAGTATATCCAGATAAAGAAATGGCAAGGCAGAATGAAGATGACTTAGTTCCAGTTCGTTCTATAGTTACTAAAAATAAGGGAGACCTTAATGTAGTAACTCCAGACCTTATCGGAACAAAGTTTAAAATTACTGATGGAACCGCCATTGGTCTGTCTTTTGCTACTTCTTTCACTGAGGCTACAACTCAAGGAGCACTAGGACTTAAGCATGGAGGTCATGAAAGAGTTCTTGACCAATCTGGATATCTAGTGTGTGAACACGCTTCTTGTACTTTCAGAGAAGAAGGAAGATGGATTTATGTCACATCTAGGGGAAAAGATTATAAATACCCTAGACCAGATAATCTTGTAACTCTTGGAAAGGATAAATTTGTCAGGGGAGAAAATATCTGTTGTGCCTATAATACTGTATCGCCTATTGCAAAACTTAATTCAATGATACAGTTAATGAAGGCAAAAGGTTCAGATGGTCTTAGATATTTTGAAAAAGATAATGTAATTGTGTCAGACTGCTATGCGCTCGAAGATGGGGAAATCAAGTACGTAGAAACACCTGACGGAGAGATAGAAGTTCACATTGGAAGTGGTGTTTATCAGTACAATCCGCTATGTATGTATTATTTCCCAGACGGATCACAGGTCAAGAAATACGATAGGATATGTAGTGGTGTAGTGAACATAAACCACGTGATTTCCAGACTCGGTGATGATATTAATTCAATCTATCTCGTCTTCAGGAAGCAGATGTATACACTTACAGATGACAAAAATTATCTCTTACCTAATGGAAAAACTGGAGTTAGCGATTTACATTCTACCCAGGAGGAGATTATTGAACTTATCTTCAGAGGACTTACTTCAGTTTCTTATGATCCAGATACCGCAAAGATAGAAGAAATAGAATTCCAGGGAACTAATAAAGCAACCCTAAGCAAGAAATCATTCTATACCGCTCTATCTTACGGTTATTCAAGTAAAGTTGTTGGTCGTGCACTCAAGGGAGATGTCAATCTTCAGGGAGACGTTATGACTGAAACTATTCTTGGATTACTATTAAATAATACACTTGATTAAGATGACAATAAAATTAAAAGATTTTATCAGAATTCTATCAATGATATCAACCATAATTACTGGGATTGTAGAAATAGTAAGACAAGTAAATCTTTATCAGGAAAAGAAGGATAAAGTGGACGAAAAGAAAAAATAATATAATCCTGGGTGGCGATAACTTCAAAACCCAGGTAAAATTATTAAGATATGAAGATAGAGTTTGATATTCCTGAATTTAAGAGAGAATTAAAAATAGAGATAACAATACGGCGAGATGGAGAGGTTATATATACTGATACCGCCTTTTCTCCTGATGCCGATAGAACTCCGGCCGTAGATAATAAAGTGGATAATAAAACTACCCGGAGAAAGTCCCCTGCATCTAGTTCCAAATCGGCCGAAGAAAAACCGGCACTTGGATTAGGCGGAGGGAATATGATGAACATTGGTGAGTTTTAGTTATGAATAAAGATGTCGATAACTACTATTTTAAAATAACGTTATCATATGAAATTCCCTATAACGTCCTAGATAGCAAAGAAGAGAATGTGGTGAAGGCAAGAGAAATACTGTATGAAAATCTTAAGGAAAATATACCCGAGAAATACGAAAGATTCTCTGTCAAACTTGTTCTCTATCAACTAAGGGACACATATAATTATCTAGTTACTTACGATTCATTCTTTAGATGTTCTGGTGAGCTTCCCATGGCAGAGTGGAAAGAGGCTAGAGATCTTAAGGATATGATTAGGGGAGAGCTAGAAGAATTTTTTGACTCAGTTGATTGTGAGTATAAACAATTAAGTATAAAAACATTATCATAAATGAGTAACTTTAACGGGTATTTTAGAGACAAAGGCGCAAAGGAATTAGTAGCAAATTATCTTAATGCCCCTGATATATACAGCTCAAAGAAAATTTCAAGCATGGATTTTCATATAGTAGAAGAACCTCCGCAACCAGCTTCATACTACATTGAGAATAAACTCACTGCAGTTTGGACAGTTCAGGTTGATTATACTATAGGAGATAATCCTACAGTCTTGTCATCTACTTTTGAGGTTCCTAAAGAAATTGATGGAACATTTATTATTGAGGGCTCATATAGAATTGCTACAAATAAACTTGAACCTGATTGGAATTGTCGTATTAAAATGAGCGGTCGAGGTGAACATGAAATTCAGTTTGACTATGCAAGAAGATACGACATAAACAAAAAAATCCTAAAGTTAAAAAGAGACGAAGACGGAAGTTATCTTATGAGAGCCGTAGAGGTTCCTTATGATAAAATAGATGATTTTCCAAAAAGAGAGATGGTAAGGCTTTCTCCAGAACAGGGAAAGAAATTTGCAATTAAGCTTGATCTAGATTATACCCCAGAATTTATTACCACTCAACTTATAAACGAGTGTATAGACTACGGAGATGATAAACTTAAAGACTTGATTATTGATAAAACAATCGAGTCTGTTCCCGTTGGTTTTATGAACTATATGCTTCATGGTGGCAATAGAGGAAGTAATCTAACAAATGCACGTAGAGCCATAGCAAACTATTATAAGAAAGAAGGAAAAATACAGGAAGAGCTCAATCCGATTTCAACTTTAGCTTTTAGATTCTTCAAAGGAACCCCGGAGGCAAAAGCAGGTGAAGCTAATCTACAAGTTCCTCCTGGCGTTAATGCAATAAACTTAGAGAGTATAGGACAAAAAGTAGTTATTCCTAAGACTATTGCTTATAACGCTACTATGGCTGATCTTATTGACTTTGCTGATACACCAATCAATCAGAATACTAATGTTCAAAATTCGCTAACTGTTTCTACACATATTAGTGATACTGACGGTGTTCTCTTTGATGTATATGATAAAGACTTCAATAAGATAACTATAAAATATATAGATTATCTAGATCATAAAGTTTGTTCTTCAGCCTATGTAGATTATAAAACCAATACTTTGAAACCCGACGAAAAAGGTATGGTAGAGGTTAAACATAGGATGAGAAGAAAAATGGTTCCGGTAGAGGAGGTTGAACTAATTGACCTTCACCCGGACTATAGACTCTCTGAAGTCTCTAGACGTATTCCATTTATTAACTTCACTGATTCAGTTCGTATTTCTATGGGTACTTCGATGCTTAAGCAGTCTATTCCATTAGCTAATGCACAAAGACCTCTAGTAGATACTGGACGATCGGAAGAACTTCACACCAATACCTTGAATGATAGGTTTGATTATGATGAAGGACAGGTAACTAAAATAGATGAGGATAACGTATATATTAAACTCCCATCCGGCGAAGAAGTAAGAACCCCAAGAAGAACTGCAATTCAAAGTATAAATGATGTTGACGTCTTCTCTGAACCAAAAGTCAAAGTTGGTCAGAAAGTAAAGAAGGGAGATATAATTACTGGACCTGTCGGGCTTAGCGATAGTACGTATAAACCTGGCCTTAATACACTTGTTCTATTTTCGGCGCACTTCGGACTTATTAATGAAGATGCTCTAGTTGTTTCTGAATCATATGCAGAAAGAATGAAGCATTATTCAATAATTGATCTTGTCTATAAAGTTAAAACTAATCAATGTATTAAGTGGCTTCCTTCTATTGGTACTAGAGTTAAGTATCTAGATCCTATCGCATCTGTATATTCTGTAACAAGATTAGATGAAGTAAATAAAGCGCTACAAGAAAAACTAGGAGGACTTTTTGGTGAACCTGGACAAAATTTAACTGAGTTTACACAAGAACTAGTTTATAAAGTTCCAAATAATATTGATGAAGCTTGGGTATCTGATGTTATAGTTCAAAAACAAGAAAAGCCTATAATTTCAAGATCAGTAAAGAAGCCTGACTATACTTTTTCATATGAATCTGACAAAGTTATAGAAGAGTATATGAATGAAAAAGATAGAAAGGTAATTTATGATAAATTCCCAGAATATATTGCTTCTGATACCTTAGATCCAATAGACATGGATCCATATGATTTTAAAACTACATATGTAATTAGAGTCAGAATCATCAAGAAAACTATCTTAATGGTTGGTTCTAAGGTTACAAATCGTTATGGAGGTAAAGGAGTTATATCTACAGTAGTTCCTGATGAGCTTATGCCGATTATGGTAGAAAAGAATGGAAGACAACACCGAGTTGAGGTAGTAATGAATCCATACTCTACCATTAATCGTAAAATTGCTGGTGTTCTTCTTGAACCATCTCTTGGTAATATTATTCACAGAATCTATGATCTTGTAGAAGAATATAAAGGAACAGCAACGGGAAGAAAGAAAATAATGCCAATGATTAAAAAATATTACCCCGGTCGATACGATAAGCTTAGTGTAGAAGAATTTATAAAGCTTCATGAGAGCAATCCAATCGAAGAGGTATATTATATTAATGTTGGATGTTTTTCAGAATTCACTCCCGCTAAGGTTCAAGAGTGGATGGACGAACTAGGTGTAGATAGTCAGTATGATATCTTAATGCCAGAATCAGAACTCGCCGACCTAGAAGAGCTTAAAGCAAACCTAGACCCATCCGAGTATGAGGAAATTGTTAAGGGCATGAAGGGGAAAATGAGAAAAGTTGAGAAACCTCTGCAATGTGGATGGATGACTCTTGAAGAACTTTATCATATTCCTAGCTACAGTAATAAAGTAACTTCTAGCATGTACTATCAGGGAGTTGATCCTAATAGAGACGAGCCTGCTATGGGACGTGGTAGATATAGAGAAACAGGACAGAAGATTGAGGAGATGTCATTATCTGTTCTTCTATCTAGAAATGCTAAATCATATGTTGAGGCGGCGCGTGGTGATAGAGCAAAAGAAGATAATCAGACATTCCTTAATCAACTTCTTGGTATGGGTCTTACTGTTGTTGACCAAGATTCAGGTTATAGACAGGGTGGATCTTCAGTTAAAGCAGAGATTGAGGCTAGAAAGAATAAGTTTAGACTCAAAGCTCTAGGAAAAACTAAGTAAAGACTATGGATAGTAAAGAACTAAACAGCTGTTTGATGTTAGCTGTTAACCTTGATTGCCCCATTAGTCTTAAAGCTATGTTTGATACGCCGGACCTGAAGGACACTGGGGTAGAACTTGATTCGCATATCACACTATTATATGCACAAGGCAAAGAGATAGATAGAGGACGAATAGTATATGATATGAAAGATATACTGGGAGATGAATATTGGGATCTTGTAGAAAAAATACAGAATCCAAAGGAAATTCCAGTCTTAGATGTTTTTGAACTTGGAAGTTTTGAAAATGATTCTGATTATGTAGTCTTAAAATTAAAATCAGAATCAGTAATCTTCGAGCCTCTTCAAAAATTAAATAAAGGTCTAAGACAAAGGTACGACGTCTCTTCTGATTTTGATTCATATACACCGCATGTTTCTTTAGCTGAATTACAACCTGGCTGTGCTGCAAAATATCTTGCTTCTGAAGATCTAAAAAGATTTTTACAAGATACAGTTATAAGTCTTGAAGATTTTATGATATCTTACGGTTTATCTAATGAGCCGGAAGATAGGAAACAATATTTCTTAACAAGCTTTCATAGTGTAGATAGATATTTTAGACTTATTCATCTTAAGTCAGAATAAAAAAAAATAGATAATCCCATTAGTAATATTGGGGTTATCTTTTTCTTTCCTTTACATATCTAAGACGTCAGGGAGCAGTTTTTCCCAAATGTCTTCGATGGTGTTACGCTTTAGTCCCTCTGCTCGTAAGTCTCCGTAGAATACATCATAATAGAGCTCAGCGGCAGGGCCAAAAACATCATCCCTAGCATAAATGATTAGGTTTCCTTTTTCCCAGGTTGTTACACATGGGAGATTGTTTTTTACTGCCTGCTCCTTCTCTCTATTACTTTCAAAGACCTCTACGAAAGCATTAAGATCAAGGACCCTAACTTCAAGGCCCTTAAGTTTAATTATTTTCATATCAGTTTTGTTATTGGTTTCTAAGAATTCAATACTAAACATTGTGAGATATTAGAGCTTAATCGTAATTTATAACTATTGGGGTTATAAATTAAAGGAAAGAAATTTTTATAGGTTTCATACATATTTTTCATCTCGAAAGAAAAGATATAGAAAATATTATAATTTCTATATCCGTTTATATTCTTTTACATTAATAAAGCATTAAGGGGGTTTTAGGCGGAATAAAAAGAAAAGGGTTATCCCCTTTTCTTATCAGAGAATCCAGTTTCATACCGGTATCCGTCCGACGCTAACTTATAGCCGTCCTCAATTTTTTTCCACTGTTTTTTAGCCCAGATGGTAAATTTGGTGTCGACATATAAACAGTCATTCTCTTGAAGTCTTCCAAGAAAGAATATAAAGTTTATTTTAGCAACCTCGGATTCGATAGGTATATCTATTCGGTAGACCTGTTTTTCTCCGTTTGTATCTACCTTGGTTACTTTACAGCAACCAAGTTTAGACTCAACCCAAGACTGAGAACATGCGATCTTTAAAATCACTTGCTCTACATTACTGGAGTCTATTGGTCTATATACTCTCCGGAAATCGTCCCATTTTTTTACTGTTAGGTAAACCATATTACCTTCAAGTTTAAATTCTGGGACTTGGCGAATTAAGGCCTCTAGCTTTACCACAGACGTACCCTTATTCTGTTTATTTAAATATTGAACTAGGGTATCTAGGTTTGCTCTTCCATTATCAAATATATATCCACCGACATAGAAAATTTTATCTTTTTCTGTGTCTGTGAAAACGGTTGAGGCTGAAATTTTTTCCGGCAAACTGGCTTTTTTCTCAACTCTAGGAAAGACCTTATTATATGCACCGTCAAATGCATTTTTAAGGCAATACTTAGGGTCGTTGGGCCAAGAAGATAGGCCCACTTCACAGAGAATCTTCAGTGCTCTATTGGTTCCGTAGAGATCAACTCCCTTCTCAGAGTAGCCAACCTCCATACCCAGTCCGTATCTATGCTGGGCTAACTCAATACACTGAAGTATTTGCTGAATTGATTTACCAGTTTTCTTTACTAGTAGGTCAGTTGAAAGTCTGACCGTCTTTTCTGAGCCGTTAGAACTTCTTACGGCGGCTCGAACAGCTACAAAAGTTATTGAAAAAACCTCTGCATCTGTTACAGCAACCTTAACATCATCCTCTTTAGGAGCTTTGGTTGCTTGTGTAGTTTTTCCATTACTGAGAATCCTTATTGCTTCAGGAGCATCTTTTACAGTAATGGAATCAAACATTCTTCCTTTTCGCAAAACGACGATAGGAGAATTTGTTGGTATATTGGAAAAAGTCTTTATCAGATTATTCACTAGTTGATATCTTGCTCCACCAGAGCGAGATATTTTCATACTTTCATCAACTAATGAAGCAGCTTCGACCCAATCTTTAACTGTGCTTGGGTTGGATCCGATTAGTTCAAAGAGCTTTTTCACATACCCTTCTGTTACTTTTGTTGCCATTTTTTTGGTTGTTAAAAGTTACAAATATTATTATTAGATCCCGATAAATTTATAAACACGAAGTTCTATATCATCGGGCAGAGATTCACCACTTAATTTTCCTTGATGAATCTTTTTATTATTCTGATCAACGATAGAATAAACGAAATCGCCTCTCTTGATTTGAACTCGATATCTATCTTTATCAGTAGAATTAGACTGAACTTCAGGAAGGTTGTCCCCAAAGCCATACTCCTCCCGCAACTTTTTTTCAAGAGCGGGATTGTCAATGATATTTTTTGTGAAGATTTTTTTCCTTATCTCACTTATTTCGACAGGTCCTCTTACACAAAAAATTCCTTTTTTTGGCTCATCGATGAACATTCCAGTCACCGCTAAACCGTTTACAATAATTACTTGTCTCATTATTCTTGTCTTTTTTTATATGTAGCAAGTCGGTCGGCTAATTTGCCGTGCCTATACGATAAGTTTCCGACATGCCTAGTAAGATCTGCAACCTGATTTCTGGCTGCGGCAAGTTCTCGCTCAAGGAATTTATTTTCTATCTCGAGCTTTTTTTCTGGGGTTATCCTTCCGGCTAACACTCCAAGAAGAAATAAGCCGGCTCCAGCAACTATTAATGCTGCCTCGGTTCCGGCCTTCTTCCAGTTAATTTTCCTTTCTTTCTTCATAAGCTGGTTTTGTTATTCTTATTCATGTTGAATATAAACGTTTGCTAACATTAGTAGCCGGTTTTTATTCTCTGTTTCGACCTTTGACACTCCTTTTTAGGGGAATATCTCTGATCTCATCAGGCACGTATTAAACGTACTACAGAGTGGGTCTTAAAGGGCCCACTAGGAATTCTAGTCTTTTCGAAACAATGACTGAAAGATTCTGAGCGCGAGCGCGAAGAGCACAGCGGTCCAGCCCCACTTTTCTGGTGAGCCATAGTCGATCTTTTTGTAAGATCCGTCTGGTCTCTTTTCTTCTCTAGTCATTTTTCTTACCAATTGATTTGGCTGTGTTAATTACAGCTCGGCATTCTCTGCCGATTTCGCGCCACAGCCCGCCGGATTTTCTTGATGCATCAGCGAGCTTTGCTGTTTCATTGATTCCTGCGACGATAGCTGCGGGTACCGCGATAATCGCCGCAAGTGCTTTAAGAATTTGCATATTTGTTATAAAATTGGTTTCTTGAAAAATTAACGGAAAGGTTATTATTTAAATTATACCTTTCCGTTTATATAGTTTTGCTTTAGGCTTCTCTCCCAAAGACTTTCAATATAGTACTAGGATTTCATTTTCTTCCCTCCTCGGGATTTACTCATTCTTATTTTATAATTTAATATATCCTTATAAAGAAAGTTAACTTTCCCTAAATTTCCTAGTGGTACTTGTCTGTAATACTTTTCCGAACTATATTAACGCCCTGATACTACATAACCTAGATTTACAGTATCTAGTTTATTTTTCTCAGTTCACCACGTATACATGGCTACCGCGTTTTGAGATATCTCTATTGAAATATCTTCATCAGATACTCTCAATATCTCAGGTTTATAAATCTCTTCGATTTATAAAATTATTTAAAATTGTTATATTGCCCGCCAGGCCTGCCCTCACAATGGGGCTACCCGGCACGGCTATGTCGTAAAAACCATATTTAATTCTTTCCGCTCTAAGCCTATACCAAAAGCCGCTTTACACGTAGAGCTAACAACAACTCTATTAAGCTTTTGGCCATACATATTTTAACGTCGCTCAGACGACGCTGGACTAATCACTTCCAGATCTTAATTATACAATTCCGTGTATGCACCTTCCGTATATTGTATAATCCGTAGTACTATTCGTTTCAAGCACATTAGAAGATTAAAGAGACTAGAAATTATTCTCTAGTCTCTTTAGGTATTTCTACATATATAAGGTTTTCAGGCGATTGTGGAAGGAGGGTTTTTATCTATACCTTGCGTAGATGAAATTGAATTATAATACCAACTAGGGTCACCTGATGTATAAATTATTCCATTATTAGGGTAAGTACTATATCCATCTAGTTTATGATATTCGCCCGGATCTCCTAGATATATGCTATTGTTTTTTATAGTTTCAATTTCTTTTCTTAGCGCCTCTACCTGTTCTTTTAGTCCTTTAATTTCCTCTTTTTGTCTCTCAATCTCTTTATCTCTTTTTACAAGCTCGCCTGGATTATCCATAACTTCTTCAAGATATTTTCTGAGATAATTTTTTATAAGAGGCATCATTTCATCCTCACTCTCCATTATCTCTTCAAATTCTTTCTTGACTTCCTTCTTTATGGTTTCTTCAACGCTTTCTGATTCGCAACAATCACCGTATGAGTAGGTAGAAGAAAATCCAGTAGTGGTATAGCAATTTCCGGTTGCTGTGTTACATACTATTCCGTTCCCCAAATGAGTTAAATTTCCGGAATAAGTAAAGCTATTGTTCAGAGAATCCATATCTATAGTTATGCTATTAGCAGTGTCATTTCCAAGAGAAATATTATTTCCAGCAGCTGTAAGTGTTATAGTTCCATTATTATCTATACTGGCATCACTAATTTTGATCGTATCTATCGCTGTATTTTCCATATTCTAATTCGTTTTCTAAATTTTCTAATCGTAACGACAAGTTATCCATCGCACGTTCTAAAACTTTGACTCTATCTAAGATTGACATACTATTATATTCATATGGTCTCCAAGATTCAAGCCCTAATCTATTCTCTAAGCCTTGTAGTCTAGCTTCTAGAATCTGTATCTCTACCTTTGATGCTACAAGGTTTTCTAGTTTTTCTTCGCCATGACAGTTATCCCTATCCAAACTTTTCTTTAAGAGATTTTTTATAATCCCAACTAAGTCTGGATCTGATTCTATTATTTTTGCTATTACTTTGTTTACAATTTTAGAATCTACATCTAATTCATTTGGTTCCATCTTCGCCCTGTGGATTATTATTGATTATACTTCCTGCTTCTATAAATTCCATAATTCCAAGCCCTCGATAAAGAAGGTCTCCATATGAACCAGAATAATGGTTATGAAAATGTCCGTAATACCAGTAGTCAGTATTTACTTCCTTTAAGACATAATCTAGATATCTTCTTTCTTCTAAGATTTTATCATACTGCCACTCTGGTGTTTCTGGAAATTTCTGAATAACGGGGAGAAAAGCTAATGGAGCCGTGTGGGAGATAATAATGTCAACTTTATCAGGAAGGTCATTTCGTTTTTGAATTACATCTTCTCCAGGCCACCACACTCTTCTATCTTTTCCCTTCGATGCAAGAGTCTCATTCATAGCCAATCTCCACCCTATATCATTAGAACAAGCGCCTCCAATGGTATAGATTTTTCTTCCACAAATTTCATAGACTTTGTGATCTTCAAGAAAACGCAATCTTGGATAGGAAAATTTATCAGTGTCTGTAAAATAACTAGGGTCGTCGTGATTTCCTCTAATTACATAAATGGTTACATCGGCAGCCTCTAATCTCTTTTCAGCCCACCGGTAAAGATCTGGCATTGTTTTATCAAATCCAATACCAAAATCGCCAAGAATTCCAATATCAGCTTCTCTAATTTGATACTGTCTTAGTGCTTTCCATATAAACTCTTTCCAATCTCCGTGAATATCTCCACAGAAATATAAATCTCTTTCTTTCATATCATTAGTAAGAATCCTAGGTCATCAGGAGAGCAAAAAGAGGGATTTTATTCTCCCTCTTCATATCCATTCCCATAAAGGTTATTAATAAATTTTTCCATCTCCTCTTCTGTCTTCCCCTCAAATAGTGTATCAAATCTAGGAATTATAACATCCATTTTAACACCATTTTCAGTATAATAGTACATCTTGATACTTTCTATAGAATGACATGGACCCCAATCCGAATATAGCATAAGACCTTCGTTCATTAAGAAGTTCTCTAGCCAGACGAAATGTTTATCCTCCTCTACGTGTTTTCCGTAGTTTTCCCACTGACTACCACTAAACCTAGACCCGCCACTAATATATGACAGTATGTACTGAAGTAGAGGGTCATTTTTAAAATCTTCTTCGTCTATATAGAAGAAGTCTTTTATATAATCAGCATCATTTGAGTCCCAAGTTATGTATATTTCATAACAATTCTTATGCTCACATTTATGAGACTTGATGATGTATTTATCAAAAATATTATTCGGAATTTCCATTATTCTGAGTTCTTCTTTGTTTATAAATTTTTTCAAGTTCTTGTAAAGTCTCTCTTCCACAAAGCAACACCATAGCTTGCTTTTCTGTGTCTTTTGTAGGAGATATTACAATATCAAGACAACTTTTTACAACTATTTCTTCATCAATAATGGTTTTTAGTCCAGGTTTAGCAACTGCAATAGAAGCGTTGTCAAATTTTGGATCTAAGCCTAATAAGTACTCTCTAAGTTCTTTTACTGTTAATCTTTCCATACATTTATAAGAATTTGCGAAGATGTGAACGAAAGAACATATACGGAAGAAGGTTGTAATCGTCAAATCCATATAGCCCACAACTAAAGAAATCGTGAACTTCTATAATCTTTGGCTCTTTGCTTAGATTTGATGACATAGCTACATCTAGTGTATATGCCGGAAGATCTATTTTACTTACTTTATCTAGAACCCACTTCTTATCTGGAATTCTAGGAGATAGTATATCTTCTGGAGAATAGCACTTCATTCCTACTACTTTTCCTTCATAGATAAAGTATCTCCACTCATCGGTTATCTCTGGGTCAAAGGCAGTTACTTGATATTTATCTGAAGGATCATAATATTCAGACTTTATGAATGCATTAATTGAATCATAAAGACCGTTTCCTGGATATTTGAATTTTGTTTCTGATTTTACATACATCCCTCCTCGCCACCCAAGATTCAACAGTCGGTCTATTCCTATTGTCTTACTAGTTAATTCTTCTGTAGATGTAGAACTAGTTTTTACAATCCTCATTTTGGTTCGTTTTTCTAGTTCTTTAATCCATTCAGGAAAATCGGCCTCTTTTATACTTCCGTTACCATATCCGATTGAATATTGAAAAAGATAGTCAGGTACATTTATTGGTTTAAGATCTATGCCGAGATTCTTATAATAATCTAAGCAAAACTCTAGACTTCCGATAGGACAGATTTCTTTAGAACACCCAGAATCAACAAATTCTATAATATTTTCTTTAGGTTTCCACCAGTCCCACCATTCTTTTGCTTTTTGTATAGCAAATACAAAATCTAAGAGAACTCCTTGTTGTACTAAAAATTTCATATTATTTTTTACCTTTAACTATCCAATCAGCTACACTAGTTGCACGTGGAGCAAGAGTTTTCGCCCTGCAAATATAACCCATTCCTTCAACCAATCCTTTAGCTCCAGAATAAACTTTATGAGATTTATACTTAGGATCTGGATTGATATCTATATCTATATACTTGATCGGTATTCCAGATTTACTAAGAAGATCAGCAATTTCAATAAATGCCCAGACTTCAGAAAGTAATCTTGTAGAGTCTACAGTAACCTTTTTTACCCTCCATTTTCGATAAATACAGTGTCCACCCTTTCCAGGTCGGTACATTACAATTACTGTACAATAAGTAGTAAAACCTTTCTCAGTTTGACTATCTGACCCAATCAAGATTTCTGTTTCTGGAAATTTTAGAATATAATCTTTTACATATTCTATTACGTCTGATATCTTTGTATCATCAAACTTTCTAAATTTAGTTTTCATTATAAATTAACAAATCCACCATACCTACCATGATGGATAATACTACATCTATAAGGAAAAGAAGAAAGAGAGACTAACTTTTCTCTCTTTTCATCTTTATTTTATACCAGAACTGATACGCTTCCTCCACAGGCTTTTCTAACCATTTTGCAATAAAGCCCCAAATAAAGTATAGAATATCTGCTGTAAAAAATGATACCCAAATACGTAAATCTAAATCATCTAGTAACATATCTATATCCTTTATTATTACATATATAAGGAAATGATAAAAAAAAAGAAATTCGATCTCAAGCTACTACTTCCTCTGCGTCCAGATTCCCCTTGGCTATCGAACAAATGCCCATACTTAGACACCCACAAGACTCGGTTTTCTTTTTTAATTGACCTGTCTTGTTAGTTGGTATATCAACACATTTATAAGGAATTAGGGTCTTATGACTCGCAGATCTTTTCCGTAAATATAAGATAGCAGTCTCTGAAGTCTTTCTTCAAAATATAAGACTGGATTATTAAATAGTTTTAGGTCTTTGCTATCTAAGTTCTTAAGATTTAAGACAACAGTTTTTGAGGTATAGAATCCTTTTTGAGACTCAAGATATTTTTCACAGATTTTAATTGTATCTCTCTCCTCTCGTCTGAATTGTCTGATGAGATAGGTATTGTAGTTTACTATATATGGAAAATCGAGGGTACCAGGTTTCCCACTTCTTATAAGCATTCTATTTTTAAGAACTTTATTATAGGCCGCCTCTAAGACTTTCCATATCTCTTCAAATCTACTATCTAGAGTTTCCTTATTTTCTTCTGAATCTACAAGACCCAACTCTACCCGGACCGTTTTTATACCCCACGTATACTCTATATACCTATCCCTTACTTGATCTATCTTTGGGTCTTTATGCCAAGATGAATCAAGTTCTACTATTATTCCCAGTCTTTGAAAAAATATATCAGCTCTAAAATGCTGTTTATCTATGTTCCCGCCAAGAAGATTACTTAAAAAATTAGAATCTTCTATAATTAATGGAAACTCAGGAATAAATTCAAAAAGGTCAGTATCAGTTATATTTGTGAGTTTTTCTACTAGACGATGGATAAAATTTGGATAGTTTGGGGTTTTATATAGATTAGATATTGCGTTATTATATTCATCCTCAATATCCATCTTTTTTCCATCATCTCGTATCTTAGGAATTAAATAACCTCCTATTATAAAAACCCTCTTAGGATCTCTAATAATTCTTTGTAGTATTATTTGGTCATTCATATGTATAAGGAAATCGGGAAATCCTTATATATGAAATGATATTTATAGGAATTAGAAAATCTGGGAAACCGGTTAAGTATTTTTTAGCACATAAAGTAGATCTTTCTGTATATAGCTCTATTCCTGAAATAACAATTATAGCCTTTCAAAGGTCAAGTCTATGGAAGTATTTAATGGAAGACCATGTAAAGTTTTTAGATTCTCTTAGTGAGCCGGGATATAAAAGTCCTCCTAAGATGGATATCACTTTTATAGATGGAGGAAATATTGTAAGATGTTATGGTGTTTATATTACTGGCAGTAAGTGTTTAGATATGGACGATTGGCCAGATTGTAAAGGCATAATTGATGGAAGGGTACAGCAGTATGCTATCACCAAAATTAAAGAGAGTAAGATTAAGAAAAAGATATTTCTAAGAGCTGAAAAAGAATTTAGACAAGAACGAATAGAAGGATTTTAAATCTAAAATATTATGGGAAAAGATTATAAGCATAAAGACCTTGGAAAAGCTAGACGAGGAGTTATTAGCTGGGATGAAGTATCTGAAGGAACTAAGAAGATGATCGATAGAGAGAATTTCGATATCGGTGAATTCAGAGAGGAGAAGGAAAAGAAAAAAGATAAAGCCTCTAAGAAAGATATGAAGAGGCAACTGAAAGATTATGAAGAGGAAAAAGAAGAGGATGATTAGTCCCCTTCTTTTATTTCCTCCTTTGGAATTATTATCAGAGATACTAGATATACTAGAGCTCCGCAACCCCATAAGAAGGAAAGTACTACAAATCCTAAACGAACAAATACCGGATCTATGCCAAGGTATTTAGCAATACCACTACAAACTCCGCCCAATACTTTGTGTTCTAAATCTCTTGTAAGTTTTTTCATATACTATAATAATTTAATAAGTTAGTTTTAAAATTATCCTTTTATTATCGCTATCCATCCAGCTTCTCCATGACAAATCAAGTCAGGTCCAGATCCTAGAGGGGGATAGTCATTACCACACCCTCCATAGTATCCACAGACTGTACAGAAAGCTCCAAGACCTCCATATCTGAATCTATGCTTTCCTTGCTGATCACACCTTTTCCTCATATTCCAGTAGGTTTGCTCGCTTATTTCTTTTGGCTTATACTCTGGAAATACGTCAAGGATATCTAAGACCTCCCGGGCAAGTGATGTATGACGTATGAAAGTTGTCTCCATTGGATATTCATAGTATTCTGTTGCAAGATATCTAGTGAAGACAAATCCCTTCTCGTCTATCAGTTTCTTCGCATCTCTGTAAGAATACCAGTGTGAAAGATCTTCAAGACGGCTGCAACTTGAAAACCAGGAACGGCCTCCTTTCTTATATCTTTCGTCATATCCCATCGGAAGAAACTTAGTCTTACATTCGGGAAGACAGCCTAGACCCTTTGTTTCTAAGCACCAGTTTCCCTTCGAATCATACCACAGGCCGGCATCTGGTTTTGTAGATTCCAGCCGATAGACCCACTTGGCAGTATCTTCATATCCCTGTAGCCAATCGAGATATCTTTGATTCAGAACCCTCCATTTTTCTAAGGTAGGATTATGAATGATATTTGCGACATCTGTATACTTGCACGGGGGCTTAGGGAATGCATCAAGTACTATATCGAAGACCTTAGACGGACAGTGCCTTCCGATATATTCTTCGAAGGGAATTCCAAAATCAGTCGGGCCAAATTCAGGGTTAGTATTTTCAATGACCCTTATAAATTCTTCTGCCCAACTTCTAGGAATTACTTCTTCCCTAAAGTACTTGATTATTTCTTCTCTGGATCGCATAGAAGACGTTTATTTAGATATTCAACGACTCTTTCCTTAAGTTTTTCTGGAGTTTCAAAAACTGTTACCTTATCCTCCGGCCTAAGAATAACCTCATCATTCTCCTTAGGGTCAGAATAAACTTCGATATTTCTGGGGGTTCCGAAGAGGGTTTTTTCAGCGGATAACCAACCCATAAAGGTATATCCCTCCATGGTATCTACTGTTGCTACTGATCGAACATTGAACATCCAAACCACTTCTTCATCATCGGAGGTAAAAATTTCAATGTTCTTCCCCATGTACTTCTCTGATAACTCTTCCTGTGTCATATCTAAAATACTTCGTTTTCTTCTTCGTTTTCGTAGTCTTCATAGTCGTCAGCATCTTCTTCGGGACTAGAATTAATAACTTTTTCAAATTTTTTCAGAATATGTTCTTTCATATCCTGTTCAAGTCCTTCAGTAAGAGTTATACTGTCCATGTCTATGCTTCCTAAGTCAACTTTAATTTCTTCTTTTTTAAGTTTAAGAAGTTGAACTCGTGGTCCTGAATCTTCCCATCCTCGGTCAGCAAATATAGGACCAGAAGATTCAATTATAACTGAGGTGTTGTGAAATAATTTTACTGATTTTACATGTGAGATGAAATAGGTACATACCCGAGTTCGCTTCTTTTTTCTAGTAGCTGTAAAAATAACGGGCCATCCACAAATTAAATCTCTTAGGGTGTAGAACTTTTTTCTCTGTTCCTTAAATCTTTTAACTTCTTCAGTCATCTATTCCTAATCTTTTTCTACGTTGTGAAATAACTACTATTACTATAACTAAGATAAACAGAATTCCGGAAGCAAGTGGCATCCAGATAGGAGCAGTAGTCCAAATCCAGGGCCACGTAATAGCGCCAAATATCTTAAGAAGTATGAAAATAATTCCTAAGATACAAAAACAGCTGTAGATAGCTAATAATTTATGAGATTTTTTAGACATTATTTAAGTCCTCATCAGTTACGTCTTTTCCTCCTCTCATTTGTATGAAAGATCGGATAATTTCTGTAATTGCTTTCCAAACGCCACCACCAGTATACCCTGTTTCAATTTTATTTTCCAGAGTTCCATCATTACAGGCATCTTCAAAACTTTTACAAATTAACTTATCAATTTCCTCATTCTCGCCTTTTAGTCGTTCATGAGCTTTGAAAATTTTGAGAATGTAGGCCCTATTCTTATCATTTCTCAAAAATTTTTTTATTTCTTCAAGCCCGACATCAAGGTTTAGTGCCGGTTTTAAGATATCTAGTACCTCTTCTTTACTTTTAATAAATTCTAGGGTCTCTTTTCTAGTCTGTTTTTCAGTCATAGAGCAGAGGTGTAAGATAGCCAAAACCATATAGTCACTTATATTTTTCCCACTGCCGCCATTCTCTCGCATTTTTTGGAGAGTTAGTACAAAAGCTGTAGGATCTAAGTGCTCTGATGTAATAACCATCAGTCTTTTTGTGTCATTTCCTGGATCATTGATATATGATTCAAGAGTTAAAACATGAAATAATCTTTTGTGTAAGTCATCTTCTAACCAGTTTTTTATTTTTGCAAAATTTAGACTGGCTTCCAATTCTTCATAATCAAATCCTAAGTTCATATCATTTATAAGGAATTTGTCTTCCTAGAATAGCAAAATAAAAAAAAATGAGAACTAGGACATAATCCCTATACTACCACATTATTTTATATTTCAGAATAAAGCAGGAGTTCTCATTTTTCAGTCATATATAAGAAAATAAAAGGGGTCTAGTCCCCTTTTATAACTTCTACATCGTCATACCAAAAATCGCGAAATCTTATACCCTTCATCATTTTGAGATCCTTGATTGAATCGAATGAGATCTTGTAAAATTTTTTGTTATCGTAGCGGGATAGAGAAAATTTGATACCTACCACGTTATTTTTTCTGCACATTTCAAAAAGTGCATCTAGATAAGAGTCTTGTTCAAATGGCCCAACCTTAAGAGTATAGAAAACTCCTCCAATGTCGCTCTTAAGTTCTTCCATTAAACTCTCTTTACGGATACCCCACGTCATAGTAGCTTGGGAATCATTCCATGCAATTAGGTCGACTCCAGTATAAAAAGCAGGAGCTCCGTGACCCTCATATTTACGAAAATTGACTAGTCTCTCAATCTCTTCGTTCATCTCTTCTTTTGGAATATACCGATTTAACTTTCTATCGGTTAGTCTTTCTTCACGTTTTTCTGAAGACGATGAATTGTTTTGGTCAGTTTTTTTACTTTTCATCATGACCAGGATGGTAATTCCGCTAGCAACTGCGCCAGCTACAAAAGAAATCCAATTTTTCATATTATCTTGATTTAATTTCTATATATAAGGCTTTAGGAGGAAAATAAAAGGGGCCCCTAGTAGCCCCTAAGTTCGGAAAGTTTCGCCCGCAATAGATCTAGCTCTAAGTGGTGTCGGCTCATAGTTTTTTCTACGTCCTCTTCGCTTTCACAAAGAAGGACGAGCGATTCAATGCTTTTAACTGCGAACCATGCTCCGAAGAGTTGAGAAAGATACGGGCGAAATCCGAAATTGTTCTCGAAAAAGTTAATCAGCTTCGCAAAGAAGCTTGCCAGTGTCCGGTATAACCAGACAATAAATAATCTACAATCCATTTCCAGGATTGAAAGATCGTTGTTAAAATATTTCATATCTCAAGTTTTTCTCATTAATAAGGATCTGAGACAAAATAAAAAGGAGAGCATTGCTACTCTCCGATCAGAATTTTAAGTGCATCAAAGAGCTGGCGATTATTTTCTTCCCAACTGTCAACTATCTTATTGACATCTTCTTTTTCTTCTTCGTCCTCGCCAGTACGTTTCATACACCAAATTATAGCTCCGAAATGCCATAGTGCGCAATGCGCAAATAGCTTGGTGAACGGTCCTCTAATTTTTAATAGCATTTCTTCTACAACTATTGCTGGGGGTACTAATATAATCATCCACAGCATCATAAGACCCCACATTATATATGCAAGGCCAATAAATAGCCTATATCTCATTTTTTAAAGTATTGGTTCATAAATAAGGCTTTGAAGAGAAAATAAAGGGAGGAAATCTGAATCCTCCCTGAGAAACGAAACCTCGACTTTTGTGCCGAACTTATCCCCCGAGACGTCGGCCTTGTTGGACCCGAGCCGATACTGTGAACGACTGATCCGAAGTGTGGTGTTTCGAGGCGCATTTTAATCCGTTCCTCATTTATAAGGAATTGAGGCCTTTACTATTTTCTATACATCAATTTGCATGAGATTTCTTCTATTTTCCTTATCTATGTAATGATTAAAATTTACTATTATGATAAAAGAAAAACAGTTTAATCTTATTCTTAGAAAACCAGGCTGTGTAGATGAAATAATTGCACAAGGTAGCCAAAAGTTCGTCGAAGATCTTAGAATTAAAAAGATCCTAGATTCTGGTGTTCCGGCCGATCATCTTGTTATTGAAGAGGCCCGGGATGAAAATAACGAAGAAGACGTAGAAGTAAATTTAGGGGCTCTTCTTATCAGCCTTGGACTTACTATTCTTGGTGCATTAATTTTTAAGTCAGCATATGGAAAGAAAAAGTAAATTTTATATCCCTGTCGTTCATGATCAGGAGACTGGTTCATGGGCCTATCGAGGAGCGGCCGGGAAGAAGGAGACTTTAGAAAATCTTGAGTCTCTTAGAAACCAAGGAATTCAGCTTAAGGACGTAGATATTATTCCAGTCATAGAAAGTAGGAAAGATAAAATTCTAAGGGCTGCTTCAATTATCGGAGCAATTATTGGAATTATAGACTTTGGGACTATGGCTTGGAAATACTATAAGAAAAAGAAGAGTGGGATACGTAAAAGTACAAAGACTGGCCAGACTAGTAAGTAGCACACGACTGTATTTTGGAGTTTACGATCTCTTCTGCCCTGATCATCTCCTAATCCCAGGAACCGAATTATATACAAGACTCGGTTTATCGTCTCCCAATAAAATACAGGAAACGAAAAAATATCTTGACTTCACTAATCTAGCTCCAAAATACAAAACTAAATTTTGGATAGAGGTTATTATGAGGCCAGAAGAAAGAGAAGATCTAAAAAAGTTTTCGAAGATCAGGAAAAAGAGGCCGAAGGGGTCTCCTATATACGAGGCGCTCTGTAATAAAAGGATAGTAGATTTCCGGCTTATGTTTAAAAATGAATATGAAGCAGCAACAAGAGGTGTTTTTCCTTTCCGCTATACTTCATATTCTAAGAATCTAGATAGATATTTTAGAAACGTAATAATTCCAGGATATATACGGTACCTGGAGAGCGATTCGAGGGGAGAATCTGTTCCTTTTGTAGCAATACGATCTTACATTTCCTTATATATGTCAAAAAAATTTGGTTGGATATGATATACATTTTTATACTAATTAGCACTTTAATAGGTTGTGTATTAGGAACCGTTCTCTTTTATACTATATTTAAGTATATAGATAATGGAAGACTTCCACTTTCGCCGATGTTGACTCAGGTGTATGCAAAATTTACCCATGAAAATGGAGCTAAGGCATTAAAGAAGTTATTAAAATATGCTACACCAGTTGACATATTAGCACATTCTGATAGAGTTAAAAGTATTGATGGAACGGACTATGTAGTTTTAGCAACAAGCCTAGATAGTTTTGGCGGAAAGGCTGGAATGATCGTATATGGAATAGAAGAAAGATTTGTTGGACAGGAAGAAGACCCTCCAGTAACATTGATTTTTATTCCGTTTGATAGCCCTAAAGAAAGCGGATTAATGGATGAGTCTATAGCACTCATGATCACGCCAAAGACCTGTTTAGAAAAAGGTTCTTCAGCTCTTGCTACAGCACCCAAACCAAGAGCAGCGACAGCAAGAACTGAACAACTTAGTGATATTAAAAAGTTCTGCAAATCACAGTGCATCTTGGACTGTGGTGATGAGTGTGTTCTATCTAAGTATAATTCCAAGATTTCTAAAAACTCTACAAAGAAATGAGTATACTAGCTACTGTATGTATTTCAATTTGTACGTTTGCCGGAACTTTCTTCTTGGCTTCGTTTATTAATAGTAAGTGCAGGCCAGGTAGCATTCTTCTAAAGTTTAAAATAAAATTAGCACAAAATTCTGCAGAAGATTTAAAAATTATCTGTAAAAATAAATGTGACGTAATTGATGTTCCAGGATCTATAATAGGAAAGTTTATTCGAATAAGAGCAAGACATATCGGGGAAGATACTATACTTGGAGAAGGTATGGTTATGGCAACCCATCTTTCGCAAATCTCAGGCAAACTTGCTGTTTGTATAAAACTATTTACAAAAGATAAAGAAATAGAGACAGTAAATATTCCTGTAACTCAAGATAGATCTAATAATATTTATATAGAAACAGAAAGAGTATCAGATGGCGTAAGATATTCAAAAGAAGGGGATATTCTTAAGGATCTATCTAATTTTTGCAATAATCAATGTATATTTGACTGTAAAGACTGTAGCATAGCAAAATGGCGTACGAAAAGTTAGAGAATAGAAGAGTTAGGGTAGGGAAAAATATTTACCCAGACTTTGATGACCTAAGATGGGAAGAGATTCTTAGAAGGTACGGAATTGAAGTTCAGTTTCTACTAGATGACGGCGTTGTCTTAGAATATCCAGAAAACCTAGAACCTTTCCCCAGTCCAGGAGATGTAAGTTTCTATGATACAAGAGATAAAGCCAGAGTTATAACTTGGTGTGAAAATTTTGGAGAGATAGAAATAATGGGCCCTGGGGAAGAGATAATAGCAACGATAAAAATATTAGACGGATATGATCAATCAATGGAGTGAGATAGATCTAGAAATGTTTTATGAGCTCTTTGATTTTTATAGAAATCATGGAGGGACTTCCGAAAATAAAGTAATAGAGATTCAAAATTTATCTGGTAAATATTATGAAGAGGTTCCTTATACTAGGATATTCTTAGGATCAAAGATAAATCCACTAGACTATAGAGAGTGGAATAGTGGAATCTGTGCAGTCTTTGATACTTTCAAGGATACACTAGGAAAAGAAGAAATGGAAGAGGAGTTTAAAGTCCTTAATCTCTGTTTCTTTGCAGAGAGCGCTGGCCCAATGATAACCCCGTTTGGTCCAACTCCAAAAAATATAGATACTTTCTTTGCCACTTCTTTTGGAGATAAAGAAAAAATGAATAATACACCTATGGAAAGAAAGGGTGGATATTCTAGACTTATTCTTTGGTATACCAGAGATAAGGATGGGAAAATAATCTATGATATGTCTAGGAAGAAAACTATACTTCCAGATACTAAGAGATATATCAGAATAAGAACTATGGATTTTTCCGATTGGAAACTAGCAATTGAAGATTCTATAATTCACGCAAGAGTTCCAGATTATTTTTCAAAAGATGATGTCAAGAAAGAAGATTTTGGAAAAGTAATAGAGTCAGAAGAGGAGGACTAAATTAACCTCCTCTTTTTTCCTTATCTATGATATGGAAAAATTATTAGAATTAGATGACATTGGATTGGTACCTGCACAACTTAATACAGGAAACCAAGAATCTAAGTGTGATTATTTTGTGTATGATCAGGCAGATGGTAATTTTAAATCTCTTCCAATATTCACTAGTCCGATGGATAGTGTAGTGAATGAAGAAAATTGGAGAGTCTATTACGATAACCTGATTAGACCAGTACTTCCTAGAACATCTGATATTAAAATCAGATTAGAAGGATGTGAGTATATTTTTGTAGCCTTCTCAATTCCGGAAGTTAGAGAGAACTTCTTACAGTACAGAAGACAAGCACCAAGACAATTTAGAGTTTGTATAGATTCTGGAAATGGACATGATATTGAAGTCTTTAATATAACAAAAGAACTGAAGAGAGTTTATGGTCCTCAGATTCTAGTTATGATAGGAAATATTGGAAATCCTAAGACCTATATAGAGTGTTGTCAGGCGGGTGCAGATTATGTAAGAGTTGGAATGACTTCTGGATCTTTGGTGAATGATAACAGGGGATTTCATTATCCTATGGCATCACTTCTACTAGATATAAAAGGGATAAAGACTTCCGCCTGTGTTGGTATGAAACATCCAGCAATTATAGCTGATGGTGGAATATCTACACGACAGGATATCTTAAAAGCTCTTGCCTTGGGAGCCGACTATGTAATGATAGGGCGTCAATTCGCTAGAATGGTTGAAGCTGCTGGAGTTATGTTTAAGACGGTTCAAGACTCTGAAGGAAAACATGAAGAAGAGGTTTTACGAGGAGCTGCCTTAGAGATGACTAAGGAAGAACTTAAAAGGCAAGAAGTAAAAAGATATTATGCTGGAAATACAACCTATCAGATTCAAGCTAAGAGAGACGGGTATTCTGATGTTCATGATTGGTCTGGAAAGCGTAGGCCTTGTGATTCAGAAGTTACTACAGTTCATGTAAGTTATCATATTGGAGATTGGCTTAACGATCTTTATGAAATCTTTACGTATGGATTTACTATGGCTGGTTCTCTTAAGTGGTCTGAATTTAAAACAAAGATAAATATATGTCGAATAGAGTAAGTGTGAATATTGATATTTGGCCTTTCCTGATGGTTCTTATTATAATCTTATGTCTTCTTAAGTGCTCTGATAATGTAGAAAAGAAACCAATAAAACCATTTAAGGAAGAGGTACATCAAGTAATTTGTTTATCAGAAGCTGGAGACACTATAAAGGTTTGGAAAACTTATGACATTCCGGGAAGATGGGAAAGTCAGGGAATTATCTGTTATACCTTTAGAGACCTCGAGACAGGAAAACCAGTTGAGATTAGAACTAGAACTGGAATTATAGTATGGCAATAATACTTTGTGATTTTGATGGGACTTGTATACCGCAGACTCCACATGGATTTTATTCAAGGAAGGATATAGGAGCAGTAGGTGTTCTATCAGATCTTATCAAGAAAGGACATAAAATTGTACTATGGACTTGCCGAAATAATTCAAAGAAAAATCCTTACAACTATCATCTCGTCGGTGGAAAATGGCGGAAAGAAACCAGCCTAGGAGAAGCGACTAGATGGTTCCGAGAAAATGGAATACCGCTGGAGGGAATAAATACCTATCGGAAAGGTGAAGAAAAAATCGGAAAGTCGCTGAAACCCCTGGCTGATATAATCATCGATGATACCGCCATTGGTTGTCCGACGATTAATGATACTATCGATGTATATAGTATTAGGACTGGTAAAAAATCAAAAGTCCAAAGAGAAACCAGATACGTCGATTGGAAAAAAGTTAGAAAATTACTTGAAGATAAAGGACTATTGTAATGGAAACAGAAATGAACATTGATCTTCTCTACACTAATGGCTATGCTAAAACTGAAATTGAAGCAGCCGTTGATGATATAGTTGGAAAAGATATCACAATTGATGATCTTCTTTCAAAACTTCCTGGTGAAATTCCATTTTCTCCAACCCAAGGAATGCGACTGAGTATTCAAAAATGTGGAAATAAAGAGTTTGATAATATAGTGTGGCAAGTTGGATATTTTATTTATAAAGATCCAGGAAAGAGAGATTGGGATGAAATACCAATTGAGTGCGAGAGCTCTCGAAATTTACGATTAGCACTATATAATCTTCTGCAAAAGATTAATAAAACTCTAGAAACCGCTGAGAAAAATGGAAAAAAGTGATAAATTTACTTGGGAGTTTGGTCAGCCTATTCATATAGAGGATAAAAAAGAAATTCCGGGAATTAGACCGGAATTTAGTGGAGAATGCTTAGACGAACAACTTGATAGAATTCTTGGAAATACTACAACTCAAGACTATCTGGATCAACTCCCTTCTGAGATATCTTTTGGAAATTCTGTAGCTAAATTAGAAATTAGCAAAGGATATCCAGGTAGTATAGTTTGGCACGTAAGATATTATGTCTATGAGAGCCTTAATCCTAAAAGACTAAACTTTACTAGACATACTGTTCTATACGAAAACGCCCCTGATCTTCGCCTAGCACTTCACTGGATGCTAGCAGAGATTAATAGAAATTATAAAGATAAAATAATAACCAGAGATACTGAGCAGCCGGAAAAAAGATCTTATAAGAATCTATCTATTTCTGAACTCTTAGATCTTCTTCCAGAACGAATTCAGTATCTCCCAACCGAGACTATGAAGCTTAGAATCTCAAAAGGATATTCGGGAAAGATCTGGTATGCTGGGTACTATACATACATAGATGCTCCGGCTAGAGATTTTCAGAAAACATATATAGAAAAAGTTACTGAAACTAGTCTAAGAGAGGCACTAGAAAAACTACTTCAAAAGATAGAAAAATATATAATCAAAGAAGATGAAAGTAACGGATAAGTTTGTATTATTCTGGGGAGGCATACTTAGTAATTTTGCCAAGTGTGATCCACCTATTATATATGGAAACACTCTAACTAGAGCTTTTCATAATCCAAATCAACCGTATCCGCATTCTTTCACACTGCCAACCTCAGAACACTTATTTATGTATCTTAAGGCAATCTATTTTAAAGATTACGATATTGCTAATAAGATACTAGAAGCAAAAGAGCCCAGTGAAGCAAAAGCACTGGGTAGACAAGTCTCTGGATTTTCTGAGGAAGAGTGGGAGAAAGTTAGATATAGAGTTATGTTCAGTGCTGTATATTATAAGGCCTATTATAATACAGCATTTAAGGATCTTCTTTTAAAAGATGAATGGAAGGATCTTGAATTTGTAGAAGCAAGTCCTTATGATAGAATCTGGGGAATAGGTCTGGCTGAAGGAGATCCGGATGCTTCGGTAAAAAAGAAGTGGAGAGGGCTAAATCTTCTAGGAAAAGCCCTGTGTGAAGTCAGGTCTTATATTAAGTGGATACAGTGGGTAACTACTTGGGGACTAAATGAATTTCATGAGGATTTAATTTGGTGTCCTAGTCAAATTTACTACTGGTTTATGGTAGGCCAAGAGATGAAACTGGTCTATATGAGATGGAGATGGTCAGATCCTTGGAGTATAGAACTCTGTAATGTTAAGGACCCATCTAAGCCACATGATTGGAGTTTTGATGACTCAGAGAAACTAGATTTAGGAAAAGAATATAAAGATTCTGAATATCAAGAGATGGAAAAAGATCTTCTATTATACCTTATGAAGAGATTTCCAGAAGTTAAGTTCCCATTTCAGATTATTCGAAAAGATCCACACAGTTGGGGAGGAACAAAAATAATATAGAGGGACATAAGTTCCCTCTTTATTTTGTAAAAAAAAAAGAAAATTAAGAATGAGCGGATATCGAGGTTTAACGTAAATCGCCTCTCAATCCTGGAGCTCACCATTAATTATTATCTCATATATAAGGATTTAAGGCCTTTTCCTTATGTATGTAATAAAAACAATGGTTACAGGAATAGGATTTTTATACAATGATTTTATAGCGTGTATAGATAAAATAGAAGATAAATTTGCTTTTGTCTGGAAACACTGGGATAGTAATCTTCTCTGTAATCTTCCAATAATATTTTGGACTGATGATGTAGATTTACTTATACAATTTTTAAAATATTCTGATTGTGAGTTTTCAGAACAAAATGAAATAGAACTACGTTCTGAAGATTGTATACCTGTAAATTTAATATATGATAATAATGAATTATGGATTGGGTAGTAAAAGATAAGTCAACCGGAGAGATATTATCAGTAATGTCCATCTCTTGGGGTCCATCAGGTGGCACTGAATATGTAGTAGCTGGAAAAGACGGAGTTTATAAAAGGTATAAAGAAACTACGTTTAAGAAAAAATATGAAGAAATCTGTGTAGATTTTTCACATATTCTTCCAGTCATTACAGAACTTGTAAAGACAAACGAAGCTGCTAAAAGAATAGTATGTCCTTTAGCCAGACGATTACACCCAGGAGGATATTTTAAACCAGGATGTTTAGTATTTTTCCAATATGACGGATATTCTGAAAGATCTGTTCCAGAAGATATCAAACATCTAATTATGTACGGCAGCTATGGAAACAGTGACTCCAAAACGTTTATAGTTTTAGGAGTTGAAGATGATCCAACACGTTATCCGGATGATTCCAATCCTAAAGAATATGGAAGAGTTCGCATAGCAAGATATAGAGGACCAAAAGTTCCGTTAGACAAATATACAGCTGATTATAATCTCCCACTGTGCAAGACTGGTTTTGAAATAGACGCATATTATTTTCTTAAGAGATATGACATGCCTTACTAGAGTTAGATATCTTCCTGGAGATTTAATAGAAGATTCTTATTATGGGCCCACACTAATAACATCTGTAGAAAATATTGGCATAAAGGGACATCACATTAGGGCTGTATCTTATGGAATCATGACTCAGGACTATTACAGCTTTGTTGATACTAGGCATTCAGTTCAAAGTATTAATAATCTTCCGCCATATAGAAAAATTCTAAACAGAATTTTTAATCCGGGGAGAAATTATATATGTTCTAGTGATCAATGTGTTGTAAAGGAAATAATAGAGGAGTGTATGTATTGTAATTATAAAATAGATTATACTAAAGCAGATAAGGTATTCTTTCCCGAAGATAAAGTGTGGTCTCCGATGGAAAAGAAGATATATACAATACATAGCTCTCATTTATGTGTACCTGTACTAAATGACAAGGATACAGGGTATGCTACAATTGCAGAAGATACTAAGTGGGATGATATTAGTTTGTGCGGATTTTTTAAAGATCATTTTGGTGGAGAGATAGATATTGTTGCATTTTATGAGTTTCTACTAGAAAGATTTAAAACAAAACCGCCGACACTATCCTATAAATCTTGGGAAACAGGAAAATATTTACCAAGAATGATAAATCTTTATAAACAATCAGATATGTTTGGATTTATTCCTGAAAAATTTAATATCTGTCCGATGTGTTTATTTCAAGATAGTGAGAAATGTAATAAATGTATAACCAAACACTATAAATAATTATGACAAAAGAAGAATTGATTGAAGTGTATAAATTGGTCCGCGATGATATTTGGATCAAAGGATACGAGTATGGTGGTGAATTCATTAATTTCATTGACTCAAATAGATTAAACAGAGAGACAATGAAATTTAAAAGCCCAGGAAAGCTAGAACCAGATGATAGAAAGTATGAGGATTTTCCTAATACTATTATCTATGCTGAAAATATAGATTTTCTAGATAAAGCCATCGAACTCAGCAGAAAAGATCCAGACACTGTAATTTTGAATCCAGCTTCTGCAAAAAGAGCTGGTGGTGGTGTTAGAAATGGATCTAGAGCTCTCGAAGAAATTATTTGTAGAAGAAGTAATCTCCTCGATAGCATAGAGATATATGCTGACAAGGAGACTGGATTGTACACACCACCTCTTGGAAATTTTGAACTTATTTGGTCTCCTGGGGTTAGTGTGTATAGGGACTCTTCTTATAATCCCATGCCAGCCCCGGTTTCAGTTAATATAATAACTGCAGCAGCCATTAATCATCCTTCATTGAATCTTGATTTTACTTTTGAAAGAAATCAGGAGGAAACCATGAAAAGAAAAATAAGAATGGTTCTACGAGTGGCAATTAAAGAAGGAATGACCAGCCTAGTTCTTCCAGCTTGGGGATGTGGAGCTTTTGCATGTCCGGCAAAAGAAGTGTCTAGATGTTTTGATGAAGTCTTGAAAGAGCCTGAATTTACTGGAGCGTTCTCAGAAATCTGTTTTGCAGTCTTAGATGACCACAATGCAAAACATGAGTTTAATCCAGAGGGAAATTATAAGCCATTTAAGGATAGATTTGGTAGCAAACCCTTATATATGAAATGACAGCAAGAGAATTATATGAAAAGTATAAAGAGGTTTTTATACTAGTGATGGAAACCGCTGGAGAAGAAACAGGGAATGAAGTTTATAAAAATGTAGAGTCTATAATAAACTCTGAAAAATTTACAACGCTTATAAATGAAGCCCTAGATTCTGGTTGTAGGCTTGATTTTGTTATAGTTCAAATGGTTATAGCTTTAGTTCTGAATATTCATAATCTAGAAGATCTTAGTGAAGGAGATTTAATGAAAGAATATGGTATTCCAATGTTTGAACTATATCTAAAGAAGCCAACAAGGGTTTTCTGTCAGCGAAATGGAGTTCCAGTTATAAAAGAATTAGGCTGGAAGGCTGTATTATATAAAACAAATAAAAATCAAATATGATTAGTGATCAAATAGGTAGGATCTTAAAACAGCGAGAATATCAGAATACATCTAGAAGATCAGAGCCTAGATATGTTCGACTGGAACCAAGACAGATTTTATCAATATCTGTAGTTGGCGAATATCCAGAAGATAACTGCATAGTCTATGCTAAGATTAAGAATAGGCTGTTTAAGGGACCGGAGATTATTATAGTTGATGAAGAAAGTGGATGGAGAAACCTCATAGATTATGAAATACCGTCTCCTTATTGGGCTAAAAATTATGAATTTCTCTATTGGATTCGTATCAAAAGCGGAAAACGAGTCTGCACTAAAGTCACTTTAAGTGCTACCTTTGACTATGCTGATGTAGTACAACAGCCATATATTAGGGTGCACTATAAGTCTGGCGATGATTTACTAATATATCCAAAAGATAGAGGAGAATATGTATATGTGCGTGATAAAATAGATGAAATGATGCATACAGACAAACCAATATGGATTAAGATATGATGTACAAAGAAAATTTTCAAATCACTGACAAAGAGACAGGAAAGGTCTATTGGATTTCCAGGGCCATGGCTGTCTGTGGAATTATTCTCTGCGTAAATCCGGAGAATAGAGAGCTCTTCTTCTTAGTTACTAAGAGAGGAGAGGGATGCCCAGATTATGTAGGATACTGGTGTAACTGCTGTGGATATCTTGGATGGGGAGAGACTAGAAGACAGGCTCTTATTAGAGAAGTCAAAGAAGAGCTAGGTCTTGATTTCACACCGTCTATTGAAGATATCTACGAATGGATGACAATGGACGATCCTGCGGACAACGCCAGACAAAATGTAACTACAAGATTTGTCATCCCGGCTGACTACGATTTCCTCAAGTCCTATGTAGACTCCAATCCAAGTCTTAAGACTGAAGAAAGGGGAGGTGAGAAGGAAGAGGTAGCAGAAATTAGGCTCATTTCCGAGCACGAGATTGACAACTATCTCTGGGCGTGGAATCATGATGAGCTTTTAAAGATGCTTGTCGAAAGCTATCATGAAGACGAAGAAAAAGAAAAGGGTGCTGAATAAGCACTCTTTTTATTCCTAATTCCTTATAATTGTGAGATTTAAATTAAAGAAAAGCGGTATGAAATATTTAGAACAAGTAGAAAAAGCTTTAGTGGCACTGGTAGAACAGTGGAACCCTAAAGCTAACATATATGCAGTTGGAGGATATGTTAGGGATGAGATAATGAATAATATGAAGCATGATCTCGACCTAGTTATTGATCTCGATGGAGATTCCTCTCCTGCAGTACATTTTACAGATTTCCTTAGGGATAATAAAATCCAAGGAACATCAGGTTTTACTGTGTATCCTAAATTTGGAACAGCAAAATTTGACCTAACTATTCCCTATGGAAATGGAACAAGAACAGAGCCCATCGAGTGTGTTATGCCCAGGGCCGAAGAATATAAGGATGGACCGAGAAAGCCTAGTGAAGTATCTAAGACTACACTGGAAGCTGATGCACAGAGAAGAGATTTCTGTTGCAATGCTCTCTATAAGGACCTTAAGACTGGGAAAATTCTTGATCCGACGGGACGAGGGCTCTCTGATATTGAAAATAAGATTCTCAGAACACCACTTGATCCTGAAGAAACCTTTAGGGATGATCCTTTAAGAATGTTAAGAGCTGTGAGGTTTTCTGCTAAACTTGATTTTAGCATTGATCCTGTAGTTCTTGCAGCAATGAAACCGATTCCAGAATATTATCAGTTATCGATGGAGAGGGTTCGGGATGAGTTTGAAAAAATAATAACTACTTGGGAACCTTCCAAGTACATCTGGATTCTTCATGAAAAAGGTCTCTTGGGGTATATTATACCAGAGTTTGAAGAGGCTTGGGGATTCAATCAAAATTCTAAATATCACTCGATGAATCTTACAGATCACATTCTTTCTGTTCTTAATAAGACTTCTTCGGGAGATAGAAGAGGGGTAGTTAGAGGCAGTGCAATTTTACCTTGGGCCGCGCTTCTTCATGATATTAGTAAGTATAAAGACTTCCAGGTAAAAGAAGATGGAACATTTAGCTTCCACGGTCACGAAAAGAAGTCTGCACAAATGGCTGAATCAATTCTTAGAAGACTTAAGTGTCCCGAGAAAGACATATCCAGAGTGTGTAAGCTTATAGAAGACCACATGATCATCAAGCAGTTTTATAATTATTCTGATGATACATATACTGGAACGAAAAAATATACCAGGAAAATAGCGTCAAAGTATCCAGACAGAAGCGAACTAGAATCTCTTATGAAACTTATAGATGCAGACAACAAGTCTCATGCTCCTCAATGGTGCATGCCTGGACAAGTTGATAGCTTCTATAAAGCATATGATGATGTAGTTTATGGTATTTCTTCTGGCATAAGTTCTGCATCTACGAAGCTTCCTATTAGTGGTTCAGACATAATGAATAGATATGGATTTAAATCTGGAAAACAGATAGGAAAAATAAAAGACATGCTTCAGGAATTATTCTATGAAGATCCATCTATGGATTCTGAAACTCTTTTTAGAATGTATGAAGCAGAATTTAAGGGGTCCGTCTGGATTTGGACTGATGGTTTTATGAATTACAATGCATCAATTATAAAACCCGTCAAAGAAGGAAAAGGTTATCAGATTGAGCCGTACGATTTTAATGAGTTTCTTCAACTCGATCCAGAAGAAGAGGAATATTATAAATCTCTTGGAGAAGATATCATAGAATTGAATGCCCTTGAATATCCAGACCTCTATATGAGAGTTAGGATAAATCGAAGATCCAGAGAGCTTGTTGATAAAATTCTTGACATTATGGATGAATTTCATCAAATGCCCGGATTCAAGGAAGTTGTAGTTGGCTTAGATTATACAAACGATGCCTCTGGATTTGTAAAATGGAGAAATCATAGGACGGACTATATTCTATGATAGATACAAGATTATTCTATTCAATTTCTGTTGCAAGAATTAAACTATCGAAGCTAAAAATTCCAGAGACAGTGGTTTTCAATTTAGATGAAGATCTGGATTGTGAACTTAAAACAACAGATTCTCAAGATAAATTGAATTTTATATATACTGCTCTGGTAGATAAATATTATAAGACTGATTATAGAAAATTTGTTAGATATCTAAAGTACCTAGAAAAACTGCTTCTAGATGCTGGAGTTAAGGCTGTAGTTTTTGAAAATCTCCTTGATGGGAAAGTATTCAATGAACATACAGACTTTTTTAAATCATGGTATAAAGAAAAATACAGAGCCTGGAAGCACTATTCGATAAATTCTGAAAAGATGGAGGATGAGTTGTTTGAAGAACTTATCTGCCACAGTAATAGAAGACTTATTAGTTTCTTATTTTCCAATAAATCAGTACTTAATATTCAGGAAGATGTGGCTCCTTTTAAAAGAACAGACTTAGGCCCAGAAAAGAATACAAAAAAAGTATCTTATGGCTGGACATGGTTTTGCTAACTGGAGAGCCTAAGATTCTTATTATTGAATAAAATCAAAGATATATGAAAGATAAACAATTACTTGGTTCCTATAAAAATGGAAATTATACAATTGCCATCTATAGTGATGGAACTAAAACGCGAGAAACAGAAGGCGATGCATTTATTCCTAGTTTTGCAGAGAATATAAATCTCATGATAACAGAAAGACCAGACCCTGCCTGTCCTTGGTATCATAATGTTGTATCAGAGGGAGATAATCAGGCTGCGTTAATGGCAGAGAATGAGATTGAGACGGTGCAAAGATATATAAAGAACCTAAGACCATTTACAGAAGTTACTATAAGCGGAAACGACTTAAGTAATCCAGAAATCTTGGCGTTATTAGTATATCTTAGGAAGAAAAAAGTTTTTTCAAATATCTTAGTAAGTCAAGAACATTTTATTAGAAACTACCATAGAATTCTTGGCTGGACTGAAAGAAGGCTTATACGTGGACTCGAAGTTTCTTTAGAAGATAGCGAAGATTCTGAATTCTTAAAGAAGATTCAGAGTTTTGATAGTCCAACTATTCATGTAATGTCTGGAATCTTTACTGGCGATGACTTAGATAATCTTGAGGGAAAAAATCTTAAAGTCTTCGTTCATGGATATGATGAGAGTCTTACGACACTAGACATAGATCCTCAGGATATTATTTACAATGAAGAGTGGTTGGGTGAAGCTATTAAGACAGAATTTCCTGATGCGGTTTCTTCAGTTACCTTCGATAGCCTCGCCCTAAATCAGCTGCATGTTAAAGAAGTGCTATTTGATGATGGAAAAGAGTTGTGGAATGAATTTTATATAAAGCCTGAAGAAGACTTTGATCTTTGCATTGATGCTGTCAACGGGGTATTCTATAGTGATTTTGATAGAGCTGATAGGAAACCTGTTGAAGATAAGATTGCGGATAAAATGTTTCGGGAAATAAGAAAACGCTTCGGAAGAAATGAGAATAAGCGCAAAGCTAAGTGATTTTATAAATTCAAAATACCACAAGGAGACCTTAGATTTTCTTAGTGGTATTTTACTTTCAGATCTGCACAAAGAATGCTGGGACTATAATATAGTTACGAATATAGTAACCCCATTTTCCTACCTTGTTAGCAGGGGCAGAACGGAATTATATAATTTTACTAGAAAAGGGCTGGGACTTACTGGAAATGTTATTATAGACTTTGAAGACTTCTCAATTAATGTTGTAGGTATAGTTGACCAATATAGTAGTCAGCTTCCAGAAGGAGAGACTTTTTACGTCTTCATGTCAGTTCGAAGAGTGTGGCTGCCAAGAAAAAAGCCAATAGTTCTTAGGTATTATGAAGAGCTTGTTTGCCACGATGGTAAATTTTTCTGCTACTATAAGTTTAGTAAGATACTATTGCCAAAGAACAGAAGAGATGTGTATAAATTTTTAACATGGCTCAGACTTAAAAAGCAAATACTATTTCCACCAGAAAAAAAGAAATGGTGTAGGGGTTATTGGCACAGTTGCGATTATTTCAAAATATTGCCGACGGATGTATATGTACGTGGTATTGAGATAAGTCTTGATCCAGAAATAATGATGGAATTTCTTAATTGGCAAAATAATAGATACAAGATAACAAAGTAGGTCAAATTCTTATATATGATTATGGAAACAAATAAATATAAATTATCACAAGAGCTTAAGGATATAATGGACTTAGCTTTTGACCACGCTAAAGCAAATAATCTTGGCGAGATATCTTTAGTTTCAGTAGAATACTATTTGATTCTAAAGTATATAACCAAGTGCGGAGAGAGAAAACTTATCAATGAATTTTTTAAAGACTTAAGCGATGATGCTAGAAATAAATTAATGGAAGTTCTAGCTGATTCATTAAGTGAGTCTGATAAGTATTGTCCACACCAAGATAATAGTGGATTTTCTGATAAGATTTTTGATAAAAATCAAATAATCGTATCTGAAGAAGTATCTAGGGTCATAGATAGAATCTCAGCTGCTAGAGATGTAGTTAGGGATCTTAGACCAGGTGACGCAGACGTGAATATATCTACAGAAGAATTTTTTCACGCCATGCTTTTTGAGAAGAATACGATAAATCAGTATATGAGAGATTATTTAGGAATAACAAATATGGAAGTTCTAAAGAAACAAGGTGAACTAGCAGGAATTCTTCCAAAAGAGATTTCAGCAGAACCATTTAAGAGCCCCTTCGATTCTAAAAAAGAGGCTCCGAAGAGTTCTAAAGATGACGACTCAGAGGATGATGATGCTACTAGATTTGAAAAGGCTGGAGAGAAAGCAGCAATGTCGCCGAGAAAAGCAGATCCAAATTCTACAACTCCAACACTAGATCAGTTTGGAATTGATATGACTTGGAATGCTAAAGAAGGAAGATATGATCCAGTCATTGGTAGAGATAAAGAAATTTCTCAAATAATTGAAATTCTTAGTTGCCGAAAGAAATGTAATGCAATTCTTTTAGGTGAAGCTGGCGCAGGTAAAACTGCATTGGTTGAAGGACTATCTCAGAAAATATCTTCTGGAGATGTTCCGAGAGATCTTAAGGGCAAAAGAGTTGTATCTGTGTCAACTACGGATCTCACTGCTGGAACTCAATATAGAGGTCAGCTTGAGGAAAGAGTTATGAATCTCTGCAAAGAGCTAGCTCAGGCGAAAAATGTTATCCTCTACCTTGACGAGTTCCATTCGGCGACTTCAGAAAACTCAACTTCTATAGCCGATATGCTCAAACCGTCTCTTAGTAGAGGGGAGATTACTGTTATAGCATCTACAACTCTTGATGAATTTAAGAGATATATTGAGAAGGATGGAGCATTGAAGAGAAGATTTCAGAAAGTCTTAGTTACTGAGCCCAATGCTGAAGAAACATATAAGATTCTTAAAGGAATCGTAAAGAAATATCAGGACTTTCATCATGTACGTTATTCAGATGCAGCCATTCGTGCTTGTGTTGAGTATAGTGAGAGGTATATGTATGATAGAAAAAGTCCAGACCGCGCTATAGATCTTCTTGATACTTCTGGCGCTCTCACAAAACTCTCTAGTCCTGAAAAGATGGAAGAGCTTGAGAGATTAGAAAAAGAAAGAGAAGACATCAAAGCTGCAAAAGTAAAAGCTCTTGATGACTCTGATTTTGAAGAAGCAAAAAGACTGAGAGAAGTAGGTCTTGAAGTTGATAGGAAAATAGTAGAGGCTAAGAAGAAAATATCTTCTGGAAAATCAACTTGGCCAGAGGTTACTATAGAAAACGTAGCAGCAGTTATTTCGAAAATATCTGGTGTCGCAGTAGATAAGATCATTCAGCCTGAGATGGAAAAAATTAGAGGCATGAGAGATGATCTTAAGAAAGTAGTAATCGGACAAGATGAAGCCATAGATTCAGTCGTTAAAGTTCTATCTAAGAGCTTCCTTGGATTACGAAATGAAAATAGACCCGTTGCATCACTTCTATTCACAGGGCCTTCTGGAGTTGGAAAGACTCTGATTGCTGAGAAGATTGCAGAAACAATCTATGGCGATAAGAAAGCACTAATAAGAATAGATGGCGGCGAATATGCTCAAAGTCATTCTGTAACTAAGTTGGTTGGTTCTACTGCATCTTTTGTCGGATATGGAGACAAAGCAGTTCTTGATCAAGTTAGAGATAGAGGAAGCGTAGTTGTCCTCATAGACGAGGTTGAGAAAATGAATCAAGAAATAATCAATACCATTTTCCTCAATATGATGGATACTGGTATGGTTAAGATGGCTAATGGAACTGATGTTAGTTTCAGAAATGCTATCATAGTGTTCACTTCTAATGAAGGAACAAAAGATCTAGAGCTTAAGGGCGCTGGAATTGGATTTGTCGAGCCTGGAAAATCAGAAAGAAAGAAGATTGATAAGGCGACCGTAATGAAGGCTCTGGAAAAGAAATTTAGACCAGAGTTTAGAGGACGTTTAACTGGAATTACTGTATTCAATAGTCTTGGAGAACCTGAGATGATGAAGATTTTTGACCTTGAGCTTGCCAAATTTAAAGAAAGACTTAAGAAGAAAGGCTATTCTTTAAAGGTTGGAAAGAAGCTCAAAGAGAAGATTGTCAAAGATACAGACACTAGGTATGGAGCGAGAGACCTGACAAAGGGAATAGGAACGATGATTGAAGATAAAATCGTTGAGGCTATGCTTAATCCTGACATAGATCTAGGAAAGAAGAAGATTTCTGTAGATCTTGGAGAAGGTGATGAGGTGTCTGTAAATTTTGAATAAAAAAAGAGGGAACTAAATCCCTCTTTATTTTTTATAACTTCTTTTCAGTAATTGCGCTAACAATAAGATCGACAGCTCCTTTAATATCTCTCCAGTCGCACACCTCATTTTGTGAGTGCATACTACGATTGGGAATTGCGAGATGAGCTGTTTCACAATTCTTAGAAGCAAGCTGAAGAACGTCAGTATTGGTACCTCCGGCAGTTGTACTTACTTCTTGTATTTTAATATCTTTCTCTTTAGCAAGATTCTTTAAGAGAACGTTGATTCTTATACTTTTATCACAGCCCCAAGCAATGATAGGGCCAGATCCAAGTTTAATATCTCCTATTTTTTCTTTAGGTCCGGACATCTCGTCGTCTGAAGCGAAGTCAACATCAATATCTAATGAAATATCAGGGTTTATTTCGTGTGCTGCTACCGTTGCCCCTCGAAGTCCAGTTTCCTCTTGAGTTGCAGCCAGTCCTATAACCTGATACCTTCTTGACCAGTGATCCTCGGGAATGTAAGTTCCACAAGATGCACAGTCTTCTCCAAGAACCTTAAGTACTTCTGCAACAATAAAGACAGCTATCTTATCATCAAGAGAGGTGGAACAAATTCTATTTTTTCCAAACTCTAGATTCACTTCTGGCCGATAGCATACTAGACTGCCTGGATGAATTCCAAGTTCCAAGACTTCATCCTTAGACTCAGCACCGATGTCTATTTTCATCTGAGACATATCGCGGTAATTTTCAGGCCACTTATCATTTTCGTCTAAATGCATAGCTTGTTTAATCACTGCGCCCTCTAGTTCTTCACCAGAGTCTAGGAGAATAGATACCTTAGACCCCGGAAGACAACGATTATCAATTCCGCCCGTGTAATGAATAGATATAAGGCCTGAATCATGAATCAAGGAAACTCTAGCATTAACCTGATCTATATGGCCTGACAGAAGAAGTTTAGTATTACCAGTACCGACGGAACGTGCACAGTTTCCCATTCTGTCCTGATAATAATCAAGAGGAAGAGCTTTGAATGGAAGATTATCTTTTAAAAATTTCTTCCAAATCTCAATAGCCTTTTTCTCTTGTCCGCTAGGTGATGATGCTTCTAATAAATCTTTTAAAAATGTTTTGTCTGGTTTTTCAAATTCTATCATTTTCTTCTAAGTATTTTTATTGAATGATCATTTCTTGCAATATCAAAATATTTCCATAGATCTATTATCTTGATCTTCTGATTTTCTGGAAAATTTAGAATTCTTTCAATATTATCTAGCTTATTTCGAACTAGTGATTTTTCCCAGACAGAGCCAATAGGAAATTCATAAAAAAGTCTATCCCTAATCTCTTCATCACTAGGTCCTTTTGAAGTCCATATAGAGTTTTTATTTAAAAATTCTGGTTTGAGCTCATCAAAACTTTCTTCTAAAATTTTCTGTACTCTAAGAGAAGACACTATAAATTCTGGAAATATTCTAGGTCCTTCAGATTCCAAAAACTTTTCTTGCTGTGGTCTAGTATTAAAGGAATACAGTTTTTGGATTAATCCTTTTTCTTCTCGATCCATTTCCATGTATTCCCACCCTAAGTCTACATATTTTTCAGGCCAGAGTGAGTATAGATAAGAGAGTAGGTCATCTCTATATACTATCCAAGAATAATCTCCTTTTGGAAATTCAATATCATGTAGAAGCCCAAATTTAATCAGTTCTCGTATTCCATCTTCAAATTTGGATACTTTTTCTGGAACTTGATATATTCTTTTGAGCTCTACTTCAGGAGGTTCTGGAAGGTCTTTGATTTCTTCCAAAGCATCTATTACCTCAATCCTATAGTAATCTTCCTCACCAGGGATTATCCAAGGTCGAAGAAATGCCTTAAGAGCGCTAATATTCCAAGAAAAAGTATAGATCAAGGAATATGCATCAGGGTCTTCTTTTTCTGGAATACTATAATTTGATTTTATCCAAATACGATCTTTGGACTTATCTTTTATAATATATATCATATCATAAGTAAGGAATTGCCCCCACTTTTTTAGCAATTTTTTCAGGAAAGCCTTATATATGAAATAAGTCAAGGAAAGCTATTTCAGGGATAGGCTCAGCACGTTTATTTCTTGTTGTGGAGATACTATAGTAGGCTACTATAGCTATCCCGTCAAGAGCGTGTTTGAGTCTTTTCTTTTTTTAATCACTAAAACTAGATTATATGAAAGAACTAATAATAATAGGAATAACTGTTCTTGTTCTCCTAGTTCTATGTTTTGTGGGATATAGGGTAGGAACAAAGGACCAAAAATATGAGAGAGATACCGGCCGAGATTTTGCTTCTCATCGTGATAGAGATTTCGGCGGTGGAATGTATGGCGGAGGATATGGAGGTGGATTTGGAAGACCTAGAACTAGAAGTTATGATGATTCATCTGATCCGTATGACTTGAATGAACCAATCGACAGTGTTTCCGCCGATGAACCAGAAGAAGGGGATTACGAAGATTTCCCGGCCGATGAACCTAAAGCACCAGAATTTTAATGGAATTTTATTTATGGTAATATTACGGAAACTAAAGTTCTTTGCCAGCGCTGCACCTTCATCGACACAATTAAAGAAACCGCTAGAGGACGCCAAAAAAGAAAATGCAAAATTTCTTCAGAATCTTCAAAAGCAGGGATTAGATCAAAAGACCCCTATAACACCGATTGGAGATATGAGGCCTGGTGTTGTATCTGCACCAAAGTCACCAACTTTTAGTAATGGAGCTGATAACGATTCTCTTCCAGAACAAGAAATTGATTTTGATAATGGTGACACAGAGGATTATTAATAGAAAATAAGGAGTTATGAAAACATGGTTTGCTGAGACTTGGTATCTTGTGAAAACCCTGTTCTCCAAGATGTCAAAAGAGAATGAACACTTAGAAGTTGTTCAGATGAAATATTATCCATGGCCGGGCTTTAGTGCTATGTCATGGGCAGGAAAATTAATAACAAGAAAAAATCCAGGTAGTATCTCTATCTGGACTAAGAAACATGAGGAGATACACCTTCAACAGGCTCAGATGATGGGTAAGACTTGGTTTCCCTTCTATCTTAAGTACTTAGGGGAATATCTTCTAAATCTCTTCTTTACGTGGACTGGATTTTCTGGAAGCTATTATCTTATATCTGTAGAAAAACAAGCCTATGGAAATCAGGACAATCTAGAATACCGTGCCACAAAAGAAAACTTGAAGAAATATAGAACTCCTCTTTTCTTACGTCATGAGGAGTGGAAAAAGAATAAAAATAATTGGAGGGCTCATTGTGAGAGCATAGAAGAATGATACTACTACGACAAAAATTGTATTCTAAAGCAGATCTTGAAGGACTTACTGAAAAAGGAAAAGAAGAACTTCTACAAAAACGAAATGAACTAGCTAAACAGTTTAAACAACGAAAGGCTGAAATAGATAGAAAAGCGGAAGAGAGTATTAATAGAATTGAAGAAGTTTTTGAAAAGGGAAGTAAGCCTTACAAGAAAGCAATTAAAAAGGTTAATGATAATTGGAAAGAAGAATTAGATAAGGCTGGAAAGGAGCTGAATGGAAAAAAGTATGGCCTAAAGAACTACCTCTATCAGGATAAACCAAAACCAAAAGAAAATCTAGAAAATTTTGCCAAGTCTTTCGATAAACCAAAGCCCAAGGCTGAGGTTGAAGTTGAGGTTGTTGATAAAGGAAAAAAGAAACTTTCAGAGATTCTAAAAAATAATAAAAAAGGCCTTATAATTGGTGGTTCTGTTCTTGCCGCTTCTGGACTAACCTATGGTGGTGTCAAGGCATATAAACACTATAAGGATAAGAAGAAGTCCGAAGATCTAAGAAAAAAGGTTAGCGGATATGATAATACTAAGAAGAAAAAATCCTAAGTCCCTATACTGGCTATCGGAAAATCTCGGACTCTCTGAACAACCTATAAATCCGGCCGTCCCGCAAAATTTTTTAGTCCAGCGTAAATGTATCGACCATAAGACCCAAAGGATACTTCTCTATGATTCACTAGATGATGCTATTTCTGTCTTTGGCTTAGGGGGTCGTGATTTGGTCGGAAAAACGCTGGGAGTATATCGGCCGAGAGGACTACGAGATGAAAACACACTTCCAACCGATCTCTCTCAGTGCCCATACCGTGATATCCTAGAAGGCCATGAATATTGGTGTCTTCTTCCGCTGAGGATGGAAAAGATAGCTGATATTGAGGTTCTTGGTGTCTCTGGAGAAAGGAAATTTAGATATGGACTTAGGAATCAGAAAAATGCGGCAGTCCAAGAATCTAAGCTTCCCCAATATTCATGGAAAGAAATATTGCCGGGATGGGATAAAAAAGGAAAAACAAAGAAGTTATGAGAAAGCTATTATATATGATCTTAGGACTTATTATCCTAGGG